>Ga0187809_10000561_pt1 | contig 19389 bp, 21 predicted proteins | sample NC_wetland_sal_i_8_FD_132415 | JGI IMG/M metagenome (GOLD analysis project Ga0187809, IMG submission 132415) | Wetland sediment microbial communities from Neuse River Estuary, North Carolina, USA - ASW_4 | ecosystem: Environmental > Aquatic > Freshwater > Wetlands > Sediment | place: USA: North...
ATGCGGGTACAAAACTGGGGACCCATCCTCAGTCAACTCTCCATATACTTCGGAGAACGGTTGGATCCATATATTAACTGATAACTTTTCCAAAAGAGTTTACACAAAACTATTGACAGACCCGAAAGGGAATAAATGAGATGCAGTCGTTCTTCGTCGCTTTTTATCAGTGAATTGGAATATACAAGTCCTTCACGATAAATGTCCAGTTGTTCACTTGTACAGACGACCATTTCGCCACTTGCGTCTAAAACTAGCGTTGGATTCGTACCAACAGGACAATTTATAACATCACGGTCAAACTGAAGGACACTACTCTTGTAATGAAATTTATCCTCTACAGCTTCTAGGACTTCCGGAACATACTGGGGTTGTTGAATAAATACAACTAAAAGATTTTGTAGTTGGTTTATCCATATCGGTACATCATGGTATTCAATTGTTCCCCATGCGTCATCCCGTTTCATCCAACAGTAATGATAGCAATCAAAATCCTCTACACGACTGTACCAATTCCAAGAGTCATACTTCTTAACTTGTTCCAGGCCACGAGCCCTAGATTTTGAACTGCTATAACTATGGAAAATACGAAACATGTAGAATCCATTGTTCGAACGCATTCGCTATCACCTATCCAATGTAACCATCGATTAGTTCCAGGACAGCCGTACGTGATGGCAAATCTCCAATTTGTTGTTCTACTTTCTCTCTCAGTTCAGAAAGAATGCGATTGCATGTCAAATTATCCTTGGCTTCGGCCTTGTTAATCATGGGTTGTATGCGTCGTCTGACCTCAGTTTCATTGTATGTTTTATTCAATGATTCCTGAAAGGTTTCCATGATGTGTCGGACAAAATCTAACTGGTAAGCCACATTGTCCTCGTCTGAAAACAAAATCTTGAGTGCTCCAGTAAAATCCATTCTTACTGTGGTCGTGACCCCTCCTCCAGCATTTTGCCTGGAATCGTGGGTTCGTGTTAAGGTAAATTTGACTGATTTGATTCTGTCCCCGAGTCGAATCCGCTCGGCCATTTCGATGCTTTCAAAGAGGTTGCTTCCGTTTATTCGTACCCCTTTTACTTTTTCACTTTCCATATTTTGAAATGCAATTCTGGAGTAATCTGAGACTTCATACCTTTTTTGTTCGATGGTATTTTCTAAGTATTCTAAAACGACAACTGTTTGCCTATCTAATCGGAATTCGTTCTCAAAAACAACTTGCTTCATCAAATGACTTACTGAGAAAATCGTTAGCTCACTAAACGTATTCATAACAAGACCGGAGAAAACCCTTCTGGTTGCAACTGCACACCTACTGTCGCCGCAGTTAAAGTATAAGAGTGACTCCTTAAAATCAAAGATAACGTCATATGTTGTCTTGGAATCACTAATTCCACCGTCATTGTCCATGCGTAAGGACTCGACAAATCGTTCATACTGTACAGTGAATCTTAAATGGTCATCGGGACGCAGATGAATTTCAGTAAGTCGCTTGATTTCAACTCTTGGAAATTCAGTATCAACACTTTTGGGAGTATCGATAGGAAAACAGCGTTGAATCGACTCTTTCAACTGCTCTTGAGTTACATCCTGCCGCAGTGCAAATTTATATACAAAATACGGCTGGCCACTTGAAAAAGTCTGGTCTAAAAAGTCGTATAGGTCTGACAGTTCGTCACGTGATAATGCTTCAAGGTCCGTTTCTAAATCTGCAAAATCGTCAAACCCCGGAATATCGGGGTGATTCTTATATATATAGTTCTGCATCAAAGTGAATTTCTTCTGAGTATTACGTTCCATCATTTTCATTATGAATCTTATGTCGTGTGTCCTGGTTAATTCCACTTCTGGAACACTCACTCTTCCGCCCCCAGAATCCCACTCGTTATTTTTCCAGATGTATCTAGGATAGCTTTTGACAAAAGAAGCCAAATTCCTCCTCTCCCATAGAGTTTTAATTTGTTGACAAATTACGTAACTGTTTAAGTAGGGTCATACAGTAACGATTGTAAGTAATTAACAAGCCCAGTCATACCAAGGGATTGCGGACATCGCCGATGTTACTGTTTGACTGTTACCGAATTAAAACGTAAAATAACAATAACATCAAACGAAACGAGGTCATCAACCTGGAACAGACATCAAGAAAAGTAGCTTACATTCGAGTATCGTCTGAATCTCAGAACACGGCTCGACAACGTAAGGCATTGAAAGCGGCTGGCTGTACTGTGTTCTATGAGGAAAAGGTATCTGGTGCAACGATGGAAAGACCACAACTGAAACTACTGTTGGACGAATTGCAACCGAACGACATTTTGTACGTCCACGAAATCAGTCGTCTAAGTCGCTCCACAAAAGACCTGCTGGAAATCATCGAGGAAATCAAGTCCAAGGGTGCTGGATTGAAGTCGGTAACGGAAACCTGGCTGGATACATCCAACGAGAACCCAATGAATGAGTTTCTGTTGACCATCTTTTCGGGTCTGGTTCAGTTTGAACGCTCCATGATTAAACAGCGTCAACGTGAGGGCATTGAAATCGCCAAAAAAGAAGGTAAATTCAGAGGTCGTAAAACCGAACTTGTCGATGGTGGCAAGGAAGAACGCCGCTTAGAGGAAATCATCAAAGCTTACAAGAACGGCAAGTCCGTCCGACACATTCGGGAAGTCTATAAGGTCGGTACAGGCACGTTATACAAGATTCTGGAACGCGAGGGGTTACGTTAACTACCGGGTCATTAAACGGTTAAGAAAAATAGACGCCCTAAATTTACGCCATAGGGCGTTTTCAAACCAACATGCTACCGTATAACAATGGCATTCAGTTTATAACTAACGAATTATCTTGTTATCCTCTATTTCTACATACGTTAAGCAGCCATTGAACCTCTTGGTCTCTTAACTGTCGATGCATTCTCGTTGAATTAGATATAGTTTGTAACTCGGTTTGTTCTCCGTTCTCGACTTTACTCCAATCTATGTTCAAAGACTCAAGATTATCTACTGCGTTCTTATCGAATGGGAGTGGGTAGGTTAATATCTTGGAACGCTCCCTACTTCCTAAAATCACGACTTCATCCACGCTTGAATCAGTTCTGAGGCAGTGGATTTCGGGTTGATGACGTTCTTTGGTCAAAACACGTTCAACGTAGAAGTAAGCAGTTATGTATGCTTTGTTGTTATATGATGTGTGGAAGAACACGTAAGAACCGGGTTCCACGCAGTTTTGAATCAATCCAACCTTCGTTTTATCACTGTCTCCATATGTAAGATAAGTGAAATTAGGGTCAACGTGATTGTCTTCCCGGTAGATGTACTTGATTAGCAAGTTACCCACGGTAAATCCCCCCTTTTTTATTCCATGATTGGACATTGCGGTTATCTATGTCTTTTTCTAGTTGATGAATGAGTGCCACGTTGAAATTTCTGCATTCGCTTTGAGATATTCCCCAAGTTTTCTAATGGACTAAGGTCACCTTCAAGCACTCGCTCCATTACGTTGCCTATGATATCTGTTTGTTTATTTTTCTCGTAAAGACCAGCTTGACTGTCCGTTTCAGCCCTTATCCTTTGTATTTCATGAAGTGATTGCTCTCGTAACTTTTGCATCTCCGCTTGTTGTTGTTCCCTAAACTTCTGCAAGTCTATCTGCTGCTGCTCTTTCAGTTTCTTTAACTCTAATTCATACTGTTCTTTGACGGCTTTCAAATCGTTGCTCGATTTATGACGTGCCCCAAGGTATGACAAAAAGGCTGGTCCAACGCCTAATATAAGAGGCAGGACGAACGTCGTTAATACATCCTTCATCATCCATCACCCTACATAAAAGATGTTTTATCATACTATTGATTCTAGCATGCCTTTTATTAGTTTTTTAAAAGAGGGTTACAAAAATTTACTGTTTTTGTGGTGAATTTGTATAAAACATCTATGTCATATCCGTCAACAAAATGGGTCTAGAATCACCTATCTGTCGCTGTTTATAGCCCTTCCGGGTTTTTTGCATAGTGACATATCGTGACGTATTATATGACGTACAGAAACAATTCCACAAGACATGAAAGTTCCTTGGGAGTTAAAGTCCTTTGTTAGTGCGGACATATTTCAATACCTCAGTGGTTACGTCGTTAAAGAATCCTTTGACTAACGCTGTACTATCTTCAAGTAAATCCTGCATTGGCTGTTTATCGTGACTTCGCTTACCTTTCTGGAATGCGGGAACATCTGTTTGTTGCTCCCCGTCATTTAGGAAAATCGTGGTCTCAGGGCTAACATGCCGACTGTGCTTGTTGGTATTATCCATATCCGAAATATAGGAGTACGTGCTCTGAGAAGTGTATTGCTCTATGGCCTTCTCAACGGAGACCATCGTCGAGTCTGAACTTATCTTATCTTTCACGTTATAGAAGTAAAGTTTGCTAGGTACATTATCTTTTGGGAACAGTGTGCGATACAGAAACTGAGCGTAAGTGTCAAAGAAGCTGTGGATGGTGCTAAAAAAGTTCAAATGGATTTTATCCAACAACAGTTCGGTAGGAACATCTCCACCAAAATAGCTGACCGCATCATGTGGAAGAACATCCGATACCGAGCCACTTAGCCCTCCCTTCATTAACTTTCGATTCCACTCCTTGTAACTATCATCTATTGCCTTTTGAACCGAATAGAATCCGTTAATGTCCAGTATCGAATAGAGTATCTTGTCTTGTGCAGACTTTAAGTATGCTAGTGCTTGTTGTGAGAAAAATTGCTTCCATTCTTCACGGACTTCTAGCGAAAAGTATGGTTCCTCGTTCATCATACTCACTCCTATACTCGTAAAGGCAATTTTGGATAGTATACCATTTACTAGCTTTTCTCGGATGCTTCTTACGCCTTGGCATCCTATTCAATAAAATACTGGCGATACTTGTCCAATTTCGCCCGAACAAGGTTCAACGAGCGTCTGGACGCTTCTGGGTGTCCTAGCTGTAAGGAATCCGCAATCTGGCGTAAGGACGCTTCTGATTCGTCGTATAAGTAACGCAGCAATCGGCGTTCTTGGCTAGTCAAAAGAAGACTCTATCAGCATCTGCATAACCAAATCACGGTTTGCGACATCCGCTTCCATGCGGCTAGTACGTGGGTCTGGGACTGTGTCGGCAATCTCATCTAGGCTTACTGCGGTGAGCTCGTGAACTCGCTTTTGGCGTTTTGCCCAACGAACCAAATCCAACGCTCTGCTGTTTATCTTCTTGAAGATGTGCTCATACAACCAGAAGTCGCTACTACTTGTGTAATCTTCTATGACGGTCACACGGATAACTTCCCAAAATACCTCCTCGAAGTCATCTGGATACAGTCGGATACCGCCGTTTCTGGCTTTCATTGACCAGTGTTTAACTCGTGACTGAACTCGGCTTTGCAACATCCTGCAAATCTTGTCACAGGCGGCATCCTCGTATTCGTCGTCATATGCTCTCTCGACTGCCTTTATTAAATCCACTGTTACTTTGGTTTTTGAGCGTTCAATCCGCCTTGTCTTTCGTTCCCAAAACTCATGAACCGTCTCTACAGCCTCCTCGCCGTCTAGCAGCAGGTACTGTTCTAAATCCTCAATTCTTAGTGCCATTGTTAAATCCCCTTCGTAAATAGAAATTGTTACAACCAATGTTCTTTCTTTGAAAGTGTGACGAATCGCCCAAATATGACGTATATAGCTATGTCCGACCCGAGGAGGAACGACGAGGGGAGGAGTAATGTATATAAGACGTATCCCCCAACGTAGATACCGATGTAAGAACGTACGTGTAACTAGCTACTGTTGGTATTTAAGATGGCATCAAAACGTCGCCCCGCCAGCAACCACAATGGACATCTCTTGATGCTATCTCAACGACTTAAATGGCTCCACGTCACCAAACGATAATGGCAACGTGAAACTACTCCCTTAGGAACAATGTCTAGCTCGGTTATTTGCTCCGTTTACGCTCTTTTTCAAGCCATCGACCTTGTATTTCGAGAGAGTCTTTCTTCAACGCCTTGCATACTGTAGGATGACCGATAGCCGTATAATTACGATTCACAAATTCGGTCAATTCCTCGTCCCCTTATCCCAAATCATGTAGGAACTTCAACTCACACGTTATAATTTCATTTAGTTTGGGTCTACTACCGCCCATGTACTTTCGCCCACGTCGAATCGAATCCTCGACATTTTGTTTGGGTGTACCTACCGACAAATGTTTTGGGTTACAACAAGACGGGTTATCACACGCATGACAAACGTGCATCCCTCTGGGAATCTGTTTTCCCGTGGCTAATCTATATGCGTATCGGTGTGTTAGGACGGTTTTGTTTGTACTGAGTTTGAAAGTGCCGTATCCATTCGTTGACCGTGAACCAGTCCAAGTCCAACAAACGTCGTTTCCTCCACTGGTATCAACCTTTGACCAAAATCGTTCCTCGGTTGTTTGCGTTGTCTTTTTTATCCCTTTAACGATTCGGCCTATCGTAACTTGGGATACACGAAACTTTGCCGCCAATTTTCGTTGTGACATATTGCCCGTCCGATACAATTCACAAATTTGGTCAACTTGCTCATTGGACAATTTACGTATTGTCATCTTCATCACCCTTCTTTGTTATTGGTTGTGAGGTAATTAGTTCTCTTTACACCTCTTTATCTGTTCGTACGACAAAAAATGTAACGATGCGAATTCTGTAAAAATTTCCAAGTGGAGTTTCAACCCAATTTCCTCCCCTCATAGATGTATCCGTCCCTAACGGGGGCTTGTGTAACGGTGGCGGAATAAAAAAAGCCCAAGCCGTAATTTTGGCTCGGACTCAATCAGTTTTAGTTAGGATGAAGTTGGACTCTCGTTTGACAATCAAGAAAAACATTTCACATAGTCGTCTACAGGCATCAAAACAGAACTTAACGGAACATACGTTTGGTTATATTGGATATGTGTCATCAATGACATGTTGATAAACTTCATCTCCTGTGAAAGTGCTATTCATAGCCCCGCAGGGCTACGAATAGCCTATGGACAAGAACACAGGCTTGTTTTTGCGGGCGGCTTTCTGGAATGCCTCCGGCCCCCATGGGAACCAGTCAACGGGATTGTGGGCGTGTTGCAGGAGATATGGTGACTTTTCGTGGATGAGGCGATTGGTGAATTTATGTTCACCGTTTTGGTGGCTCACGGTTGAATCATCCTTTCCGGGGAGATTTACCGTTATAATACACCAACGTGGCGGAAAGTATTTCCTAATCACCAACGGGATTAGTCACGAGACCAGGACTAATTCTGTGTCCGTATGTTGTCTGGATTACCTTTTGGACCTGTGTTCAATGACAAGTGGATACACTTCACCTGAAGCTGCTGATGTCATTCCAACCGTTGACACGCTGTATGCGTTCGTATACAATGGAATACGGGTGGTGCGTTTGAGATCACCAAAAAAGGGAGATGCATTCGTATGAAACCAGACGATTTCTTTGGCACTCATGGAAGATACGGGAGACGCTCTGGGTCTGAACAAGGCGACATGGGAGACAGACCCGGTTGGCGCGAAGGGCGGGAAGTCGAAGATGGCCATGACCACGACAACGACAGATACGGCGGCCCTGGCGGGCACGGACGCGGCGACGACAGACACGGTGGGCACGGACGCGGCGGCGCAAGACATGGCGGGCCCGGACGCGGTGGTGAAAGACACGGCGGACCTAGACACGATGGGCCCAGACACGATGGGCCGCAAACTTTTCGCCGAGGCCGTGCGCTGGACTTTCTGCAGCGGTTGGACGTGAAGCGAGACACCCTGATGAAACAGATGAAGCAGCCTGAACTCCAAGGGATTCAGCAGGTTTTAAGCGGCGAACTCAAAGCCATTGAAATGGTGCGCAGCGAATTTATGGATGTCTTCGACTTACACGAAATCTCCGAAGCGGATATGGACGACGCGGAGGAGGGCGTAAATGAGGCCGAAAGCGAACCATTTGACAACGTGTTGGGAGACGCACCGGATGAGAACGGTAAGACATCCCATCGCAATGAAGACGACAACCTAAAATAGCTTCGCTGCTAGCGGCTTCTCCAACTACAAGATTACAAAAATTTGAAAGATTATTCGAATCTCCCCCTGAATTGAGGTAAACTGTAGTTTATGGGCTACTGCCTGTTCAGGGGGTTCTCATGACACGCTCCATTTCTACCGTTGCATCCGTCTTCGCAGCACTCATCATTGTCCTTCTGCTGTCGCAATTTGGCTACTATCCCACTTGGGGAGTCATATTCCACGGTCTTAAAATGCTATGGCTGGATACGACAACAGGGAATTTGTCCCAGGCTTATGCCGGGATTTCTTGGATTTTCCTCTTTTACTCACTCCGCCTTATCGTTGCGGCCATGATTTTTACCTTTGCCGGCGGCTACTTCCTCACCATTGCGCCACTGAATATCAAGTGGAAGCCGGCGGCCGTCGCATTCGAGTTCGTGGCCACAATTCTGGAGTCCGTCCCCGATACCATCTACATCATCCTTACGGTCATCCTTTTCGTCTACCTGCTGCAGACGTTCAGTATCGACCTACCCATTTTCAACACCCTGAATCCCACGTGGAACGACACTTGGATCCCGGCGCTAGCCTTGGCCCTTCCCGGAGCATTCCATCTGCGCCGCATTCTCACCATCCAGTTATCCGACGAGTCCCATGCTCCTTATGTGGACACAGCTCGGGCCAAGGGCGCTTCTCCCCGGCGGATTTTCTATCGACACATTCTTCCCAACCTCAATGCCGTAGCCATTCGTCAAATTCCTATGGTGGCAACGATTATCCTTTCCACCATTCTGTTTGCCGAATTCTTCCTGGAATACAAGGGGGAGATGTTTCAGCTTTCCAATGCCGTTGGCATCAATAGCAACAGTGGTCTGACCACCACCCCTTACTACTCCGGAACCCTTTTCGTCATTGGTGCCACCCTGGTGTTGTTGTGGTGGCTCTTTCACGCCCTGTCCCAACGCATGTACACTGCTCTCTACCCCGGCGACTTTGCCCCCACTGGGAGCCACCGTCAGACTAGGATTCAGTGGCGCTGGATTGCCCTGGGAGGAACCTTGCTTGCCCTCATCCTAGTTGTAGGAATCTTTCCGAAACTGCTAACGCCTTTCACCCCCACTCATGAAGACACGGGAAGTCTCAACCAAACGGGGCCGCCTTTTGTTCCACTGATGCCTAGCCATGTCCATCCCTTTGGAACCGATATGTTTGGCCACGATATTCTGGCCCAGACGTTATACGGCACATTGGGTACCCTGTGGCCTGCGGCGCTCATTGCCGTCTGCGTGCTGGTTTTCTCACTGTTGCTCTCGGCGCTGGCCATCGCCACCTCCTCCCGATTGCTGGTGAGTGTATTGAAATTCGTATCCGAAACACTCTCCGCCATACCGGCATTTTTCGTGCTGTTCTTGGCGCTCTACCATCGCATTGACACCACCTGGCTCCAGATTCTCCAGTACATTTCCTGGTTTGTGCTGTTTGAAATAGGCCGTGGCAGCTACTCGTTCTACCAAATGATGTTGCAGTGGTACCAGTTCGCCTTCATTGAGGGGGCAGTGAGCGTCGGTCGATCGCGCTTCGCCATCCTTCGCAGCCACCTCACCCCCTGGTTGTCTCGGTACCTGCTGGAGTTTTCGTTCTCCGAGTTTGTCCGCATCCTGTCCTTGATGGCCCAGTTGGCCACCTTGCACGTATACTTGACGGTGGTCATTGGGTTCCTGCCGTTTCGGCCGTTCACGGGAATGACTTGGCCACTGGGGATTGTCAGCAAGTTTCCCAACTGGTTGGGGATGATTGGCGATTCAACACTAAGCATGACCTATCTGACCTATCCCTTCTTCCTGGCGGCCCCGCTCATCGCACTGACCATGACAGTGGTGAGCGGAAATCTAGTCGCGCGCGGTATTCGGGGTGCAGAAAGATAAGGAAACAAGAAGGGGGCTCAGACACATGGGCAACAGGCAGAACCATAACCCCAGATGGGATGATAGCCCGAAACGAGACCATCACCCGACACAAGACCATTACCCGACACAAGACCATCACCCGACACAAGACCATAACCCCAGTTACCCGTGCCCTTCCTTCAGCAGACACTTTGTGGCTGTTCTCCTTGTCACAGTTCTGGCCACGGGTACTCTCGCGGGCTGCTCCAAGGGCAACATCGTGGGAATGACAGCGCCGTCATTCCTAAAGTCCAGTTCCAACGCCTCTGCAGAGCCCGCAGTGCCTTTGTACAGTTCCACGCCACCTGCAAATACCGCCTCCCCCGCCAACGCGTCCGGCAGCTCCGGCAATTCCACCGGCGCCGGTTCGGGAAGTGACAACAGTTCCAACACCTATGCACCCATCCATATCTCCAAGTCCGTGGGAATTGGAGATGCACTGAAGTGGGTCCAGGAACAGTGGGGAAACCCATCGAAAGTAGTCACACCAGTGAATTCCCAAGGCTTCGGTACCCTGAACTACAGGCAGGAAAGTCTGTCCTTTGCCAATGGTCGCATTTCCAGCATCGAAATGGACTACAAATCACCTGTATCCAAGGAAAACGCCCTGGCTTTTGTGAAAAAGTCACTTCCACAGGATGCTCAATTAGTGAACCACTGGATGACTGCGTCCAGTCCGGCAACGGCCACCTACTACTACAGCAGTGAAAGCGTCAGAGGATTATTTGCCTACGCCGGAGAAGCAGCGGGCAGTATGATGGGAGGCATCAAGGCCATTTTAACTACGGATTCGTCGAGGCCAAATTCCTATACGAAGGTGACCATTGCCGTGGGTACAGGTCTTACGGAGTAAAATGATTCCTTGGCCCGGATTTTCCAGTCAAGCTTGTTCGCCCAGGCCGACGAGTTGGGGCAACGCTGAAGCGATAACCCCCGCCATAACGTGGTAACCCTTCACGGTGGGATGTATGCCATCGTCGCTGAGAAGCTCGGAGAAATCCGCAGTACGCTTAAAGGGAGTACGTACGTCAATGGTCGGAACCTCTAGGTGTGAAATGAGTTGAACCAACCTGCGATTGTACATGCCATGCCAGTGTTCAATACCGCCGCACCATGCAATCCAGTGCGCAATACCGGGGCCGTTGATTTCGTAGATGCGTGCGTAGTAGCGAACGGGATCCAGAGGTAACAAGTTCATCACAATCGGCTTCACCCCGGCCTGACGAATGCGCTGGACCATCTTCGTCACGTTATCCAGATAGCGTTCAAGAGGGACAATGGGTTCGTGGGATTCATCCGGGGCACTGGCGACTTTATCCCAGTGAAAATTGCAGTCGTTGCCGCCAATTTCAATGAGAACATAGTCGGGGTGTTGCCCCAGGACAGCTTTGTCTAGCCGGGCTACCAGCAAGTCTGAGTTATCGTTAAAGACTCCCTGATTAACAATTTTTAGTGGATACCCTTGAAGGAGCGTCTGCAAATGTGACGGATAGTTCCCCTTGACAATATGTAGTCGTCCACCATAGTATGATACGCCGCGAGTCACGCTGTCTCCGAAGCAGATAATTTTCAAAGTAAGCCTCTCCTCGTTCCCATATTCGGTCATTGTATCCGTATTATCTCCAGTCCATTGTACCCCTTTCCAACTTCATTTCCGTATGCTTTCAATATAGGCTTCTGCAATGAACCCTATGGGGCCTATCTGTTTATAATGACACATACAAGTGAACAGGTGATGCGGCTCACCACACAACTTCCTCTTGAGGATAATGGCTGCTGTGATACATTCACAGCGGCCATTTCCAGTTGAAGCGGCTTTTGCAGGGCGGGCGCAAATCCATTTTCGCGGAATTGGGCACCCCGCGCATGTCCATGGGAGACAGGCGCCTTGGACATTCTCCTCTCCTTCTCATAGGGTATCTCACTGCTGCCGGCCGGCACAGATACCCTATCAACGAAGGAGGAGAAAACATGTTTAGCTTGGGCGGAGCAGACCTTGCCCGATTCTTGCTTGCCGTTGCCGCACTCCTGTTTGCGGCCAACATCCTTGGCTATGTTGCTGAGCGCCTTACCGTTCCTCGCATCATTGGAGAAGTCGCCGGAGGGCTCATCCTTGGGCCCACTTTGCTGGGGTACGTTGACCCACAAGCATTTCACTGGTTATTTCTTGGTTTTTCCTCGGAGAGTCAGCTTTTTGGATTCCTAGCGGAATTCGGGCTAATTATGCTGATGTTTAACTCCGGGCTAAAATTTCAACACCGTTTTGAAAAACAGGATGTGAAAATTGGTCTGTCCATTATTGTGGCCTCCACAGTCATTCCCTTTATCATCGGGTGGCTGTCCACTTACGTGTTTAACCCTGCACAATTCCTCGGTGCGGACAACAACATTGTCGCACTGAAAATTGTCATTGCCATTTCCATCGCTGTAACGTCTATCCCCGTGATTTCAAAAATCTTTTCCGATCTTGGCATTATGCACACACGCTTCGCCAAGATTATTGTGGGCATCGCAGGAATTCACGACATTATCCTCTGGGTCGCTCTGGCGGTGGCGTCAGGAATCGTCACCTCCCACCACGGTGTGAACATCCCCACGGTACTGGAGAGCCTTGGCGTCACCTTGGGATTCCTTGTTGTGTGTATCTTTTTCGTTCCCTGGGCTTTGCGCAGAGTAACCTCGCGACGAGCCAACTTCGTCTTTCGCGCCTCCTTTCTGGGATACTTCCTGCTCGTGATGCTCGTCTTGGCGGATATCGCAGGCTACCTTAATGTGGACGTAATGTACGGTGCGTTGCTGGCCGGAGTGGCTACGAAGTTGACCCTTCCCCAACAGCTTTGGACGAGGCTGCAAAGCAGTGTCAGGGAAATCTCCTTCTCCTTTTTCATCCCGCTGTACTTTGGGATTGTTGGTCTGCAGCTGGACCTGGCCCGCAACTTCAGCGTAGGGTTCTTCGTACTCTACCTCATTTTCGCCACCATCGTGCAAAGCGTCGTGGTTTACTTTACCTGCAGGGCCATCCGTAACGATAAACTCACCAGTTTCAACCTGGCTGCCGCCATGAACGCTCGCGGCGGACCAGGAATCGTCTTGAGTCAGGTAGCGTTTTCCATAGGGATTATCAATCAAAACTTTTTTGCCATTCTCGTGATGTTGGCTCTGTTTACGTCGTGGATGGCAGGATCCTGGCTTCGCTACGTACTCAAGAAAGGCATGTTACTCATCCCCGGAGACGAACACATTGTGATTCAAAAGGCGCAGGAGGAAGTGATTCTGGATTCCAGGGCATTACTGGACGAGTAAACGAGACTGGAACCCGACGCAGATTATGGATGCGCAACCCGACAACGGCATTCCCACTGCGGAATGCCGTCTATTTTCGGTGTCCTACCATTATTGGCTTTGCGCCACGGCGTTGCCGTTTTGCATCAGCGCGGGAGGACTGATAAAATGACACAAAAATCCGGACGACTCAAGACGGGAGACGGTTCAATGGATAAGGACGAATTGAAAAAGCGACTAGCGCCTTTGCAATACGAAGTGACGCAGAACAGCGCCACGGAACCCCCATTCCAAAACGAGTACTGGGACCTGGAGGAAGAAGGGCTGTACGTAGACATTGTTTCCGGAGAACCGCTGTTTACTTCCCTGGACAAGTTTGACTCCCACTGCGGCTGGCCAAGTTTTACAAAGCCGTTGACGCCAGAGGCGCTTGTGGAAAGAGTGGACGCAAGCCACGGGATGATTCGCACCGAGATCCGCAGTAAAGCCGCCGACTCCCATCTAGGGCACGTCTTTCCCGACGGGCCCAAGGAAGCAGGCGGCCTGCGCTACTGTATTAACTCCGCCGCACTGCGGTTTATTCCTAAGGATGAATTGGAAATGGAGGGATACGGTGAGTATAAAAAACTCTTTGACTAACCTCACCCAGCACATCCGCCCCAATCACGCTACAACCACAAAGAACACGCACACGGACTCGTGGGGCTATTTCGCGGTCGTGGCCTCTGTGACAAGAGCAACGAACTTCTCAACAACGGAGTCCAAGAACTCAACGGTAGGTTCATGAACGAGGGCACCAGCGTCATTGAACTTATCTGCCGCCTGATTAATGAGAATTTCGTTCCCTCCCGGCGGCAACATGCGCGCACCCATGCCGGGAGCAGAGAGTATCTCCCGCAGATGCATCTGGGCGCGAACCGTCCCCAGCATGGCGGGAGAGACGCCGGCAATCAACACCGGTTTGCCTACCACCACTCGCTGAACCCGCGATAGCCAGTCCAGCGCGTTTTTCAGTACGCCGGAAACGGACCAATTGTACTCTGGGGTGACAATTAAAACGGCGTTTGCGTCTGCAATTTTCTGTTTAAAATCCGCGACAATGGACGGCGGGTTCCCCTCAATGTCCTGGTTGTAAAACGGAAGAGACGCAATGTCTGCAAGCTCCACGCTGAATTTTTCTGCATACCGGCTCTGAAAAAAGCGAGCGAACTTCATGTTATAGGAATCCTTTCGGATGCTGCCTACCAAGGCAATCATTTTCACAGATACATCCACTCCTTCAAAAAGAATTTATGTTCTATCTTCATTGTCCCCGGATTTGCCGGCACGGCATCGCCCCTAGAGGCCTGACTTAGCCCGTTAATAGTAGGGTACCACCATTCTGCCATAAGAATCCAATGATTCGACAAAATGACCCATTCACAAATGGGCGCCTTTAGCTGTATAATGAGTTCAGAAAGTTTCCCATGCCTAAAACTTTTTCTTATGCACAAAAATGTGTCTCATGCGAACAAATCTGAACGGATTGCATATAGTGTATTGAGAAGTTTCCTAAGGCTAAAACAGGGCGGACTGAGTTACCGCAAAGTCTCAGAACAGAAGAGGTGAAACGGGTTGAGCATTTCGGAACAGGTGATACAGGAAAATAAGACAGAGGTGGCAGCTCGCTTCACATTGAGCCACTCACGTACAGGGCTACGCGGATTTCTACCTTTCGTCGGCCCAGCGTTTATTGCTGCGGTGGCGTATATCGACCCTGGCAACTATGCCACCAACATCCAGAGCGGCTCGGAATTTGGCTATCGCTTGTTGTGGGTTGTGATTGTGGCCAATCTCATGGCCATGTTGATTCAGAGTATGTCCGCCAAAGTGGGCATCGCTACGGGCAAGAACCTGCCGGAACTTTGCCGCACTCATTTCCCCAAATCGGTGACCGTTGCGTTATGGGTCTTCTCCGAAGTCGCCGCAATGGCCACAGACCTGGCTGAGTTTCTCGGTGCAACACTGGGCCTTAACCTGTTGTTCCACATTCCCCTACTCATTGGTACCATCGTGACCGGTGTCGCGACCTATGTCATTCTGATGCTCGATCGCTTTGGTTTCCGCCCCTTGGAACGCCTAATTGCAGCGCTGGTGATTTTGATTGGCGTTTGCTACCTCGTGGAGACCATTTGGTCCCGGCCAAACTTTGGCCAGGTTGCATACCACAGCGTTGTACCGTGGCTGGGCAACAACGATGCCCTCCTCCTTGCCATCAGTGTGATTGGGGCAACAGTGATGCCTCATGTGGTGTATCTGCACTCCAGCTTGACGCAGCGTCGCATTGTGCCCCGCAACGACAGGGAGCGAAAGGTCATTAACCGTTTCAGCATTCGCGAAGTGGTGGTAGCCATGACGATGGCCGGTCTCATCAACCTGGCGATGATGTATATGGCAGCCTCGGTGTTCCACGACACCGGACACACCCACATAGCGGATATTACGACGGCCTATCAGACTCTCACACCGCTGTTAGGAAGCGCGGCTGCCGCTGTGTTCCTCGTATCCTTGCTCGCCTCGGGGTTCTCCAGTTCCGCAGTGGGTACAATGGCAGGACAGGTAATTATGCAGGGTTTTGTTGGGTTTACCATCCCCGTCTGGGTGCGGCGCGTCATTACGATGCTCCCTACCGTAATTGTTGTTGCCTTACATGTCGATCCTACCAAGACTCTGGTGTTGAGCCAGGTGCTCCTCAGCTTGGTTTTGCCCATGCCTGTGATTGCACTCATCTACTTTGCCAGTAAGAAAAGCATTATGGGAGTACTTGTAAACCGCATGTGGACCACAGTTTTGGCCATTGGAACGGCCATCGTGGTGCTCGTGCTGAATTTTGTGCTGATTTTTCAAACGGTCTTTGGCAGCATTCCATTCCTGAACTAATTCCACTGATTGAAAAAGCGGGGAATCTGGTCTCGGTCTGAGCACGATTTACAGTTGATATCAGGCCTTCCAGATTCCCGGCTTTTTCGAGATTTCTTTGAGATGGGCAGGGTATGGTTTTGATGTGAATAGGGAGTACTGCGACAACTGGATGGGCTGCTCTGTGTTTCTGCCTAGGGAGAAAAAAAGACCGCCTGCAGAACGGGCGGCAAAATAGAAAATCGGTGCGGTATTGTCGGCAGCTCCATCCATCGCTGCCAGCTTCGACAGTCACAACTCTGTCCTCCGTTTCTAAGAATATCCCCTTTCCCGCGCGAATGTTGTCGAATTGTGGCGGACCCCTAAAAAATTTTGCTTCCTTGTGCGAAAGTCCCATTCCTACGCCACATTTAGCCATACACATACCGCCAGAAGTGTGATGAAAAGGGAAGTTGATGCGGGGAAACTTGCTGGTTAAAGTATCGTCCCTCATGGCGGCGGGAGTAAAATCCGGGATGTGCTCTGTATCGCCCATCCCGGATGCTCTCCAGCCTTCAAACTCGATTTCACCGCTGTGGGTTGCCGTCATGCAGCGACAGAATGAGGCGTTCCAACTCAAACAGTCGCCCTTCAATGCGATGGAGATGGCTTTGCATGTCGTCAATTTCCTGCTCCGCCTTGTAGTTAATGGCGAAGTCAATGACGGATTCATGCTTGTCGCGAGCGGCCTGCCGATTCTGGCTCATCATAATGATGGGCGCCTGAAAGGCGGCGATAAACGAAAGGCACAAGTTCAGCAAAATAAACGGAGGCCTATCAAACTGCAAGTGGTGAGTCAATGCCAAGGTATTCCACAAAATCCAAAGGGCAAGAACCACCGCAAAACTGACGATGAACACCCAGCTTCCGCCGAAGGAAGCAATCCTGTCCGCCAGTCGATGGGACCACTTGGTGCGCTGGTGGTATTCCTGGTCGAGATGCAGCATAATGCTGTGCTCGTACTGATCGACCAACCTGTCGATACGTTCCTTGTCCGCTTCATTAATGGGAATGTCGAAGCCCTCAAAAGTAGGCGCACCTAAACCCTGAGGCCTAATAAAAAAATTCCGCTTGCCCATTGTGCTCAACTCCTCTCTTCGGGGAAATTGAACACACGCACAGCGTCCGTACAAAGGAACTCACTGAAGCAGCAGGTTCTTCACCATGCAGCGCCAAGTGGAAACTCTGCACAAACAGGGCACGATATGAACAATTTCCCGCCTATTATGTTGGGCTCAGGAGGTTTACTGTCCAATCCTGTCATCTCCTTTTGTGCAGAGCGATGCTCTCGCATCCACTATCCTATGGCTCTTCTGAGACGATTGCAATACCTTCAGGATAAATTGGGCCCAAGCCATGGATACCGAAAACTCCGCAAAGCGATTGTCAAAAAAGAATTCGCTTACAATTTGTTTAGCGTAAAGTAACCTTACATAAACCGTTGTGAGCCCCACCCTTATCCTCTAAATTTACAGATAATAAACCGAGAGGGAGTGGGGTTTCATGACCGTGAAAAGAAAAGTGAGTCGTCTGACCTTGTTTGCCATAGGTGTTCTTTCGGTGCTCCTTACTCCCGTTGTCAGCTTTGCTGCCACCACTACAAAACCAATCATAAGTGCGGGAGATACTGCGTGGGTTTTGGCTTCATCGGCCCTTGTCCTACTCATGACGCCAGGCGTTGCCTTTTTCTACGGTGGACTGGTCCGTGCAAAAAACGTCATTACCACCATGCTGCAGGTGCTGGCGGTAATCCTGGTAGTATCTGTACAATGGGTCGTCATTGGCTACAGCCTGGCTTTTGGCCCAGACTTCCACCACATCATTGGTGGACTGCAGTTTGCCATGTTTAACGGCGTAGGAACTACGCCTAGTGGTTATGCAGGAACCATTCCTGCCACTGCCTTCGCCATTTTTCAGCTCATGTTTGCCATTATTACGCCGGCGTTGATTGTGGGTGGACTGGCGGAGCGAGTGAAATTTTCTTCATTTCTGGTTTTTACCGTCTTGTGGTCGACGCTTATTTACGATCCACTGGCACACTGGGTTTGGGGCAATGGCGGATGGCTGGCGCAGTTGGGCGTCCTGGACTTTGCAGGTGGAACCGTAGTTCACATCAGTTCCGGCGTAGCTGGCCTGGTCGCAGCCATTTACTTGGGCCGTCGTGTTGAGCACGACAGCGGTAGTATCAAGGCGCACAACGTACCGTTTGTGATGCTGGGTACAGCGCTCCTCTGGTTTGGCTGGTTTGGATTCAACGCAGGCAGCGCTTTAGCGGCCAACGGCGTTGCAGCTAACGCATTTCTTACAACCAACACGGCCACAGCCGCGGCTGCCCTTGGGTGGATAGTTGTGGAACGACTTCGGACGGGGCACGTTACACTGGTTGGAGCTTGCGCCGGCGCCGTTGCAGGCCTCGTCGCCATTACTCCTGCGGCCGGATTCGTTACTCCTGCAGCCAGTATCGCCATTGGCGCTGTAGGCGGAATCGTTTGTTACTTTGCCTCCACCATGATGAAGGCGAAATTTGGGTACGACGATGCTTTGGACGCATTTGGAGGACACGGAATCGGCGGAACCTGGGGAGCCCTGGCCACAGGTTTATTCGCAACAACCCTTGTAAATTCTCACGGTAGCAATGGCCTGTTCTCAGGTAATCCGCACCAGGTGCTGCTGCAGATTGTGGGAATTGCGGTGACGTGGGTGTTTTCCGGAGCGGGATCGCTCTTGTTGTTGAAAGTCGTGGACATGGTCATGGGGCTTCGGGTCAGCAAGGAGCAGGAACTCCTGGGGCTAGACTACACTTTGCACAAGGAGTCGGCTTACCCGGAGCAGCCGTCCAGTGAGGAACTTCAACGTATCGTCAGACAGCGGGCATTGGAATAGGCGAGGCGAATGGTTGCAGAAAGAACCTGCAGAAGAAAAGAGGCGAAAAGTACAGTAGAAACAACAGTATCGAGGTTGCCGAAAGAACGGGCAAACAAAGTCCATAAATAGCCTGAACTGGTTCCGGAGACGGCGGATTGCCAAAACCGTTGGCACCTACCGTCCCGGAACTCTTTCTGCCGTCTCAGACTTCCCGAGAGCGAGTTCCGGACGGTTTCCAGGGTAGTGGCCACAACTGCCGTCGCATGCGGCCAGCGGGTAGTCCTTAGATGCTATCCTCCGGTAACAGGTTTTGAACA
>Ga0187809_10000562_pt1 | contig 19387 bp, 16 predicted proteins | sample NC_wetland_sal_i_8_FD_132415 | JGI IMG/M metagenome (GOLD analysis project Ga0187809, IMG submission 132415) | Wetland sediment microbial communities from Neuse River Estuary, North Carolina, USA - ASW_4 | ecosystem: Environmental > Aquatic > Freshwater > Wetlands > Sediment | place: USA: North...
CGGTCCGGGCCGTTGGAGAACACGAGGCGATTGTTGGCGAGCGCGCGCTTGAGCACCGGCTCGGCGCCGGTCTCGATGAACGGCAGATTGCCGGCTGCGAGCGTGTCGAGCGTCGCCTGGTTGAGATCGTTGACGTTGACCCGCAGGCCGGATTCGGCGAGCGCCAGCACCAGCGGGATGCCGACATGGCCGGCGCCGCCGACGACGGTGATGTCGGTGTTCTCGATGGTGGTCGGGCCGCTGCCGGAGGCAATTTCAGGTCGGATGGTCATCGCACAATCATATTTTGATCGGTTGCTGGGCGATAGGGGTGCTCACAGCATGCGCGGCGCGGGCAGCGGCGTGATCAATTGCCCGCGGAAGCCCTTGGCGCGCAGCTTCGGCGCAAGCTCGTCGGCAATGTGCCACGAGAAAATGAGCGCCGCGTCCGGCTGGTCCTCGAACAGCTTGGCCTCGTCGACCACCGGGATGCCGGTCCCCGGCATGCATTTGCCGATCTTCAGCGAGCCCTGGATCTCGACGACATACTCGATGATGCCCTCGTCGAGGCCGACATAGTTGACCATGGTCGAGGCGCGTGACGGCGCCGAGATGCCGGCGATGCGCGCGCCCTTCTCCTTGAGGTCGCGCAGCATGCTCATCAGCCGCAGCTTCGACAGCACGACGTCGTCGCGGAACTTGACCAGGCGTTGCGCCATCGCCTCGCCGCGCGGCTCGGCTGCGAGCATTGTCGCGACGCTGTCCTGAACCTTATGCGCGCCCTTGCGCGCCGCATAGACGCGGATCGAACCGCCATGGCTCGGGATCGGCCGCGCGTGGAACACTTCGAGGCCGTGCATCTCGAGCAGGTATTTGAGGCTGCCGAGCGAATAGTAGCGCAGGTGCTCGTGGTAGACCGTGTCGTATTGCAGCGTGTCGAGCAGCGGGATGAGATAGTGCGACTCGGAGATGAACACGCCCTTGTCGCCGAGCATCGCGACGATGCCTTCGACGATGGCGTGCACGTCCTCGATGTGAGCGAAGCAGTTGGCGGCGGTGACGATGCTTGCCGCGCCGTGCTTGGCCGTCACTTCTTTTGCAGTGTCGAGGCCGAAATAGCGCTGGATTGTCGGGATGCCGCGCTCGTTGGCGATCTTGCTGACATCCGTCGGCTCGATGCCGAGAATGCGATGGCCTCCTTTCTGAAAGTTCGAGATCAGCGTGCCGTCGTTCGAGCCGATGTCGATGACGAGATCGTCAGCTTTCAGGCCGAGCATCTTTGAGGATTCGGCATAAAGGTCGGCAAAGTTGTCGCGCAGCAGCTTCGTCGTGCCGCTGGTGTAGGGATATTCCGGCGGGAAGATGATCACCGGATCGACGGCGAGGCCGAGTTGCACGAGGTCGCACTGCCGGCAATGAAGGAGCTCCGTCGGGAACCATGGCTGCTGTCGCGGCACCTGGCCGATCGGCACCATCTGGTTCACCGGCGGCATGTAGCCGAGCGTGAGCACAGCATCGAGCTTGTCGCTGCCGCAGATCTGGCACTGCTCGACCGGAACGCTTGCCGCCGTGCCGGCCGCGCGCGCGACTTTGGTGGGAAAGGGCAATTGGGGCTCCTCGCAGATTACTTCTTCGGCGCCAGCGCGGCGTTGCGCCAGTACCAGTCGACGGTGACCTTGAGGCCGTCGTCGAGCGAAACGCGCGGCTTATAGCCGAGCGCCTGCAATTTTGAAATGTCGGGGCAGCGGCGCGGCGTGCCCCCCGCCTGCAACGGGCCGGGCACCAATTCGATCTCGCGGCCGGCGATCCGGGCGATACGCCGCGCGACGTCGGCGATCGAAACCTCGTCCATGGTGCCGACGTGGTAGATGCCGAGGTGCTCGCCCTTGTCGCGCATCGCCATCACGCCAGCGACGAGATCGTCGATGTGGCAGAAGCTGCGGGTCTCTTCGCCCGTGCCCTGGATGCCGAAGCGCAGCCGCCCGGCGGCCTGCGCGTCGGCGAGTTTTCTCAGGCGCAGCGCGAACTGCGGCACGACATGCTCCCAGCCCATGTCGAGGCCGTAGACATTGTGCGGGCGGAAGATCAGCACGCGCTCGAAATATTTGCGGCCGAAGTTGATCGCCATCAGTTCGCTGATCAGCTTGCCGCCGCCGTAGGAATAGCGCGGGTTGAGCGGGTCGGGGACCGACAGTGGCGCGCTCTCATCGGTCGGGACCGTCGGCGGCGTCTGGTAGACCTCGGACGACGAGGCGAGGATGAGGTTGCCGACATTATGCGCGCGGCACGCGTCGATGACGTTGATCATGCCGCGCACGCCGACGTCGAGCACCAGATCGGGCTGGGTGTAGAAGAACTCGGTGCCGTTGACGAAGGCGAGGTGGTGCACCTCGTCCATGCCGGCGGTCGCGCGCGAGACGGTCTCTGCGTCGCGGATGTCACCGCCGATGAATTCGATGTCCTTCTCGACTTCGGTCAGCCGGCGCGGGCGGCCGCGCGAATTGTCGTCGAGCACGCGCACGCGGTGGCCGGCCTTCACCAGCGCCTTCACGAGCCCCGAGCCGATGAAGCCCGAGCCGCCGGTGACGAGGATTTTCGATTGAGTCACGCGCGCTCCGTGGTGTCGGGCCGGACGTCGATGAAGCGCCCGTCGCGGTGCGAACGCTGAGCGGCGTCGATCAGTTGCTGTACGCGATAGCCTTCGGCGAAGCCGGGCTTCGGCGCGTTCTTTTGTTCGATGGCGTCGAGGAATTTCCTGACTAGCCGTGAGACCGGGGCGATGCGGCCGTCTGGATACTGCGCATCCGCGGGATCGACGACCGGAATCGGCGTGAGAGTCGCCGCCGGCCGCCGCGCGTGCAGCAGCGTAAAGCCGCGCATGTAATCGGCGCCGGGATTGCACAGCACCAGGGTGCCGTCCTCGCCGTAGAATTCGAGCCGGTGACCGGGGCCGAGATAGGATGCGCAGCTCATCGACAGGCTTCCCGGCGCGCCGCTTGCAAATGTCAGCGCCATCGCGGCGGTCGTCTGCAATGTGTCGTCGCCGGGCAGGCCGCCGAGCCGCGCCGACAGGCCGGCGAGCGGCCCGCAGAACCATTCGAGATAGTGAAAGCAATGCGAGATGAAGTTGCCGAGCACGCCGCCGCCGTCGTCGCTGAGCGTCTTCCAATTGCGCATGCGCATCTGCACGGCGCGATTTTCGATATGCCAGTGAACGGCAACGTGCCGCAGCAGCCCGATAGCGCCGCCGTCGAGCATCTCCTTGGCGCGCTGCCAGGCCGCAATCTGATGGAAGTTGAAATCGATCGCGGCTGCGACGTTCCTGTCGCGCGCCGCCTCGAACATGCGTTTGGCGCCGGCAAGGTCGCTCGCAATAGGCTTCTCGGCAAAGACTGCCTTGCCGCGCGAAATCGCGTCGAGCGCGATCGCCGGCTGGAGGTCGGGCCGTGTGGCGATAGCGACCGCATGGACTTCGGCGTCGCCGACGAGCGCGCGCCAGTCTCCGTAAGCTTTCGCGATGCCGGCGGCGTCGGCGAGGCCGCGCGTGCGCGCCGCATCGCTGCCGGCGAGCGCGACCACGTCGCAGCGCGCGTCGGCGCGGAAGGCCGGTAGCAGCACCGTCCGTCCGTAATTGCTGCCGACGATGCCGACGCGGATCATGGTTCGTTTCGTCCCGGGGTCACGCCGCGCGCGCCTTCATGCGGACGTCGCGCGGCGAGCGCAGCAAGTAGGTCGTGGCGAAGGCGTAGCGGTACCAGCGCAGATACATGGGCAGCCACTTGAGGATCTGGAAGCGGCTCGAGCCCTGCGTGCGCTCGAACCAATTGGCCGGCACCTCGCCGATGCGCCAGCCGAGCCGATGCGCCTTCACCAGGAGTTCGATGCTGTAACAGAATCCGCGATCCGATTCGATCAGGATGTCGTCCATCACGCGGCGCGAAAACAGGCGGAAGCCGTTCGAGGCGTCGCGCGTCGGCAGTCGTGCGATGTGACGCAGCGTGAAGTTGCCGGCGCGCACCAGCGTCGCCTTGACCCACGGGCAACCCACCATGCTGCCGCCCGGCATGAAGCGGCTGGCGCAGACGATGTCGCAGCCGGTGTCCGCCTGCCGCACCATCGCGTCGATGATCGTGGCGTTGTAGTCGTCGTCGGCTGGCAGAACGAGCGCGAAAGGTGCCTGGCTCGCAGTGAAGCCGCTGACGACCGCGCCATGCACGCCGCGGCCTGTGTTGCGCATGAAGTCGATGTCCATTGCGCCGAGCGACTCGCGATTGTCGCGGATAACGGGGAGCGTGTCGTCGTCGTCGCGGTCATAGCAAATGAGTACGCGGAACGGCGTCTTCACGTCGCGTGCGAGCGCGCCGAGCGTGCGCAGGATGTTGCCGCCCTCATTGTAGACCGGAATGATGATATCCAGCCGCGGCGGCTGTGCCGATGTCATTGCTTGTCGCGTGGAACTGTTGTTGTGCCCGGCGCCGGCAACTCGATGTTCGGCGCGCCCCCTCGATGACGGCGACTATAGAGCGGCGGCGGCGGAACGCGTCAAGACTGACAGGGCCGTCAATCGTCGCTAAAACGGGCTGCGAAAAGGAGCTGGGGCAGCTACGACCGATGATCGATTCCGGGAACGATAACAAGGCGTTGGCGGCCGCACCGGGAAACCGGTGGCGGCGCGTCGCGGCGCTTGTCCTGGTCGTCGCCGCGCTCGGCCTGCCGATCAACGAGGTGTGGGCCTACGCGCTGCTGGTCGTCGCCGCGGCGGTGGTCTTCTGCGGGCAGGTGATCGGCCGGGCCCGAGCCTGGATGCTGGCGGCAGGGGCGGTTGCTGCCGCGGCTGTGCTCGCCACCGTCATCGCACCGGCGCCGATCAGCGAGGGCGAAAACATCTTCTTGCCCGGCAAACCCAATGGTGTGCTGGCGCAACAACTGCCGAGCGACGTCTACGCGTTCATGGCGACCAAATTCGACGCGGTGTATCTGCCGGCGGTGCAGTGCAAGGGTACGCCGAGCTGCTGGAACAGTATGGGGCAGCCCGACCGGCTCTTTGCCTTCTCGGCCGACGGCGTCTTCGACAATGCCGGCGCCTCCCGCGCGGTGCGAACCATCGACTTTTCGGAGCCTGTGTGGCTGCGGCTCGGCTTCACCAATGACCGCCGCTACAATTGGGACACCGATGCGCCCGACGCGCATCGCGGCGACCGCGACCGCCGCTTCTGGGCCGGCCTGTGGCGCTGGCACACGGCGATGCCGTATTTTGTGATGTATCGCTTCCCGGCCGCTTATGTCGGCTCGCGCCTGTGCTGGCGCGGCGATGTGCTGTGGCAGGGCGCCGATGAGCACTATCAGGCGCAGTCGCATGCCGGAATGGATTGTCGCAACATCACCGCCGCCGACGTCGGGCGGCGGATTTTCGGCGTCGGCATCGACACCAGCGCACTGGCGATGAAACTGCATCCGCCGGTCGGCGTCACCGTACGGCTCGCGATCGGTTCGGCGCTGCGCGTTGCGGCCATCTTTGCCGTGCTGATCCTGCTGGTGCGCGTGCGGTGGCGCGCCATGGCGCCGGTCCTCGCGCTGATCGCGCTCGCCGCCGTGGTGGTCGCAATTGACGACACGAGCTTTCTCGGCGGCTGGCGGCCGATGGACGGCGGCGACGATGGCCTGTTCTACACCGGTGTCGGGCGCGACATCCTCGAACAGTTGCTCGCCGGGCATATCGGCGAGGCGCTGAAAGGAGGCGAGAGCGTCTTCTATTACGGCGGCCCGGCGCTGCGCTATCTGCGCGCGCTGGAGATGATCGTCTTCGGCGACACCAATCTCGGCTATCTGTCGCTGATTCTGTTCATGCCCGTTCTGGTCTGGCGCCTGTTCCGGCGTTTCCTCGACGACAGGCTCGCCTGGCGGCTCGCGCTCGTGTTCACCGTGCTGCCGATAGGCGAAATCTTCGGCACCAGCTTCTTTCATTACGCCAAATGGGCCGGCCGCGGCTTCGCCGATCCGGTCATGCACATTTCCCTGATCTGGAGCGTGCTGGTGCTTGCGGGACGGCGCGGCGAACCGGACCGCGCCGGCGCGGCGCTCTCCGGGTCGTTCCTGATGGCGCTTGCCGTCTGCACCAAGCCGCTGGTCGCGCCGATGGCCGGTATCGTCCTTGCGGGCGCCGGGCTGCTGGCGCTCTACCGCCGCGACTGGCTGCGCGCCGTCGCGCTGTGCATAGGCTTTGCACCGGTCTTGCTGATGCCGCTGCACAACTGGGTGTTCGGTCACCAGTTCGTGCTGCTCAGCACCAATGCCAACCTGCCGTCGCTCCAGGTGATGCCGCCGGCGGCCTGGGCCGCGGCGCTTCGCGAATTATTTACGCTGCACTGGGGCGGCGCCGCGCTTCACAGGGGCATCGTGCAACTCGGCGACTGGCTGAGCGGGCCAAGCGCGCTGAAGGTCTTCGTGCCGCTGCATGCCGCCGCGGTCGCGACCGTCATCTATGTCGCGGTGCGCGGGCGCGGCTTCGATCCCTGGCTGCGCATCATCGCTGCCGGCATCATCGCCGAATACGGCGCGGCCCTGTTCTACGCGGCCACGCCGCGCTATTTCTTCTCCATGTGGTTCCTGACGCTCCTCGTCGTGCTGGTCGTCGTCGCGCAGAAGCTTCCCGCCTTCCTCGAGCGGCACGGCTACCGGCGCACCCGCGAGGTGCTCGAGCGTTCCTTCGGCTATTCTCCCGTCACGGCTTCCTGATCACTTCCTGCAAGAAAGCGGACGATCCATGAGCGACAAACCGGTTGGCATCGCGAGCGGCCTCACCAATTACGGCTACCGCGACTTCTCGCTCTATCTGCTGCGCTCCTTCGCGCAGTCGATGGGCTATTCGCTCGACATGCTGAAGAAGCCGGTGGTCGGCATCGCCTATACGCCGTCCGGCTTCAACAATTGCCATCGGTATTTCCCTGAGCTGTTGCAGGCGGTGAAGCGCGGCGTTCTTGCGGCCGGCGCGCTACCGGTCGAGTTTCCGACCATTTCGCTCGGCGAGGTGTTCCTCAATCCGACCAGTCTGAAATTCCGCAACCTGATGTCGATCGATACCGAGGAGATGATCCGCGCCCAGCCGATGGATGCGGTGGTGCTGATGGGTGGCTGCGACAAGACGGTGCCGGCACAGCTCATGGGCTGCGTCTCGGCGGCCAAGCCCGCGGTGATGCTGATCGGCGGGCCGATGATGACCGGCCGCTATCACGGCGAACGCCTCGGCGCCTGCACCGACTGCCGTCGCTTCTGGGCGATGTATCGCGCCGGCAAGGTCAACGACGAGGAGATCAACATCGTCGAGAGCCGGCTTGCCACCACGGCCGGCAGTTGCGCGGTGATGGGCACCGCCTCGACCATGGCCTGCATCACCGAAGCGCTTGGCATGTGCCTGCCGGGCACTGCCGCGATCCCCGCGGTGCACGCGGATCGCCTGCGCGCCGCGGAAGCGACCGGCGCGCTCGCCGTGCGCATGATCGGCTCCAAGCTGACGCCCGACCAGATCGTCAATCGGAAATCGGTCGAGAACGCGATGCGCGTGCTGCTCGCCATTGGCGGTTCGACCAATGCCATCATCCATTTGACCGCGATCGCCGGCCGCGCCGGCGTGCCGGTGTCGCTCGAGCGGCTGAACGAGCTCTCGGACACCACGCCGGTGCTGGTGAACCTCAAGCCGGTCGGCAACGGCTATATGGAAGATTTCTTCGCCGCGGGCGGTGTCGGCGCGCTGCTGCGCGAGTTGAAGGATCTGCTGCACCTCGACGTCATGACGGTCACCGGCGAGACGCTCGGCGAGCGCCTGTCCCAGCCGGAAGGCGACGGGTGGGTCGACCGCACCATCATCGCAGAGCGTGCCAAGCCGCTCGAGCCGCAGGGCGGCCTCGTCGCGCTGTTCGGCAACCTCGCGCCGCAGGGCGCGATCCTCAAGCGCTCGGCCGCCGACGCAAACCTGTTCGAGAACGAAGGCCGCGCCGTCGTGTTCTCTTCGCTCGAAGACCTCGCTGCGCGCGTTGACGATCCCGCGCTCGACGTGACGGCCAAGGACATCATGGTCTTGCAGAATGCGGGTCCGCATTCGACCTCGGCAATGCCGGAAGCCGGCTATCTGCCGATTCCGAAAAAGCTCGCCAGCGCTGGCGTCAAGGATATGATCCGCGTCTCCGACGCGCGCATGAGCGGCACTGCGTTCGGTACGATCGTGCTGCACGTGACGCCGGACTCCGCGTCGGGAGGCACGCTCGGGCTCGTGCGCACCGGCGACCGCATCAAGCTTTCGGTCAAGGAGCGCCGCATCGATCTTCTGGTCGACGAGGCGGAACTGAAAAAACGCGCGGCGGCGAAGCCCCCCGAGCCGCCGGCGCCGACGCGCGGCTATTCCAAGCTTTATGCGCAGGAAGTGCTCGGCGCCGACGAGGGTTGCGACTTCGCGTTTTTGCGGGCGCGGTGATCCTCAGCCGTTGAGGTACCGCTTCTCGATCATGCAGTGCACGCCTTTGACCCCGTTGACGACCTGCGTGATGCGCAGGTCCGCGGTGAGACTCGCCAGTGCGTAGGCCTGATAACGGTCGATGTCGTTGCGCGCGGCGATCAGATCGATCATCTGCCGCAGCGCGATTTTGGCGCACTCGTCGAGATCGGGATCGAAGCCCATGGTGATCATGTGCGTCGGCGTCTCGGCGCGCGGCCATTGCAATTTCATATCGTCGCGCAGGGAGAGGCGGAACGTGCCGGCGAGACCGGTTTCGATCGCGGTGATGCAGACCTCGCCGTCGCCCTGTGCGCCATGGCCGTCGCCGACCGAAAATAGCGCGCCGTCGGTGAACACCGGCAGGTAGAGCGTCGCGCCCGCGACGAGCTCCTTCAGATCCATATTGCCGCCGTTCGGCCGCGGCGGCGGCGTGTTGATCGTGCCCCAAGATGGGGGCGGCGCCACCGCCATCACGCCGAAGAAAGGCTTGAGCGGAATCTCCGCGCCCCATGGCATGCGGCCGATCATGCGGTCCTTGTCAATCGCGACATGGAAGATGCGATAGTCGGGAAACTCGTCGGGCAGGGCGCCCGCCGTCGGGCGGATGAGCGTGTAGCCCCAATCGAAGGACGGCGCGATCGCTTCGATGTCGACCTGCAAGACCTGTCCGGCCTTGGCGCCGCGCACTGCCACCGGTCCGGTGCACATGTGCACGAGGAAGCGCTGGCCTTCATTGGCCTTGTGGATCGCTGGCAGCGCATCGGGAATCGTGAAAGGCGGCGGCGGCAGATGCGCCGGCGCGCCGGACACGGACGACATGACGACGCGGTCGCCGCTGTTCACGGTGAGGACGGGCTTGAGGTCGGCGCTGAAATAACCCCAGTGCACCGTGTCAGGGCCGGCCTCGACGCGCGGGATCGAAGTGCTCATCCTCATCCTCCTCGTGACTCGCAGCCGCGACACTACGGCAAGGCGATCAAGCCTGACCAGTGCCGGCGGCGAGGTCGAGCCCTGCTATGGCCTCGCGCAACTGTGCGGCGAGCGTCATGAGCGGCTGCTCGAGTTGGCGCACGACCAGGGCTGCCGGCTTCTCCGTCGTCACGCTGACTTTGAGCGCATGGATCGGCCGTCCCGCGAACACGAGCGGTGTCGCCAGCACGACCACCTGCGGCTGCCACGAGGCGACGCAATAGCCCTTGGCGGCGACGTCCTCGGCCGCTGCCGCGATCTCCGTTTCGAGCTTGCGCCAGCGGCTGCGCCGCTTGGCGCGCCACTGCGTCATCAGCGCCACGCGCTGCTCCTCCAGCGCGACCGCCAGCCAGGCGCGGCCGAGCGCCGTCAGTTCGATCGGCACGCGATGGCCGGACACGATCGAGCGCTCGCGGCCCCTCGCGTTGAAGCGCACGGATTCGAGATAGACCATCTCGTCGCCGTCGCGCACGGCGAGGCCGACATTGATGCGAAGCCGCCGCGCCAGCGCCGCCATGGGCGGCGTCGCGACCCGCAGCACCGAGGAGCCGGACCGCATCGCATGGCCGAGCGTCAGCACCGGCGCGGCGAGACGGTAGGCGCGCTCGCGCGCGTCGTGCTCGAGGAAGCCGGCTTCGACGAGCGTCTGCGTCAGGCGGCTGATGCTGGCGCGCGGCAGGCCGGTGCGCTCGGCAATGTCGCCATTGCCGAGCAATTCCGTGCCCGGCCGAAAGGCGCGGAGCACGGCAGTACCGCGTTCCAGTGAGCGGTTGAGCGGCGAACGGCCGGCGCGTGTCATGCGGACGACCCTAGCCTTCCGCACCCAATTCCACCACGTGGAATATTGGCCGGTCCGGCCGCGGCGGGCGCGTGCTAAGGGGGCATTCAAGACGTCATAAAAACAGTTGGAAACAGGAGGCCGCCAATGTCCGCCCGATCCCGCATCGCTTCAGTCCTCGCCGCCGCGCTGCTCGGCATGACATTCGCCGCGCCCGCGCGCGCCGACGACTTCGCGGCGACGACGACGCGCATCGTCGTGCCCTTCGCCCCCGGCGGCGGCACCGACATCATCTCGCGCACGCTGGCGCAGGAGATGGGCAAGCACCTCGGCGGCACGGTCATCGTCGAGAACAAGCCGGGTGCCGGCACCATCATCGGCACCGAATACGTCGCCAAGGCGCAGCCGGACGGGCATACGCTGGTCATGGCGACCTTCGCGCACGCGGTGAACCCAAGCCTGCGTGCCAAATTGCCCTACGACACCGACAAGGACTTCGCGCCGGTGGCGCTGGTCGCGCGCTCGTTCAACATCGTCGTCGTCAATCCCAATTCCGCTATCGGCTCCATCGCCGACCTCATCAAGATGGCCAAGGAGAAGCCGGACGGGCTGAACTACGGCACCTTCGGCCCGGGTACGTCCGCGCATCTCGCCGGCGAATTGTTCAAGAGCCTGGCGAAGGTGAAGCTCACCGCCGTCCACTACAAGGGCGCGGCGCCGGCGATCACCGATCTCATGGGCGGCACCATCCAGGTGATGTTCACCACCGTCGCCAGCGCGGCGTCGCTAATCAAGGCCGGCAAGCTCAAGGCGCTCGCCGTCACCTCGGCCAAGCGGGCCTCGGCCTTCCCTGATATCCCGACCGTCGCCGAAGCCGGCGTGCCCGGCTATGCCGCGGAAAGCTGGTACGGCCTGTTCGCGCCGGCCAAGACGCCGCCGGCGGCAATCGCCACGCTCAACAAGGCGGTCGACGCCTCGCTGCATTCGCCGGCCTTCAACACACTGGTCGAGAACGAGGGCCTGATCATGGTCGGCGGAGCGCCGGATGGACTCGGCAAATACGTGGCTGGCGAAGAGGCGCGCTGGCGTAAGGTCGTCAAGGATGCAGGCATCAAGATCGAGTAGGGCGCCATGACACAACTCGTCGAACTGAAGATCGAAGACGCGGTCGCGGTCGTCACGCTGAACCGGCCGGAGGTACGCAACGCCATCAACGACGCGATGCGCAGCGAGTTCGTCGCCGTGCTCGAGAGCGTTGCGAAGGACGATGGCGTTCGCGCCGTGGTTCTGACCGGGCAGGGCAAGGCGTTCTGCGCCGGCGGCGACATTGCCGGCATGAAGCAGCGCCTGAGCGCGCCCGCCGGCGAGGTCGGCTTCAACGGCTGGCGCCGCCAGGGCCAGGTGCACAGAAGCGTCGGCTTGCTGCACGGCATGCCGAAGCCGGTGATCGCCGCGGTCAACGGCGCCGCCGCCGGCCTCGGCTGCGACATGGCGCTCGCCTGCGATTTCATCGTCGCCTCGGACGAGGCCATGTTCACGATGAGCTTCGTCAAGCGCGGCCTCGTTTCCGACGGCGGCGGCATGTATTTCCTGCCGCGCCGCGTCGGCCTGCCGAAGGCGAAGGAATTGATCTTCACCGGCCGCAATGTCGACGCCAAAGAAGCGCTCGCCATCGGCCTTGCCGACCGCGTTACGGCGGCCGCGACGCTTCTCGCCGACGCCGCGGCGTGGGGCCGCGAACTCACGCAAGGCTCGGCCGTGTCGATCGCCTTCTCCAAATCGATCCTCGACCGCACCTTCGAATCGAGCGAGGAGCAGGTTTTCGCGCTCGGCCGCGAGGCGCAAGGCATCTGCTACACCTCGCAGCAGCACCGCGACGCGGTCGAAGCGTTCCTGAACAAGTCCGCGCGCTAGATGTCCGTGCTCGACCGCCTGCTGAGGCCGCGCAGCGTCGCCATCGTCGGCGCGTCGGCGGATACGGCGAAGCTCACCGGGCGGCCGCTCGCCTATCTGGAGAAGTACGGCTTCACCGGCGCGGTCTATCCGGTCAATCCGCGCGTCGAGGCAATCGGCTCGCACCGCTGCTACGCCGACATCGCGACGCTGCCGGAAGCGCCCGACGCGGCAATCGTGCTGCTCGGCGCCGACCGCGTCATCGACGCGGTGCGGGCCTTGGCCGCGCGTGGCACGGCGTCGGCCATCGTACTGGCCAGTGGCTTCGGCGAAAGCGGAGCGGAGGGCAGTTCGCGGCAGGAGCAGTTGCGCCGCGCGGCCGGTTCGATGCGGCTGCTCGGCCCGAACACGATCGGTCTCGTCAACGTCACCGACCGCATCGTGCTGTCGGCGAGCAATGCGCTCGTCACCGACGAGATCGTCCCCGGCAAGGTCGCGCTGGTGTCGCAGAGCGGCGGCATTCTCGGTTCGGTGCTGTCGCGGGCGCAAGCGGTCGGCCTCGGCTTCTCGAAGCTGATCGCAACGGGCAATGAGAGCGATCTCGAGGTTGCCGACTTCATCGATCATCTCGCCGGTGACGACGCGACGCGCGTCATCGCGCTTTATCTCGAAGGCCTGCGCAAGCCGGACGCGTTCAAGGCGGCGGTGGCGCGCGCCCGCGCCGCGGGCAAGGCGGTGGTGGCGTTCAAGATCGGCCGCTCGGAGGCCGGCGCCCGCTCGGCCGTGTCGCACACGGGTGCGCTCGCCGGATCGGACGCCGCCTACGATGCGCTGTTCCGACAATTCGGCGTCATCCGCGCCGAGCGCTATTCGGATCTGATCGACATTCCGCTGGCGCTCGCCACCGGCCGCGAACTGAAAGGCAAAAGCGTCGCCATCATCACGTCGACCGGCGGCTCGGCGAGCCTGCTGGCCGACGCCGCCGGCATGGCAGGTCTCGAAACGCCGCCGCCGGACGACGTCACCGCGGCGAAGCTGAAGGCGCTCGCTATTCCCGGCGCGACGCTCGACAACAACCCGATCGACGTCACGCTCGCCGGCGTGAAGACGGAGACGTTCCGCACTATCCTCGACGCGGTGACGGCGAGCCCGACCTACGACGCCGTCGCGGTCGTGCTCGGGTCGTCGGCGTTGCGCGAGCCGGAGACTGTCGGCGCGCCCGTGCGCGACTGCGCGACGCAAAGCGGCAAGCCGGTGATCGGCTTCGTCAGTCCCGACGCGCCATCGCTGGTGCGCACGCTCAACCTTGCCGGCGTGCCAACCTTCGCCGCGCCGGAAAGCTGCGCCGCCGCGCTCGCGGCAATGCGCCGCATGAGCGAGGCATGTGAAGGGACGAAGGCCTATGCGCGGGCGCCGGCTGTGAGCGACGCCGTGCGCTCCATGCTCAAGCCCGGCCCGCTCAACGAAGCGGAGAGCAAGCAGTTGTTCGCGGCGTTTGGCATCCTGGCGACGCGCGAGATCGTCGTGCGCACGGCTTCCAAAGCGGAGGCGGCTGCGCCAGGCCTCGGCGGCAATGTGGTCGTCAAGATCCTGTCGCGCGACGTGCTGCACAAATCGGAGATCGGCGGCGTCGCAGTCGATGTCGCACCGGACACAGTTGCGCGCACGTGCGAGCAAATGGCGGCGCGGTTCACGCAGGCGACGCAAGCCGAGCCGGAGGGCTTCCTGGTGCAGGAGCTCGTCACGGGCGGCGTCGAGATGATCCTCGGCTATACCGATGATCCACAGCTCGGCCCCGCCATCCTGCTCGGCATGGGCGGCGTCGCTGCCGAGATTTATCGCGACACCGCGTTGCGCCTTGCCCCGCTGACGCGACGCGACGCCGAGGACATGATCGCCGAATTGAGATCTGCGCCGCTCCTCGCAGGGTTCCGCGGCCGTCCCAAAGCCGACGTCGCCGCGCTCGCCGCCGCGCTCGTCGCCTTCTCCGGGATGGTGACCGCGATCGGCGATCGTCTCGCCGAGGCCGAGATCAATCCGCTGTTCGTGCTGCCCGAGGGGCGCGGCGTGCTCGCCGGCGACGGCGTCGTGGTCGTCAAAAGCGGCTGACACCCATACCGGGTCCGGTCTGGACGCGCCCCGGCGCTCTGAGTACCGTCGCGCCGGGTCCGGGAATTCGCACATCAGATGGCTCTGTCGTCCGCCGATCGCCGCGGCATCACCTGCCTCATCGTCGGCGGCGTCGGCTTCAGCGCGTCGGACGCGCTGACCAAGTTCTGCACGGCCTCGCTGCCGTTCGGCGAGGTGCTCGCGGTGCGTGGCCTCTTCACCAGCGCCCTGTTCCTGACGCTGCTTGCGGCGCGCGGCCAGCTCGCCGACCTCAAGATCGTCACCAACCGCGCGGTCATCGGTCGCTCGCTGTTCGACGTTTTGGGCACGATCACCTTCGTGTTGGCGATCAGCAATGCGCGTCTCGGCGATTCGACGGCGATCGTGCTGTCCTCGCCGATCTTCATGACCCTGCTCGCCATCGTCATGTACGGCGAGAAGGTGGGCCTGCATCGTTGGTCTGCGATCATCCTCGGCATCGCCGGCGTGGTGCTCATTACCAAGCCGGAGCCGCAGAGCTTCAGCTACTGGACGCTGCTCGCCGCCGTGGCGGCGATCTGCTCGGCCGGGCGCGATCTCGTGACCCGCAGCATCGGCGTGCACGCCAATTCGCTGGTGGTCGCGCTCGTCTCCCCGGCGATACTCAGCGTGATCGGTGGCGCCTTGTCGACGGCGCGCGGCGACTGGGTCGCGATCGAACCGCGGCTCGTCGCCGTCCTCGCCGCGACAGGCGCCTGCTACGCTTTCGGCATGACGCTCAACGTGCAGGCGTTCCGCGGGCCCATCACGGTGTCGCTGGTGTCGCCATTCCGCTACGTGATGCTGGTGTGGTCGCTGCTGTTCGGCTTTTTCATGTTCGGCGAGCCGCCGGACATCTTCACCATCGCCGGCTCGGCGGTGATCATCGCCTCGGGCCTCTACGTGCTTCGCCGCGAGATGATCCTCGGCCGCACGCTGACGGCGACCGCGCCGGAGCGGTGACCATCGGCATCCCAAGGACGATCGCCGACCTCGGAATCGTCAAGGCGCAGCTCGGCCAAGTCGCCGAGCAGGCGTTGGGCAGCGCGCGGCTGATCAAGAACAATCTGCGTCCGATCGACCTCGAATCGATGGCGCAACTGGTGGAGGCCGCCTCGCCGGCGACCGGGCGCGCTTTCGCGCCGCCGCGCCGGAGTCGTCGGCGGTAGCCGACGCGTGTTCCACCCATACATTGCCGCGTATTTTCAATGCCGAGCGTGCTATCGTCGCCGTCCTGACGGGGGATAGGGAGACAGCGCGCGGTGCAGCTTCAGTCGCTGGGTTACGTCGGCATTGCGACCGACAGGCTCGAGGACTGGTCGTCCTTCGCGACCGGCCTCCTCGGCATGCAGGTCATCGAGCGCGGCAATAGCGGCCTTGCGCTCCGCATGGACGACCGCAAGCAGCGCCTCGTCATCGACCGCGACAGCCGCAACGGCTGCAACTTTTTCGGCTGGGAGGTCGCGGATGCGGCGGCGCTCGATGCTTATGCCGCAAATCTCGAGCGCCATGGCGTCGCGGTCATGCGCGAGCCGCGCGCCGTCGCCGACCGGCGCTGCGTGACGGACCTCGTCTCATTCAGCGATCCGATGGGCAACCGCCTCGAAGTGTTCCACGGCGCCGCGCTCGCCGACGCGCCCTTCGTGCCGTCGCGCTGCATCTCCGGCTTCCGCACCGGCCCGCTCGGCGTCGGTCACGTCGTCCTGACGACCGACAGCATCGAGCGCGTCATGCCGTTCTATCGGGACGTACTCGGCTTCCGGCTCAGTGACTACACGCTCGCGCCGTTCAAGGCTTACTTCTTCCATATCAATCCGCGTCATCACAGCTTCGCGATGGTCGAGACCGGCAAGAACGGCATTCATCATCTGATGGTGGAGCTGTTTTCGTTCGACGATGTCGGGCAGGGCTACGACATTGCGCAGGGCGATCCTGAACGCGTTGCGGTCACGCTCGGGCGTCACACCAACGACCTGATGACGTCGTTCTACGCGCATTCGCCGTCGAATTTCATGTTGGAATATGGCTGGGGCGGCCGCGAGATCGATCCGCAGACATGGGCTCCCTTCGAATGCGATTACGGGCCGAGCCTGTGGGGGCATGACCGCTCCTGGCTTTCGCCGCAGGCGCGCGAGAAGGCGCGCGAACTGCGCTTGAGCGCCGCGGCGACCGGCCATCGCGCGCCGGTTCAGGTGCTGGAAGGTAACTATCAGCCGATGCGCGGCGTCTGCCCGTGGTGGGACGCGGCCAAGGGCTGAGCCTCCACCTCTAGATGCCGGCTACGTCGCGCATGATCCGGTAAAGCGCCGCCTGTCCCTCGAAGCCGATGCCCGGCCGGTCGGAGAGCGTGAGTGCGCCGTTCTCGATCCGCGCATCGTCGGCGAAGCCGCCGAAATCGCCGAACACGCCGGGATACGACTCGGAGCCGCCGAGGCCGAAGCCCGCAGCGATGGCGAGCGACATCTGGTTGCCGCCGTGCGGGAAGAGGACGCTGCGCGGCCAGCCGTTCGCCTCCAGCATCGCCACCATGCGCGCATATTCGGTGATGCCGTAAGCCTGTGGCGGGTCGACCTGGATGATGTCGGTGCCGGCGCGCCAGCCGCCGAACCGGACCAGGTTCTGTACGTCCTGCGTCGAATAGAGGTTCTCGCCGGTGGCGAGGGGCGGCTTGTAGATCCTGGCGAGCTCGGCGAACAGCGCGTAGTCGAGCGGGTCGCACGGCTCCTCGAACCAGCGCAGCCCGAACGGCGCCAGCGCCTTGGCGTAGCGCAGCGCCTCGGCGCGGTCGAACTTGGCGTTGGCGTCGACCGCGAGCCGATCGCCCGGGCCGACGACTTTCAGCACGGCGTCGAGCCGGCGTAGGTCCTCGTCGAGCGGCAGCCCGCCGACCTTCATCTTCACCATTGTGTAACCGGCATCGAGATGCCGCCGCATCTCGTCCTGCAAGTCCTGGATGGTCTGGCCCGGCCAGTACCAGCCGCCGCCGACATAGCAGAAGACCGACTTCGCGATCCTGCCGCCGTTGAAACGCTCCGCCAGCAGCGCATGCAGCGGCTTCCCGGCGATCTTGGCGACTGTGTCCCACAGCGCGACCTCGATCGTGCCGATGGCGATCGAGCGTTCCGAATGTGCGCCGGCCTTCTCGCGTTTCATCATCACGGCAAGGATTTTCGCCGGGTCGAGGTTGTTGCCGCTGTCGTCGAGCACTGACTCCGGTGACGCCGAGAGGATGCGCGGGATGAAGCGGGCGCGCATTTGCGCGCCGCAGGCATAGCGGCCGGTGGAATTGAAGGCGAAACCGCAGACCGGCTTGCCGCCGCGGATGACGTCGGTGATGACGGCGACCACCGACGTGGTCATCTCGGAGAAGTCGAAGCTCGAATTGGCGAGCTTCGACTTCAGCGGGATCGCGGTCTCGCGGATGTCGACGATGCGCATCTCTTCTTCCTTTACCTCCCCCTGCAAGGGGGAGGTCGGCGAGCGAAGCTCGCCGGGTGGGGGTCATTGCAGCGCGTTGACGTGGACCCCCACCCTGACCCTCCCCCTTTCAGGGGGAGGGGACACGCGGGCTGTGCCTCCCTTAATCTGCGGAATGTTCGCGTCCTTGATCACCTTGCCCCACTTGTCGACTTCTTTCTTGATGTAGGCGGTGAATTCTTCCGGTGTGTCGGCGACCGGATCGAAGCCGAGCTGCGCGCATTTCTCTTTCACGTCCGGCATCGCCATGACCTTGACGACCTCCTTGTGCAGGAGATCGACGATCTCCTTCGGAGTCTTGGCCGGTGCGAAGATGCCCTGCATGGTCTCGGATTCCTGCTCCTTGAGGCCGGCCTCCGCCAGCGTCGGCACGTCGGGCAAGGCGGGCGAGCGCTTGGCCGAGGTGACCGCGAGGCCGCGGAGCGTTCCGGCCTTCACCTGCGGCGAGGTCGGCGGCAACGCGGTGAAGGCGATCGGCGTATGGCCGGCGACGGTCGACTGGATCGCCGGACCGGCGCCGCCAAACGGAACGCTGGTCGCGTCGAGCTTGAGCGCCAGCTTGAACAGCTCGGCGTGCAGCTGCGGCGTGGTGCCGATGCCGGGATTGGCGATCGAATATTTGTTCGGCTCCTTCTTGAGGAGGTCGATCAGCTCCTGCACCGTCTTGGCCGGGAAGCTCGCATTCACCACGAGAATGTTGGGCGAGGCGGCGGCGAGCGTGATCGGCGCGAAATCCTTGTACGGATCGTAGGGCGACTTGGCGTAGAGGCTCGGATTGACGACGAAGCTCGAACTGGCGACTAGGATCGTGTAGCCGTCCGGGTTGGCGCGCGCCGCTTCCGCCATGCCGATATTGCCGCCGGCGCCGGGTCGGTTCTCGACATAGAACTGCTGCTTCAGGTCCTCCGACATCTTGTTGGCAATCAACCGCGCCATCACGTCGGTCGGACCGCCGGCCGCGAAGGGCACGATCACCTTGACCGGATGGTCCGGATAGCCCGCCGCCGATGCCGGCGTCAGGCCGAGCGCGACGCCGAGCGCGGCGACGGCGCCGAAAAGATTAAGAGTCCTCATTGAGCTTTCCCTCCACATGCGCCGGCCCGTCACGTGCGGTCCGGTCTGCGTTGCTTTGAAATCAATGCCTCAAACCAAGAAGCTGCCGGGCCTCTTTCGCGGTCGCGAGCTCGGCGCCGATGTCGTCGAGAATGCGCACGGCCTTTTCGCACAGCGCGGCATTGCTCGGCGTCAGCTTGCCCTTGCTCAGATAGACGTTGTCCTCCATGCCGACGCGCACGTGGCCGCCCAGGGTCCAGGCGGTGGCGAGCATCGGGAACTCCCACCGGCCGATGGCGAAGGCCGCCCAGGCCGCATCCTGCGGCAGCAGCGACTTCGCGTAAACCAGGGTCTCGACAGTCGAAACGAAGCCGTATCGGACGCCCATGACGATCTGGAACAGGGGTGGGCGCTTGATGACGCCTTGCTCGAGCAGAACGTGCGCGAGCTGGATGTCGCCGGAATCGAACACCTCCAGTTCCGGCTTGGCGCCGGCTTTCTGGATCTCGTTGGCCATCAGCGTCACGTTCTCGGGGGGATTGATCACGGCCGCAGCGCCGGACCACATGGTGTTCAGATCGAGCGTGGCGATGTCCGGCTTGAGCTCGACGATGTGCTCGACG
>Ga0187809_10000563_pt1 | contig 19370 bp, 19 predicted proteins | sample NC_wetland_sal_i_8_FD_132415 | JGI IMG/M metagenome (GOLD analysis project Ga0187809, IMG submission 132415) | Wetland sediment microbial communities from Neuse River Estuary, North Carolina, USA - ASW_4 | ecosystem: Environmental > Aquatic > Freshwater > Wetlands > Sediment | place: USA: North...
CAACTTCTTATCAAGTAGGTGACAACATGAAACACACTTTTAAAAATGCACGTCTGGCCTTCCCTCATCTGTTCGAGCCAAAAGCGAACGACGATGGCAAGCTCTCTTTCAGCGCAGCCTTCATTATCGCGCCCGACCACCCTGGCATTCCCGATCTGCGCGCCGCGATTGATGAAGTCGGCAAAGCCAAGTGGGGCGCCAAGTGGCCGCAGTTGAAAAAAGAGATGAAAGCTGGCGACAACCTTCTGATCCATGATGGCGATGCCAAGGCCAGCCTGGACGGGTACGAGGGGAACTTGTATTTCAATGCCTACAACACCGTGCGCCCCCTGGTGTTGGACCGCGACAAGACTCCGCTTACCGCTAAGGATGGCCGGATCTACAGCGGATGCTACGTGATAACGATCCTGGACTTGTGGGCGCAGGAGAACAAGTACGGCAAGAAGATCAATGCCCAGCTCCAAGGCATCCAGTTCTTTGCCGATGGCGACGCCTTCGCAGGCGGTGGCAAAGCGGCAGACGACTCGGACTTTGAAGAGATCGACGACGGTGCGGACGCGGAGGATCTGGTGTGAGCATACTCAAAGTAGGCGACGTGGTGCGTTTGAAATCTGGCGGCCCGACTATGACGGTCATCGCCATTGAAGGCAAACCGCAGACAATAAACGCCACGTATTACTGCGGTGTAGACCAGGGGTATCGCGAGATTATAGGACTTCCGGTCGAGGCGTTAGTAAAGGTGGATTCATAATGGGCATTTATCGGAAACAGGAAAGGACCGTAGCTTTCAAGGTCGCCGGCCTCAACATGATTCCAACGGGCGTCGTGGTTACGCTGGACGATTCTTCCAGTGTGACAATTTCGTTTAGCGACATGGCGAGCTACGCGCCAGTGGTGGGTGACTACTATGTCCCCTTTTCCACCACATTCGCTTTCCGCAAGGCTGCGGATTTCGAGTCCGCCTACGAACTAATCCAGGAGTCTACTCCTCAAGCCGCTGTAGTTCCGGCGCAGAGCATCTAGGAGGTTGCATGGCACTTATCGTTATCACTATTCGCGACATGGATGATGGCAGTTGCTCGGTGCAACTGATGGACGAACCGCATTGCCAGGAAGGGCAGACTGAGTTCACGCCAGCGCAGCATGTAGGCGCAGCGGCGCTCAATGCAATCCACGCGCAGCTAAACGCACAGCCGAACATCATCACGCCGAACCGCAAGCAACGGCGCATCATCACCAAACTGGACAGCTAACATGCCAATCCATAACAAGTATGACAGCCAGGGTCGTCTTTACAGCAAGGAAAATCCCCGGCCCCAATCGCAAGCGCGGTACATTGCCACCGGGAATCACCCATACAACATTGGACGTAACGCGGCCAAGCGGTGGGAGAAAGCCAGACGCGCGGCAGTGCTGAAAGCCGCGCGGCAACTACACTAACAAAACCGCCCGGCGCAAGCCGGGCATCCCTGAAGGAAGACCGCCATGTCTACTCGATTCTACCGCTGCGAAATGTCCCGGGCTGTGGCCCAGCATGTAGTACGCAAGCTGCTGGAGCTGCGCATCCCCCTTCAAACCGAATACCTGCGCAACGGCCTGATAGTCGTGGTGCCGGGCACCTACGCCGCTACCCTCACTCAGTTGAAGGACGAGGCGCAGCGTGCCGTAGACACGAACACCATTCCTGGCTGCTACAACTGAGGATTGCGCAATGACCAACATCATCGACTTGCCGCTGAGCGGCCACTGCAACACCAATGCCGACATCGCCGCGCACTTGCGCGACCTGGCCGATCAGATCGAAGAATCGAAATCGCCAGTCGATAACATCATCCTCCTGTCAGTGTCTGCAGATGGCGATGCCAACATGGATGTCGTCGGCAAGCCAATGGCTCGCGTGACACTGGCCGGGATATTGGCAATGACCTTGGGGGTCGTGTGACTCCGCTCTTCCTCGACACCGAAACGTACTGCGAGACGCCCATTAACAACGGGACGCATCGGTACTCGGAGAAGGCCGAGATCATCATGTGGCAATGGGCCGTGGGCTTGGACGGTCCCCTGATCGTCCGGGACGGGGACGAGGATGTTTCTGATCTGTTTGAACTACTGGAGGATCCTGAATACGAAATCGTCATACACAATTCTGCGTTCGATCGCACCGTCATGCGTCACAACGGTATTCCTCTGCGTACCGAACGGGTGTTCGATACGATGGTATGCGCAATGGCCCACAGCCTACCCGGGTCGTTGGGTGCCCTTTGTGACATCCTTGGCGTGTCTGTAGAGAACGCCAAGGACAAGGAAGGGCGGACATGGATCAATCTGTTTTGCAGACCACAGCCTAAGGGACGTTTGTTTCGCCGGGCCACCAAGTATACCCACCCGATGGAGTGGGAACGCTTCAGGAACTACGGTGGTCTCGATGTCCTGGCGATGCGTGAGGTGTACCAGAAGCTGCCCCGGTGGAACTACCGAGGTTTCGAGTACGCCCTATGGCTCCTCGACCAGAAGATAAATGATCGCGGTGTCTGCGTAGACATCGAGCTTTCCCATGCGGCAATCCGTGCTACGGAGCGGGCACAAAAGATTCTGACTGCGGATGTTCAGAAGCGGACGGGGTATGTAGAGGCTAGCACAGATACCGAAGGCCAAGGTGTGAGGAGTGCCAGCCAGCGGGACAAGCTGCTGGCGCATATCCTGGAGGCCTACGGCGTCATGCTTCCGGACATGCAAAGCAGCACTTTGGAACGCCGCATCGAAGACCCGGATCTGCCTATTGAACTGCGGGATTTGCTGGCCGTCCGGCTTCAATCCAGCAAGTCCAGCGTCTCCAAGTACAAAAGGGTTTTGAACGGGGTCAGTGCGGACGGCAGGCTACGTGGCTTGCTTCAGTTCGATGGCGCTGGACGTACCGGGCGCTGGGCTGGACGCCTGCTACAGCCACAAAACATGGCGAGACCAACAATCAAGAACGCCGAGATAGAGCGCGGTATCGAAGCGCTCAAGGCGAACGCGGAGGATCTGGTATGACGACGAAGAAAAAGCAAATGCACCCCGCAGATAGGACGGACTCCCCCTGGCGGAGAGAGTGTTGGTATTCGATGCCCCATAGCTTATCGCTAAAACCTCGCAAGGGACGCACAAAATGACAACCGTGATGGAGCTATGCAGTAGCGCCGTGCGTGGTGTCATAGTCGCGCCCCCCGGCAAGAAGCTGGTAGTAGCGGACTTGGCCGGTATCGAAAACCGGGTGCTGGCATGGCTGGCCGGGGAGTCGTGGAAGCTGGACGCCTTCCGGGCCTATGACACTATCACCGGCCATGACGAGAAGGGAAAGCCGATCCGTCTCGGCCATGACATGTACAAGCTGGCCTATGCGAAGGCGTTCGGTATCTCGCCGGACGAAGTGGATTCGCATATGCGCCAGTTCGGCAAGGTCATGGAACTGATGCTTGGCTACCAGGGTGGCGTAGGCGCATTCCTCACGGGGGCGGCCACCTACAATATTGACCTTGAGGCTATGGCCGAGGGCGCTTGGAGTTCGATCCCGGGCCGCATCATAACGGAGGCGCAGGAATTCCTGGAGTGGCAACTCAAGCAGGGTCGCGGCCAGTTCGGGCTTAGCGATGAAGCCTTCATCGTCTGTGATTCGTTCAAGCGCTTGTGGCGTGAGTCCAACCCCAACATAGTTCTTTACTGGAATGCCTTGGACTACGCTTGTTGCGCAGCGGTACACAACCCTGGCAACACCTTCACTTGCCGCATGCACAAGATCCGCAGGGATGGAGCCTGGCTGCGCATCCGTCTGCCGTCCGGGCGTTACCTGTGCTATCCGTCGCCACGCGTGGATGAAAACGGAAAGTTGAGCTATATGGGTATCCACCAGTATTCCCGGAAGTGGTGCCGCATGAGCACCTACGGCGGCAAGCTGGCAGAGAACATCACACAAGGCGTAGCCCGCGATGTCCTGGGCTACGCGATGCCGAGGATCGAAGCGTGGAGACCGTAGGATTTGAAATTGTTCTGACCGTGCATGACGAAGTGATAGCCGAAGCGCCGGACGATCCCCGGTTCACCGCCGAGGTGCTTGCCGGTTTGATGTCCGAAGGTGAAGAGTGGACCGAAGGTCTACCCCTGGCCGCTGCGGGTTTTGAATCTTATCGCTACAAGAAAGAGGATTGATCCATGTTGGAACGCGATATCGAAAAGTACCTCGTTGCGCAGTGCAAGAAACACAACATCCTCTGCGAGAAGTTCACCAGCCCTCAACGGCGCTCGGTGCCGGATCGCATCTTGACGTACTCGAGTCGCGTGGTATTTCTTGAGTTGAAGGCGACGGGCGCCAAGCCTACCGAAAATCAAGCCGAGGACCACAAGCGCAGGGCATATCACGGCGCTTCTGTGTACTGGACGGACAGCAGGGTAGGGGTGGATATCATCATTCAGCACTTGCTCTTCGGATATCTGGTGCCGGTAGGCCGAGGGTACAAGGTAGTCCACGATGGCGACTGACTTCGTGCCCCACAAGTATCAGGATATTATCATTGATGGCATTCATCGGATGCCTAGGGGTTCGGTATGGGCCTCGATGGGGACGGGCAAAACAGTATCCGTACTGACTGCGGTAGAAAGCCTGTCATTGGTCGAGGAAGTCTACCCAATCCTGGTGGTCGCTCCGAAGCGGGTCGCGCGTACCGTGTGGCCTGCTGAGACGCGCAAGTGGAACCATCTGAAACACTTGCGCACTTCGGTTATCTCGGGATCGCTCCCTGAGAGACAAGCCGCGTTACGGGTGAAGGCGGATATCTACACAACCAACTTCGAGCAGTTGCCATGGCTCGTGGAATACCTGGGGAATCACTGGCCGTTCCGCTGGGTCATCATTGACGAGTCAGACAAGCTCAAGGGCTTCCGGCTGCGCCAGGGAGCGACGAGGGCCAAGGCCCTTGCAAGGGTAGCCCATACCAAAATCAAGCGCATCACGCTACTCACGGGCACGCCCAGCCCGAACGGCTTGACGGATTTGTGGGGCCAGATGTGGTTCGTCGATAAGGGTGAACGCCTTGGCCGCACGTATGACGGTTTCCGCAAGCGCTGGTTTTGCCCGGCAGACAACGGCCACGGCGTAAAGGCAATGGATTTCGCCCAGGGGCAGATACAGGATCAACTCAAGGATGTGTGCATCACGATAGATGCGGCCGACTGGTTCGATCTGGAGAAGCCTATCGTCCGCACGGTAGAAGTCCAGCTACCCCCGGCAGTGCGCGTGCATTACAAGCAGATGGAAAAGAAATTCTTTATGGAGCTGGACGCTACCCGGATCGAAGCGGCAAACGCGGCGGCCAAGTCCGGCAAGCTCTTGCAGATAGCCAATGGTGCCGCGTACCTGGAGGACGGCAAGACATGGAAGCGGCTCCACGACGAGAAGCTGGATGCCCTGGAGGAGATCGTTTCCGAAGCCTGCGGAGCGCCAGTGCTGGTCGGCTACAACTTCAAGTCGGACTTGGCGCGGCTCAAGGAGCGTTTTCCGGATGGGATTGATCTGGCATCCAAGGATGGCTTGGAGAGAGCGCAGCGCGGCGAGGGGCGCATCTGGTTCGGCCATCCGGCCAGCATGGGCCACGGCGTGGATGGTCTCCAGTACCACTGCAACATCATGGTTCTTTTTGGACTTACCTGGAACCTTGGACTATACCTTCAGTTCATCGAACGCGTTGGCCCGATGCGCCAGATCCAGGCCGGGTTCAAGCGCTCCGTGTTCATGTACCTGATCGTCGCCCAGGACACCATAGACGAAATGGTTATCGAAAGGCTTGTACACAAACGAACCGTCCAAGACATTCTCCTGGCGGCAATGAAACAGAGAGGTGAAAAGCAATGTGCTTGAAACATACATCGCACAACTCCGGCTGCCCGTTATGCATAGCTGAGCGTAGGAAGGACGCGTATTGCGAGAAAGGGCATAAAACATTTCAATTTGGTTGCTATTCTTGCGTAGACGCCGGCTCGACCACGGCCAAAGTGGCGAAACCGTACTGCTCTGTAGGCCACAGGATTTTTAACGAGGACTGTGCCAACTGCTGCGCGATCAGTCGACAAGACGGGCAACAAGCATTCCTGTCGAAGTTAACTGAGGACATGGCGGAAGCGCTACGTGTCATACGCGGGCTCCCGAAGGGCACTACGCCTGAACAGAACATAGCCGGTTTGCAGAAAATCCGCTGCAAAAGAGGACATGAACTGGAGGCATATAGCATGATATGCGAACACTGCTGCGCGGAAAACTTGGAAAAATCGATGCGTGATGTTCCAGGAGGACCAGCCCGAGCGCAATGGGCGGAGGATCTAAAGCCGTCATCGGCGCTCGATACCCAAGTGGGCGGCGCGCATTACATGGACTGCGCCATCCAACCCGTCCAGTTCATCGAGGCCAACCAGCTCGGGTTCCTGGAGGGTTGCGTGGTCAAGCGCGTAACGCGCCACAACAAACCGACCGGCAAAGGGCGCCAGGATGTTGCGAAGGCGATTCACGAACTGCAATTGCTGCTGGAGCTGCGCTATGGCAAAACCGAAAAAGCCTAGGGTGTCGCGCCGAGCGGTATCGAGACTCCCTTCCACGTGGTTCCTTAGAGGGCTGCTATTGAAAGCGAACACGCAGACCGGAAGGCCATCGAGCCAGGAGAGCACAGCGGCTTATGTCGCGGAATTCAACCAGCTCAATCACTACAGCCTAGACACTACTTTTTGATCGGCGTGCTATTCGCAATCAGAGTGTCTTTGGCCTGGCTGCCCGCCGAGCTACCGAAGTAGAACGCAATAACCTGTTCGCACTTCGCGGACAGGTAGCCCACAAGCGTCCCTGCCAGTACGCTGTCAACCTTGGCATAGCCAAGCAGCGTACTGGCTACCATCGCGATAAACGAACCGACGACAACGTAGGCCAGGATCGGCACCGTGAAAGCCTTGGTCGAAGTCTGCATCGTCCTGGCGCTGGTGCGATCCTCGACACTGGCCTGATACATGTCCGTCTCGTATTTGAGCTGCATCTGCAACATCGTTTCCTGGTGGCTCAATTCGAACTGCCGGGCCTTGAGCACCGCATCCGAGTTCGCGGTAAGAGTTGCCAACAGATCCTCCGGACTGTCCGATGGCGAGCCTATGGCACTGGCCAAGGCCGAACCGATAGCCATCCCGCCAGGGATGGGCAGCACAGCGCCGAGCAACGGCAAGCCAATCTTGGTTACGCTTTCGCCTAATGCTTTCCAATCCATATCAGAATGCTCCTGTCTGCATTGCGTTCGCCAAGCGCTTAGCGCGGGGACCGACTTGGTTGGCCCACTTGCTACTGAGCATCTGGGCTGCGGCTTCATCCCAATTGCTGGCGCTCACCGCGGCCAGCATCATCTTGAAGCCGGACAGACGCTGGTAGCCCATGTTGAACGCCATGTTGACCAGCACTTCCTGTCGCACGTCGCTGAGTTGATCGAAGCCGGGTACGAGGCTGCGCGCGGTGCTGGTGGCCTTGACGATATCATTGGAAAGCATGAGATCAATTTCATCTTGGCTGAAACCGTTGTCGGTCAGATTCCGGCCAACTCCGCCAGTGACCTTGCCCACAGTATCGGTGTAGATGCGTGGCTTGCGACCTTCATCTGTGCTGAGCTGCGCTTGCAAGCGTGTGAGGTTCATTAGTTTCTATCCTGTTTCTTTTGCAACTGGAGATAAAAGTTTTTCGACATCTCGGATATCTGAGTGTCGAACTTGTCCTGGACGCTCTGGACCTTGGAGTCCACCCGGTCCGCCAGCATTCCTAGCCGGTGGTCCACCCGCTGGGTCAAGGTGTCGATCTTGCCGAATAGAGCCTCGCTGAAAGAGTCGAGCTTTATCTCGATCTCCTTCAGCTCGTTACGCTTCACATAGTCAGATGCCATTATCAGTTGCTGCCGATTCAGATCCCGTCGCAGATCCTCAATTGTCGCCAGCGCATCCTTGATCCTGGCATGGGCATCCCGAAGGAAGTAGCCCAGCACGGCCAGGAGGAGCGACACCAAACCCGCCATCATTTCTGGACTACCCATTTGCTTTTCCTCTTATTTGCCCACAGCGCGGTAGGCGACGACGTTTGCACCCGTCCCGTTCACGTAACACTGGAATCCCGACGCGGTAGGTGCTGCGTTGAGCGAGACCACGTTACTCGTGGCTGCCGGTCCCCTCAACGTTAGTTGGACATCCCAGCAGGCAGTAGGGAAGTTCTGGGGGAACGAGACGCTGGTAGAGCCGCCCGCCGTCGCGGATACCGCGCCCGTCATTTCGATACTACCATCCTGGTTGTAGCGCACACTGGCCGCGCCGTTGGTAACGGGCAAGGTGCCGAGGCTGGTATTAGGCGAGTTGCCATCGAGCGTAAGGTTGGCGACGTTGGCTGCGCCGGACATGATGTTGGTGCAGGAGACGAAGTTGTTGCCGCCGCCCAATGTCCAGCCCAGGTTCCCGGCAACGCCCGCGACGAACACGTTGGTGAACAGCGAGAACCACGCGCCTTGGATACTCACGCCCGAAATGATGCCCGTTGCATTGAGGAAGGTCGACGAGCCTAGGTCGGATCGGCCGCCCCACAAGCCTCCAACAACCGTCAACCCTTGGCCTGGACCCAGGTTTAGGTAGGAGGTTCCGGACAAGGTGGCGTCATACACTCCGTTGTTGATGAACACCAAGTTATGGAAGGTGGTCGCCGCGCCCGAGAACGCGATACGGTTTGCACCGTCGTGGCAAGCCTGGAAGTTGCAATCCTGGAACGTCCACTGCTGGCCGAGGTAGTTCGCGAAGTAGCCGACGTTGTCAAACGCTTGGCAGTTCTTGAAGCGCACGCCGTTGGAGTAGCTGCCGCCTGCTGCATTCTGGCCATCGACTGGGCGGAACAATGAGCCGAACTTACAGCCTTCGAAAGTCACCAGCGTAACTTGGTCAAGGTTCACGCCGTTGGCGCTGTACTTGTTGAACCCTTGAGACGCGAAGGTGCAACGAGAAAAGTACATACCTTGGGTATCCACGCCGCTCGAAGGCTTGTGGTTGCACTCAACGAGGTAGCCGGTAAAGGCTGCGGACGAATGGTCGAAGGTGATGTAAGACGCGGTGCAATCGAAAGTGCTGCGCAGCTTGACGCCATCCGTCGCCACGGTAGACGTGCAACGCAGTACCGTAGCGTTGATTGCACCCTCGCCCACTAGGTTAAGCCCGGCAGCACCATCGAAGGTCAGCTTCGTGTAGTTGTAGACACCGCGAGGGAAGTAGAGTTGGCCAGTGCCCGAGGCCAGAGCATTGAAAGCGGTCTGGATCGCTGCAGTATCATCCGCCACACCATCGCCTATGGCGCCGAATTGGCGGACAGACCAGGGGGCCGTCTGAGCCAGTTTCCAGCGGCCGTTATCTGTGGCCACGATGATCGAGCCGCCGTTGTCGGCACTGGCGATGTCGGCACTGTCGTAGTAGTAATGGCCGCCGCCACCGTCGCCCAATGCCCGGTAGCCGTTAACGAACACGCGTCCGGTGCCGTTTTTAGGCAAAGCGCGCAGAGCAGCGATGGTGTCCACCACGCGCCCGGCACCGGCCACCAGTGTGATGCCCTTCAGAGGGTCAGAAGGATTGCCGAGGTCTATGGCCAGTGCGGTCCCACTGCCCGAAGGGGGAAGCATGAGAACCGGTTGCCCCTGGGCGTCAAACCCCAAGACGTTACCTGCCCGGGTCGCCGCAGGAGGAAGAGTGGACAGAGATTCGCCCAGTACGCCCCTCACCGAACTTCCGACAAGACCGGTTTGTTGCTGGATCTGGATCGTCGTCCGGTCGAGGGCATCCGTTACCGCGCGAGGATAGAAGTTCCCCACGTTGGCCAGGTCGGTAGGCTGGAGCAGAGGAACCTGACTGGTGATAGACAAACTGACTCCGGCGGGAGGAGCGACCAACATGGTTATGGTGCCTCCCGGATTCGCGTTCTGATCCGCGTTCAGCGATACCGTGTAGTTCGAAGTCAGGTTTTGGATAGTCACCGCGCCTGTCGCGTTGTCTGTCAACACGACAAGCATATCGGTATTGACGAACACCTTGAAAGCAAAGGTAAAAATCTGCTGGCTTCCGTTACCGGCGTAAGGCCCTGCGACTCGGATAGTGCTGCTGATAGTCATGTTGTCTCCTCAAGTGTTCGTCGATTATAGAGGCGCTTTGCTAGCGTCTGTAAATCTTTAGAAGTGCGGCTTTTTGGGTTTCATCATGACGCTATACAGATAGTCCGGAACTGTATCGGGTCGGGTCGCATTGCCGCTTTCCATGTCCGCGATGTTCTGCATCGACTTGCCTATCTGGCCAAGGCCAGGAATGTGTAGGCCCATGCCGAGCATGTCCGCGACAGCCGAGATTGGTTTGCCTTTGCTCACTTCTCCCTGGGTCAGCTTGTACACCGCTTGGCCGCCATGGACCATGGCCGTCGCCCACGACTCGGCGCCGACCACGCCAGCGCCTCGGAAGTCCTGTGCCATGCTGTACGCATCGCGCACCAGCGGAACGGAAGCGGCCACCTCGCCCGTGATGGCCTTGCCGACGAAGTGAGCCCACTCTTCGCCCTTCGGAATGCCGTCATTCAGCAGCTCCGCCCACATGGCCGGAACGATCAACGACATGAAAGCTCGGGCCAGGATTTCGGGCTTGCCCATGCCGGGCGTCCTGTACTTGGAAATGGAATCTGCCATCTGCCCGTAGTTGTTGTTCATGAACCCATAGATGGTAGTCAACATGCGCAGGCCTTCGCTGGGCGCAGTCATGATATTCGAGCGAGCCGATTCGATGTTGCTGCCGTGCGCTTCGCGAATGATCTTGCTGGCGTATTGCACGGCCTGGGCCTGGGTCATTGGCTTGCCTGTGCCGCCTTGGCGCACCGGAATGCCTTCGGTTATGGCGCGATCGTAAGCGGCCAGTCCCGTGGGCACAGCGGTGAACAGATCTGCCCAGGCTACCGCAGCATGGCCGAAGCGCTCGGCACGTGTGCGCAGCTTCTCGGGCTCGAACAGGCTACTGGCCGTCGCACGATAATCGCGGTCTTGCTGGAGGGCCCGTGCACGCAGCTCGGGGATGAGGCGCAAGCCTTCTTCCATTTGCGCCCGATAGTTCGTGCCCATCGAGGCCATGCGGGACGCAAAGTATTTTTCGCCGCCGCCCGTGAAGTAGCCTATGGTCTTGATACCTGCGGAGCCGCCATGCTTGAGCACAGTAGAAACGCGCAAGGCGATGGCGTTCATCACCAAACCCGAGCGAGTGTACTGGAGAACACGGCCCAAGGCCCCGGCTGCGCGGTCGCTATTTTCCGAATTGGCGATCCGACCCAACCACTCTTGGAGCGCCCGATACTCCTCGTTCCCGTAGGCCTTTTTGAACTCACGACGGAATGCCGAGTGCTCCAAGACTTTGTTCGCATCTATCAAGGCTTCGCGATACGCGAGGTCGTGTATCGAATCGTGCATGTTGCGTTCGATGGTGTGGAAGTTCAGGTCTATCGCATCGGTGTAACCATCGTTACGGGCATTCATGCTGCCGTTCGTCGTAGCGGAGCGGCTGAAATAATCTCTACCGAACAGCCCGCGCGCCGGGTCTATGGTCTCGACAGCGGCATCCCTCTCGCCTTTGCGGCTGCGCAGCGGATCGTATTTGATCGCTGCATACCCGCCTGGCATTTCCCCGAAAGGCGTCTTGAATGGCCGTGGTTCGATCTTGTCCGGAATGGTCTGGCCAAGACGCCGATACATCGACACCATGTCCGGCCAGTGTTTTTCGTATCCGTCCCACACTGCTTGCACGGCCTTCCAGTCCTCGGGGCGCATGTGTTCGTTGAGCATCTGCCATACCTTGGCAGGTTCCCAGTTATAGCCCTTGGTTAGCTTATCGAAATTCGATTCGTTCCCGACGTGAGTGGCGATGCTGATAAGCTTGCCGCGTGTCAGCTTCATGTACGTTGGTTGGCCGCTTTCCTTGGTCGCCAAGTCGTCAATGAGCTTATCGTTTGGCAACATTTCAATAAGGCTTTTTTGCCACTTGGTTCCCAACTCTTGCACCTTGGCGCGGAAATCATCCGACAGGTTCTTGAGCATGTCCACTTTGCGGTAGTTTGCATTGAATATCGGCTCGAATACCGAGCGGGTAATAGGCCCCAGGATATCGTGTCGGTCATATGCGTTGGCCTTGAACTGCTGGCCGGTGAGCTGAGCGTGAACGCTGCGCAACATTGACGCCGCAGTATCGAGAGTTTCGCGTATGTAGCTGCTACCGCGATCCTCTATGCGGGTGTGGATTTGCTCCGTGGTGAACTGCTGGCCGCGCTCCTGAAGTTTGGGCACAATCTCGTTGTTCACGAAATCATTCAGATCGTGCTTCTCGCCTTCGATAGTGATTTTGGTGCGCTCGCGCCCGACATGTTCCATCGACTTGATCGTATCGACCAATCCTCGGAACGATTCGACGGTCATCTCCCGATACGGCGTACGATAGTCGGGACGGAATAGATCCGGGTTGACGCTTGGGGCCATGCCCGCCGCTCTCTGCGCCTCCACCCAATTCTCTAGGTTTACCATCGCGCGAGTCGGGTCATTGTTCGGGTTGGCCCGTAGGTCGAACCTCGACAGCAAGTCGTCTATCTGATCCCGGATATCTACATCTATCTTGCTGCGGGTGGTGTCGCGGTCGAAGCGTTTAAGATAGACCAGTCCTTTGCGCACGTCCTCGACAGCCTCCTGCGCCGACTTGTACAGCCGGTTGTTCAGCAGTGCGGCGCGTTGTTGCTGGATAGCGCCGAGGGTGTCTGTGGGCGCCAGGCGCAGCAAGGCTTTGTTCGACTTGGCCTCGGCCGCGCTGTACTTGGCCGGGCGAAGCTCACCTATCTTGGCTGCCGCGATGGCGGTGTCTGCTGCCGCTTTGGCTTGACGGTTCAGCTCAGTGGACGAGACCGGCGACTTGCTCAGGATCTTTAGGCCCGTCGCCATCATCTTGGCGCGAGCCTCGTTATGGGTTGCGGCACGCGCGGCTTCCTGGATGCTCACGGGATCGACCAGATCGCCATGCTCTTCGAGCATGCGCTGGTCGGTGATGCCGTCAATCTTGTCTTTGATTTTCGGCGCGCCTAGCAGTTGGGATACCAGATCGCGCCCGCTGTTAAAGCCGAACATGTCCGCCACCAGATCCGGATGCAGGCCATCCTTAGCTACGAGGCCGTGCGTTCCGGTATCCAGATACCTCCAGGGCGCGGCGGGATTATCGCCATACATTTCCTTAAGCGCATCTATATCCATCTTCGATTTATACCCCAGAGTGCTTTCGCGTTGCTTACGCTGGGCGTTAGTCTCGTTCAGGGGCTTATCCATCTCGCCTCTGCGCAGGAAGCGTTCGGCCTTGTAGACCGGCTCCGCTTCGACTTCCTTGGTCACTTGATCGCGGATTGCCTTGCGGGCGCCGTTGGCTTCTTTCTGAAGTGCCTTGATAGCCCGGCTCTTGGCGTTATCCAGCCATTTCATATCGCGCATGGAACGCGCCTGCATCTCGGCCAGGGCATCCCGGTGTGCCTGGTCGTGCAGGTTAAAATACTCCGCGATCTGTTCCGGCGTCCCGTGCGCGGACATGTCGGCAGCCTCTACAAACATCTGTGTTTTTTCGGCTGCGCGGATCGCGTCGTCGGTAGCGAACAGTCGATCCATGACGCTCTTGACTTCAGGGGACAGCGGCTGCCCGATGTTCACGAGGTTTTTGTAGACTTGCATGAGCCAGGAACGGAAGCGCCCGAACATGCCTTGGAGCTGCGCTGTTGGCGCTTTGCCAGTCATGAGGTAGTGCTCGAAACCTTCGGCCCATTGCTCGTGGCTATCGCGCTTGGCGGCGATGTCCATGCGGTTCCAGTTCGAAATCCGCTCATCTGCCGTGGCACCAGCAATCTTGAAGCTTTGCAGCAACGTGTCGAAGTCGTTATGCATGCCGGGCGGTACGCCGTCACTGGTTGCAATGCTGTGCATCACGTCCAGATAGAAGTGTCCGGACTCGTGCAAGAACGTGGACAAGTTGGTATCAGGTCCGAGATGGATAACGCCGCTTTCAGGGTGATACGCGCCAAGCACGCCGTCGGCCAAGCTACCTGCTTGTACTTTGAGTGGAAAGCGCTGGTAGACGCTTTCTGGCGACATGTCCAGGCGATTGGCCAGGGTGTCGTAGATAGCCTCGTGCATCGCGGCGTACTGCTTGCTTACCGCGTCCGGATACTTGCCGGTAGCATTGAGCTGGTCCCGGATATCTGAATTGATCGTCTGGAGCTGTTGCTGGTGCAGGTCGAACGCTTCCTGATCCTGGGCCAGCTTCCGAGTTTGTTCCGTCATCGTCTCCTGTTGTTTTTGTGCATAGGCCTGACCTTCGGTGTACGTCATGCCGTCCGGATCGGTCTTGAGGTGAGGCATGAGCTGTTCAGCGAGGGGAGTGCCTGCAATGCTGGTCGCGTAGTCCTCAAGCGGAATACGCACGACACCGTTGGTCGTCATGCCTGCGTTAAGCTGGGCGGCCACGTCCGGCATCTTTTCCTGCAGATCCTTGAACGGGATCTTGGTCTGCGCGAGCACTTCATTGAGAGTCGGCGCGTCGATATAGAGGTCTGGCGCGTGACCGTCCTCTGCCATGGTCGAAACGAAAGCCTTGAAGCTATCCGCATCACGCTCGCGCAACTTGGATTGCGCGGCCATCTGGTCCAGGTTCTGGAGGTGCCCCATGAGTGCGCCGGACTGCGCTGCCTTCAAGCCTTCGCTATAAGCATCACTGAGCGCATCTGTGACGGGCGCATGCGCACCACCCATCGTACCGGCCAAGAGTGAACCGGTGATGCTACTAACAAGCAGATCGCTCAGGTTGAAAGGCGTTTGCATACCCGAAGGCATCGACAGGTTCATGATCTGCCGGTTGACTTCGCCGGTCACACCACCGATGGGGAAGCCCGTAATAACGCGTGTGGCCATTCCGCCCGGAAGGGACAGAGGTACGAGCCCCATACCCACGGTCGTGCTGTAAGCAGCCGTAGCGGCCTTCACGGCATCGGTCAGGCTACCTGTCTTGGCGTACACGTCATGCCCGGTGTTGATCGCCTCGGTGACTGCGGGAACGGCCATCAAGCGAGCCGAGCTTTGCACAGCGCCCACCGTACCTTGCAACGCAGTCGTAGCGCCTTCGGCAAGAGCAGGAGCCTCGGATGCGCCGGCAGTAGCCGCAATGGTAGCCAGAGTTCCTACCAGTTGCCCGGCGCCATGCAACGTCTTGTCCAGTATGCTTGCGTCTGGCGGCAAGCTCATGGCCTGGATGTGCTGCTCCATCGGTGACAGGAACATCCGGTTATAAGCTTCGCTGGCGCCGGTAGTTTCCTGCCCCTTAATCAGGCTCGCAGCCTTGTCATACGCCGAGGGGAAAATGCCCATCATGAGGTTGACGGCGCGACCCATCTTGGCGACGGACGTTCCGACACCTTGCAGGAAGGTCTCGCCCGCTTGCGAAGGCTCGTCCTGGATGTCCGGGTTGTTCAGGCTTGCCAGCCAGTCCATGAAGCCTGAGGCTCGCGGCGCGGGATTCTCGCCGAAGTCTGGCGCAGCATTGGCGCCTTGCGGCTGTGGTAAAGCCTTGGCCGCATCCTCGACACCCGCCAGGGTCGGGATGTCATCGCTAGACTTCGCCACGTTATATTGGTTACCGAGGAACTGAGTAAGGTGCGGGTACTGAGTGACCAGTTTCCCGGTGTCCAGGTTCTGCATGGCCGCTTGTTGCCGGACGCCTTCCGGGTCCGCGTAGACGGACTCGATAGGCACAGACGTGAACTTGGCAAGGTGCTGGTATTGCGCAGCCTGATCCGGATTCTGCCCCTGGGTTGCCAGCAGATTGGCCCGGATCTGCGAACCCTGCGTGTGCATGATGGAATCAGCGGCTTGGCGATCCAAGTCCGCGCTGGTCGGCTTAGCTGCCTGGCTAGCGGAGTTATCCTCCAGCTCTAGCGGGATAGGTTGATTGGTCGCCTCGGGGACGGTCAGATCATCATTTGCCATCTAGTTGGTTCCTTTTCCAGTACCAGCGGATTATCTGGTCATTGGAGGGGCTGTCATTGCCACTGGCGGAAAGTGCCGCCTTGGCGCGTTCGCGGTCGGCGGATGGGATGTCGCCCACCTTCATCGAAAGCAGCGGCTTGGTGTTGGTGCCCCACAGCAGGCCCGGCAATGTCGCATTACGCGCAAACAACTGGTCGATGTGGGTCATGACTTCGGCCTGCGTCATCTTACGCCCGAGCTGTTGTTGCGTCTGCAGGATGTCGTCGTTAACGAATTTCTGGATGGAGCCGATACGCGCTCTCCCCTCCGTATCTGGCGTAGGAGGGTTGGGGTTTATGTCGATCGACAGCAACCGATTGTTAAGCGTGTTCTTGATGGCCGGGCTGTTGAGCGTTTCCGCGCTCGTATCCACCTTGCCGTTCTGGTAATCCTGTTGCAGCTTGACCATCGTCTTCTGGTCGGCTGGCGAGAAGTTGCGCATGATGAAGTCCTGGAACTGCGCATCGGGCATCGCGGCCAGTTCATCCGGATGCTGCATCGCTTGGTGATATGCTTCCATGTTCGTCGTAGTCGGCGGTGTGGCGACTTTCGAAGCAAAGTCCTGGAGCTGATTCCACTTCTCTGGCGCGTAGGTCATCACGCCTTCTTTGAGATCCGGAGGCAGCGAGTTAAAGTCGCCTTTGTTCTGAATCAGATACTGCTGCGCTTGGGCCATGGCGTTGCTGCCGCTGACCTTGCGGTCGTTCATCTGGTCGTTATACAGGCGAGTCCCTTCGGCCAAGGCAGCATTCAGTACCCGAGGGTCATCATTTACGCCGGGCTGTGCGCGGATCGCATTATGGATGTCCTGGAGCGATGGCAGCGGAGGGTTGCCCTGGCCTTGCTGAAGCGCCTGCTGGTTCTTCTGGACGTAAGCCACAGTCTGCGCATGGTTGGCTGGACTCTGGTAGTCGGCAAGTTTGGACATCCAATCGCCGTTAGGCCCTGCCGCTGCGATGGCCTTATCCACGTTGCCGGGGCCAGCGTTGTAGGCTGCCCATGCCTGGGCCGTGTTGCCGTTGTACTTTTGAACCATCGCGGCGATGTAGTCATTGCCTACGCGGGTGCGCTCGGTGAGGCTATTGTCCTGCGCGGGAGTGACACCGAAGCCAGGAGCGGCATTGGTGGCGTCCATCACCTGCATGCTGCCCTTGGCAGTGCCTTGGCCTGGCACGTTGGGGCCTACTGCATCTTGCCGATTGCCACTCTCGGTCGCCGCAGTGATCTGCTGGACCCGCGTCATGCCCGTCGGCTGGAAGGCGTCCGCATGTAGTTGCATCGCGTTCTGGGCTGCGCTGGTGGCCGTGCGCGCTTGTACTTCGCCGCGCACCATGCCCTGCATTTTCAAGGCATCGTCCGCAGTGAAGTCGCCCTTGTAGCGATCTAGGTATGCCATGGCATAAGTGGGGTTGCCGTTGGTCAGGGCAGCGCGCACGACTTCTGACCGAATACTGCTGGTGGTGCTTTGTATCTGCGCTTCGACCAGATTACCGGGTAATCCGTTGATCTGGCCTGCCTTCCACGCCGCAGCCTGCGCGCTCTGGACTTGTTGCTCCACCGCTTCAGGGTCGTTCCATTGATTGGTGGCCGCGTTCTGCGCAAGCGCTATGGTCCCTTGCTGGGTCTGCAGACCATAGCTTTTGTTCTCCTGCATCACATGCGACTGAAGCTGGCCCTCGAACTGCGTCCGGAGCTGCGCAGCCTGCATGTTGAACACGCGCTGTTGAGCCGGATTGGACAGCGATGCTGACACCTCGTCTATCTTGTCCTGGAGCTGCTGGCCGTACTGCTGCGTGAGGCTCTGCCCTTGATCGTTGGGCTGAAGCGCCGCCTGCCCCTTCTGGTTCAGGAAACCCGCTTGGGGGTCGTAAGTCAGGCTCTGCATGGTCGAACGGATCTGGTTCGAGGCATCGTCCACGCGTACCTGATTCGCCATCATGGTTTCGCGATCTTGGAACGCGGATAAATCCTGCGCGCCTTGCTGGATATCGCGACCAACGCGCTGCATCTGCATCGCCGGTTCTTCAGCCTGCATGAGAACGCGAGGGCTAACGCCTTGAACCTGCGCGCCAGGCAGCGGCGCCGCGGCTACCTGGGGGGAGTCATAAGTCGGTACAGTAGGCATTGCTTATCCCCCAGAAGGTGCGGAACTGTTGGCGCCAGAAGATCCAGAGGCGAGAGAGCTGCCGTAGAACATCCGTGCGGCACCGGTCGCGCTGCCCAGCAAGGACGTGAAGGCGTTGAAGTTCGGGCTGATGCTGCTCGACATCGCGCCCAGGGCTGCAGCGTTGGAAGCCTGATCCGCTGATTGGACTTGATAGCCCCACGCTTGGCGCATGGCGTTATCCACTGCTGTAGCGTGGTCGCGGTTCGCCATGAAGCGTGTGGACGTTATGAGATCGTTTGCGCTTCCCGAACCGAGGTCTACGCCACTCGCACCTAACTGGGCACGCTGCGCGCCTATCAGGTTGGCAGCTCTGATATCCTGGCCTTGGATGTTGGTGGTGCCGCTTTGCATAGCGACAGCCGCTTGATCCTGGGATATCTGTGCGTTGTTCTGCGCTACCTGAGATTGGTAGTTCAGTGACGCTTGTTGTGCTTGCGCCTGTTGCCGCGCCCCTAGAGCACTGACGACAGCGCCAGCACCCATTATTCCGGCCGCCATACCCATGCTGTATCCCCTTTGAATCCGCCCAGTATATCAGCGCATCGTCGTGTCCGTTGCCATGGCTACAAGAGTCATGGGCAACGGATCTGTTTGTTGCACGCAGACTTGGCCATCCGCTCCCCATTCCGGCGTTAACACTACCGGAATGACGCCTGTGAATAGCGCAGGCGCACTGCCGGGTAAATCGGTTATCGCACGTTGGGTCGCCAAAGTCAGGTTGCCAAAGTCCGGGCCCACATAGATGCCGCTGGAGCGGTACACCCGCAACCATACCTGATCCACGTTCTTGCTCAACGTCTCACCCATCGCGGTATCTACAGGCAGCGTTAGCGGAAGCGTTTGGACTTGCGCCGTTATGGGCAGCCCGACCACGACTTTGGTGGCGGGGTACGGAAGGGTGATGTTCCCTGCGCCATCCACGACTTGCTGCGGGATGACGGCGCCATCGGCCAGGACGTTTACCGTCTGGTTCGTGAGCCATGTCAGGCCGCTGATGCCCGTTGTCTGGTACGCCGTTGTCATGTTCACGGTGCCAACACCTTGCCCGCTCGAAGGTGCGGTGAGCG
>Ga0187809_10000564_pt1 | contig 19355 bp, 18 predicted proteins | sample NC_wetland_sal_i_8_FD_132415 | JGI IMG/M metagenome (GOLD analysis project Ga0187809, IMG submission 132415) | Wetland sediment microbial communities from Neuse River Estuary, North Carolina, USA - ASW_4 | ecosystem: Environmental > Aquatic > Freshwater > Wetlands > Sediment | place: USA: North...
CCCTGCTGGGCCAGTTGCTCGACCAGGCGCCGGTACTTGGGCAGCATCCCGGCGTGATGAACCCCGATGCCGTGCCGGACCAGGCGGGACAGGGTCTTGCCGAACCCGCTCCGGAACGGGAAGTGCGCGATGGCGGCCGCAATCTCATCCCGCTGCTGGCGGTCGGCAACATTGATGCTGGTCAGGGCCTGGGCCTGCTCCACCGCGGCGGCCTGGGTGAAGTGGACGATGTAGATCGGCGACTGCTGGGTCTGGATGAGCTCGGTGACCGTCTCCTGCAGGCTGGTGATCGAGTAGTAGTGAAACAGCGGTACCGGTCGCTCGACGCCGGTCACCAGCGCGGTCTCCCGACCGGTCCGCCGGGTCAGGTCGCCGGCGAAGAAGCTCACGTCGCCGAGCGTGGCCGACATCAGCAGGAACTGGGTGTCGGCCAGCTCCAGCAGCGGGATCTGCCAGGCCCAACCGCGGTCCGGGTCTCCGTAGTAGTGGAACTCGTCCATCACGACCAGGCCGGCGTCGGTGGCCCGGCCCTCCCGCAGGGCGAGATTGGCCAGCACCTCGGCGGTGCAGCAGATGATCTCCGCGGCCGGGTTGACGCTGGCGTCGCCGGTCAGCATGCCGACCCGCTCCCGGCCGAAAACCTCGCACAGGGCGAAGAATTTCTCGCTGACCAGAGCCTTGATCGGCGCGGTGTAGAAGCTGCGCCGGCCGGCGGCCAGGGCCGCGAAGTGAGCACCCACCGCGACCAGCGACTTGCCGGAGCCGGTGGGGCTGGCCAGGATCACATTGGCACCGGACAGCAGCTCGATCAGTGATTCTTCCTGGTGCCCGTAGAGCGGCAGTCCGCGGGCGCCGGCCCAGCCGGCGAAGGCCTCGAACAGCCGGTCGGCGTCGGCGCCGAGCCGGCCCGCGAGGTCGCCGAGGTTGCCGACGTCGTCCGGCCCGGTCACAGCAGCCGGGTCGGCAGCGGCGTTTCGGTCACGGTGCCATCGGCGTTCCGCTCTACCCGATAGGCCTGTTTGCCCTCGACTTCGGTCACCGCCTCGACGAATTCGGTGCCGCGGTAGTGCACGCCGACACCGTCCTCGGTGGCGTAGCCGTCGGGCAGGGTGCCCTCGGCGATCAGGGACTGGAAAGCCGGACGGCGCTGCTCTTCGCTGTCGTAGTGCACCCCGTTGCTGAACGGGATGAGGCCCAGGCCGTTGGTGACCGGGCGCAGTTGCGGGCCGAAGGAGTCGGTGGTCCCGCCGACGTGCCAGCAGATGGACCCGGCCGAGACCCCGGTCAACACCACGCCGGACTGCCACGCCGCCCGCATCGCGTCATCGATACCGTGCAGGCGCCACATCGCCAGCAGCCCGGCCACGCTGCCGCCCCAGACCCAGATGACATCCTGGGCCAGCAAGTGCTCGGCCGGCGCGGCCAGGTTCGGCATCGGAAACAGCGTGAGATGGCTCGGTGCGAAGCCGCGCTGGTGGGCGGCCTCGTAGAACGGCAGGATCACGCTGCGGTCGTCACCGCAGGCCGTGGCCAGGAAGCAGACCCGCGGCGCGCGGCCGCTGACCCCGGCCAGTTCGACGGCGTACTCGGTCAGCGCCCCGACCTCCCACAGCAGTCGCTTGCCGCTGATGGCGCCCCCGGAGGTGGCCAGGATGGTTGGCGCGTCGGCAGTCACAAGCGCCCAATCTAGGCGGCCGGGCCCGGTCGCAGGACAACCGGCTGCCGTTTTGGATAACGTGCCAGCGTGTTCGCAGCTTTTGTCCCGGCGTCCGCGGTCGGCCGGATCGGTCGATGAACCTGATCCTGGGCCAGCTGCGGGCCCGGCGGACCCAATCGTGGCTGCTGCTGGTGCTGTCGGTGCTGGCCGTGGCCGCGTGCGCGATGGGTCCGATCTACGAGCAGGCGGTGGAACAGGCCGCGGTTCGCTCGGCGCTGGCCGGAGCCGGCCCCGCCCAGCGCGGGGTCACCATCGAGGCCAGCAGCGCGGCCGAGGCGCAGTCCTACCTGCCGACCGGAACGGATCGGCAGCTGTTCGCGACCCCGGTGGCCGGGGTCTCGACCGAGGTCGCCGCGGTTGCCGGCACGACCCAGTTCGATGCGCCGCTGGTCGCCCGCGAGGCCGTTTGCGCGCATCTGACTCTCACCGCCGGCCGCTGTCCGGTAACCGGCGCCCAACTGGTGCTGAGCGCCGCCACGGCCCGGGCCCTGCACCTGTCGGTCGGCGCGAGCCTGCGCCTCACCGGCCTCGGCGGTAGCGCGCCGTACCGGATCGGCCCGTTCCGCATCTCCGGGCTCTATCAACCCTTCGCGGCCGACAACGCCTACTGGTTCGGGCACCCGTACTCCTCGGCCAGCGGCATCCGGCGCCAACCCCAGGGCGACGCCGGGTGGAACCCGGCCAGCGCCACCCAGGCCGAGGCTCAGGTGCTGGTCCCGGCAGCGTGCTGCTGCAGCCGCAATCGGAATCGGGCCAGCCGCGATGACGCTGACCGCCGACGAGGTCTGGGTCCGGTTCGGCTCGGCGCCGGCCGTGGCCGGCGCCACCATCGAGCTGGCGCCCGGCCAACTGCTGGCCGTGACCGGCCCGTCCGGCGCTGGCAAGACCTCGCTGCTGCACGCCCTGGCCGGCGTCCACCCCGCGGCCGGCGGTCGGATCGCGCTCGACGGGCGCCCGCTGGCCGGCCGGGACGAGGCGGTTGCGTCCGGGATCGTCCTGATCCCGCAGGGCAATGCCCTGCTCCGGGTGATGACTGCCCTGGAGAACGTGGCCGCGCCCCTGGTGGCCCGGCATCGGCGGGAAGCCCGGGACCGGGCCGAACAGGCGTTGGCCGCGGTCGGACTGGACGAGGCCGGCGACCAACTGCCGGAGGAGCTTTCCGGTGGCCAGCAGCAACGGGTCGCGGTCGCCCGGGGCCTGGCCCTGGCCGGGCGGTACCTGCTGGCTGACGAGCCGACCAGCGAGCTGGATGCGGCCAACCGGGTCCGGGTCGTCGGGCTGCTCCGGGCCGAGGCCCAACGTGGCGCCGGCGTGCTCATGGCCACCCACGATCCGGCCGCGGCCGAGTTGTGCGATGCCGAATGGCACATGGACGAGGGCCGCCTGCAGCTGGTTCGCGGCTGATCGCGGTGGTTCGGCGGCACCGCGCGGGCCAGTAGATTGGTAGGAGCGATGACCGATCCCGAAGCTGCCAACCAGACCTTTGCCGACCTCGGCCTGCCCGACGAATTGCTGCAGGCGTTGGCCGAGGTCGGTTACGAATCACCCTCGCCGATCCAATCGGCCACCATCCCGCCGATGTTGCAGGGCCGGCACGTGGTCGGGCTGGCCCAGACCGGCACCGGCAAGACCGCCGCGTTCGCGCTGCCGATGCTGGCCCGAATCGACCCGTCCGACCGGTCCACCCAGGCGCTGGTGCTGGCCCCGACCCGGGAACTGGCCCTGCAGGTGGCCGAGGCGATCGGCCGCTACGCCCACCACCTGCCGGCGCTGCAGGTGCTGCCGGTGTACGGCGGCGCCTCCTACGGTCGCCAGCTGGCCGGGCTGGCTCGGGGCGCCCAGGTCGTGGTCGGCACTCCCGGTCGGGTCATCGACCACCTGCAGCGCGGCTCGCTCGATCTGTCCCGGCTGCAGCTTCTGGTGCTGGACGAGGCCGACGAGATGCTGCGGATGGGATTCCAGGAGGACGTCGAGCGGATCCTGGCCGAGACCCCGGACAGCAAGCAGGTCGCCCTGTTCTCGGCGACAATGCCCAATCAGATCAAGCGAATCTCCCAGCGTTACCTGACTGACGCCGCCGAGATCCGGGTCGCGGCCCGCACCGTGACCGCAGCCAACATCCGCCAGCGCTACCTGCGGATCGCCAACGCCCAGAAGCTGGATGCGCTGACCCGGATCCTCGAGGTCGAGACCTTCGACGGCGTGATCGTGTTCGTGCGGACCAAGCAGGCCACCGAGGAACTGGCCGAGCGGCTGCGAGCCCGGGGCTTCGCCGCAGCGGCGATCAACGGCGATCTGGTTCAGGCCCAGCGGGAAAGGACTATCGCCCAGCTGCGCAGCGGTTCGGTGGACCTGCTGGTCGCGACCGACGTGGCGGCCCGCGGTCTGGACGTCGAGCGGATCAGTCACGTCATCAACTACGACATCCCCACCGACACCGAGTCCTACGTGCACCGGATCGGGCGTACCGGGCGGGCCGGCCGGACCGGTGAGGCGTTGCTGTTCGTCACGCCCCGCGAGCGGTACCTGCTCGACGCGATCGAGAAGGCGACTCGGCAACCGTTGCTGGAGATGGCGGTGCCGACCGTGGCCGACGTCAACACGACCCGCAAGGCCCGCTTCGCCGAATCGATCACGGCCGCCCTGGGCTCGGAGGAGCTACCGGTTTTCCGCGATCTGATTGCTGAGTACGCCGACGATCGCGACGTGCCGCTGCTCGACGTGGCAGCGGCGGTGGCCGTGCTTTCCCAGCAGGAGAAGGCGTTCCTGCTCGATCCGGGGGCCGAGATCGAACCGCCCGCGCCCAAGCGCAGCCGGGACAGCGGGCCGCCGCCGGCACGGACGCCGCGGGCCAACCCGCGGGTGGCCGGACCGCGCAAGCCGCGCGGCGACCAGCGGATGGCCACCTACCGGATCGGAATCGGCCGCCGGCACAAGGTCAAACCCAACGCGATCGTCGGGGCCATCGCCAACGAGGGTGGCCTCACCCGCACCGACTTCGGGCACATCGACATCCGGGTCGACCATTCGCTGGTCGAGCTGCCGGCCGATCTGCCCGACACCACCTTGGCTGCGCTGTCGGCGACCCGGATCTCGGGCAAGCTCATCGGTCTGACCCGGGAACCGGATCAGCACCGGGGCGGGGGTCGGCCGGTCAAGCGGCCGCACCGACCGAGCTGAACCCCAAGCCGCCCGCGACCGCGCTCAGGCGGCCAGCGGGTGGCCGGCCACGCCGGAGAAGTCTTCGCTCACCATGATGTTGGCGGCCCGCAGCGGGGCGTCGGCGCACCAGGCCTGGATCGAGCTGATCGGATCGAGCACCGGTCGGCGGTGGGGCCGGGCCAGCAGCACCGCGCTGAGCGCCCGCACCAGCAAAGCTGGGTCCCGCTGCAGGTTGACGTGCGAGGTGACCAGGGCCCAGGCCGGGCCGTCGCCGTCGGGAACGATCCCGAGCAGCCGGGTGTCGTACCGCAGCCGTTCGGCCTCGGGCAGGCTGAGTTCGGCCAGCAACGGGGCGGGCCAGCCGCGGGATTCGGCTTCGGCGGGCAGCGAGACGCGCACCGCTTCCGGCCCGAATTCAGCCGCCAGGGCACCCGAGGTGTATGCCGCGGCCAGCGCGCCGTGCACCGATGAGTACTCGAACGTCAGTAACCGCCCCATCCCGATCGCCTCTCCGCCTCGTGCTCGCTGGAATCGCTCGCCCGAGCACCAGTAGAGAGCACGGCCGTATCCGGCGTGTGTCGGCGACATGTCGGTGCCGAGCCAGAATGCCCCAGCAATGCAGCAAGCCCGGCGCGAGGCCGGGCTCGATGCATTGGCCGAGGATAGGGGACTCCGTCGCGCGCTTGGCGCGCTCCTCCTCAAATCACAATGCCCCAACAATGCAGCAAGCCCGGCGCGAGGCCGGGCTCGATGCACTGGCGGAGGATAGGGGATTTGAACCCCTGAGGGCTTGCACCCAACACGCTTTCCAAGCGTGCGCACTAGGCCACTATGCGAATCCTCCGCCGGACACACTACGGGAGGCGGGCCAGCCCGACCTAAACGGGTCCGCGCCCGCGCCGGGTCAGCAGCACCATCCGGCGCTCGACCATGTCCTGGCTGTGCCAGGCCAGCCAGAAGCACACCGCCGCCAGCGGCAGTTCGGCCAGCAGCGACATGGCGATCGCCTCGGCCAGCCCCCAACCACCGGGCGTGGTCAGGACGTCGAACCAGGCGTCGGCGGTCAGCAGTGCCCCGGTCGCGGAGGCCGCGATCGGCAACTGGCGCGAACGCCGCAGGGTCGTGAAGGCGGTGCTGACCAGGCCGATGAGCAGGATGACGTCGTAGCCGGCCCAGGCCACGTCGTAGTTTCGCGACAGCGAGCGGTCGGGCAAGGTGATCCCGGCGATCACGATCCACGGCAGCAGGATTACCGCGCACACGGTGAACAGCGGCGCCGCCCAGCGCACCAACCGCGCGTTGTCGGGCAGCACCTGGTTGGCCACGTCGTCACCCGGTGGCACCAGCCGGTCCAACTCGTCGGCGAACCGCTCGGCCGCCTGGACCACGGCGGGCGCGTCATCGTCACCGGCCGGACGATCATCGGCCGGATTCTCCACAACCACTGCGCTCTCACCCCAAAATTCACCGGCCACACAAAGACCTGAAACGCGTCGATGTAATGTTCGCGCAACTCGCTGTCGAATCCAACGTCCGGGGGTCCTGGCATGACGAGCGTGAGCGCACGACAGGTAGGCCGGAGCCAACCGGTACGCAAGCTCGGCAAGGCCGGCTTCGCGGCTCGGGCCGTGATCTACCTCCTGATCGGCTGGTTCGCCTTCCTGCTGGCGACCCATCGCCGGCCACCGGAGGCCGACCAGCGCGGCGCGATGGCCGAGATCGCCCGCCACAACGGCGGGTTCATCCTGCTGCTGGCCATCACCATCGGTCTGGCCGGGTACGCCCTGTGGCGCTGGTCGGAGGCGGTGTTCGGCGTGGTGGGCGAGGGCAAGGACTGGAAGCCACGGGCGCAGTCAGCCTTCCGGGGCACGGTCTACGCCTTCTTCGCCGTCAGCGCGGTCAACCTGCTGGCGCATGCTCGGACCAAGAGCCAGGCCGGTCAGACCCAGACCCTGACCGCGCGGGCGATGAGCCACAGCGGCGGCCGCTGGGCGGTCGGGATCGTCGGGGCGATAGTGATCGTGGTCGGGCTGGCGCTCGTGGTCGAGGGCCTCACCCGCCGGTTCAAGAAGTACTTCGACCTGGCCGACATGCCGGCCTCCGCCCGCAAGATCGTGTGGACGCTGGGCACGATCGGCACCACGGCCCGCGGCATCGCCTTCGCGCTGACCGGATACTTCGTGGTCCAGGCCGCCTGGCACTACGACCCGGCCAAGGCCCGCGGCCTGGACGGCGCGCTGCGCACCACCGCCAGCTCCACGCTCGGCCGGTTGCTGGTCGGCCTGGTCGGCCTGGGGATGGTTGCCTTCGGGCTCTACGGGCTGGCCGAGGCGCGGTGGCGCCGGACATGACGGGCGAGCAGGTCGCCGTCGGCTCCCGCCGGACCGGGCTCACCGCCCAGCCGGCCGCGATCGGGATCCGGCTGGTTGCGGCGGCCGTCGCGCTGCTGGTGGTCCTGGTCGGCACCGGTGAGCTGCTGGCCCATCCGCTCCGGCACAGCGTGCTGGTCCGCTGGGACGGCTCGGTCGATCGCTGGTTCGTTCAACAGCGCACCGCGACCTGGAACGCGGTGACCAAGGTCGCGACCTACGGCGCGGAGACGATCACGGTCATCGCCCTCGGGCTCGTCTTCTTCGTGCTGCTGCGCATCCGGCTGCGGCGCTGGCGGGAGTCGATGTTCCTCGGCTTGAGCATTCTCGGCGAGGTGTCGATCTTCCTCGGCACCACGCTGCTGGTCGAGCGCCACCGGCCCTCGGTACCGCGGCTGGACTCCGCGCCGCCGACCTCCAGCTTTCCCTCCGGCCACACCGCCGCCTCGGTCGCGCTCTACGGCAGCCTGGCCGTCATCGCGTGGCGCGTATCGGCCGCGGCCTGGGTGCGGGTGCTGGCGACCGCGCTCGCGGTCCTGATGCCCCTGGCGGTGGGGCTGTCCCGGCTGTACCGCGGGATGCACAATCCGACCGACGTGGTGGCCGGGGCGCTGCTGTCCGTGTGCTGGCTCACCGTCACCTCGGTCTTGCTGCTGCGCGGGCCGCGGCCGGACCGAGCGGCCCGGTGAGCGAGCAGTCGCTGGCCGTGGCCGGCGTGGTCAACCCGGTCAAGGTCGACGATCTCGAGGCCCTGAAGGCCGCGGTCGCCGAGCGGTCCGGGGACGTGACCTGGTACCAGACGACCGAGGAAGACCCCGGGGCCGGCCCGGCGGCCGAAGCCGTCGCGGCCGGCGCGAAACTGGTGCTGGTCTGCGGTGGCGACGGGACGGTCGCGGCCTGCGCCGGGGCCCTGGCCGGTACCGGGGTCACGATGGCCGTGATCCCGGCCGGCACCGGTAACCTGCTGGCCCGCAACCTCGACCTGCCGCTGGAGTTGCCCGCCGCGCTGGACGTCGCCTTCGAGGGCAGCGTGCGCCAGTTCGACGTGCTGGAGGCCGGCGACACCCGGTTCGTGGTGATGGCCGGGCTCGGCTTCGACGCCGCGCTGATCCGCGACACCGACGAGCGGCTCAAGGCCAAGCTCGGCTGGCCGGCCTACCTCGGCGGGTTCGTCCGCGCGGTCCAGCGCCGGCGTCCGGTCCGCTACTCGATCTCGGTCGACGACCAGCCGGCACAGCCGGCCCGGGCGCTGGGCGTGCTGGTCGGCAACGTCGGCCAGTTGCAGGCCGGCATCACGTTGCTGCCCAAAGCCGTTCCGGACGACGGCACGCTCGACGTGATCGTGCTCAAGCCTCGCCGAGTGCTGGACTACCCGTTGTTGATCATGAGAATCCTGCGGCGCCGGGCCCACCACGGCCCGCAGGCCGATATCCGCCAGGGCCGGCAGGTGCGGATCGCGGCGGACCGGCCGGTGCCGGCCGAATTCGACGGCGACTACGTCGGGGAGCGGACCGAGCTCGAGGTCAAGGTGCTGCCTGGAGCGTTGTTGTTGCGGTGCGGATGGCAGTGAGCGGCGCTCGCGGTCCACGCCGGTTCGGGCTGGGGGCGGTCGTGGCGTTCATTGCCGCGTTGCTGTTTGCCGCGCTGGCCCTGCTGGTTCGCGCCGCGGTGCAACCGCTGGTCCGCATCGACCGCAGCACCGACAACACGCTGCACGGCTTCGCCGTGCGGCACGGCACCTTCACCTCGATCATGCGAGTGATTTCCGACATCGGCACCACTCCGGCCTGGATCGTCATCCTGGCCCCGGTGGTCGGCTGGCTGCTGTACCGGCGGCTACCGAAGCTCGCCGCTTTCGTGGTCGTGACCGCCGCCGGCAGCTCGCTGCTGAACAACCTGATCAAGCTCATCGTCGGCCGCGCCCGGCCGCACCTGGCCGACCCGGTGGCGGTGGCCGCGGGCAAGTCGTTCCCCAGCGGCCACAGCCAGGCCGCGCTGGTCGGCTACGCGATCCTGGTCGCGGTGTTCCTGCCCGCGGTGCCGCGCCGGCGCCGATGGTTGCTGGTCGTCCCGGCCGGGCTCATGGTCCTGCTCATCGGCTTCTCCCGGATCGCGCTGGGGGTGCATTTCCTGTCCGACGTGATCGGCGCCTACCTGATCGGGACGGTGTGGTTCCTCGGCCTGGCCGCGGCCTTCGGTGCGTGGCGCACCGCCGAGGGCAAGCGGCCACCCTCGCCGACCGAAGGCCTGACCCCGGACCGGGCCGACCGGCTGTCCCCGGGGTGATGTCGGCCCGGGTTCGGTGACCCACCGGGCCGGTCGGGGAGCGGGCTGCGGCGAGTAGCGTGGAATTACACCATTTCGATCGCAGCCAGCGGGGTCTTCGAGCATGCCGAGCGTCAGCGCGCGCCAGATCGGGCGCAGCCAGCCGGTCCGCAAGCTCGGCAAGGCGGGTTTCGCTGCCCGGTCGGTGCTCTACCTGCTGCTGGGGTGGTTCGCGCTGTTGATCGCCGCTCATCACCCCACGCCCGAGGACGATCAGCGCGGCGCGATGGCGGCGATCGTGCGGCACACCGGCGGCTTCCTGGTCCTGCTGGCTATCGCCATCGGTCTGGCCGGCTACGCCTTGTGGCGCTTCTCCGAGGTCGCCTTCGGAGTGGTGGCCAAGGGCAAGGGCTGGGGTCCCCGGCTGGTGTCGGGCTTTCGGGGCGTGGCGTATGCGGTGCTGGCCACCAGCGCCTTCGAGGTCCTGCTCCGTGGCGCGCGCAGCCAGGCCGGCCAGAGCCAGAGCATGAGTGCCCGGGTGATGAGCCATCTCGGCGGCCGCTGGCTGGTGGCAATCGTCGGTGCGGTCGTGGCCGGGATCGGGATTCGTCAGCTGTATCAAGGCATCAGTCGGGAGTTCAAGCAGTACTTCGACCTCGCCGGGCTGCCGCGGTTCGCGCGCACGGTGGTCTGGGTGCTGGGCACGTTCGGCAACATCGCCCGCGGCGCCGCCTTCACGCTGACGGGATTCTTCGTGCTGCAGGCGGCCTGGCAGTACGACCCGGCCAAGGCCCGCGGCCTGGACGGGGCGCTGCGGATGACGGCCAGTTCCGGGGTCGGGCGCTGGCTGGTGGGCGTGGTCGGCATCGGGCTGATCGCCTTCGGCCTCTACTGCGCGATCGAGGCCCGTTGGCGGCGGACCTGAGCCGCGTCGCCACCGGGCCCGGTAGACCCCGGGCGGGCGGCCGCACTGGCCGGGCCGACCGCTAGACTCAAGCTCAGACCCCTCGCGTGGCGCTCATCTTGTGAACCTCCCCAGGGCCGGAAGGCAGCAAGGATAAGCAGGCTCTGGCGGGTGCGCGGGGGGTCCTGTGCTGTCCGGCGGAGTTGTCGTCGGGGCCGACTATGGTGGTCCGCGTGGCTCTGGCGCTGTATCGGAAATATCGCTCGGCAACCTTCGCCGAGGTCATCGGGCAGGACCATGTCACCGGTCCGTTGCAGCAGGCGCTCAAAGCCGGCCGGATCAATCACGCCTACCTGTTCTCCGGCCCCCGCGGGTGTGGCAAGACCTCCAGCGCCCGCATCCTGGCCCGATCGCTGAACTGCGTGCAAGGCCCGACCCCAACCCCGTGCGGGGTGTGCGAGAGCTGTCTCGACCTCGCCCCGAACGGTGCCGGCAGCATCGATGTGATCGAGATCGACGCCGCCAGCCACGGTGGCGTCGATGACGCCCGGGACCTGCGCGAGCGCGCGTACTACGCCCCGGTGCGCGACCGCTACAAGGTCTACATCATCGACGAGGCGCACATGGTCACCACGCAGGGCTTCAACGCCCTGCTCAAGCTGGTCGAGGAACCGCCGGACTTCCTGATCTTCATCTTCGCCACCACCGAGCCGGACAAGGTGCTGCAGACCATCCGCTCCCGGACGCACCACTACCCGTTCCGGCTCATCCCGCCGACCGTCCTGCGCACCCACCTGGAACACATCTGCCAGGCCGAGGGCGCCACCGTCGAATCTCAGGTGTTCCCGCTGGTGGTCCGGGCCGGGGCCGGTTCGGCCCGGGATTCACTGTCCGTTCTCGATCAGCTGCTGGCCGGCGCCGGCCCGGCGGGCGTCACCTACACCGAGGCGGTCGGCCTGCTCGGGGTCACCGACAGCACCCTGCTCGACGACATGACCGACTCGCTCGCGGTGGGCGACGCGGCCGGCGTGTACGCCACCATCGACCGGGTGGTCGAGGCCGGCCACGATCCACGCCGGTTCGCCGCCGACCTGCTCGAGCGATTCCGCGATCTGATGGTGCTTGACGCCGTCCCGGACGCGGTGGACAAGGGCATGATCGACTACCCGGGCGACCAGGCCGAGCGGATGGCTGATCAGTCGCGCCGAATCGGTCTGGCCACCCTGGTCCGCTACGCCGACATCACCCACACCACGCTGACCGACATGCGCGGCACCACCTCGCCCCGCCTGATGCTCGAACTGCTGTCGGCCCGGATGCTGCTGCCCGACGCCGCGGCCGACTCGGCGGCGTTGTTGCAGCGCATCGAGCGGTTGGAGCGGCGGCAGGGGATGACCGAGGCGCCGGCCTCGCCGGCCCAGCCGGCCGCGCCGGCTGACGACTCACCACCCTGGCTCGAGGAGCCGGCCCGAGCCGCCGATGACAAGGTGTCCACCCCGCCGCCGGCGCCGGCGGTGGAAAGCCAGCCCGCGCCGGCGCACCCCCCGGCTGAGCAGTCCGGGCCGGCGCACCCCCCGGCCAAGACCGGTGGAGTGACCGACTCGGTCGGCCTGCGCCGGCAGTGGCCACAGATCATGGATCGGGTCCGCGAACGCAGCCGCCGGACCCGGGCGCTGCTGGACAACGCTCCGATTGGCGCGGTCGACGGAACCGAGATCACGCTGGCCGCAAGCTCGGCGGTGATCGCCAAGATGGTCGGCGAGGAGAGCAACCTGAGCGTGCTCCGGCAGGCCCTGGCCGACGTGGTCGGCGGGGGTTGGACGATCAAGGTCAGCGTCGGCGCCGGTCCCGCAGTGGCGCCGGTGCCCGGGGGCCCCGCCGACAGCCCAGCCGCGCCGGCCGCGCCGGCCGCATCCCCGCCGCCGGCCCCCCCGCCGGCTGATGACAGTTACGACGTCGACGAGGACAGCGATCCGGTCAGCGCCCCGGATCGGACGGGCGTGGATGCCGAAACCGCCGCCGGGGCGTTGCTGCAGAGCAGTCTCGGGGCGCGGCCGATCGAGGGCCGATGACCGCGAGTCGGCTGCGGGTCTGCTTCGTGTGCACCGGCAACATCTGCCGCTCGCCGACGGCTGAGGTGGTGTTCCGGCACCTGGTCGAGGAGGCCGGGCTCGCCGCGCAGGTCGAGGTCGACAGCGCGGGCACCGGGCCCTGGCATGCCGGTCATGACATGGATCCGCGGGCCCGGCACACCTTGCTGGCCCATGGTTACCGGCCGCACGAACACGTGGCCAAGCAGTTCGTGGCGCCCGATTTCGCCGGCCGTGATCTGGTGGTCGCGCTGGACCGGGGCCATCTGGCCCGGCTGGCCAATCTGGCCCGGCTGGCTGACGACCCGGAGGAGGCCAGCGCGGCGCTGAGCCTGCTTCGCGGTTACGACCCAGCTGTCGGCGGCGAGACCGAGCTGGACGTTCCGGACCCCTACTACGACGACGCCGAAGGCTTCGAGATCGTGCTCGATCAGATCGAACGCGCGTGCGCCGGGCTGCTGGGGTCCCTGCGACCGCAGCTCACCGGGTCGCAAGCCAGCTGAGGATGCCGTCGGCCACGGCCTGGGCGATGCGCTGCCGGCCCGCCGGCGAGGACTGCAATCGGGCATCGCCGTCGTTGCGCATGTTGCCCAGTTCCAGGAAGGTGGCCGGCACCGTGGCCAGGCTCAACCCGGCCAGATCGCTGCGTCGCAGGTAGCCGTCACTGCCGAGGTAGGTGGACACGCTGAGCCCGGAACCCCGAACCAGCGCATCGTGCTCGGCCACGGTCAGCGCGTGCGACAGCGCGGCCACGGTCGCACCGGCCGGCTGGCACGTGCACTCCTCGACGTGAAAGCCGTGGCCGTCGACCGGGCCGCCGTCGGCGTGGATGGAGATCACTGCGGCCACCCCGGGCTGGTTACCGATCCGGGCCCGCTCGTCCACGCACGGGCCGATCCCGGAGTCGGAGTTGCGGGTGAGGATTACCCGGACGCCCCGGGCCTGCAGCAGCGCCCGAACTCGCAACGTCACGTCGTAGTTGAAGGCATGCTCGGGGTAGCCGTTGAGATTGGTCTCGGCCCCGGTGGTGTCACACGCCTTGGACTGGCCGAAGCCGGCCGGTACCAGCCGGCTGATCGCCGCCGGCGCCGCGGCGTTGCCCCCGTTGTGGCCGGGATTGAGGACCACGGTCATCCCGCCCGGCACCGAGGGCGGGGACGGGGAGCCGTTCCGGATCGCTGTCGTGGCCGAACCGGCCGGCGTTGGGGCGGCACTGGACCGTGGCCGGGTCGCGGAGGGCGGGGCCGCGCTGCTTCGTGATGGCGGGCTCGAAGCCGGCCGGCTCGATCCGAGCGACGGGCCGGGCCCGGCGGCCGCACCCGACTGCGCGGCCGGGGCCTGGGTACAGGCGGCCAGCCCCAGTCCGGTCAGCAGGGCCAGGCCTGCCCCGCCGAGTCGTCGCCACATGTGAACCAAGACTGCCAGACCGGCAGCTAGGCTGGCGCATGCCCGTGCCGACGTGCCGGGCCGAACTCGATGTCGAAGCAGGAGAGCCACGTGCGACCAGGCGGCCAGCCGAACATGCAGCAGCTGATGAAGCAGGCGCAGAAGATGCAGCGCGATCTCGCCGAGGCGCAAGCCGAGCTCGCGCAGACCCAGGTCGAAGGCTCGGCCGGTGGCGGTCTGGTCACCGCGACTGTCTCCGGGTCGGGGGAGTTGCAGGCGATCCGGATCGATCCCAAGGTCGTCGACCCGGACGACGTGGAGACGCTGCAGGACCTGGTCATCGCCGCGATGCACGACGCCAGCGCCAAGGCCGGCGAGCTGGCCTCGGAGAAGATGGGTCCGCTCACCGGTGGCCTCGGCGGCGGCCTGGGCGGCCTCGGCATCCCGGGCCTGTGACCGGTACCGTCCCCGAACCGAACTCTGCGCGCGAGCGGGCCGGCCGATGATGTACGAGGGTGCGGTCCAGGACCTTATCGACGAGCTCGGCCGGCTGCCGGGCATCGGCCCCAAGAGCGCGCAGCGAATCGCCTTCCACCTGCTCGCGGCCGACGGCGCCGATGTCGAGCGGCTGGCCTCGACCATGCGTCGGGTCAAGGTCGAGGTCAAGTTCTGCCGGATCTGTGGCAACGTCGCCGATTCCGACGAGTGCCGGATCTGCCGTGACCCGCGCCGGGACGCCAGCGTGATCTGCGTCGTCGAGGAACCCAAGGACGTGGTGGCGATCGAGCGGACCCGGGAGTTCCGCGGCCGGTACCACGTGCTCGGCGGCGCGATCAGCCCGATCGACGGAGTCGGGCCGGATGACCTGCGGATCCGCGAGCTGTTGCAGCGGCTGTCCGACGGCGTGGTCACCGAGCTCATCCTGGCCACCGACCCGAACCTGGAAGGCGAGGCCACCGCAACCTACCTGGCTCGGCTGATCAAACCGATGGGGCTGACGGTGAGCCGGCTGGCCAGCGGGCTGCCGGTCGGCGGGGACCTCGAGTACGCCGACGAGGTCACACTCGGCCGGGCGCTGTCGGGGCGACGGTCGGTGGACTGACCGGCCGATTGTTGAGATCTGGTCGCGAAACGGTCGATCGGCCCGCAATGGTTGTCTAGGGATGACAGACTCGGCCCGGATGAGCACCAACGAAATGTCCGACGAGCAGCGAGCGGCCGTCGGAGAAGCGAACTACGCGCCGGCCCCACCGACGCCAGCCTCGCAAGCGCCGAGCTTTCAACCGCCGTATCGGCCGCAGCCCTATTACCAGCAACCTTCCTACCAGCAGCCCCCCTACCAGCAGGCGGTGTGGTACCAGCAGCCGACCCAGTGGCCACCGCCGGCATCGCCCGGCCCTAGACGTTGGCACCGCCGATCGCTGCTCGTCGCCGCCGTGGCCTTGCTCGCCGCGTTGGCACTCGGCGGGCTCGGCCTGCAGCAACTGCAGGCCAGCCGGACGCCGCGCCAGATCGTGCAGCGCTACTTCGCCGCGCTGGCCGCGGGCCAGGCCAGCACTGCCCTCGACTTCGCGGCCGCGCCACCTCGGGGTCCCTACCTGACCGACACGATGCTGCGCGAGCAGCTGGCGGTGGCCCGGATCGACCACGTGCGGGTGACCAACGTCGCCGAGAACGGCGGCAACGCCATCGCCGGCGTCACCTACACCCTCGGCTTCAAGGCCGGCCTCCAACTCGTACACGACCAGGTGCCGCTGGTCCGGCACGGTTCGAGCTGGCGGCTGGCCAAGGTGGCCGCGCTGGTCTCGCTCGGGGTCGGGACGACCGGGGCCGATCGGGCCACGCTGGCCGGAGGCAAGCTACCGTCCGGTTCCACCTACCTGTTCCCGGGTGCGTTACCGGTCACGGCATCGCCTGCGGCCGTGCAGGTGCAGGGCCAGCCCGCGGTCCGGCTGGCCGACGACGGTCAGACGATCGCGTTCAGCGTGGCCCTCACCGATCGGGCCAAGGCCAGCGTCACCGCCGCTCTGCAGCGCGCCCTCACCGCCTGCCTGACCGGCAGTAGCAAGGACGCGGGCTGCCCCGAGGTCGACGACTCCCGACCGGTCCCGGGCAGCCTCCGGGCCGCGGTCGGACCGATCACCGGTGGTGTCACGATCGGGCTCGATTCGGCCGGTAACGGCGAGATCGCCATCTCCGGTTCGGTGACCGTGCACGGCAGCTGGAAGGTCTGGGACTTCAACAACCAGATGGTTTCCCGCTCCGGCAGCACCGATCTGTCCATCCGGGCCCAATCGTCGGTGGCCGAACTCAACACCATCTACTGGGCCGGACCGTGAGCGCCGTCCGCCGCGGCCGCTTGACTGCAGCCGTCGCCGGCCTGGTGGCGGTCGTGCTGAGCTTCGGGGCCGCCCCGGCGGTGGCCGCGCCGGGGCCACCGTCCGCTCCCGAGTGGTGGTTCGACAGTTGGAACGTGCCCGGCTTGTGGGCGGAGGGAGCCAACGGCCAGGGCATCACCATCGCCGAGATCGACACCGGGGTCCAGGCCAGCCGGCCCGAACTTGCCGGCAAGATCCTGCCCGGTGCCGACTTCATCGGCAACGGCACCGACGGCCGGACCGACTTCGACAGTGACGACTTCTCCCACGGCACCGCGATGGCCTCGATCATGGTGGCGCGGGCCGGCTTCGGAAACATCGAGGGACTGGCCCCCAGCGCCCAGATCCTGCCCATCGCGATCCCGTTGCAGGGCGTGATCCGGCACGGCACCCCGCCGAACAACGCGACTTCCAGCGCGATCGACTACGCCGTCGCGCACGGCGCGAAGATCATCAGCATGAGCCTGGGTGGCGTCCGGGACGAGAGCCAGGACGGGCCCGACCCGTGCCCGGGCGGCGTGCAGAAGTCCGTGCTCAACGCCGTCCGCAAGGGCGTGCTGGTGGTCGCGGCTTCCGGCAACTCCGGCGACGCCAACTCGCCGGTCGAGGAACCCGGCGTGTGCCTGGGCGTGGTCTCGGTCGGTGCGGTGGACCGCAACCTCAACGTCACCTCCTTCTCCTCCCGCCACCCCTACCTGACCCTGTCCGCCCCGGGCGATCAGATCCCGACCCTGAGCCGCGATTCGGCCTACATCGGCGGCGGCACGTCGCAGGCCACCGCGATGACCTCGGCCGCGCTGGCCCTGGTCTGGTCGAAGTACCCGTCCGAGACCGCCCGCCAGGTGCTGACCCGGATGCTCGAAACCGCGACCGACCGGGGCCCGAAGGGGCGCGATCCCGCCTACGGTGCCGGGGTGATCAACCCGGCCGCCGCGATCGCGGCCCCGGTGCCGGCCGCGACTGCGGCCAACGAGGTCTTCGACGGGGTTGCGCCGCTGCTGGGTACATCCTCCGGCGGCAGCAAGCGGCCGAAGCAGGTCGCCGCGGCCGGTGCGAGCGCGCCCGACCTGGGCCCGTACCGGGTCGGCTCCGGGGCCGGCCGGGTGCCGCGCACCGTGCTGATCCTGCTGGCCCTGGCTGCGGCCTGCCTGCTGGTGGCCATGGTGGCGATGATCCTGTCCTGGCGGCGCACCGAGCCCGGCCGGCCGGCCGTGACCTCGGGTCCGACGGTGCCGACCGGGCCGCCGCCGGGGTGGGCAAACTAACCGAGGCTTTGCCGGTCACGGCCGCTCGCCAGCTGATTTACTGACTCAGACTTGACGCGCGAGGAGCTGGCTGGCATGACCCGATACGTGATCATCGGTGGCGGGATCGTCGGGCTGGCCACCGCCCGGGCGGTGCAGCAGGACGATCCGGCGGCCGAGATCGTGGTGTGCGAGAAGGAGTCGGGGCTGGCCCGGCACCAGACCGGCCGCAACTCCGGCGTCATCCACTCCGGCATCTACTACGCCCCGGGCTCGGCCAAGGCGGTGATGTGCCGGGCCGGCGCGCGGTCCATGACCCGGTTCGCCGAGGAACACGGCATCCCGGTGCAAGCCACCGGCAAGCTGATCGTGGCCACCGGGCCGGACGAGCTGCCGGGCCTGGACCGGCTCTACCAGCGCGGCCTGGACAACGGGATCGAGGTACAGCGGCTGGACCGGGCCGGGGCCCGGGAGTACGAGCCGTTCGTCGACGCGGTGGCCGCCATCCGGGTCAGCGCCACCGCCATCACCGACTACGTGGCCGTCTGCCAGGCGATAGCCGACGAGCTGGCGGCCAAAGGCGCCGAGCTGCGGCTGGGCTCGGCCGTGACCGGGCTGCAGGCGCGAGGTGTGCAGACGGTGGTGCAGACCAGCACCGGTGAGCTGGTCGCCGACGTGCTGATCAACTGCGCCGGGTTGCAGTCGGACCGGCTGGCCCGCGCCGACGGCATCGCCGATCTGGACTGCCGGATCGTGCCGTTCCGGGGCGAGTACTACGAGCTCCGGGCCTCGGCCCGGCATCTGGTCAAGGGCCTGATCTACCCGGTGCCCGATCCGGACTTCCCTTTCCTCGGCGTGCATCTGACCAAGATGGTCGACGGTTCGGTCCACGCCGGACCGAACGCCGTGCTGGCCCTGGCCCGGGAGGGTTACGACTGGACCACGATCCGGCCCCGTGATCTGTGGGACACCGCGCGCTTCCCCGGTTTCTGGCGGCTGGCCCGCAAGAACTTCGGGGAGGGCATGGTCGAGGTCGCCCGCTCACTGTCGAAGAAGCGGTTCGCGGCCAGCCTGGCCCGGCTCGTACCCGACATCACCGAGGCCGATCTGGAACCGAGCCAGGCCGGCGTCCGGGCTCAGGCGTTGCGCACCGACGGCGGGTTGGTCGACGACTTCCTGATCCGGCAGCGCGGGCGCAACGTGCACGTGCTCAACGCCCCGTCGCCGGCCGCGACCAGCTCACTGGAGATCGGCGCGCACATCGCCGGGCTGGCGGTCGGGCGCTAGTTCGCCACCGGTTGCCGGTCCCGGCTGGGTCGGGCCGCGGTGCGGGGCGGGCGTTGTGGCCGTCCCGGCGTCCAATCCTTGCAACGAAGCGCCGGCTTCTCCACCACGCGCCAGCTGACGAAGGCGACGATGCTTGTCAGGACGAGGCTGACCCCGGCGAACAGGGCCGGGCCGCCGTGCCGCTGCAGGCCATGTTGGGCCAGCAACTGCTGGATCGGAAAGGCGTAGATGTAGATGCCGTAGGACAGGTCGTTGCGCCGGCCGAACCAGCGCAGCGGCAGCCGGACCGCCAGCACCAGGGTGAGGTAGGCCAGAGCCGGGTAGCCGAGCAGGAACCACCCCCCGCGGTGGAGGGAGACGACGGCGACCACCGTCGCCAGTACCGCGAGCCGATCGTCGATCGGGACCCGGTCGGCGTACAGGCACAGCAACGATCCGAGCAGGAACAGGAAGGTGAATCGGGCCACGTAGACATCGGCCAGGACCGGAACCACCCGAGCCTGCCAGCTGGGGTCGACCAGGGCTGAAACCGTGGCCACGTACAGGGCTGCCG
>Ga0187809_10000565_pt1 | contig 19349 bp, 19 predicted proteins | sample NC_wetland_sal_i_8_FD_132415 | JGI IMG/M metagenome (GOLD analysis project Ga0187809, IMG submission 132415) | Wetland sediment microbial communities from Neuse River Estuary, North Carolina, USA - ASW_4 | ecosystem: Environmental > Aquatic > Freshwater > Wetlands > Sediment | place: USA: North...
CGTGGCGTGGCGATCTCCGGCGGCACGGTGTACATGGCGACGCTCGACGCGCATCTGGTGGCGCTCGACGCGAAGACCGGTGCCGTGCAGTGGGACGTCCAGGTGGAGGATCCCGAGGCCGGCTACAGCGAAACGATGGCGCCGCTCATCGTCGGCGACAAAGTCATCGTGGGCATCTCCGGCGGTGAGTACGGGATTCGGGGATTCGTGCGCGCCTACAACAAGTCGAACGGACAGCCGTTATGGACGGCGTACACGATTTTCGACAAGGGTTGGGAAGGAAAGTTTGCGACGGCGACGAACGAGGGCAACGACCTGCATCGGAACATCGACGCCGAGAAATCGGCCATGGCGCAGTATGGCGATGCGTGGCAACGTGGCGGCGGCGGCGTGTGGATGACGCCGACCTATGATCCGACATCGCATCTCTTGTTCTTCGCGGTGGGCAATCCCTCTCCCGATCTCGACGGATCGGTTCGGCCGGGCGACAACCTGTGCACGGACTGTATCATGGCGGTCGACGCCAACGACGGAAGCGTGAAGTGGTATTACCAGGAAGTGCCGCACGACGTGTGGGATCTGGACGCCGTCAGTCCGCCGGTGCTGGTCAAGCTCAAAGATGGGACGACCGCGGTCGCGCAGGCGGGGAAGACGGCGTGGGTGTACGTGCTGAACGCGTCGACCGGCAAGCTCATTCGGAAGTCGGACCCCTTCAACCGTCTCGAAAACATGTTCGCGCAGCCGACGGCGGAGGGCACGCGGATGCTGCCCGGGGCGAACGGCGGATCGGAGTGGTCGACGACGGCCGTCAATCCGACGTTAGGCTACATGTACGTGTTGGGCATCGAGCAGCCGATGCATTACATCACGCACAGCGCGCCGTTCGAGAAGGGCAAGCTCTGGTTGGGCTCGGCGTTCAAGGCGGTGCCCGGCGAGCGCCAGTACGGGACGTTCAGCGCGGTGAACCTGAACACGGGGAAAATCGCGTGGCAGGTGGAGACCGAGCAGCCGATGATCGGCGGGGCGATGGCGACGGCAGGGAACCTGGTGTTCGTGGGCGAGGGGAACGGGCACTTCAACGCCTTCGACGCGAGGACGGGCAAGAAGCTCTGGACGTTCCAGGCCGGGGCGGGGTGCAACGCGCCGCCGGTGACCTACATGCAAGACGGGAAGCAATACATCGCGGTGGCGTGCGGCGGAAACTTCCAAATGGGTTATCCGTTAGGCGATGCGGTCCTGGTGTTCACGCTTCCCGGTGCCGCGTCGAAATCCGCACGGTAATCGGGTGAGGCGGGCCGGCGTGAGCGAGCGCGGTGTCGTCCGCGCCGGCTCGTATGTGTGCGTCAGCAGCGGGGTGGCGTTCTCATGCGGCGAGCGGCGATTGGCCTAACCGGCGGACTGATCTGCGTGCTGGGCGGCTTCGCCGTGGGTCGCGAGGGCGGACAGGCGGCGATGCAGCCGCGGCATCCGGCGCTGTTGACCGGCGCCGATTGGGTCGCGTACGGCCCGAAGGAGAAGGATGCGTACCTGAGTGGATTCATCGCGGGGGCGGGAGCGGAGCAGGCCCGCGCGCTCGCGGCATCGGCTGGCGACTCGCTCGACAGCAGCGCGGTTTCGAGTAGTGCGATCACGCGGCTCACGGACGGGAAACAGCTTCGGTTTTCGTATGCGCCGTCGGTGTACTCGGCACAGATCGACGATTTCTACTGGTGGGAGGATCATCGCGACGTACCGATCGTGGACGTGCTCATCACGATCAACCGTCAATTCAGAGATCGGTAGACGTCTGGAGCCGGTGGCGGCACTGCGATCATTGTTCAACGCATCGGGAGGTGGGGCCACAGAGGTATTTCTCTTCGCGCCGCTACGCCCGCAGCGGCGGGGCCTTTGAAAAAAAGGTAGGTCGACGATTCAGCGATTCCGTGGATGGAAGCTCTTCACGGTTTTGGTTGAACACTCTAAACTCGACTGGGAGAAGCAGCTATGAAACGATCCGCACTCTGGTGTATCGCCCTGATGCTGGCCGGCGTTAGCACGGCCCGGGCGCAGGGTCTCACGATGCAGATGAGTAACGGATGGGCGTTTACCTTCACGGGTAACGTGAATGCATTCCTGATGTACACGGATGGCAAGGTGGATTCGGCAGCGGGCGGGATCAACGGTGGATTGGTACCGGCGGAGCAGGTGACGAGAATTCGCACTGGGTTGCTGCCCGGATTCGCCAACTTCGAAGCTGCGGGAAAAGAAGGCAATCTCGACCTGAAGGTGCACTTCGGGTTCGCGCCTCAGATCCAGACCAACGGCGAGCACGACAACTTCGGCAACGGGACGCAGGCCGGCGCGCAGATCGACATGCGCGAAGTGTATTTGACGTTAGGCGGTTCATGGGGAACGATCCTCGCCGGTCGTGAGCTCGGTCTGTATCAGCGGCAGAACATCCTCACGGATGCGACCCTTGGGGGCGTTGGTGCGAGTGGGGGTGGGGTCGGCGCCGCTGGAACGACACTCGGCCGCATCGGGTTCGGCTACATCTATCCCAACTTCAATTCGCAGATCACGTATTCGACGCCGGCCGGCCGTCCGGCGCAGCTGTCCGTCGGCTTGTTCGATCCCAGCTTCGTGATGACGGACTTGGGCGAGGCGAGAGGTACCAAGTTGCCGCGCCTCGAAGCCGAGTTCACATGGACTGGCAATTTTGGCAGCGAGGCCGGCGGTGGCGGGCAGATGAGCAGTCCCGACCGGATCATGTTCTGGGTCAACGGAATGCTGCAGCACGTGAATGCATTCTCGGTCGATCCCGCGGAGGGCGACAACCCGGGTCTGACGTCGTCGGGTGTTGGCGGCGGCCTCAAGATCGATGCGTCTGGATGGTCGATCGTGGGTTCGGGCTATTACGCGAGTGGCGTAGGCACGACCCTCATGTTCGACGGGATCAGCTCTTTCGATGCCGACACGAGCGCGCGCAAGACGTGGGGCTACATTGGCCAGGTGACGTACACGCCGCCCAAGAGCCAGTGGACGGTGGGTGCCAGCTGGGGCGAGAGCCACGTGAACCAGACGTCGCTCGACGTGACCGACGAGAACAACGCGCTGGTGAAGTACAACCGTGCCGCCGACGCGATGCTGACCTATCAGTGGACGAAGTCGCTGCGGTGGGTGCTCGAGTACACGTGGGCGCGTGCAGCGTCGTACGCCGGCTCACAGAACACGTCGAACCAGGGGGCCACGGGCTTCATGCTGTTCTTCTAGAGGTACGCGAAGTCGCAGAGGGCGCGGGCGGGTCCGAGTGGATCCGCCCGCGCTGTCATCTGTGCGCCTGGTCAGTCGCGCGCCGTCATTGCCTACCCGAGCGGGCCGAGACTGCTTGACATGCTTCACAGGGCTCTCCAGTTTCTTCCTCCCCCGAGGGGACGGCTCGTTGATCAGTGAAGATCCGGTGAGCGCGATCGATCGTAGAAGAGAGGCGTTGACCAAAGGGGTTGCCGATTTCTCCAGCGGCGTGCAGGATATGTCGGATGGATGTAATGCTTCGAATGTTCTCATCACTATCGACACGAGGTACGGACACAATCGGCAAGCGGTGGCGCGGAGCCGCCGAGGTCATTTAGAGAGTGGCGCGCGAGCAAGTGCGCGGCATGACGAAATAGATCGCAGGAATCGAGAGAAGACCGTTTTCAACTTCACGAGATGTACGCGGCGCTGTGAGGTGCGATGGTCTGCAGCGAGCGAAGTCCTCCTCGATGTGGCACGCTGTTCCGCTGTTGCCCCAGCGGAACTAGCCCCAGTGCGGCCCCAACCGCGAGGCCTGGCGGCACAGCGTGCGGATGCGCGGTCATGCTCAATCCTCACTCTCCACAAGGGGCAGCATCATGAATCGCTTTACCCGCTTCTCTTCTTGGGCGGTCCTCGCAGGTTCGTTGGCCGTTGGTGCAACTGCCGCCAGCGCTCAGCAGGAACTGATTGAGGCCGCCAAGAATCCGGGCCAGTGGGTCATGCCGGGGAGGACGTACGATCTGCAGCGGCACAGTCCGCTCAAGCAGATCACCACGGCAAACGTGAAGGACCTACAAGTCGCCTGGACGTTCTCGACCGGCGTGCTTCGCGGGCACGAAGGTAATCCGCTCGTCATTGGGCACGTGATGTACGTGCACTCGGCGTTCCCGAACAAAGTGTTCGCGCTCGATTTGTCGAAGCCGGGTGCGCCACAGATCTGGCAGTTCACGCCGGAACAGCCGGCCGACGTGATTCCGATCGCGTGTTGCGACGTCGTGAATCGCGGGCTTGCGTACAGCCCGAAGTACGATCGCCTGTTCATCGAGTTGCTCTCGGGCGACCTCCTCGCACTGGATGCGAAGACCGGGAAGCAGGTCTATCGCGTCAAGAGCGCGGACTACAAGAAGGGCGAGACGATGACTAACGCGCCGCTCGTGGTGGGCGACGTCGTTGTCACGGGCATCTCGGGTGGTGAGTTCGGCGTTCGCGGCCGCGTGACGGCGTTCAGCGCAGTGGACGGCAAGGAGCTGTGGCGCGGCTACAGCACGGGGCCGGACAAGGACGTGCTGATCACAGCGAACACGCTGAAGTCGCCGTATCCGACGGATCAAGGCACCGATCTTGGCGTGTCGACGTGGCAGGGCGACGAGTGGCAGCGTGGCGGCGGGACGACGTGGGGATGGTACTCGTACGACCCCGAGCTGAATCTCTTCTACTACGGCAGCGGAAATCCGGGTGTGTGGAATCCGGATCAGCGTCCCGGTGACAACAAGTGGTCGATGTCGATCTGGGCGCGCAATCCGCAGACGGGTGAGGTGAAGTGGGTCTACCAGATGACGCCGCATGACGCGTGGGACTATGACGGCGTGAACGAGATGGTGCTGTTCGACAAGGATGGCAAGAAGATGTTGGCGCACTTCGACCGCAACGGCTTCGGCTATACGCTGGATCGCACCACGGGCAAAGTCCTGGTGGCCGAGCCTTACGGGCCGGTGAACTGGGCGACGAAGATCGACCTGACGACGGGACGTCCTGTCGAGGATCCCTCGAAGCGGACGAACGCGAAGGGCAACACGACCGGCATCTGCCCGGCCGCGATCGGCTTCAAGGATCAGCAGCCATCGTCGTACGATCCGGAAACCGGCTACTTCTTCGTACCGACGAACAATATCTGCATGGACTACGAAGGCGTCGAGGTGAAGTACTCGGCCGGACAGCCTTACGTGGGAGCCATCGTGCGGATGTTCCCGGGCCCCGGCGGAAACCGCGGCGCCGTCATCGCGTGGGATCCGATGACGGGGAAGATCGTGTGGAAGGACAAGGAGAACTTGGCGGCGTACGGTGGCACGATGAACACGGCCGGCGGCGTGGTCTTCTACGGCACGATGGAAGGCTGGCTCAAGGCTGTCGATGCCAAGACCGGCAAGGAACTCTGGGAGTTCAAGACGCCTTCGGGCATCATTGGCAGCCCGATGACGTATCTCGGTCCTGACGGCAAGCAGTACGTGGCCGTGTTGTCGGGCATCGGCGGCTGGGCCGGCATCGGCGTGGCCGCGGGCATCGGTGCAGAGGATCCGACGGCAGGACTCGGAGCGCTCGGCGCCTTTGGCGACGCCGGACACTATTCGAACCAGGGTGGTGTATTGACGGTGTTCTCGCTGCCCGGCGCTGCGAAGCAGTAAGCAAGGGCGACGTGCAGGCAGTGATCGAACCCGGTGTCGGAGCGATTGTGCTCCGGCACCGGGTTGATCGCGTTAGGCAGCTGTCGTCACACTCTCGGAAGAAGGACACCATGTTGTATTCGCATCGCAAGTGGACGCGCGGGGTCGGCCTGGTGCTGCTTGGCCTGGTTGCCGGCATCGCATCGAGTGCGCGAGCGCAGGGTGAGAAAGGCAAGTCTCGAAGCGCGGAACAGTCCACCGATTTTCCGATCACGCAGGCCTGGAAGGATTTCAAGATGCTGCGGGTGTGCGGCGATCCGGACAACATGCCGTTCTCGGACAAGCGGGCGGAGGGGTTCGAGAACAAGATCGCCGACGTCATCGGCAGCGCGTTAGGCGATTCCGTGGTGTACACCTGGTGGCCGCACCGCCGCGGTTTCGTGCGCAACACCTTGAGTGCAGGCGAGTGCGATGTCGTCATGGGCGTCCCCGCCGGGTACGATCCGGTGGCCACGACGAATCCGTACTACCGGTCGACGTACTACATCGTGACGCGCTCCGATCGGCATCTGGACATCCAGTCGCTCGATGATGAGCGACTCAAGACGATGAAGGTGGGCGTCGGGTTGATCGGGGACGATTACACGAACACGCCGCCGGCGCAGGCGCTGGCGAGCCATGGCATCACGAAAAACGTGCGCGGGTTCAGCTTGTTCTACGACGAGGACACGCATCCGCAGGACATCGTGAATGCGGTCGCGAACGGGACGATCGACGTGGCGTTGGTATGGGGGCCGGTTGCCGGGTATTTCGCCAAGGAATCGTCGGTGCCGCTGACTCTCAAGGCGCTGCCGGACTCCGACAGCACGAGCGGTGTACTGTTTGCGTACAACATGGCGATTGGCGTGCGCCATTCCGACCGTGACCTGAAGGCGGTGCTCGATTCGGCGCTGACGCTGAAGCGGGACACGATTCAAGGGATCCTGCGCGCCTACAACGTGCCGACCCTCGAGGTCAGACATTGAGTGGCCGCGGGGGTCAATCATTCACCTCAAGTCGGTTGAAACCACTCGAACCCGACGCCGACGCACAACAAGAATCAATGAACTTGCCGAACGAACACACTCCGAGGAAACGCCCGAGGGACACGGGACATCGGGCCGCCGGCGTCTGTCTGTTGGTCGTCTGCGTCGTTGCGGTGACCGCGTTCGCGTGCTCGAAGGATGATGGGAGCGGATCCGCGCGTGCCTCGACGGCGGCACCAGCGGCCGCGACGGCGACGGCCGCGAAGACCGGGGACACGGTGACGGTTCCCTCGGGGACGTACTGCGACAAGCCTAACGACTCGGCGACGGTCTGGAACGCGACGAATCACCATCGGAGCGATCCGCTCGCCGTGTCGCAGCAGGAATACGATGGGTGGAAGATGTTCCACGTGTATTGCTACCGGTGCCACGGCACCGACGCGCTGGGCAGCGACATCGCGCCGAATCTTCGTCATTCGTTAGGCCCGGAGGGCGGGGTGGATCGGACATGCTTCATCACGACCGTGTGGAACGGGCGGCCGCCCAAGGGGATGCCGACGTGGAGCACGCTGCTCGATTCGACGCAGATCTACAACCTGTACGCGTACGTGACCGCGCGGAGCATGGGAGGGTTGGCGCCGGGCCGGCCGCACGTTGGTACGGTATCGAAGTAAGCGGGTAGGATCTGGGGCGCGGGGAGAGGGTGCGGTGCAAGCACCCTCTTCGTGTTTTTCGGCTGTTCGACGCGAGGTGGGCACATGCGGAGACTCGCGGTGGTGTTGTCTGGCGTCGCGTTTGCATTCGCCGTTGCCGTCGTGGCGTTAGGCGAGCGATCGCGCGGGCGCAGCGGGCGGCCGGACCTTGCGGCCGCCGACACGGGTCGACGGTTGACGCGTCAACAAGTGCTCGATGCGCTGTCGCGCGCGACGGACAAGACGCCGGCGGATTTCGCGGGAGACGATCTCTCGGGTTTGGATCTCTCGGGCGTGGATTTCAAGCAGGCGAATCTGAGCCGAGCGCGCCTCGTTGGGACACGGTTCGTGCGCGCGAAGATGTTCGGCGTCACATTGAGCGGCGCCGTTGCGCAGCGAGCCGATTTCTCGAATGCCGTGCTCGACGTATCGGTCATGCGGGGCACCGATCTGACGCACGCAACCTTGCGCGAGGCGAGCCTCTATGCGGCGATCATGATCGGCGCGAATCTCACGGACGCCGATCTCTCGAAAGCGCGGGTGATCGCCGCGCTCAACAACGCGACGCTGGTACGGACGAAGCTCGAGGGGACGAACTTCGGCGCGGACCGCGGCAATCAGCCAATGGGGCTGATGTTCACCAATCTGACGGATGCGGACTTGTCCGGTGCCGATTTGTCGGGGTCGAACCTGCGGAAGGCGTCGCTCGTGCGGGCGAATCTCACGGACGCGAATCTCGCGGGCGCGGACGTCTCCGACGCGAATTTCGACCAGGCGATCGTGGCGCGGGTGCGCGGCAAGGCGACGATCATCGGCCTCGCCACGGCGCGCAATCTGCCTAACGGTTGGTGATCAGCCGAGTTTGGCCCAGAAGCTGTGTGGCCAGCGCGAGCGGATCACGCGGTCGAGGCCGAAGCATCGGCCGGCGTGCGTATACAGGAACGCAATCATCATGGCGAGCAGCATCACGTGAAAACCTTGCTGGCCCGAGCTCATGTGCTGCACGGCGAGTCCGTAGAAGATCACCTGCAGCATACCGCAGACGGCGCCGACCGAGGTAAACAATCCGAGCGTGAGCGAAAGGCCCACCGCGGCTTCGCCGAGTCCGGTGATGTGGGCGAAGATGTGCGGATTGGCGGCAACGGTGTGCAAGAGGAAATCGCGATACCACCCGATCGGGTTGTCGGCGGCGTATTTGGTGAGAAGCTTGGGCATCACGGCGATCCAGCGATCGTTGGCCGCCGGCACGGGCAAAAAGCCCCACGCGAGTGCGATGGTTACCTTGGTGAACAAGCTCTTGACGAACCAGATGCCGACGACAATGCGTAAGCCTGCAAGCGCGGCCTGCGGTTTTCGCATGGCGAGCGGTTCGGTGGGCGACGTCATCGCGAGTTCTCGAGAGGGGGAAACCTGCGCCTGAGAGTGCGCTTCGAGCAGTGTGCGTCGAGCAAGGCAATGGGTATCACATGGGCGGGAGCATGCGAGTCACCAAACTTCGTGCACGTGTGATGGCGATCGTCGCTGCAGCCATCGGCGCGACGGTGTTGCAGGCGAGCGCGCAAAGCGCTGGATCGGCCGACAGCGACGCGGCCAGCGAAAGCGCGTTCCGCTTTTCGGTGCAGGCGCGCGGTCCGTTGCACGAGCTGTGGGCGAAGAGTCTGTCGGTGAAGCAAGAGCGCGTTGCGTGCTTGGGCGGCCATATCGACCATGACGTAGTCTACATCACGCGCATCCAGATCTTGGCGCCGTCCCGTGCGGACTCGGCGAACATCTCCGCGATTGCGTCGCTCCGCGAATGTTCGGCACCGACCTGGATCGGCACTGTGCACACGCATATCGCGCAGTTCGAGGGACGGCCATATGCCCTGTTCTCGGCGCCGGACCGGTACGTGATGACCTTGTGGCGCGAGCGGTGGAAGGCAGCCGGCGTCTTCTGCATCCTGTATTCCGACATGGATGCGACGTGCGAACTGGGCAACGCGGTGAGCGGTCACGTGCTGTACGAGGACACGAAGCGCAACGGGATCGGTTCCTAGCGCTGGTCGGGGAACGTGTCGGACGGCGCGTCGCGCCACACGCGCGCGCCGCCGTTCGCGAACGGGCCGCTGTACACGAGGCCTGCGTTAGGCGCCTCGCTCACGTGCGCCGCCAGTTGTTGCGCGGCCGCGTCGCCCTCGACGATGCCGTAGACCGCGGGACCCCACGAGCTTTGCCCAACGCCGGCGGCGCCCCCCTCGGTCATCCGCTCGATGAGCGCCGCGCTCCCGCCGGGCGAGAATGCCCCGCCCTGCGCCGGCGCGAACCATCGGCCGTTGATGCACTGGATCTCCGTGAGGGCGTGGCCGAACGTGCGGAGATCGCCTTCGGCCAGCGCGGGCAAGAGCGCCATGAGCACGAGGTGCGAGACGCGCATCACGCTGCGCTCGGGCGGCGGCGGCAGATGCGCGAAGGCCGCGGTTTCGGCGGCGCCACTCATACCGGCTTTACCGGGCGGAACGGCAACGACGCATCGCCAGGTGGCCGGCATGGCGAAGCGCGCGAGCTGCGGCGCCGGATTCTTGCTGCCGGGTCGCCGGCCGCCCTCGAGCACGAAGCCGCCCTGGGCGAAGAGCCACGTTCCGATGGCCGATCGTTGGGCGCGGCCCGTCACGCGCGCGAGATGATCGACGTCGGTGGGAAGCCCGTAGAGTTCGGCCAACGCGCGTGCGACGGCGAGGGCGAGCTGCGTGCCGGAGCCGAGGCCTGAGTGCGCGGGAATGGTGCTGTGGATGCGAACGTGCGCGCCGGTCTCGATGTTGTGATGCGCGAGGAAACGGCGGCCGAACTGGACGGCGCGATTGGCGGCCGGCGACGGCCCGTCGGCGGTGAGCGATGGCGCGCGGACGGCTTCGATGAGGAGCGACGGGTTGGGCACCGCCGCGCCAATGCCGCCGAAGCGCCGGCCTAACGCACCCCGGAGGTCGAGCATGCCGAAATGGAGGCGCGCCGGCGCCTCCACGAAGACGGCCGCGGACGGGGAATCAGCGCGCACGCGCGGCGGGCGCGTTCAGCTTGTCGCGCACGTAGTCGGTGAGGAGCGCCATGGCTTCGTGCTCGCGGGGACCGGCCGTCTTGTCGACGATCACTTGCAGCCGCGCGAAGTCGCCGAGTATCTCGGCGGCGGGGAGCAAATGCGTGCGCGTCGAAAGAATGGCGGCTTCGAGGACGGCGTTTCGCGCCCGGTTGAAGCCGAGGAACTCGCGTTGGGCGCCGTGATGTACGACGCGGGTCGCGATGCGCGAGCGCGGAGGCGTGGCATCGACGGAGATGACCTCGAGCTCGCGCCACGAGCACGCCGCGTCGAGCACGACTCCCTTCACGCGCACGGCCGGGTGCGTGGGGAACGTCGCGGTGCCGATCGCGGTGCTCGCGAAGATGAGGACGTCGTCGGTGAGGTTCACGACGGCTGCGCGGGTGGCGCTGACGTTGTGAAAGGTGGTCGTCTCGAGGAACGGCTTGATCACCAGCACGTCATCGCTCCAATCGACGCCCATGGGGGCAATGTTGACGCGTCCCTGCGCGTCGACGCTGGTGAGGATGGACTCGATGATCACGCGCGGCACTCGCGCACGATGAGGCTGCCCAACGCCTTGGCGACGCGGGCGGTGACCGGGCCGGGCGCGCCGTTAGGCATCGCGCGGTCATCGGCGCGCGCGATGGGGGCGATTTCGCGGACGGAGCTGGTGAGGAACGCTTCGTCGGCCGCGGCGAGGTCGCGCGGCAGAAGGACCTCCTCCCGCGTGTCGAGACCGATCGTCTGCGCGAGCTCGAGGACAACGGCGCGCGTGATCCCCGGCAGCACGCCGCACGAGAGCGCCGGCGTGCGGAGCGTCGACCCGCTCACGAGAAAGAGATTGCTGGCCGTGGCTTCCGACAGGTGGCCGGCCGTATCGAGGAACAGCGCGTCGTCGGCGCCGGCGGCGCGCGCCTGCGCGAGAGCCACGACGGCGTCGGTATAGGCGAGCGTTTTCACGCCCGCGGTCGGCGCGAATTCGTTGCGGCGTCCCGCGCCGGTGCGGACGCGTACGGCTCGCGCGGCCAATGACTCGCTCGGGGGCAGCGCGTGCAGCGTGAGGACCGTGACCGGATCAGCGGCGGCGGGCGCAAGACCCCGCGGGCCGACGCCGCGGCTTAGCGTTAGGCGCAGCGCGGCATCGGCCCAACCACGGCGGCGCAGCGCCTCGGTGGCGGCCGCGATCGTGTCGGCTACGTGCGCTGGCACCGCGATGCCAAGCACCGAGGCACCGGCTGCGAGTCGCACGAGGTGCCGTTCGAGGCGGAACACGGCGCCGTGGTACGCGCGCATCGTCTCGAACAGACCGTCGGCCAGCGTGAACCCGCGGTCGAGCGCGGAAATCGCCGGGCGTGCGGCGTCGGCGGGGCGTCCGTCGACCCACAGGAGCGGCCCGACGTCGTCGTTAGGCAGGAGCGACTCGCGCGGGACGCTGGCCGAGCGTGCGGCGTGCGCGGCTGTCATCGGACGAGCTCCACAGGCGGCGGCACGAACTCCTCGGCCTCCGGCGCGGCAAACGCGAGATCGGCGCGATCGGGGAGCGTGTCGCCGCGCGCATCGTCGCCGTGCAGGAAACGATCGAGGAGGCGATAGCCGTAATGGGTGAGCGCGGACTCGGGGTGGAACTGCACGCCGACGACCGGGTGCTCGCGGTGCTCGACGGCCATGATCTCGCCGTCGTCGGAGGTGGCCGTGACGCGCAGCGCCGACGGGAGCGAGGCTGGCGCGATGACCAACGAGTGATAGCGCGTCGCAACGAACGGCGACGGCAGGCCGGTAAAGACGCCGCTGCCGTCGTGATGAATGCGCGAGGTCTTGCCGTGCATGGGCTGGCGCGCGCGTACAATCTCGGCGCCGTAGGCGGAGCCGATGCATTGGTGTCCCAAGCAAACGCCGAGGATCGGGGTGTGCGCACCGAAGCGGCGAATCACGTCGGTCGAGACGCCCGACTCGGCGGGCGAGCAGGGCCCGGGAGAGACGATGATGCGTTCCGGTCTCATCTCGGCGATCTCGTCGAGGGACACGGCGTCGTTTCGACGAACGAGCGGCTCGCTGCCCAACTCTCGCACGTACCGCGCGAGGTTGTAGACGAACGAGTCGTAGTTGTCGATGAGAAGAATCATGGTGACGCCGAGAGCGGCCCCGTGCGGTCAGCGATGCGCGGGCTGGCCGGTTGCAGCCAGGGCATCGATGAGTGCGCGCGCCTTGTCGAGTGTTTCGCGGTACTCCTGTTCGGGATCGGAGTCGGCCACGATGCCGCCCCCTGCACTAAAGTACACCGCGTCATCGAGGGCCTGATAGGTGCGGATGGCGATGCTGGTGTCCATGACGCCGGTGGTTCCGATGTAGCCGATGGAGCCGCAGTAGACGCCGCGGCGCGACGGCTCGAGCTCGGCGATGATCTCCATGGCGCGCACCTTGGGCGCGCCGGTGATCGATCCGCCGGGGAAGGTGGCGGTCAGGAGGTCGACGGCGTCACATCCCTCCACGAGCTCGCCGGTAACCGTGGAGACGAGGTGGTGTACCGTTGAATAGTGCTCAAGTGCGAATAATTCAGGGACGCGCACGGAGCGCGGCGCGCAGACTCGCGACAGATCGTTGCGCAGCAGGTCGACGATCATGAGGTTTTCGGCGCGATCCTTGGCGCTGTCGGTGAGGGCGCGGCCGAGTGCGGCGTCGTGGGCGGGGTGGATGCCGCGGGGGCGGGTGCCTTTGATCGGGCGCGCTTCGACGCGTCGTGTGTGGTCGAGGCGAAGGAATCGCTCCGGCGAGGCGCTGACGACGTGCAGTTCCTGGAAGGCGAGGTAGGCTGCGAACGGCGCCGGATTGAGCGCGCGCAGGCGCCGGTAGAGTGACCAACTCGATTCGCGGAGGGGGGCCTCGAGTCGCTGCGAGACGTTGGCTTGGAAGATGTCGCCAGCGACGATGTACTCGCGCACGCGTGTGACGGCATCGAGGTAGCCGCGGTGGGTGAACGAGGAGCGCAGTCCCAGGGCGGCGGCGGACGCGACGTCGGTGACGGGATACGACGGCGCGCGCGCGATCTCCGGCGCGCGGCGCGGAACGCCCTGGCCAACGGATTGTACGTCCGGCTGGTCGGCGAGTCGGCGCGCGATCCCGGTTAGGCGTTGCCGCGCGCGCTCGGCGCGGGAGCGGCCCAACTCGGGCAGCCCCGTGGACACGATCCACGCTCGGTTGGCGTCGTGGTCCCAGGCGACTACGCAATCGTAGAGGCCGAGCACGACATCGGGGATGGAGAGATCGTCGTAGCGCGGCGCCGGGAGTCGCTCGAGGACGGATCCCCAGTCGTAGGCGATGTAGCCGGCGGCGCCGCCTTGGAACGGCGGGAGATCGGCGAGCGGCTCCGCCGCAAACGGCTCGAGGAGCCGCCGAATCTCCATCAGGCCGTGACCCTCGACCGGTGTGCGCGAGCCGTCTCGAGCGTCGAGGCGTTCGGCCCGTCCCGCTTTGCACCGCACGACGATCGCCGGATCGGCGGCGAGGAACGAATAACGGTCGCGGCCCGCGTCGCGGGCGTGCGCGTGCGTGGCGCTGTCGAGGAACAGGACGTACGGCATGCCGGCGAGGGCGTCGCACGCCGACACCGGGTCGGGCGCGGGCACGAGCTCTTCGACGAGCGGCAGCGTCACGCGGACGGGTTTCCGCCATCCGGCGGCGCCTTCCCCTTGCCGGCGGCGCGCTCGGCGCGGCGTGATCGTTGCGTTAGGCGGACGTGCTCGGCGACCGCGTCGTCGGGCGGCGTGAGGTAGCCCCAATCGAGCTGGCCTTCCTGGCGGTAGGTCTTCCCGAGGGTGATCGCGAGCTTGGCCTTCGCGAGCTCCTTGCCGAGGTAGAACGCGTGGGTGGCTTCGTCGACGCCTAACCGCGAAAAGATCTCCTGGATGTCGGTCCCGCGGACGAACAGGTCCCGGTTGAGCACGACGATCGAATCGCGGTCCGTGAAGATGCGAAAGTTCGGATCGGTGATGTGCGATTGCAATTCGCGCAGCTCGGCGTCGGTGAACGACAGGATGCGCTGGTCTTTGATGGTCACCAACCGGTCGTCGATGTGTTTGGGAGCGACCTTGTTGCGAATGGCGTAGCGCATGAGGCGGCGCGCGATGTCCACCTCGCGCACGGCGCCGCGCGCCCAGCCGATGACTTCGGTGGTGAGGACGGTGCGAACGCCGAGCTCCTCGCAGACCGCAATGAGGATGGCATTGACGCCCGTCGTGTCGGCCGCCGTCAGCTCGGTGAGGTTGCCGATTCCCATCATCATCGGCACGTCCGGATATCGTCGGCGTGTCTCGATGTAGCGCTCGAGCGACGCGACGAACCCGAAGCCGATGGGCTCGATCACGGGGTCGATGAGAAACGGTATGCCTAACGACCGCAGGGTGCCGATCGTGGGCTCGAGCGTCTCGAGCGGGCCGCCGAAATCGGGGATCACCACCACGCGCACCTCACGGCCGCTGAGCTGACGCGCGACATCGAGATTCGAGGAATTGACGCTGAGCACGAGCGACGCGCCCGCGTCGACGGCCGTCATGATTTCAGCCGGGTCGAAGCTGTCGATGCTGACGCGCATTCCCGCGCCGACGAGCTCGCGCACGACGGAGCCGAGCTCGGGGAAGGCGAGGCCCGGCGTGCAGCCGACGTCAATGTAGTCCGCGCCGGAGTCGTGGAGGCGGTGTGCTTCGGCGAGTAGCGCCTCGCGCGACCACCGCGGCGCGTTGTTGATCTCGGCGAGGATCTCGATGTCCTGGTCGCCGTAGTCGCGATGGATGGCTTCCTGGCCGAAGTACTCGGGGATCTCGCGCAGGTCCTTGGGTCCTTTCGCGACGCGCACGCCCAGGCGCTCGGCGATGAGACCGGTGTCGCCTTCGCAGAGACCGGGAATGAGCACGAGATCCGTGCCGGCGGCGGGCGGCGCGGGCAGGAATCGCGCGATCCACGCGGTGGTCATGAGCGCCGCCACGGTGATGTGCATGACGGCGACGTCGAACGCAAACGGCGGTGCCATGCGATCGAGCGTTCGCCGCAACGCCGGCTCCGCCAGGCGTCCGGTGACGAAGAGGACGCGGGACGGATGGACCGCGCTGTCGCTCACGGCGTTAGGCGGCTACTTGGAATCGCCGCCGCGCACGAATTTGTTCGGCGTTCCCTCGAGCGGCGATCCGGATGGACGCCAGAGGGAGCACTCCTCGATGCGTTTGGCCAGCGCGAAGTCCTTGTCGGTGATGCCGCCGGCGCTGTGGGTCTTGAGCTTGACCCACACTTTGGCCCATGTGACGGTGAGGTCCGGATGGTGATACGCGGCCTCGGCGACGTACCCGATCGCGTTCACGAGCATGAGCGTGGTGGGCCAGCCGTCGGTCTTGTACTGGCGGCGAATCCATCCGTCCTCGTAGTACCAGCCGGGGAGGTCGCGCAGCTTCTCGGCGATCTGGTCATCGGTGTACGTGGTGTCCTTGGCAACCATGTCGTGCTCCTTGCCGGTTGAACGAACGCGGCGGTGTTTCGTGTGCCTAACGCATGCCGCCCTACATGACCGCTCCGCCGCCGATCAAGAGCGTCTGGCCGGTGAGATACGCGCTGTCCGGCGACGCGAGGAACACCGCGGCGCGCGCGACGTCGGCCGGCGTGCCCCAACGCGCGAGCGGGATGGACCGCGCGATCTTGCGTCGCCTAACCGTGTCGAGCTCGCCGCCGAATGCCGTCTCGATCCATCCCGGGGCCAGGACGTTCACCCGAATCTGTGGCGCGACGGTTCGGGCGAGCGACTTGCTGAAGGCCATCACGCCTCCCTTCACCGCCGAAAACATCTCTGGATTGCGCCCGGACATTCCGACGAGGACGTGGTCCCAGCTCATGTTCAGAATAACGCCGCCGGTCGCCTGTTCGCGCATCAGACGCACAGCTTCCCAGGACGCGAGGATGGTGCCCCGGAGGTCGACCGAAAGCAGCAGGTCGAGCTTTTTGGTGTCGGGAAGGTTGGCGGCGCGACCGGTGAGAATATCGGCGCCGGCGTTGTTGATCCAAACGTCGATGCGACCGAGCGCACGCCGGGCATCGACGGCAAGGTCGGCGATCGAGGCGGCGTCGGCCAGGTCCAATCGGAACACGTGCGAGCGGCGTCCTGTTTCTTCGATCTCGGCGGCCGCGGATCGGGCCTCGCGTTCTTTGGAGCGGTAGGTGATCGCGACGTCGGCGCCTGCCTGCGCAGCGGCGAGCGCGATGGCTCGACCGATACCGCTGGAAGCGCCCGTCACGAGGACCTTGGCGCCGGCGAGCGCCGCACCAGCGCCGCCGGATCCCGAGGCGGCAGCAGTTCGATCGCTCAACCGGTTGCCTCCGTGCTTCGTGTTCCGTAAAGTAGCCCGGGACGGCAAACATTAACGGCGCAGCAATGCGTCACAAGGGTGTGGGGGCGCGGAGGAATCGGTGCGGCTTCTGATCAGTGTTGCGAGCGGGACTGAAGCACGGGCCGCGCTCGACGGCGGAGCGGACATCATCGACGCGAAGGACGCTGCTCACGGTGCACTCGGCGCTGTGAGCACAGCGGCGCTGCGAGAGATCGTGCGCACCGTCGATGGTCGGCTGCCGGTGAGTGCGGCGTTGGGCGATGCCAGCGACGAGAAGGCGGTAGCAGTGGCGGCGCGACGGGCTGCGGCCGAGCGGCTGGCGTACGTGAAGGTAGGGTTCGCCGGGATTGTCGAAGCGGATCGGGTCGAATCGCTGATCGCCGCAGCGGTGCAGGGAGCAGAAATGGTGAGTGCGAGCGCCGGCGTGATTGCGGTGGCATATGCGGACGCTTTTCGACCGGATGTAGCGAGTCTGTCGCCATGGTGGCTCGTTGAAGCTGCAGAAAGAGCTGGTGCTGTGGGCGTTCTACTCGACACGGCGATCAAGCACAGCGGCCCTCCCGGAGCCGGACGCGTCTCAGGGCTGTTCCGTTCGATGACCCAGGCTCACGTCTCGGCCTGGATTCGTCATGCGCACGATGCCGACCTGACGGTTGCGGTGGCTGGTGGGCTTTCTGGCGCGGATCTGTCGGTATTGCGCTCGCTCGGCGCGGACGTGGTGGGTGTGCGCGGTGCGGCCTGCGAGGGCGGTGATCGACTCGCGCCGGTCTCGCGTGCGAAGGTCGAGTCGCTTGCGCGTTCAGCCGGCCGTCGGAGTTGGCCAGGCTCCGCCATCGGCGCACGCCGGATGATCGCGGGCGAGTTGACCGGTGGCGAGCTGCCTAGGTCGCGCGCAGCGCTTCCGTGAGGCCCGAGGCGTCCGCGATCACGACGCGCACGTCGTTAGGCAGCGCCCGCTCGAAGTACGGGTCAACGAGCTTTGCCGGGTCGTCGACGATCGGCTTTACAAGAACGAGGCGCCGCGCCTGGAGCTCGCCGGACGCCCACGCCGCGATCGAGTCGCTGGTGACGTCCCACGTGTGGGGCAGTGGGTCGCGGGCGCGCAGCCAGCGATAGGGCGCGAGCACCGGCAGGCGGCCGTGCATGAGTGCGCCGGTGACCTCGGCAGGGTGTTCGACGACGCGCGCGTGTCGTGTGCGCGAGGCGATGAGGAGGGCGTGCTGGTCCATCGCGAGGACTGCCATCCAGTGAGCGGTATCGGCTCCGATGCCCAGCACGGTTTCGACGCGCCGCACTGCGTCGGCGAACGGGCCGCCGCCCGGCACGACGGCAATCCCATCGCCGCGGGCGACGGCGCTCTCGAGGGCGGCGACGACACTGTCGAGGGGGCCCGGTTGGGCAAGCAGAGCGCCGCCGACCTTCACGACGGTATCGACGCGCGCGGTCATGCGCGGCACGCGCGCAGAAGCGCGACCGCGGCCGCGGGTGCAACCCGGGCGGCGTCTTCGCCTAACGAAGCGGCCACGCTCGAGCACGGTGCGCCGATCCGGTGGGCGGCCCGCTCGGCGAGAAAGGCGCCCAGGCCTGCGGTGATCACCGGCGAGTTGCCGGGCGTATGGACCCGGACGCGGGTCAGGGACGCGACCGTCCGTGCCACCTGTGCGTCGGCGACGTGTGCGGCGATGCGGTCGATCGCGTGATCGTCGAGCATCTCGCGGTCGGCGCAGACGATGCGCGCGAGTCGTTCGCGGGTGTACTCGCGCGTGACCGGCCGGCCATCGGGCGTGGGCGCGCAATACTCGTCGGCGGTGAGGTCGCCGTTCCAGAAGTGCACGTCACCGGACAGGGCGAAGCCCTCGGCGGACACGCCGGCGGTGGCTGAGCCGAGGGGGACGTCGTGGACGATGGCCTCGACGGGTGTCCGGACTGCGCCCAAGTACAGCAGCTCTCCGTGAGTCAACCGATCGGGATCCGTGAGGCCCGCCGCGGCGACCGTGCCCTGCGAGATCGGGATGATGTCGGTGGTGGTCGAGCCGATGTCGAGCAGCGTGGCGTTAGGCCAGGTTCGGGCGACCATGGATGCCGTGGCGTGCCAGTTGGACGCGGCGGCCAGGAGCGGATTGCGTCGTGCGTCGTCGGGGGAGAGGAACCGTCCGTCCACGGTGTAGATCGCGACGTCGTCCTCGGGGAAGGCCGCCGCCATCGCATCGACCACGAAGGCGACCCCTTCGCGCTTGGTGCGGAAGAGCTGCGAGAGCTCGGCGGTCATGGTGACGGCGTGCGGTGTTCCGTGGGTGAGGCCGGCGGTGCGGGCCTCGGTCTGGAGCGCGGCAGCGAGATTGCCGGGCATGCGTTGAATCTCGAACGGACGCGCGTGCGCGTGCGTGACGCGACCGGCGCGCACGACGGCGCACTTGAGGTTCACGCCGCCCACATCCCAGCCGGCGACGACGGGGTACGTCATGGATCGCTTCGGTTAGGCGGGCGATGCGGCTGATCCCGGTGCTCGATCTGCGGAACGGGCGCGCGGTGCACGCGCGCGGCGGCGACCGTGCGCGCTA
>Ga0187809_10000566_pt1 | contig 19237 bp, 17 predicted proteins | sample NC_wetland_sal_i_8_FD_132415 | JGI IMG/M metagenome (GOLD analysis project Ga0187809, IMG submission 132415) | Wetland sediment microbial communities from Neuse River Estuary, North Carolina, USA - ASW_4 | ecosystem: Environmental > Aquatic > Freshwater > Wetlands > Sediment | place: USA: North...
GCCTGGGCGCCAACCTGCGCAGCGTGGCACTGCCGGCGCTGACCATCGGCGCGCTCGAATTCGCCGTGTATTTCCGCGTGCTGCGCGGCGAGATGCTGCGCAACCTGACCGAGGACTACGTCGTTGCCGCGCACGCCAAGGGCGCCTCGCCGCTATGGGTCGTGCTGCGCCATGTGCTGCGCAATTCGCTGGTGGCGCTGGTCACCATCATCGGCCTGGGCTTCGGCCCCCTGGTCAGCGGCGCGGTGATCGTGGAAAGCCTGTTCTCGCTGCCCGGCGTTGGCGAACTTCTGGTCAACTCGATCTACCAGCGCGACGCCATCATGGTACAGGGCGTCGTCGTCATGGTGGCCACCACGGTCGTGCTGGTGAACCTGACGGTGGACATTGTGCACGTGTTCCTCGATCCACGGATTCGCTACGATGGCCGCTAGCATTCCTGCCGTTCCCGCAATGCGGCTGCCATCGCGGCAAGCGCTGGGAACCTGGCTGTGGGCCTGCATTCTGGCGCTGATCGTGCTGGCCTGCTTCGCCGGCCCGCTGGTCCTGCCGCTGCCGACACCCGAGGCGACGGACTTCGGCAGCGTGCTGGCGCCGATCGGTACGCCGGGCCATCTGCTCGGCACGGACGCGCTCGGGCGCGACCTGCTGGCGCGCTGCCTGTACGGCGGACGCGTCTCGCTCGCGGTCAGCGTCGGCGCGGTGGCGTTGGGTCTGATCGTCGGCAGCGCGCTGGGTATCGTCGCCGGCTATTATGGCGGCTGGCCGGATGCGGTGATCAGCCGCTGCCTCGACGTGCTGTTCGCTTTTCCCGGACTGGTGCTGGCGCTGACCGTGGCCAGCTATCTCGGCCCCAGCGTGCGCAACGTGACGCTGGCGATCGCATTCTACACCGTGCCCGCCTATGCGCGCATGGCCCGCGCGGGCGCGCTGCGAGTGCGCGAACAATCCTTCGTGCAAGCGGCGGAAATGTTCGGTGCACGCGGCCTGTATATCGGCGCGCGGCATATCCTGCCGAACGTGCTGTTCCTGGTGCTGACCTATGCGTTCGTGCTGATCGGCATCGCCATGGTGATCGAGGCCGGCCTGTCCTTCCTCGGCCTCGGCGTGCCGCCGCCGGAACCCAGTTGGGGCCAGCTGATCGCAATGGGCAAGCAGGACATCTCCGACGCGCCGCATGTCGCGCTGGTGCCCGGCGTGTTCCTGTTCGTCGCCATCGCCGCGTTCAACCGGCTGGGCGATATCCTGCAGGCGCGGCATGGCTGACGACATGCCCGAACCGCCGCTGCTGCAGGTGGAGAATTTGAGCATCGCGGTCCGCCTGCCGGCCGGTCCGGTGCTCGCGGTGGAGGACGTGTCTTTCGCACTGCGGTCCGGACGCACGCTCGGCATCGTTGGCGAATCGGGTTCGGGTAAGTCGCTCACCGCCCGCGCCATCATGCGCCTTCTGCCCTTGGCGGCGCGGATCGCCGGCGGACGCATCGTGTATCGAGGCGAAGACCTCGCCGCCCTGCCGGACGCGGCGATGCGGCAACATCGCGGTGCCGGATTGGCGATGATCTTCCAGGACCCGCTGCGTGCGTTGGATCCCACCATGCGGATCGGCGCACAGATCGTCGAGGCGATTCGCACCCATCGCACGATGGACCGCACCGCGGCGCGACAGGAGGCGCTCAGGCTGCTGGATTCGGTGCGCATCCCCGCGGCGGCGACAAGGCTGGATGCGTATCCGCACCAGTTGTCCGGCGGCATGCGGCAGCGCGTGATGATCGCGATCGCGCTGGCCGGACGCCCGAAACTGCTGATTGCCGATGAGCCGACCACCGCTTTGGATGTCACCACCCAGGCGGAGATTCTCGATCTGCTGCAGCAATTGCAGCAGGAACTCGGCATGGGGATGATCCTGATCACGCACGACATGGCGGTGGCGTCGGAATGCACCGACCACATCGCGGTGATGTATGCCGGACGCGTCGTGGAACTGGCGCCGACCGCCGCGATCTTCGGCGCGCCGCAAATGCCCTACACGGCGGGGCTGCTTGCTTCCGTGGTGGACGTCGCCACTGCGCCGCACAGCCGGCTGCACGCGATCTCCGGCCGTCCGCCGAGCCTCGGGGACTTGCCCAGTGGCTGCCGGTTCCATCCTCGCTGCGTGCGCGCGGACGCTGTGTGTGCGGCAAAGAGCCCGGGATTGCGCGAGGTGGATACAGGCCACGCCAGGGCCTGCTGGTACCCGCTGGAAGATTCCTCCGGCCGTTGCTTTGCGGCCGAAGGGGACCTGTAAGGTCCACGACCGAGGACAATCCGGATACTGTCCTGATCACTCGATGCGCGAAGCCCTGCGCGGAGTCGGTCACCCCACCGGAACCTGACCCTCTCCGCCCTGGCGGCGGAGAGGGAAACCAGTGTGCTACTCTGGCTGTTTCGCCTTGTGAGCGAGCAGCGCCATCAGGCGGCGGTCGCGCCATTCCTGACGCACCGGCATCATGTTGGCGGGCAGCTCTGCCCGGCGGGCATCGTTCAAGCGGCCGACCAGCATCGGGTCCCACAGCCTGGGCTGCATCTGCCGCTGCATCTCGTAATAGAGCGGGCCATAGCGTTTGCAGTAATCCGCCAGCCCGCCCGGCGCATTCAGGTCGATGGTTTCCAACGGGCCCATGAAGCTCCAGCGCAGACCGAGGCCGTGCTTGACCAGGGCGTCCAGGTCGGTGGGAGAGATCACATCGTCCGCCAGCAAGCGGAACGCCTCCGCCAGCAACGCGCCCTGCAGACGGTTGAGCGCGAATCCATCGATTTCCTTCTTGATCGTTGCCGGCACCTGGCCGGCGCGCATCATCAAATCGCGGGTGCGCACCACCACTTCCGGCTCGGTCCATGGCGCCGGGCACAGCTCCACCAGCGGAATCAGGTAAGGCGGGTTCACCGGATGCGCGACCAGGCAGCGGGCGCGGCCGGCCAGGCCCTCGGTGAAAGCGCTGGCCGGAATGCCGCTGGTCGAACTGGCCAGCACCGCATCCGATGACGCCGCCAGATCCAGTTCCGTGAACAGCGTCTGCTTTTCCGCGACGTTCTCCGGCCCGTTTTCCTGCACGTGCTCCGCGCCATGCACCGCCTCGGCCAGCGTGGCAGCGGGACGGATCCGTGCCAGGACATCCGCCGGCGCATCGGCCAGCAGCCCGGCCTCCTGCAGTTCCGGCAGCCGTTCGGCGATGTAAATGCGCGCCGCTTCCACCGCCTGGGGGAACTTGTCCCACAGCGCCACCTCGAAGCCGGCACGCGCAAACACGATGGACCAGGCTCGACCGATCAGGCCGGCGCCGATGACGGCTATCTTGCTCATAGGCGAGTCTCCTTCGGCGCGGATGACACCACTCGTGCCCGCCGGCTGCAACCGCCGGAATGCCGTCAGAAGCGGATCTGTGCCTGGGCGAACACCAGCCGCGGAATCGCCGTGCTCTGCCCTGGCTCGATAAATTCCAGGTGGTGTGCATGTAGCAGGTTGAAGCCGGACAGCGACAGACTCAGCCGTTCGTTCACCCGCCAGCCGATGCGTGCGTCCAACTCCACATAGCCGGGGACATCAGGATGCGGCAGTTCGCCCACTTCGCGCAGGAACCCGTCGAGCGTCACGCCGTGTCCGAGACTCATCGAGGAATGCAGCGATGCCTGGTGGGGAGGATCGTTGGCAACCCAGATCAGGCCGGTCGCTTCGAGGCTACCCTGCTGGAACCGAAAATCCTCGTGCTGCGCGGTGAGGCCGGCGCTCAGCCGCCACCAATCGGTAAGCTGGTAACTCCCCCAGGCTTCCACCCCGAAGGTGGTGGCGGCAATCTGGTTGCCGAACTGCAGCAGAACACCCGAGCCCGGCGGCGCGTTATTGATGCTGCGCAAATCATTGTAGAGATTGTAATAGAGCGACACGGAGAACGACGCACGGGGCGAAACCTGCACGCGGGAGCCGATTTCGAAGGAGGTCAGGCGCTCCGGTTGGAAGTTCGACGAGCCGTTCAGGATATCCCGTCCACCGACCAACTCCTGGATGGTCTGGTCCACCGGCGTTGGCGAGCGCACCGCACGCGAGACGGCGGCCCAGAATAGCACCTTGTCTGTCGGATTCCAGCCCAGACGGACGTTGGGCATGGGCTGCACGCCGGCATAGGGCTCGTCTTCCAGCTTCAGTCCCAGTGTCAATTTGAGCTTCGGTGACAGCGAAATCGTATCCTGGGCGAAGACGTTCGCCAGGTTCAGCGTCGCGCTCATCGGGACGAAGCGCAGGCCGGACGGTGCATTGGGCGTGACGATCCGGTAGTTGATCACCCGTTCGCCGGCGCCCCAGACGATGTTGTTCCAGCCGCTGACCTTGAAGCTGTGTTGCGCCTCCACGTCGTAGGTCTCGACCGAGAACCCGCCGTAGTTGTTGGTCCAGCGTTGCGCATTATCGTAGTAGGCGAGCACCTGCAGGCTGGAGTCCTCGCTCAGCTCACGCCGCCAGGTGACCATGGCGTCACCGCCGCGAATCGTGTCGGCGGGCTTTTCCGTGGCATCGAAGATGTCGCCTTGCACCGACAGCGACTGCCCCGGCGGGGTCCAGTCCAGCCGGAAGCCGCCTTGCGGCTTGAACCACGCATCGCCGGCACTGCCGCCACCCGGTTGCGGATAGGCGTTGAAGTGCGTGAACTCACCATGCACGCGGTAGGTGAGATTTGGCCCCAACCGGCCGCCGTATTGCACGGCATCGTACAGTTGGTAGTTACCGGCACCGACGGTGAGCAGGCCACCCTGCGTATCGCTGGAGTTGCGCGTGATGATGTTGACCACGCCGTTCACCGCGTTGGCGCCCCACAGCGCCGCACCCGGCCCGCTGATGACCTCGATGCGCTCGATGTCCTCCGGCGGCATGGCCTGCATGTCCCAGTACACGCCACCGAACAGCGGGGTGTACACGCTGCGGCCGTCAATCAGGATCAGCAGCTTGTTCGACAGGCTGGCGTTGAAGCCGACGTTGAAGCCGCGCGCCGAGATCGCATAGGTCGTGGAACTGAGTTGCGCCACCTCCAGATTGGGGGCCAGCCGCAGCATGTCGGGGATTGTCGTGAAGCCCGACCGCATGATGTCGTCATGCGTGATCACGTAGATCGCTGCCGGCGCATCGCTCAGCTTCTCTTTCCGCTTCGCCACCGAGGTCACCTGAATCTGGCTCAGCTGCTCGATCGACAGTTGCTGAAGTTGCTGCAAGCTCTGGGCGTGACCGGGCTGCGTCCAGGCGAGCAGCACCGCGGCCGCCCCGGCAAGCCGCCATTGCGGACGCGCGCCACTCCGTACCCCACGTGCCGTCACGGAACGGGTCAGGGACACCGAGGCCATGCGAGCTCTGCGTCCAAAACTATGGATTTCACATTTCCGTGAATGTGTCTTCCTCCCCGCAAGAGGTCTCATTTCTGTTGCGCCGTTGATCGCTGCCATACAGATGATTCTCTGAAACGACAAGCAAGCGAATAGTCGCACACGAAACCGTTGTACCAGGGCGCCCCCGCGCCCGCTGTTCCTCCCCGCCGGCTGCGATCTGTAGCGGGGTTGGCGCAAAGTCGCAGGTCATGAGACAGTGCCGCTCGGACGTCGCTGCCGAGTCGCGGCCCGACCAACAAACGAATCGGAGGAGGGGATACATGCCTGTCATGGGGGGTTTGCTTGCCGGTGCGCTGGCGGGAATCGCGTTTGTCGGGTGCGGGATGACCAGCGCAGCCCCGCCGCCGCGCGCGGCGACCCAGAGCCGGCGGCGCGAGGTCGTGGTCAACGGCAAGCGCGTGAAGACCGTGGACGTGCATGCCCATTGCATCGTGCCGGCCGCCGCCGCGCTTATCGGCCATCCGCTGGAAGCGCCCGGGCTGCTGATGGACGACACCAGCACGCGCATTGCCGCCATGGATGCACAAGGCATCGACGTCGAGGCACTGAGCATCAATCCATACTGGTATCGCGCCGAACGGGACGCCGCGGCGGAGCTGATCAGAATCCAGAACGAGACGCTGGTGGAGTTCTGCGCTGCCAACCCCGAACGCTTTGTCGCCTTTGCCACCGCCGCCCTGCAATATCCCGACCTTGCCGCGCAGCAGGTCGAGCATGCGGTGAAGCAGCTCGGGTTCCGCGGCGTCGGCGTGGCCGGCAGTGTCGCCGGGGAGGAATTGGCAAATCCAAAATTCCATCCTTTCTGGGCCAAATGCGAAGAACTCGGCGTGCTGGTCTTCATGCACCCGCTCGGCACCCGCGAGCTGGAGCCGAGCGGACGGCTGGACGGCAGTGGATTGCTGACAAACACGATCGGCAATCCACTGGAGACCACCATCGCGTTGTCACACCTGATATTCGAAGGAACGCTCGACCGGTTTCCCGGATTGAAGATCTGCGCCGCACACGGCGGCGGCTTCCTGCCGTCCTATGCCAACCGTTCGGACGCGGTGTGCCGCACCTTCCCGAACCGGGTCGGACCGCTGCCGAAGAAGCAGCCGACCGCGTATCTGCGGGATGGACAATTGTTCTTCGACACTATCGTGTTTACGCCGGAAGCGCTGCGCCACCTGATCGCGGAAACCGGCCCGGATCAGATCATGGTCGGCACCGATTACCCGTTCCCGTGGACCAGCACCGAAGTGGATCTGGTGCTGAACACGCCCGGGTTGAGCGATGAGCAGCGGGTGGCGATCCTGGGTGGTACTGCGGCGCGGCTGCTGGGAATTCCGGGCTGACCGGACAGAACGACCCGATCGGGATAGGGCAGGGAGCGCAGCCACCGTACCGCGAGCGCGGTCCGGCCGCGCTGCGCCCGTCTGCTGAGATCCCGGCAAGGAGATGGCCTTGCTGACGCTCTACTTCGCACCTGGAGCCAGTTCGATGGCGGCGCACATAGCGTTGCACGAAGTGGGCGTGCCGTTTGAAACGCGCGTGGTCTCGCTCGCACGCAAAGAGACTCACACGTCGGAGTTCCTGGCGCTGAACCCGGACGGCAAGGTGCCGCTGTTGTTGATCGACGGCCGTCCGCTGACCGAAGTTGCCGGCATCCTGTTCTATCTCGCCCGCGCCTTCCCGCAGGCCGGATTGCTGCCGCTGGATGACGTCGAGGCGGAGGCTCAGGCGGTGTCCTGGATGTCGTTCATCGCCTCGACCATTCATCCGGCGCGGCGGCAGGGCCTGGAACATGCCCGTAGCGTCTGGGCGGTTGCGGAACGGCGGCTCGCCCGCCCGGACTGGGTGCTCGGCCGCTACTCGATCGCGGACATTCACCTGTTCCGGTTGTACTGGCGGTTCGCCAGGTCGCTGCATCCGGAACCGGGCGCGCTGCCGAATCTCGAACAGCACTATGCACGGATGATGGCGCGTCCGGCGGTGCAGCGGACCATCGCGATCGAATCGGCGATCGGCTACGAGCTGCCGGCGTAGTTATCCCACCATCGTCAAGCCGCCGCTGACGCTGAGGATTTGCGCGGTGACGTAGTCGGAACGCGTGCTGGCGAAGAACAGGATCGCGTCGGCAAGTTCCTGCGGCTTGGCGATCCGCTTGAATGGGACGGCCTTCTCCAGCGCTACCTTCAGCTTTTCCGGTTGCGCATGAAACAACGGCGTGTCGGTCGGACCGGGGCAGACGCAGTTGACCGTGATGTTGTAGCGCGCCACCTCGCGTGCCAGCGATTTGGTGAAGGCGATCATGCCGCCCTTTGCCGCCGCGTACACCGTCTCGCCCAGGCTGCCCACGCGCCCGGCATCGCTGGAGACGTTAACGATCTTGCCGTAGTTGTTCGCCGCCATCGCCGGCACCAGCTTCTGCGTCAGTCCGATCGGGCCACGCAGGTTGATCGCCAGCACGCGGTCCATGAACTCCGGCGTGTTCTCCAGGAAAGGCTGGATGCGGTCCCAGCCTGCGGCATTCACCAGGATATCCACGCGTACATGTTTGGCCAGCACGCCGGCCGCGCAGGCATCGATCGAGGCCAGGTCGGCGAGGTCCAGATGGACATATTCGATCGGCAGGCCGGCGGCTTTCGCCTCGGCTTCGATCGCGGCGCCGCCGTCGCGGTTGACGTCGGCGACCAGCACATTGGCGCCGGCCCGGGCAAATTCCAGCGCGGTGGCCTTGCCGATGCCCGACACGCCGCCGGTGACCACTGCCGTCCTGCCGTCGAGCTTCATGGCGTATCCTTCTCAGTTGGCCAGTGCCCGGCTGATCACCAGGCGCTGAATGTCGTTGGTGCCTTCATAGATCCGCGTGACGCGGGCTGCGCGATAGAGCTGCTCCACGCCTGACTCGGCGATGTAGCCGGCGCCGCCGAAGGTCTGCACCGCGTCGGAACAGACGCGCTCCGCCATCTCCGAGGCGAACAGCTTGGCCATCGATGCTTCCGTCAGGCAAGGCCGGCCGGCGCTGCGCAGCGCGGCGGCGTGCAGCACGAGCTGACGGGCGGCCTCGATGCTGGTGGCCATGTCGGCGATACGGTGCGACACGGCCTGGTATTCGTAGATCACGTTGCCGAAGCTGCGGCGTTCCTGCGCGTAACTGAGCGCACGTTCGTACGCGGCGCGGGCGATGCCCACTGCCTGCGCGGCGATGCCGATGCGGCCGCCTTCCAGGTTGGACAGTGCGATACGATAGCCCTGGCCTTCGGCGCCGAGACGGTTGGCTGCGGGGACTTCCAGATTGTCGAGCTGGATTTCGCAGGTGTCGGAAGCGTTCTGCCCCATCTTCTTTTCGATGCGGCCCACCCGGTAGCCGGGGCTGCTGGTTTCCACGATGAAGGCGGAGATGCCACGCTTGCCCTTGGCCGGATCGGTGCCGGCGAATACCAGGCAGATCTCCGCGTTGCTGCCGGTGGTGATGTATTGCTTGGTGCCGTTCAGCACATAGACATCGCCGCGGCGTTCGGCGCGGCTGCGCAGTGCGCCGGCATCCGAACCGCCGCTGGGTTCGGTCAGCGCGAAGGCGCTGAGACAGGTGCCGGCAGCCATCGGCTTCAGGTATTTTTCCTTCTGCTCGGGCGAACCGTAGACCACGATCGGCATGCAGCCGACGGAGTTGTGGCCGCTCATGACCGTGGCGGTGGCGGCGTCGCCGGCGGCGATTTCCTCCAGTGCCAGGGCGTAGGCGATGTAATCGGTGCCGGCGCCGCCCCATTCCGGCGGCACCGTCATGCCGAGGAAACCGAGCCTGCCCATTTCGCGCAGGGCGTCGCGCGGGAAGGTGGCGTCGCGTTCCCAGGCGGCGGAGTATGGCGCCAGGTGCTGGAGCGCGAATTCCCGCGCGGTGTCCCGGATCATCTCTTGTTCTTCGGTGGGGATCATGGCACAAGCGGGTCCGGAGTGAACGAGCGTTCAGTCGGTCGGCACTGTGATCCCGCCGCGCTCCCGCGTCAAGCGGTACGTCCCCCGGCCGGCAGCCAGCTTTGCGCAACAGGAGAACCGGCATGGCCGAAACATCCAGCTACACCGACCTGCTCTATGAGGAGGCGGACGGCGTCGCCACCATCACCATGAACCGCCCGGAGAAATACAACGCCTTCCGCGGCACCACCTGCGACGAGCTGATCCATGCCTTCAATCGTGCAGGCTGGAACAAGCGGATCGGCTGCATCGTGCTGACCGGCGCCGGCAGCAAGGCGTTCTGCACCGGCGGCGACCAGTCGGCGCATGAAGGGGCCTATGACGGCAAGGGCACGGTGGGCCTGCCGATGGAGGCGCTGCACAACATCATCCGCGGCGTGCCGCAGCCGGTGATCGCCAAGGTGCGCGGCTATGCGATTGGTGGCGGCAACGTGCTGGCGACGCTGTGCGACCTGACCATCGCGTCGGAGAACGCGCAGTTCGGGCAGGTTGGGCCCAAGATGGGTTCGGTCGATCCGGGCTTCGGCACCGCGTACCTGGCGCGCATCGTCGGCGAGAAGAAGGCGCGGGAGATTTGGTATTTATGCCGCCGCTACACCGCGCAGGAGGCACTGACGATGGGGCTGGTGAACAAAGTGGTGCCGGACGATCAACTGGATGCCGAAGTCGACCTCTGGGCGCGGGAGATCGCCGAACGCAGCCCGACGGCGATCGCGATCGCCAAGCGGTCGTTCAACGCGGACTCGGACAATATCCAGGGGATCGGCGCACTCGGCATGCAGGCGCTGAAGCTGTACTACGAGACCGCGGAATCGCAGGAGGGCGTGGCGTCGTTCCTGGAGAAGCGTAAGCCGGAGTTCCGCAAATACTACAAGTAGCGGCGTGTTGCGGCCCTGGTGTCGTGGCAGGGATTGACGCGCTTATGCACCCGGGATCGTTCGGGCCGCTTCTGTCATCACGCACGCCAGGCCTGGGTGAATGGCCGGGCCGAGCCTGCCGCGGCCGGCTTGCTGCGGGCGGGCGGGATCTGCTGGATTTCCCGCCCACCCTGATGCAGCATCCCACAATAAATGAGCGCTCGTTCAGTCCGCTTCCATTGGACCGCACGGGCACCCAGGAGGGACCGTCATGAGCATCGACCCGATCCTGCCGCCCGAACGCATTCGGCAGATGAAGCAGGCCGGCTTCTGGGGCGAACGCATTCTGCTGGACGACCTCGACCACTGGACCGCCACGGTGCCCGGCCGCATCGCGATCATCGACCATAACAGCATGACCGGCGAGCGCACCGAACTGACCTATGACGCGTTCAGCGCGCGGGTCGATCGTATCGCCGCCGGCCTGCACCGGCTGGGCGTCGGCAAAGGCGACGTGATTTCGCTGCAGCTCCCCAACTGGTGGATGTTCAACGCGCTGCACTTCGCCGCGCTGCGCATCGGCGCCGTCACCAACCCGATCATGCCGATCTTCCGCGAACGGGAACTCGGCTTCATGCTGAAGACCGCGGAGTCAAAGCTGCTGGTCATCCCGCGCGAGTTCCGCGGCTTCGCCTATGAACCGATGGCGGCTTCGCTGCGTCCGTCGTTGCCGGCGCTGCAGCATGTATTGGTGGTCGGTGGCAGCGGCGATGCCGCATTCGAGCGTCTGTACCGCGATATCCCCGACCCGGATTCCGCCGTGCGCGCCCGCTTCGCCGCGGCGCGTCCGGGCGCGGACGAGGTGGTGGAACTGCTGTACACCTCCGGCACCACCGGCGAGCCGAAAGGCGTGATGCACACATCGAACACGCTGTACGCCAACGTGCACCCCTACATCGAACGCTTTGCGCTGGGGGAATCCGACACCATCCTGATGGCCTCACCGCTGGCACATCAGACCGGCTTTCTCTACGGCATTCTTGGTCCGGTGCATATCGGCGGCAAGGTCGTGCTGCAGGACGTCTGGAACGCCGAACGCGCCGTCGACCTGGTGGCGAAGGAGCAGGTGACGTTCACGATGGCCGCAACGCCCTTCCTCTCCGACATGACCGACGAGGCCGCCAAACGTCCGCAGGACCTGCGCAGCCTGCGCATTTTCCTGTCCGCCGGCGCGCCCATTCCGCGTGCGCTGGTGCGGCGTGCATCGGAACACCTGGGAGCGAACATCATCTCCGCCTGGGGCATGACGGAGAACGGCGCCGTCACCACCACGCTGGTCGGCGACCCGCCGGAGAAGACCTTCGAAACCGATGGCATACCGCTGCCAGGCATGGAAATCCGCGTGGTGGATGAAATCGGCAAGCTGCTGGCCGAGGATGCGGAAGGGCGGCTGCAGGCGCGCGGCGCCAGCAACTTCGTCGGCTACCTGAAGCATCCCGAATGGTTCTCCACCGACGCGGATGGCTGGTTCGACACCGGCGACCTCGCGCGCATCGACCGCGACGGCTACGTGCGCATCACCGGCCGCACCAAGGACGTGATCATCCGCGGCGGCGAGAACGTGCCGGTGGTGGAAGTGGAAGGCCTGATCTATCGCCATCCCGCCATCCAGGAGGTCGCCGTCGTCGCCATGCCCGATCCGCGCCTCGGCGAGCGCGCCTGCGCGTTCGCTGTCTTGCGCCAGGACGCCAGCCTCACGTTCGAAGAGCTGGTGAAGTTCCTGGAGGATCAGCATCTCGCGCGCAACTACCTGCCGGAACGGCTGGAAGTGCTGCCGGGGATGCCGAAGACGCCAAGTGGCAAGATCCAGAAGGTGGTGTTGCGCGGCATGGCGAAGAACCTGACGCCGGAAGCGCCGCCGCCACACACGGCAACCGTCTGATCACGGGAGAACTTCGATGTTTCACCTCGACGTTGCCGGCGGCATTGCTGCGGTGACCATGGACCGGCCACCGGTGAACGCGATGAGCGAAGCCTGGGTCGCCGGATTTCATGAATTGTTGGATGGGCTGGATGCGCGCGACGACTGGTCGGTGCTGCATCTGCGCAGTGCGTTGAAGGTCTTCTCCGCCGGCGCGGACCTGAAGGAAATGCGCGACCGGTTTGCTGCGCCCGATGGGCTGGAGCGGCAGCTGGCCACGATCCGCGGCTACCAGCAGCTGTTCGCGCGCATTGAATCCCTGTCGCGCGTGACGCTGGCGGAAATCTCCGGTGCTGCGCTGGGTGGCGGCTTCGAGGTGACGTTGGCCTGCGACCTGCGCATTGCCGCGCGCGAGGTGAAGCTGGGGCTGCCGGAACTGCGCCTGGGACTGTTGCCCGGGGCGGGCGGTACGCAGCGCATGACGCGGCTGGCCGGGCGGCCGGTGGCGTTGCGGCTGATCCTCGGCGCGGAGCAGATCAGCGGCGAAACAGCCGCAGAGCTTGGGCTGGTGCAGTGGGCGGTTCCCGCAGCGGAACTCGCCGCTGCCGCGCGCGGCATAACCGAACGCTATGCGGCCCTGCCGGCGCATGCGGCGAAAGCGGCGAAGGCATGTATCGCCGCAGCAGCCATGCCGGGCATGGACGGCTTCAACGAAGAGGTGGCACAGACCGGCGGATTGTTGCAGACACCACGCACGCGCGAGCTGATCGGCGCGTTCCTGGCCGGCACCAATCGCTGACCGACCGCTTGCAGAGGGGCTCGATTCTGGCACGCGCATCCAAGGCGGCGTCCGCCGTCGCGATCAAGACCACGGTGGAGGACGCCGCGCTGGTGGAACGCCGGCGCGCGCAGCTGACGCAGGCGGCGATCGCCTGCTTCAGCCAGAACGGCTATCACCCCACCACGGTCCGCGACGTGGCGGAGCGCGCGAATGTTAGCATTGGGCTGATCTACCAGTATGTCGGCGACAAGGAGGATCTGCTGTTCCTGGCGCTGCAGGAAGTGCTGCAGGAGTACGAGCGGCAGATTCCCCTTGCGCTGCAAGGCATCGACGATCCGCTGCTGCGCCTGTGCTCCGCGGTGCGCACGCATTGCCGGATCAGTGCCGGCGCCGTGGATGCCACCGTGCTGGCATACCGCGAAACCAAGTCCCTCCGCCGTGCTCGGCGCGACGCAATCAAGCAGAAGGAGCTGAGCTCCAACGAGCTGATCGCCGCTTGCGTGCGGGATTGCGTCGCGTCGGGGCTGTTTACCGACATCGACATCGACATGTTCGTGTACCAGATGGTGATGTTTTCACATAGCTGGGCACTGAAGGCCTGGCATTTCGGCAGGCAGATGGACGTGGACACCTATGTCGATCGCGGGCTGCGCCTGATGCTGCGCGGCGTGCTGACCGCGTCGGGCGAGCGGTCGCTGCGCGCGATGGAGATTAGGGCCGCGCCGCCCCGTGCTCAGGGCCGGTCGCGACCCTGAGCCCTGCCTGCGCATGTCGCGGCGCTGCTCGGCCGGAAGGTCCTCGAAAGTCGAGGCTGCCAGCACGAGGAACCGGGCTATCGGTTCAGAAGTGGATCGCGCGTCCGTAAGCGTCCAGCACCGCTTCGTGCATCGTCTCGCTGATGGTCGGGTGCGGGAAGATGGTATGCATCAGTTCGGCTTCGGTGCTCTCCAGGGTGCGGGCGATGGTGTAGCCCTGGATCATCTCGGTGACTTCCGCGCCTACCATGTGCGCGCCGAGCAGCTCGCCGGTCTTGGCGTCGAACACGGTTTTGACCATGCCTTCGGGCTCGCCCATGGCGATCGCCTTGCCGTTGCCGATGAACGGGAACTTTCCGACCTTCACGCTGTAGCCGGCTTCCTTGGCGCGCGCCTCGGTCAGTCCCACTGACGCGATCTGCGGACGGCAATAGGTGCAGCCGGGGACATTGTGCACGTCGAGCGGATGCACGTCGTTCACGCCGGCGATCTTCTCCACGCACAGCACGCCTTCGTGGCTGGCCTTGTGCGCCAGCCAGGGGGGGCCGCACAGATCGCCAATCGCATAGATGCCGGGTTCGCCGGTACGGCAGTATTCATCGATCACCACATGCGTGCGATCGACCTTCACACCGGTGTTCTCCAGGCCGAGGTTCTCGGTGTTGCCGACGATGCCGACCGCGGAGATGACACGATCCACGGTGATCTGCTGCGGCTTGCCGCCGGCTTCCACCGTCACGGTGACGTTGCTGCCGTTCTTCTGCAGGCCCTTCACCGCGGCACCGGTCATGATCTTCATGCCCTGGCGCTCGAACGCCTTGTGCGCGAAGGCGGAAATCTCCTCGTCCTCGACGGGAAGGATGCGCGGCAGCACTTCCACCAGCGTTACCTGCGCGCCCATGTTGAGGTAGAAACTGGCGAATTCCGTGCCGATCGCGCCGGAGCCGATCACCAGCAGCGATTTCGGGAACTCGGTGGGCACCATGGCGTGCCTGTAGGTCCACACCAGCTTGCCGTCCGCTTCCAGCCCCGGCAGTTCGCGCGCGCGTGCGCCGGTGGCGAGGATGATGTGCGGCCCCTTCAGCGTGGCGACGGGTTTTCCATCCTTTTCCACTGCCAGTGTCTGCTTGCGGGCGAGCTTGCCGGCCCCGTCGAACACGGTGACCTTGTTCTTGCGCAGCAGGTGCGCGACGCCTTGCGACAGTTGCTTCGCCACGGCGCGGGATCGCTTCACCACCTTGTCGAGGTCGAACTGCGGCTGCACCGCGGCGAAGCCATACTCGGGCAGGTGGTGCAGCAGGTGGTTGATTTCGCTGGTGCGCAGCAGCGCCTTGGTGGGGATGCAGCCCCAGTTCAGGCAGATGCCGCCAAGGTTTTCGCGTTCCACCACCGCGGTTTTCAGGCCGAGTTGCGCGGCGCGGATGGCGGCAACGTAGCCGCCGGGTCCGCCGCCGAGGACGATCAGGTCGAAACTCTGGTCAGGCATTGGGGACTCCTTGCGCCAGCGCGGCCAGCGCGTCGCCTTCCAGTTGGCGCACGTGCCAGTCCTGCATCGGCTTGGCGCCGATGCGCGTGTAGAAATCGATCGCTTGTCGGTTCCAGTTCAGCACACGCCATTCCACGCGGCGGCAGTTGTCGGCCGCCGCCTGCTGTGCGAGGCGCCGCAGCAGCGCGAGGCCGAGACCGGTGCCGCGGTGCTGTGGTTCAACGAACAGGTCTTCCAGGAACAGGTCGGGGCGTCCGGTAAAGGTGCTGAAGCTGTAGTACCACAGCGCCATGCCGACCGGTGCGCCGTTCACCTCGGCCAGGAAGGCATAGGCGCGCGGCTGCGGGCCGAACAGCGCGATCCGAAAATCGGCTTCGCTGGAGGTGACGCGGTCGAGCAGCCGCTCATACTCCGCCAGCGCGCGCACCAGGCGCACGATATGCGGCAGGTCGGCCTGGGTGGCGGGGCGGATGGTGCAACTGAGGCGTTCGGGCGGCATGACGCGGTGTATCTCCCTCTGTGTCATGGCCGGGCCTGGCCCGGCCACCCACGAATTGTTAACCTCCCCGGATGCCTGATGCGCGGCATGCCAGCGGGTTGGGTTTACATCATGAGCAACCGGCCGAATGGGACGCTGTACGTTGGCGTCACGAACAACATTCGGCGTCGCGCGTACGAACATCGGGAAGGCGTGGCCGATGGATTCACCCGGCAGTACGGCTTGAAGCTTCTGGTGCACGTCGAGCGGCATGAGGACATGGTGTCTGCGATCCAGCGGGAGAAGAACATCAAGCATTGGCCTCGCGCCTGGAAGGTTCGGCTGATCGAGCGACAGAACCCGGAGTGGGCGGATCTGGCAGATACGCTGCCATAGTAGAGATTGCCGTCTCACTTTGTGGTCTGGGTGTCATGCCCGGGTTTGGCCCGGGCACCGATGTCTTCTTGCTTCTTCTCCAGACAGTCGTGGGTGGCCGGGCCAAGCCCGGCCATGACGCAAGGAACTCGGCGATGACGCCAGGGGAAGGAACACGCTCACAACAGCAGACTCAGCGGGTCCTCCATGATGCGCTTGAACTCGCGCATCCACAGCGCGCCGCCGACGCCGTCCAGCACGCGGTGATCGACGCTCAGCGTGCAGGTCATCACCGTGGCGATCGCCAGCGCGTCGTTCTTCACCACCGGACGCTTTTGGCCCGCCGCCACTGCCAGGATGCCCGATTGCGGCGGATTGATGATGGCGGAGAACTCCCTGGTGCCGAACATGCCCATGTTGGAGATCGAGAAGCTGCCGCCCTGGAACTCCTCCGGCTTCAGCTTGCCTTCGCGCGCCCGCCCGGCTAGGTCCTTCATCTCCCGGCTGATTGTGGCAAGGCCCTTCTGGTCCGCCTTGCGGATGATCGGCGTGATCAGCCCGTCGGGGATCGACACCGCGACGCTGATATCGACGTCGTCGTATTGCGCGATGCCTTCCTCGGTCCAGCTTGCGTTCAGCCCCGGCATGCGGCGCAGCGTTGCCGCGGTGGCTTTGATCACCAGGTCGTTGATCGTGATGTTGTAGGCGCCCGCGCCTTCCTTCGGCGCTTTGGCATTCAGGTCAGCCATCAGCTTCAGCAGCGCGTCGATCTCGATGTCCATCGACACGTAGTAGTGCGGCACCGTGGCCTTCGCCTCGGCTAGGCGGCGCGCGATGACCCTTCGGATGCTGGTGTGTGGGATCAGCTTGTGCGGCGCCGTGATCGATGAAGCGGAGACGCGCGCGGCGGGCGGCGGCACCGCGGCGGCCGGAGCAGCGGCCGCGGGAGCAGCAGCCGGGGCGCGCGCGCCGACCGCGGGACCACGCTGCATCGTCGCCTCGATATCGACCTTGACGATCCGGCCGTTCGGCCCGCTGCCCTTCAACGACGACAGATCGATGCCGGCCTGTTGTGCCATCCGCCGCGCCAGCGGTGAAACGAAGATGCGCTCGCCGCCGGCATCGTGACCATTGCCGGCACCTACCGGCGCCGCGTTCTGCTGCAGCGTCGGTGCCGCGGACGCATTCTCGCCGCCGGCCGGAGCCGGTGCGCGGCCGCCGCCATTGCCACGCGCCGGCGCGGGTTGCGGCACCGGCCCGCCGGTGCGTTCGCCCGGCGCGGAAACCGGCGCAGGCGGTTCCGGTTCGGCTGCCGCTTTCACCGCAGGTGCGGCGACACCCTCCGGCACCGCTTCGCCGTCCTCCACCAGGATGGCGATCGGATCATTCACCTTCACGCCCTGGGTGCCATCCGGCACCAGGATCCTGCCAAGCACGCCTTCGTCGACGGCTTCGACTTCCATCGTCGCCTTGTCGGTTTCGATCTCGGCGATAACATCACCGGCGACGACCTTCTCGCCTTCCTTCTTCAACCAGCGCGACAGCGTGCCTTCCGTCATGGTAGGCGACAGTGCCGGCATCAGGATGTTGGTTGCCATCTTCCCGCCCCCTCAGACGATCTTTTTGACCGCATCGACCACCCAATCCGGCTGCGGCAGCGCGTGCTTTTCCAGGTTCGCCGCGTAGGGCAGCGGCACGTCCAGGCCGTGCACGCGCACCGGCGGTGCATCCAGCCAGTCGAAGGCGTGCTCGATCACCTGCATCGCCACTTCCGCGCCGATGCCGGCATAGGGCCAGCCTTCTTCCACCGTCACCAGCCGGTTGGTCTTCTTCACGCTCGCCACGATGCTGGCGGTGTCCAGTGGACGCAGCGAACGCAGGTTGATCACCTCCGCCTCGACTCCCTGCTTCGCCAATTCTTCCGCTGCTTGCAGTGCCACGCCGACCATGATGCCGAAGGCCACGATGGTCACCCGGTCGCCCGAGCGTTCCACTTTCGCGCGCCCGATCGGCAGGATGAATTCGTCGTCCACCGGGCAGTCGAAGGTGTGGCCGTAGAGGATCTCGTTCTCCAGCACGATCACCGGGTTCGGATCGCGGATCGCCGCGCGCAGCAGCCCCTTCGCATCGGCCGACGACCAGGGCGCCAGCACTTTCAGCCCGGGCACGTGCGCATACCAACTGGCGTAGCACTGCGAGTGCTGCGCCGCGACGCGTGCCGCCGCGCCGTTCGGGCCGCGGAACACGATGGGGCAGCCCATCTGGCCGCCCGACATGTACAGCGTCTTCGCCGCCGAGTTGATGATCTGGTCCATCGCCTGCATGGCGAAGTTGAAGGTCATGAACTCGACGATCGGACGCAGGCCGTTCAGTGCGGCGCCGACCGACATGCCGGTGAAGCCGTGTTCGGTGATCGGCGTGTCGATGATCCGCCTGGGGCCGAACTCGTCCAGCAATCCCTGGCTGATCTTGTAGGCGCCCTGGTACTGGGCGACTTCCTCACCGATGAGGAACACGCTGTCGTCGCGCCGCAACTCCAGCGCCATGGCGTCGCGCAACGCCTCGCGCACGGTGATCGGCTTCGTCGGACCCCAGTCCTTTTCCGGCGCCGGGGCGGCTTCCAGTGACGGAGCGCGCTGGCCTTGCGCAGCCTGCTCGGCGATCGCCTTCACGTCCTCGGCTTCCGCCGCCACTTTCGGTTCGGCGGGCTCGCTCACCCGCGATGGCGGCGCGGCCTTCACCGCGGAGACGTCCTCGCCGTTCGCGGCCAGCACGGCGATCGGCGTGTTCACCGCGACGCCTTCGGTGCCTTCGCCAACGAGGATCTGCGCCAGCTTGCCTTCGTCGACCGCCTCCACCTCCATGGTGGCCTTGTCGGTCTCGATCTCGGCGATGATGTCGCCGGCATGCACCTCGTCGCCGACATTCTTCAGCCATTTGGCCAGCTTGCCCTCGGTCATGGTGGGCGACAGCGCCGGCATCAGGATCTGAGTCGCCATTGCTCAGCCCTCCAGCAGCACGTCGGTGTAGAGTTCCGACAGCTCCGGCTCGGGGCTTTGCTGTGCGAAGTCGGCGGCGTCCTGCACCAGGCGCTTCACCTCGTCGTCGATCTGCTTCACCGCGGCTTCGTCCACGCCCATTTCTTCCAGCTTGTGGCGCGCATTTTCGATCGGGTCATGCTGCGTGCGCATCATCTGCACTTCCTCGCGCGTGCGGTA
>Ga0187809_10000567_pt1 | contig 19207 bp, 20 predicted proteins | sample NC_wetland_sal_i_8_FD_132415 | JGI IMG/M metagenome (GOLD analysis project Ga0187809, IMG submission 132415) | Wetland sediment microbial communities from Neuse River Estuary, North Carolina, USA - ASW_4 | ecosystem: Environmental > Aquatic > Freshwater > Wetlands > Sediment | place: USA: North...
ACCGAGGGTCGTCGACCGTGAACGTCCGGGCGTCACGGAGCACCTCGACGGCCTGCTCATACCCGGTGACCAGCCAGGTGCCGAGGACCGGCACCCAGCAGGCCGGGGCGGTGGCGCGGAGCCGGGCCAGCACCGGATGCGGATCGGATTCCAGGTCGGCCAGCGTGACCGATCCGGCGGGCGTGTCCGGCGGGTGCACCTAAGCCGCCTGCGCCAGGGGGGTCCGGAGTTTTCTCGATGGGCGCGACCGGCCGGTGGGCGAGCAGGGCCATCAAGATCCACCCGCCGATGAGGATCATCCAGAAGTTAACCAGGCGGTAGGCCAGCACGGCGGCGAGCGCCGTCGAGCGGTGCAGCCCGGCGGCGGTCAGTGCCGCGGTCAGCGCCAGTTCGACCAGGGCGAATCCACCTGGTGTAATTCCCGTGCTGCCGACCGCGGCTCCGGCCCCGTAGACGAGCAGCAGGCTGTGCCAGGGAACGGGCTGGCCGGTGGCCTTGATCGCGCAGGCCAGCGCCCCGCAGTCCGCGGTCCAGTTCAACACGGCCAGCCCGAACACCTCCGCGTACCGCGGCCCGGACAACCGCAGGCTGGCGACCCGATCCAGGAACTCATCCAGGCCGTCGACCCCCTGCGTGGGTACGCCCAGGATGCTCCTGGACAGGCCGACCAGCCAGGCGATGATCCGGTGCAGGAGCCTGCGGACGTCCTCGAATCGCAGCGCGAGCAGCACGGCGGCACCCGGCACGATGAACACGATGGCGCCGAGGAAGCCCACCGCGCTGGCCAGCGATGCGTTACCGGCCAGCGCCCCGATGGCCAGCAGGAGGGCGAGCGCGGAGGTGGAGAAGATCGCCGAGACGGCGAGCATCCAGCCCGTGGTGGCGGCGTCCACGCCGTGCCTGCGGAACTGGCGGTAGGAGAAGACCAGGGCCAGTTCGGCGCCGGCGAACGGTACCGAGATCGACAGCGCGTTCGCGGCGTAGGTGATCGCCATTACCGTGCCGAAGCGGGCTGGTCGGCCGTTGACCTGCAGCAGCAATTTCCTGCTGAGCCCGAAGCTGAACAGGGAGATCGTCTCGGATGCCAGCGCGAGCAGGAACCAGGCCCAGTTCAAGTGGGCCAGCACATGCAGCGACTCGGCCAGCGTGTGGCGCTCGATGACGATTACGCTGGCCAGGACCGCGATGGCCAGGGCGGCGAGCACGCTGCGCCGCACCCGGTACCGGCGAGGGCGTGCCGTTACCGGGTGCTGTTCGGACGGTGCTGTTACGTCGGCTCCCGCACCGGTCTCGGCCGGGGCATCTACCCCGTCGGTCAAGGCCGTCGCTCCGCAAACGTCGGCCTGAGGACTGATGAGGTAAACGGCATCAAGGCCAAAATACCGTGAAATCTCCGCAAAACAGAGAGGACGGCCATGACCCCTCCGCGTATCCGTCCGCCCCTGGGTGCCGACGAGCGAACCCAGCTCGCCGGCTGGCTCGACCTGCAGCGTGCGATCGTCGCGTGGAAGTGCGAGGGACTATCCGAGGAGGACGCTCACCGGTCGGTCCTGCCGACCTCGCCCCTCATGACGATCGCAGGCATCATCTCGCACCTGCGCTGGGTCGAGCGCCTCTGGTTCGAGATCGTCTTCCTGGGTCATCCGGCCGCGGGACCCCCGTTCGAGGGCCCCGAAGACGCCGACCTGGTGGTCGCGGGAATCCCGCTCGCGCAACTGCTCGAGGAGTATGACCGGCAGTGCGCGACCTCGAACGAGATCATCGCTGCTCATTCGCTCGACGACGTGGGCCAGCACCCGGAGTACCGGGCCACGGAGACCATCCTGCGGTGGATCATGCTGCACATGATCGAGGAGACCGCCCGGCACGCCGGCCACATGGACGCCATCCGCGAGCTTCTCGACGGCCAGAAGGGCTACTACTGACGGGCGTGGCTGCCGCAGCACTGATCGCAAACCGGGTCACGGCGGCCCGCCTAGGAGTAGCGAGCGCAGGCCCTCGGCGGTGAGAAGGTAGGCGCTGTCGTGCGAGCCGGGGTCGGCGGCCAGGTCGGCAACGGCCTGCCCGGCCCGCTCGGGGGTCAGTGGCGGCCCGCCGGGAGTGATCACGCCGCCCCGGGCGGCGTAGGCGGCTGTGTACCGGGCGCCCAGGTCGGTCGCGGGGGTTAGCTGTGGCAGCAGCGTGACGAACCGAAGGCCCAGCCCGGCCCGCGCGGATTCCTCGGCCGCGTAGCCGGTCAGCCACCGGATGGCCGCCTTGGCCCCGGCGTACCCGCCGGACAGCGGCGAGCCGCGCAGCGCCGCCCCGCTGGACAGGGTGATCACAGTACTGCCCGGGGCCAGCGGGGCCAGCAGCGCCTCGCGGGTGAAGTTGAATACGTGCTGGACATCGACCTCCCAGTTGCGGCTGAAGGTCTGCCAGGTCTGGTGGTGGATGGGCCGCGGCAGCGGAGTGGCGCCCGCGTTCAGGACCAAGGTGGCGGGCCGGTAGGTGTCGATCAGCTGCCCGGCCACCTCCGGGTCCGCGGCGTCGGCGGCGACCGCGGTGAACGAGCCGCCCAGCTCGGCGCCCAGGTCCTCCAGCGCACCGCGGTCGCGGGCTACCCCGACCACCTGTGCACCGGCCCGGCTCAAGGCGGTGGCGATGCCGCGGCCGAAGCCACGGCTGGCGCCGGTGACCAGCGCCGTTGTGCCTGCTAGGTCGCGATCAGACACGACGATCCTCCCGGGTCTGGCTGGTTCTGCGCCGCCGGTCTGGCGGCCTACTGACATAGACCAGCCGGGGGCCCAGGAATCGCCGTGGCCGGTCCTACGCTGGCGGGGGTCCGGTCAGAGCGGAATCGAACTCGTCCGGCAGGCCGAACATCGTGACCAGTTCCGGGCTGAGGAAGACGACGATCCGCGCGATCCCGGTCTTGGTGACCGTGGGTACCAATACCTCATGCGCGTGGTACGAGCCGTCGTGCCCGCGGGTAAAGGCCGCGAACGCCGGCTGTCCGTTGGCCATGACCGGGACCATCCGGAACCCCCCGAACCTGGCGAAGACGCGCGAGGCCATGAAACTGGTTACGGTCGCCCGGCCGGCGAACCAGGTCAGCAGCGGCGGCATCTCTAGCACGACGTCCTCGCGCAAGAGCTCGGCCAGCGCGTTCGCGTCCGCGTTCTCGAAGGCCGCGGCGAACCGGTCGAGCAGTGCGCGCTGGCCCGGATCGGTGGGCTCGGCCAGCTCGTCTTCGGCGGGCAGTGCCTGCGCGAGCTGGGCCCGCGCCCGCCGCAGCCCGCTGTTGACCGCGGTGGTCGTGGTGCCGAGCAGGTCTGCCGCTTCGGCGGCCGGGAAGTCCAGCACGTCCCGCAGGATCAGCACCGCGCGCTCGCGGGCGGACAGGTACTGCAGCGCGGCGACAAAGGCCAGCCGGATGCCCGTTCGCGTCACGGTTACCGCGGCCGGATCCCCGGACCCCCCGGCCAGCAGCGGGTCCGGGAAGGGCTGCAGCCACGGCACCTCCGGCGCTCTGACCAGCTGCGCCTGCGGGTCCTCAGCGGCTCCGCCCAGCCCAGACGGCAACGGTCGGCGGCCGCGGCGCTCGATCGCGGTCAGGCACACGTTGGTCGCGATCCGATACAGCCAGGTCCGCACCGACGACCGGCCCTCGAATCCGGCAAAGGACCGCCAGGCCCGCAGGTACGTCTCCTGAACCAGGTCCTCGGCCTCCTCAGCCGAGCCCAGCATCCGGTAGCAGTGAGCTAGCAACTCACCCCGGAACCGGCCGGTGAGACTGGTGAAGTCCTCGTTGACTGTGTTCATTTCCGGCATCGGCTACCCCGCACTCGCCTGCGCGCCCGCCAGCGACCCGCTGGCCCTAGAGATACAGACCAGGCGATCGGCGCAGAATCACCGTCTACCCCACGAAGCGATTCAATATCCGTCAGCTGACCGATGTCTTGCGCTGCAATTTGCAGCAACATTTTCAACGCAAGGCACCAACCAGGTTAGCTGAGGAAACCGATGAACACGATGGCACCGACTCGTCCGACCGAACTGTACCAACGTCGGGTCCGGCTCACCAGAGAACCGACCGCGGCGGCTGAAGCCCGCCGCCAGGTGCGCGCGGCCATTGGTGACTGGAAGGTTCCTGTCGATCCCGACATCGCGATCCTGCTTACCAGCGACCTGGTGACCAATGCCATCGTGCACGGCGAGGGCGACACCCTCGCGCTGGCCATCAGGTGCTCCCGCGGTCAGCTGCGTATCGACGTCTACGACAAGTCGCCTTATCGGCCGGTGGGCGCGAACGACCTGGTCGATGCGAGGACCGGATGCGGGTTGGTCCTGGTCGCTGCCCTGTCGACCGATTGGGGTTCGTTCCGGACCCCTGCGGGCAAGGCCATGTACTTCACGCTCGCGTGCCCGCCCGATCCGCCCTCGGGCGGCGATCGCGTGGCCGCGGGGGATTAGACGTGGGGGCGGCGAGCTGTTGAACCCCGTCCGGCCCGCCGCCCTCACTGATTGCACACCGAGGAAACACAAGGACGAGCGAGGGATAACGTGGGCGCTCTATTCACAGGTCCACTCAAACGGCCGAGACCAGCTTCGTACTGGATCAAGAGTTCTCTGAGTTACGCCAACGGCAACTGCGTCGAAGTGGCGAGCCTGCCCGGTGGCACGGTCGGCGTCCGCAACAGCAGGGACTCCGCAGGACCGGTCCTGCGGTTCACGCCTGCGGAGTGGCACGCTTTCCTCGGCGGCGTGCGAAACGGCGAATTCGACCGCTTCGGCGTGTAGCGCCGGACGTGCCGCTAGCAGCGGACGTGCCGTTGGAGAAGCTCAGCGAGCTCTTGGCCCAGACCGCGTTCATCTGCTCAATCTTCAGGTTCGATCAACTGAACAGCAAGCCTATTTAATCGAAAGTTAATTCGATAGACTGCCCTCTCCGTCCGCCTTGGGCGTGTAGATCAGGACCAGGACGCCGCTGGCGAAGCGCCTGACGTCCGTCAGCGACAGTTGCGGGGCGCCGTCGATCTCCTCGAACAGGTGCTGGCCCGACCCGGCCGCAACGGGCGTCAGGAGGAGGTGGAACTCGTCTATCAGGTTGTTCGCCATCAGGACCCGATCCAGCGGGCCGTTGCCGTACTTAACGATCGTTCCGCCCGGCTGGCGCTTGAGGTTTGCGACGTACGCGGCCACGTCTCCGGGAATGACGGTGGCATTCCACGTGGTCTGGGTCAGCGTCTTGGACGCCACATACTTAGGGATGGAGTTCATCCGGTCGACAAACGGGGTCGAGGTCATAGCCGTGTAGCCGGCCGAAAGTCCTTCGTAGGTCCGGCGCCCGAGCAGCAGGGCGTCGGCCTCGGCCAGCAGTCCGGTCGCGTAGCGCATGTGGTCATCGTCGAGATAGGGGAGCGCCCAGTCCTGCGGCGAGCCGATCTCCCCGCCGAGGGAGACGTGAGTCGACTCGACCAGCTTCCTCATTCCTTCACGATACTGGTGGCTATGCCGGCGTCAGCACCGCTCGACCGAGTACTCATCGTCGGCGCGATTGCCTCCTGACGTGAGTGTCCCCTCCGATCCGTCGCCCCGGCCGGGGCCGCCGGTGTGGTTCGCGGCGGATCTGTACCGGGGGACCGCGGGGTATTACGACCGGTACCGGCTGCCCTATCCGGAGGCGATGATCACAGATCTGGTCCGGACCGCCCAGATCTCAGGGCGGGGGCGCCTGCTGGATCTGGCCTGCGGGACCGGCCAGCTCACCTTCCCGCTGCGCCAGTGGTTCGGCGAAGTATGGGCCGTGGACTCCGAGCCGGACATGGCGGAGGTGGTCCGGGCCAAGGCGGCCGCCGTAGGCGCACGGGATGTCCGGCCGATCATGTCGGCGGCCGAGACCCTCGACGCTGAACCGGAGTACTTCGAGCTCACCGTCATCGGCAACGCGTTCCACCGGCTCGACCGTGATCTGGTCGCTGGCCGGATCCTCGGCTGGCTCCAGCCCGGAGGGTCCTTGGCGCTGTGCTGGTCGTCCGGGCCATGGACCGGTGCGGAGGACTGGCAGCGAGCGCTCGCCGCCACCCTGGATAAATGGAAGGCCGCGCTCGGGGCCGAGCACAGGGTTCCTGCGGGCTGGGACCTGGCGCGGCGGCGTCGGCCCGATCACCAGGTATTGTCCGACGCCGGATTCGAGGTGGGCCGGCATCGTGAGTTCACCGCCCGGCATCGCTGGAGCCTGCCGGAGTTGGCCGGGTACATCCGGTCGACATCGTTCCTCCCGGCCGCGATACTCGGTGATCAGGCTGACGCCTTCGATGCCGATCTCGCGGCCAGCCTCCGTCCGTACCACGACGGCGATGCGCTCACCGAGACCGTGAGTTTCGCCTACCACCTGGCCCGCAAGCCGGCCTGAGGCCGTGGCGCGCCGCGGGACGGCCGAGTAGACCGATCAGGAATCGAGAAGCACGGGTCACAGAGCCGCAACTAGCCTGACTACTGACGAGACACCGGGTCGACGTGACCCCACCACTTCAGGAGTGACCATGACCGATTCTTCCACCGAGGGAATCAAGACCGTACTGCATCCCGTGTCCGACCTAGCGGCGGCCAAGGCGGTGTACACCGCCCTGCTCGGCGTGCCGCCGCAGTCCGACGCGCCCTACTATGTCGGCTACGAGGTCGCCGGTCAGCAGATCGGGCTGGTGCCGGGTCGTGCCGCGCAGGGCATGACCTCGCCGGTGGCGTACTGGCACGTGTCGGACATCGAGGCGAAGCTGGCCGAGGTGACCGCCGCGGGTGCCGCCGTGAAGGAACCCGTGCGCGACGTCGGCGGCGGCCGCCTGGTGGCCACGTTCACCGATCCCGACGGCAACGTCCTCGGGCTGCTTCAAGACCCGTGAGGGCCGATCCTCGCTCCCGCGCTCACGATCTGATCCGGGTGCACGGTGCGCGCGAGAACAACCTCAAGGACGTCAGCGTCGAGATCCCGAAGCGCCGGCTGACGGTGTTCACCGGCGTCTCCGGCTCGGGCAAGAGCTCGCTGGTCTTCGACACGATCGCCGCGGAGTCGCAGCGGCTGATCAACGAGACTTACAGCGCCTTCCTGCAGGGCTTCATGCCGACGCTGGCGCGGCCCGAGGTCGACGTACTCGAAGGGCTGACGACCGCGATCATCGTCGACCAGGAGCGGATGGGCGCCGACGCTCGCTCCACGGTCGGCACCGCCACCGACGCCAACGCGATGCTGCGTATCTTGTTCAGCCGGCTCGGGCAGCCGCACATCGGCTCGCCTAAGGCGTTCTCCTTCAACATCGCCTCAATCAGCGGAGCAGGTGCGGTCAAGCTCGAGCGCGGCGGGAAGACGGTAAGAGAGCGGCGCAGCTTCAGCATCACGGGCGGCATGTGCCCGCGCTGCGAAGGCCGGGGCACGGTCACCGATATCGACCTCACCCAGCTCTTCGACGACTCCAAGTCGCTCAACGAGGGCGCGATTACCGTCCCGGGCTACAAGGGAGGCGGCTGGAATTCCCGGCTCTATATCGAGTCGGGCTTCGTCGACCCGGACAAGCCGATCCGTAAGTTCACCGAGAAGGAACTGCACGACTTTCTCTACCACGAGCCGGCCAGGATGAAGATCGCGGGCATCAACATGACCTACGAGGGGCTGATCCCGCGGATCCAGAAGTCGATGCTGTCCAAGGACAAAGAGGCGATGCAGCCGCACGTCCGGGAGTTCGTGGACCGCGCGGTCACCTTCACCGTGTGCCCAGAGTGCGGCGGCACCCGGCTCACCGAGGCGGCCCGGTCGTCGAAGATCAAGGGGATCAACATCGCGGATGCCTGCGCGATGCAGATCAGTGACCTCGCCGAGTGGGTACGCGCGCTGGATGAACCGTCCGTGGCGCCGTTGCTGACGGCGCTGGGGGAGACCCTCGACTCGTTCGTCGAGATCGGGCTCGGCTACCTCAGCCTCGATCGCCCGTCGGGCACGCTCTCGGGCGGCGAAGCGCAGCGCACCAAGATGATCCGTCACCTCGGCTCCTCGCTCACCGACGTCACCTACGTCTTCGACGAGCCCAGCATCGGCCTGCATCCCCACGACGTCCAGCGCATGAACGACCTGCTGTTGCAGCTGCGCGATAAGGGCAACACCGTGCTCGTCGTTGAGCACGAGCCGGAGACGGTCGCAATTGCCGACCACGTTATCGACCTGGGCCCCGGCGCCGGTACGGCGGGCGGCAGCGTCTGCTTTGCGGGCACCGTCGACGGACTGCGGACCAGCGGCACGCTGACCGGGCGGCACCTGGGCGACCGGGACGGTTTGAAGTCGTGGGTGCGGACACGGTCCGGAGTGCTGGAGGTGCGCGGCGCCAGCATCCACAACCTGCAGGACGTCGACGTCGACATACCGCTCGGCGTGCTGGTGGTGGTGACCGGCGTGGCCGGGTCGGGAAAGAGCTCCCTGATCCAAGGTTCGGTGTCCGGCCGGGAGGGCGTGGTGCCGGTCGACCAGGGCGCGATCCGCGGCTCGCGAAGGAGCAACCCGGCGACCTACACCGGCCTGCTCGACCCGATCCGCACGGCGTTCGCGAAGGCTAACGGCGTCAAGCCGGCGTTGTTCAGCGCCAACTCCGAGGGCGCCTGTCCCAACTGCAACGGCGCCGGCGTCGTCTACACGGACCTCGCGATGATGGCCGGCGTCGCCACCACCTGCGAAGAGTGCGACGGGAAGCGGTTCGAGGCGTCGGTGCTGGAGTATCACCTCGGCGGCCGCGACATCAGCGAAGTGCTCGCGATGTCGGTGACCGAGGCCCAGGAGTTCTTCGGCACCGGTGAGGCACGCACGCCCGCCGCGCATAAAATCCTCGACCGGCTGGCCGACGTCGGGCTCGGCTACCTCAGCCTCGGCCAGCCGCTCACCACGCTGTCCGGCGGCGAGCGGCAGCGGCTCAAGCTGGCCACCCGCATGGCCGAGAAGGGCGAGGTCTACGTCCTTGACGAGCCGACGACCGGCCTGCACCTCGCCGACGTCGCGCAGCTGCTCGGGCTGCTCGACCGGCTCGTCGAGGACGGCAAGTCGGTCATCGTCATCGAGCACCACCAGGCGGTCATGGCGCACGCCGACTGGATCATCGATCTAGGCCCCGGCGCCGGCCACGACGGCGGCCGGATCGTGTTCGAAGGCACACCCGCCGATCTCGTCGCGGCCCGCTCCACCCTCACCGGCGAGCACCTGGCGGCCTACGTCGGCACCTAACTGAGGAAGGGACCTAGTTGCCGGAACGATCAGGAACCCCCGCTGAAGATCCGTTCAGTGGCCGGACGCCCACTAGTCACGAACGGATGACGGGACTGCCCTGGGATGCCTCCTACCACGAGGGCCCTGCGCCGTGGGATACCGGCCAGCCGCAGCCGGCCGTAGCGCGCCTGGCCTCCGAAGGCGGATTCGCCGGATCGGTACTCGATGCGGGCTGCGGGACCGGCGAGAACGCCCTTCACGTGGCCTGCCTGGGATTGCCGGTGCTGGGCGTTGACGTGGCGGAGACGGCGCTGGCCATCGCCAGGGCCAAGGCCGCCGACCGCGGGATCAAGGTTGAGTTCGCCGCGGCTGACGCATTGCAGCTGGAGCGACTGGGGCGCAGGTTTGACACGGTGCTGGACTGCGGGCTGTTCCACACCTTCGACGGCAGCGAGCGACCACGATACGTAGCGAGCCTGGCCTCGGTGACCGGCCACGACGGAACCCTGTACCTGCTGTGCTTTAGTGACGACGGCCCCGGTGCCGGCCCGCACCCCGTTAGTCAGGAAGAGCTGAGAGCGGCATTCCGCCCCGGCGCCGGATGGACGGTCGCCGCCATCGAACCGGACCGGGTCCAGACCAGATACCACGACGAGAATGGCGCACCGGCCTGGTTCGCCACCATTAAACGGGTCTAGTGCCGCGAGATGATCTGATGTCACCTCGCCTGCCTGCCGTCGATCCTGCCCGCCTGGCACAGTGGTGCGAGGAGCATCTCGGCAGCCCGGCGGCCAGTGAGATCTTCAGGTCCGGGTATCTCTCCGCGGTCATCGGACTCCGGCTAGCTGATAGCCGGGCCGTCGTGGTCAAGGTGCGTCCTGATTCGCCGCGGGTGGCGGCATGCGTGGAAGTTCAGCGCCGCTTGTTCGAGTCCGGCTATCCGTGTCCCGAGCCGCTCACCGGCGCTACCGCTTTCGGTGACGGCGTGGCTACCGCTGAGGCCTACGTCCCCGGCGGCGCCTTGCTCCCGAGCGCGGGCCGCTCGGCCTGGGCCTTCGCTGGGGCCTTCGCGCGGCTGCTGGTGGTTCACGACTGGGACAGCATCACCGCCGACAGCGAAGCTGTCCTCGCCGGATTCGCTGCCGCGCTGTATTCGACCGTCAGCGTCAAACAGCTAGCCACCGTCGAGGAAACGCAGCGGTTCCTGGTGGCGTACCGCGATGCGCGCGGCCGGGAACTCAGCGCGGACGAACTCGAACGGTCGTGGGCAGCCGGTGTCTGGACGCGGGCCTACGATGCCAGGTATCAGCACGCAGTCGGGCAACCCGTTCTCTCACTCACCGAGAGTGCGGCTCGGGAGCGCCTTCACCGGGCTGGGATCGGCTAGCGGAGGCGCCGGTATCCCCGGCTGGCACAATCGGCTCCGTGGACGCTGCCTTGCTGGAGGCCTTCGGTCTCGACCCTGACGTTCTACACCTCAACCACGGCGCGTTCGGCGTCGCGCCGGCCGTCGTGCGCCGCGCGGCCGCTGCCTGGCGCGAGCGTGCTGAACGCAATCCGCACCGCTTCAACCGCGTCGAGGTCAGCGGGTTGATAGCGGAGGCGAGGGAGCGCGCAGCCGGGTTCCTCGGTATCGACCCGTCCCGCGCGGCGTGGGTGCGCAATGTGTCCGAAGGAGTGTCCGCGGTTCTCGGCTCGCTGGAGCTGCACCCCGGCGACGAACTGGTCATCAGCACGCATGGCTACGGCGCGGTCCGCAAGGCCCTCAGCCATCACGCGGCGCGCGCACAAGCGCGGATCGTCGAGGCGGCCTTTCCCGTCGGCTCCGGAGATGACGTGATCGTCTCGGCGTACGCCGCCGCCTGCACGCGGCGCACGCGGCTGGTGGTGATCGACCGGATTACCTCGCCGACCGCTACCGTCGTCCCGGTCGCGGCCGTGGCCGCCGCAGCCGGCGGCGTCGGCACCTCGGTGCTGGTCGACGCCGCGCACGCACCTGGCCAGCTACGAGACGACATCCCGGCGCTCGGCGCCGACCACTGGATCGGCAACCTGCACAAGTGGGCGTACGCTCCTCGCGGCAGCGCACTACTGTGGAGCCGGCCGGGAGCCGACGTGACGCCGACCGTGCTCAGCTGGCAACTGAACGATGGGTACGCCGCGTCATTCGACTATCCAGGCACCTGGGACTATGCCGGCTGGCTGGCTGCGCCTGACGGTCTGGCGTACTGGGAGGACTTGGGCGGCTGGGCCGCCGTAGCGCGGCTCGCCGACCTGGTAGCCGACGGCCAGAAGAGGGTGGCCGAGGCGCTGGGAGTCTCGCTTGGGCGGCTTCCGGACAACCCTGCGCCCGCCATGCGGCTGGTACCGCTGCCTGGTGGTGTCCTCACCTCTGCCGATCAGGTCGACCCCTTCTACGAGGCCCTGTCGCAACAGCGGGTCGAGGTCGCGCCTATGTACTTCGATGGAGTCGGCTACCTGCGCATCGCGGCGGCACCGTACAACACCCCAGGTGACTATGACCGGCTGGCCGACACTGTCCGGGAACTACTGGACCGACATGCCGTTTCGGCTTGTCCCTCTCAATAATTTGCCAGCCACGCCAGGAAGCGGCCCTGTGACCAGCAGCGGCCAACGGCCTCGGCGTGCAGAGCCGACTGGTTGAACACCGCCAGGCCGATGATGCTGTGGCCAGAGGCGCGGCGATCGCCAAGTGTCGGTATCGCCGGCGCGACTCCGACCCCCTCCGCTGACACCCACACCACCGTCCGTCCGGCCGCCGCTTCGTCGAGGCGGTGAAGGAAGCGCAGGCGGCTCTCAAGCGGGAAGCGCGACAGCGCCCACGTGGTGGTGACGACAGGCAGGGCGTCCGCGGGCACACGGGCGAAGGCGTCGGGCATCACCTCGACGGCGTCACCTTGCAGCAGCAGCGGCGGGGCCGTCGCCGCCAACGCCATCTCCGCTTCGAGCCTCGCCGCCGGCCCCGGCTGATCCGGCCACAGGCAGGCGCGCAACCATCGGGCGTCATCCGCGTCGGTCACGTCGACCGGATCGAGGTCGACGCCCACCCGGGCGATGACCTGGGGCATCGCCCGCGTGGGGATGGGCCGGTCTCCCACGATCGAGGACGACATCTGCACGAGAGATGACGGGTCGCCCAGCGATTGTCCGTTGCCGTACGTGATGCCAACGCGATCGACATTGAGATTGAGTCCAGCCGAACAACCCACGTCGATCAGCCCGATCGCGTTCGCGCTTACCCGGCGCGCCGCTTCGGCAATGGCCGGATACAGCACGGCACAGCGTCCGGTCTCGTTGGTCCGCGTCCGCCGGCGCACAGCGGTGGCCACGATTGAGTCGGTCATTCGCAGCAGCGTGTCGATCGCTGCGTCAGCGGCAGCGTCGCCGTCCGCAGCGGCATAGGCGGCGGCAAGCGCCGGGGCGCGTCCGGCGAGGGCGAGGTCGTGGAGCGCGGCGAGGATCATCGCGGGGTGCCGCTTGCGCGCCGGCGCCGCCTCGATGGCGCGCAGCGCCTCGTCAGACTCACTCAGGGCGACGGCGACGCGCTCGTACAGCGGCGATGTTCCGGCCGCGTCGACCTCACCGAAGTGCCGGTACAGCTGAGCAAGTGTCCGAGCCCTACCCACGGGTGGGGCGCTTGCTGCGGTCGGCCCTGGCATCCCGACGATTCTAGCCACCGGGGGAGAGGGCCGATCAAGGCCAAGCCGGGTGGCCCGCTGTCGGTCGAGTGGGTTCCGTGACCGCGCCCACGCCGGCACCATCTCAGCCGACGAGCAGGACGAGCTTCCCGCGCACGTGGCCCTGCTCGCTCACCCGGTGCGCCTCGGCAACCTCGGCGAGCGGGAAGGTCTGCGCGACCGGGAGCGAGAAGCGCCCGGACTCGATTAGCTCGCCGATCTCGCCGAGCGCGTGGACCGCGCGGCCGGAATCGCCGCTGCTGAACCTCACCCCATGCTCCTGGGCGCCGCCGAAGTCGGCGACCGTGACGACGTGCCCGGCGCCGTCGGCCAGCTCGATGAGCTCGGGAAGCACCCCGCTCCCGGCGACGTCGAGCGCGACGTCGACGCCGCCGGGGGCGAGCGCGCGAACCCGCCCGGCGAGGCCCCCGCCGTAGGCGACAGGCTCGGCCCCCAGCGAGCGGAGGTACTCATGGTTGGCCGGACTGGCGGTGCCGATCACGCGCGCGCCGCGCACGACGGCGAGCTGAACCGCGGCGCTGCCGACGCTTCCGGAGGCCCCGTTGATGAGCAGCGTGCTGCCGCTCCCGACGCCGAGCTGGTCAAGCGCGCGCGTGGCCGTCTCGATGGCGGCGGGCAGCCCGGCAGCGCCGGGGAAGTCAAGCGACGGCGGGATCGGCGCGTACCAGGACAGCACCGCCAGCTCGGCCTGGGCTGCCCCCTCGGCGGAGAAGCCGAATACGCGATCGCCCACAGCGACGTCCGCAACGCCCTCGCCGAGCTCGTCGACCACGCCGGCCGCCTCGTGGCCCATGGTCTGCGGGAGCCCATCGTCCATCAGGCCCTTGCGCTTCTTCCAGTCGCTCGGATTGACGCCGGCCGCGCGCACCGCAATCCGGACCTGGCCGGGACCCGGATGCGGATCGGGGAGATCCACGATCTCGAGGACCTCCGGGCCCCCGAACCGGCTGAAACGCACTGCCTTCATGGTTCGCTCCGATCTCGGCTCAGGGCGTCGCACTTGCTGCGCGCGCGACAGTCTGCCAGCCTCGCGGGCTCGGCCAGCACCGCCATCTGCCCGCGACGGGACGCGGATGAACCCGCAGACGCCCAGACGGAGACCGGAACCTCAGCCCTGTGTCGCCAGTGGCTGGCTCAGCCGCAGGTGGTTGCCGCTGGGGTCGCGAACGGCAGCGTCGCGGACGCCGTAGGGCTGGTCGATGGGCTCCTGGAGGATCTCCGTCCCGGCGGCGCGCAGCGACTCGAAGGTCTTGTCCAGATCATCGACCTGGATGAAGACCGGCAGGTCGCCTTTGGTGACAATCTCGCGCATCGCCTGTCGGTCGGCCGACGGGATGTGGTGATCTACAGCGGCCAGCAGCAGGTCGTGCGTGTCGCCGGGGGCATGGACGGTGAGCCAGCGCATCTCCGGCCCCATGGCGACGTCATCGTGGACCTCGAAGCCGAGTCGCTGGGTGTAGAAGGCTAGCGCCTCATCCAGATCAGTGCAGTACACGGGCGTGTGTGTAATGGAAAGTGCCATGTCAGCGACCCTACGCGCGGTCGGCCACGAACGCTTCTCCGATCCTGCATGGCTGCGCGACCCACCCCGGGCGTGCCCAGGCGTGCGTCATGCACGGCGGGACCCGCGTCAACCGCGAGTGGTCGCGCGCCCTGTAGACGGACGGTGGCTCACCGACGAGACGCGTGAACGTCGAGCTGAACGAGCCGAGCGAGGTGAATCCCACGGCCATGCATACGTCAGTCACGGACATGTCACCGTGGCGCAACAGCGCCATCGCCCGTTCCACACGCCTGGCCTGCAAGTAACCGTACGGTGTATCGCCGTAGGCCTCGCGGAACCGGCGAGAGAACAGTGACGGCGACATCAACGCGGCGCGCGCCATCGTCGGGACGTCCAGCGGCCGCGCATACTCGCGGTCCAGCAAGTCCCTGGCCCGGCGCAGATGCGCCAACTCAAAGACCTCCATACGAGGACCGTACATCTTGGCGACATGACAGCCGGGTAATGGTTCCTGCTCGCCGCACCGCGCCTCGGCTAGCGGGGTTTGTCGGACCTGACGCCTCCATCCGTCTCAGTCATCTTGTCGTTCCCGGTGAACCTTTCCTGCCGGGGCTTAGCTAGATCTCGTCGTCGAGCAGGGCGAGGACGGCGACATCGTGCAGGCCGTCTTCCTCCAGGGAGGCGCGGCGCAAGGTGCCTTCCAGGGTGAAGCCGGCCTTCTGCGCGACCCGCACGGATGCGAGATTGTCGGTGTTGACTCTCAGCCACGCGCGCTGCAGGCCGCCAGCGGTCAGGGCCCACCGGCTGACGGCAACCAAAGCCTCGGTGGCGAAGCCGCTGCCGCGGGCGTGAGGGCGGACGCCGTAGCCGATCTCGGCAGAGCGTGCGTACCTGTCGACATCGGTGAGGTAAATCCAGCCGACGATCTGGTCATCTTCCCGGGCGAGCATCATGAGGTTTAGCCCGGTTCCGTCGCGGCGAGGCTCGTGCACGGCGTCAGCCAGCCACCAGTCCACGTCCGCTCGATACCCGGTCTCGCTTGCTTCTACGGGTCCTACCAGCGCGGTCGACAGCGGCAGCCACTCCCCGCCCCGCAGGACCTCGCTGACCAGGCTGACGTCAGCAGGACCGAACTCCCGGATATCCAGCCGCGCTGCGCTGATCCTCACTTCAGGAAAGTCAGGAAGCTGAGTCACCGCACGAACTCTCCCGCCCATGGATCAAGCTGCCGCCCGGCCAGCCCGGAAGGTTTACGTTTCACCCGTCCAGACAGAGACACGACAAGTCAACCAGGCTTTGCCGGTAAGTCCCCATGAACCTTTGCTGCCGCGCGCGGACTATTCCGCTGAGGCACTCGGGCAGTTCACCCTGGCCCGCTTCATCGACAGCGGCGGCCTCGCCCGGCATCTGCGGCGGGTGCGGCCTGTCTACCGAGCGCGCCGCGACCGCCTGCTCGCCGCGATCTGATCTAAGCCTCGATCCACAGACAACAACCGGATGCGTCAAAAGACTAGTGCCGATAATGTACATTATGTAAAGTGACGTGCTGGGGCTGCTCCACCCCCTCATCCACCCCTGCGCGGGCTGTCCTGACTCAGTGAAGTCGGGCCCAATCTCACTCAACTTGGCCTAGGACGGTCAGGGTGTCTCAAATGAGACTGGGGAATGATTCCGTCAACGGCGCAACCTGTGTCTACTATTCGGTAACCTAGTCGGACTCTGGTGTTAACTACCCGGTAACTTAGCTGGACGCACTGAGGTGTCAGTGCGATGGAGTCTGTTTAGGCGGTCGGTCCATGACATCGAGTGTCGGCGTTTCGCCTGCTCCTGTAACTCGCGCACCGACCGTACAGCGCGCCGGGCCGCTGTCCCGACTGGACACAGCCACGACCCCGCGCAAGCTAGGGCTACTGCTCGTCGGCCTGGTCGTTCTCAGCCTGGCCTGGGGCGTGCTCGCTGCGCTGACCGCCGAGCAGCATGCGTCGGCGGCCGCCAACGTGGTCGCGGTCAGTGAGCCGCTCAGCCTCGACGCGGAGCAGATCTACCAGAGCCTGTCGGACGCGGAGGCGACCGCCGCGACCGCGTTCCTCTCCGGCGGGCTTGAGCCCGCCGCGGATCTGCAACGCTACAACGCCGACATCGCCCAGGCGGCCATCCGCATCGAGGAAGCCAGCGCACTGCTGGGCTCATCCGCCGCCCGGGCCCAGCTGCCCGGCCACCTCAACAAGCAGGCGGCGACGGCCGGATCGTCGACCGGTGCTGACCTGGCGACCCTATCAGCGGGGTTGCCGGTCTACGCGGATGAGGTAGGGACGGCCCGAGCCGACAACCGGCTCGGCTACCCGCTCGGTGCGGCCTACCTCCGGGAAGCCTCCACATTGCTGCGGGGCACGCTGCTGACTGCGGCCAGCGATATCTACACAAAGGAGAGCGGGCTGCTGACTTCGGCCAGCGCCCAGGCCACCGGACTGCCGCTCATAGTCATTACCGGGGTGATAGGGCTGGGTCTCGGCTACCTGCTCTATCGGTCGTCGCGCTGGCTGACCCGGCGTACCCACCGGAGGGTCAACTACGGATTGCTCGTGGCGGGGGTGGCTTTTGCCGTCTCGTTGGTCTGGCTGGCGGGCGCGTTCGCCTTCGGCCGGGCCGAACTGCTGCATGCCCAGCAGCGTGGCTCCGCGCCGGCTGAGGCGTCCGCCCGGGCCGATGTGGCGGCTCTGCAGGCGCACGCGGATGAGAGCCTCACCCTGATCGACAATAGCGGCGTCTACTCCTACCAGCAGGACTTCGTCGTCCAGCAGAAACTTCTGGGACCCGGACCCGGCACGCTGCTCGCCGCGGTGCAGGCGTCGGCGGGAAACGGCAGCGCCGCCTCCGACGCCCAGGCTTGGTACCGGGCGCACGCGGCGGTGCGCGCGCTGGACGACGGCGGGAATCACACTGCGGCGGTGCAGTCGGCCCTGTACGGCCAGGCGGCCGCCACATTCGCCCGGCTGTCCGCCGACCTGACCGACGGGATTAACGCGCATCAGGCCGTCTTCGCGTCAGACGCGCGCGACGGGCGGGACGCCTTCACCGGGCTGGCCGTAGGCATGATCGTCGCGTCACTGATCATGGCGGCCGGCTGTACCTGGGGACTGAACCGCCGGCGTGCGGAGTACCGGTGAGCGCGCGGACGCGGCCCTGGCTGCGCGTGCTGCTGCCGGTGCTCGCCGCCGCCGCGCTTGCGCTGGGAGCCGTGGCGGCCACCGCAGCGCCCGGCCGGCCGTCGGCTGCGCGCGCTCCCCGCGCCGCGGGCGCCGTCGGCCACGCCAGCGTACCTGCATGTAACCCGGATGCGAGCAGCCTGCGTCCGTCCGGCCCGCCGCAGGTGACGTCCGGCTCGTTCATGGCGACGATCCGCAAACGCGGCTACCTGATCGCCGGCGTGGACCAGAACACCTACCACTTCGGCTTCCGCAACCCGTTCGACGGGCAGATCGAGGGCTTCGACATCGACATGATCAAGGCGGTCGCCCAGGCCATCTTCGGCAACCCGGACAAGGTTGTGTACAAGGCGATCCCGGATTCACTGCGGGAAAAGGACGTCGAAACCGGCGCCGTGGACATCGTGGCGCACACGATGACGATCACCTGCGACCGGCTGAAGGATGTCGACTTCTCCAGCGTCTACTTCGACGCGGTCCAGCGGGTTCTGGTGCTGAAGAACTCCAAGGCGACCAGCCTGGACGATCTGCGCGGTCAGAAAGTATGCGCGACTAGCGGGTCCGACGACCTCGCTTCTATTAAGGCGCACGGAGCCATCGGGGTCCCCGTGGCGTACTGGACCGATTGCCTGGTGCTGTTGCAGCAGGGTGATGTGGCCGCGATCTCCACTGACGACGCGATCCTGGCCGGGCTGGAGGCTCAGGATCCGTGGACCACCATAGTGGGGCCCGCGATCAGCAGTCAGCCCTACGGGCTTGCGATCTCGAAGCAGCACCTGGATTTCGTCTCCTTCGTCAACGCCGTTCTCGAGCAGGTGCGCACGGACGGGCAGTGGAAGGCCAGCTACGCGCACTGGATCGGCCATCCAGTCCCCGCTCCCCCGCAAGCGCAGTACGCGGACTGAACGACGGCCGGGTCGGCGAAGGAGGGCAGTGGTCTTGAGCACCTGCACCAGTTGCGGCGGGACGATCGAGGACGGCTACTGTATGGTGTGCGGGCTGGCCGCCGCGCCGGCACCGGTACCGGCCCTGGTAGGGGCTACTGCATCCGCATCTGCTGCCTCGGCGTCGGCCACCAGTCAGGCCCTGGGCGGCAGCGGATCCCGGCGGACCAGCGCCAGGTCGACGCGCGGTCGGCTCGGGGCAGGGCTGGTCGAGATCCCGCCGGTACCGTACCGCGACCCGGCGAGCGCCCTGCTCGCCGACCCGCAAGTGCAGGAGAGCAGGCGCTTCTGCGCGACTTGCGACCAGCCCGTCGGTCGCGGCCGGGACGGCCGGGCGAGCCTGACCGAGGGGTTCTGCCGCAACTGCGGAGCTCGGTTCTCGTTCACCCCGAAGCTCGAGGTCGGCGAACTCGTGGCCGGCCAGTACGAGGTGCTCGGCTGTCTCGCACACGGCGGGCTGGGCTGGATCTACCTGGCCAAGGACCGCAACGTCAGCGACCGGTGGGTAGTGCTGAAGGGCCTGCTGAACACCGGCGACGCCGACGCCATGGCGGCCGCCGTCGCCGAGCGGCAGTTCCTGGCCGAGGTCGAGCACCCTAACATCGTCCGGA
>Ga0187809_10000568_pt1 | contig 19191 bp, 18 predicted proteins | sample NC_wetland_sal_i_8_FD_132415 | JGI IMG/M metagenome (GOLD analysis project Ga0187809, IMG submission 132415) | Wetland sediment microbial communities from Neuse River Estuary, North Carolina, USA - ASW_4 | ecosystem: Environmental > Aquatic > Freshwater > Wetlands > Sediment | place: USA: North...
GACCGTGCGCTGGGTCTTACCGAGCGGCGAGCTCAGGGCGCCGACGCGCTCGTCGACGTCGTGGTCTTCGTGACCGCGCTCGGCCATCCCGTGGCCGGAGACGTGCACGGTGGTGTCGGGGCGCAGCGTGCCGGAGAAGACTCGCACGAGGGAGACGCGTCCGACGTAGGGGTCGGTGGTGGTCTTGACCACCTCGGCGGCCAGCGGGCCGGCCGGATCGCAGGTCAGCGGCGGCAGCGGCGAGCCGTCGAGCTTGGTGACCGCGGGCAACGGGTGCTCGAGCGGCGACGGGAACGCCCGCGCCAGCAGCTCAAGCAGTTCGGCCGCGCCGAGCATCGAAGGCGCCGCGGCCCCGAGCACCGGGTAGAACGACCCGCGGGCGACCGCTTTCTCCAGGTCGTCGATGACGACCTTCTGGTCGATCTCCTCGCCCGCGAGGTAGCGGTCCATCAACGTCTCGTCTTCGCTCTCGGCGATGATGCCCTCGAGCAGGGCGTTGCGCGCGGCGCTCGCGGCGTCCACCTCGGACGACGTGGCGTCGCGGCTGGTGCGGCGCCCGTCCGCGTATTCGCCGACCTGCTGGGTCACCAGGCCAAGGAGCCCGGTCGGCGCCGCCTCGGGGTTGGGCCGCACGGGCAGGTACAACGGCAGCACGCCTTGTCCGAAGGTCGCCTGGCATTGCGCGACGACCGCGTCGAAGTCGGCGCGTGGCGAGTCGAGTTTGGTGACGACGACCGCCCTCGGCATGCCGACGTGCGCGCACTCTTCCCAAAGCATCCGGGTCGAGCCGTCGATGCCATCGGCGGCGGACATCACGAAGAGCGCCGCGTCGGCGGCGCGCAGCCCGGCGCGCAGGTCGCCGACGAAGTCGGCGTAGCCGGGTGCGTCGAGCAGGTTGATCTTCACGCCGTCGTACTCGATCGGCGCGAGGGAGAGCGACACCGACCGCTGCTGGCGGATCTCGGCGTCCTCGAAGTCGCTGACGGTGGTCCCGTCCTCGACGCGCCCGGCCCGGTTGATGGCGCCGGTCGCCACCAGCAACGCCTCGACCAGCGTGGTCTTGCCCGATCCGGAATGGCCGACCAGCACCACGTTGCGAATACCGGCCGGCTGGTCGGCCACTGGTGCTCTGCCGGCGGCGCCCGATGCGGTCGAGGCGGCTGCGGACTTGTCTGCCATGGCTCACGCTCCCTCGTCGAAGGCTTGCTTGAGCCGACTCTTCTCCTTAGACCACGGCGCGACAAGGGGTCGAAGGTCGTTCGCCATCCGGGGCGCTCGGTAGCATGAACGCCACGGCGAGGGGTCGCTGACGAGACGGTCGGGCAGACGGGACGGACATGCTGAAGCGCGTGCGGCAGCCGCTGCAGCGTGTGCTCGGACCGTTGGGCGCCGCGCTTGCCCGCCGTGGCGTCAACCCCAACGTCGTCACGTTCGTCGGCACGGTGCTCACGACGTCCGCGGCGTTGGTGCTCTACCCGCGCGGCGACCTGTTCTGGGGCTCGTTCGCCATCACCATCTTCGTGTTGTTCGACATGGTCGACGGCGCGTTGGCGCGCGCGCGCGGCGTGACCGGAGTGTGGGGCGCGTTCCTCGACTCCAACCTCGACCGAGTCTCCGACGGCGCGGTGCTTGGCGGGCTGATCTGGTGGTTCGCCGGCCGCGGCGACCAGCCGATCCTGGCCGGGTTGTGCGTGTTCTCGCTGGTGTCCGGCAACCTGGTCTCCTACGCGCGGGCTCGCGCCGAGGGCCTCGGCCTGCGCGGTGACGTCGGCGTCGCCGAGCGAACCGAGCGGCTCATCGTGATCCTCACCGCCACCGGCGTGTCCGGCCTTGGTGTGCCGTACATCCAGGCGATCGGGCTGTGGCTGCTCGCCGCCGCCACCGCGATCACCGTCGGCCAGCGTTTCTTCGCGGTGTACCGCCAAGCGCACGCGGGCGACGCCGACCCAAAACCGGTCGCGACGAACCCGGTCTCCACCCCGTGACGGCCGCCGGCGCGGTGAAGACCGCGAAGGCCGCCAAGGGGCGGGTGCAGGCGGCCGGATACGCGTTCATCGCCACGCTCGCCACGACCGTGCCGGAGGCGCTGCTGCGCCCGTTGTTTCGGCTCGGCGCCGACATCGCGTGGCGGCGCCGCGGTCGCGGGGTGCGTCAACTTGAGCGCAACCTGCGGCGGGTCGTCGGTTCCGAACTGCCGGACGCCGAGTTCGCCGCGCTCAGCCGGGCCGCGATGCGCTCTTACGCGCGGTACTGGCTGGAGTTCTTCCGGTTGCCCGTGCTGCGTCGCGAGCGCATCGTGGGCCGGATGAACGTCGAGGGCAAAGACCGGCTCGACGCGGTGATGGCCGCGGGGCGCGGTGCGATCCTCGCGCTGCCGCACATGGGGAACTGGGATCACGCGGGCGCCTGGGTGGCGTTGCAGGGCTACCCGTTCGCGACCGTCGCCGAGCGGTTGCAGCCGGAGTCGCTGTTCGACCGGTTCGTGGCGGTGCGGGAGCGACTCGGCATGGAAGTGATCGCCCTGACCGGCGGCCGCAACGCTTTCGCCGTGCTGCTCGAGCGGTTGCGCGCGGGCAAGTTGGTCTGCCTGGTCACCGAGCGCGACCTCGCGTCGTCCGGAGTCGACGTCGCGTTCTTCGGCGAGCAGACCACGATGCCGCCCGGCCCCGCGGCGCTCGCGGTCGCCACCGGTGCGGCGCTGTTCCCCGTCGGCATCTGGTTCACCGACGAGGGTGGTCCTGGCGGCGGCTGGGCCGCCACCATCCACCCTGAGATCACGCCTCCGGCCGGTCTTGACCGGCGCACCCAGATCGCGCGGATGACGCAGGCGATGGCTGACACCTTCGCCGCCGACATCGCCGCCCATCCGCAGGATTGGCACATGTTGCAACGGATCTGGCCGGCTGATCGGCAAGCCGTCCCAGCCGCCGAGCCGGTCGTCGTCGAGGCCCGGCGGGCGCCGTGAGGGTCGGCCTGGTCTGCCCTTACACCTGGGACGTCCCCGGCGGGGTGCAGGCGCACGTGCACGACCTCGCCACCGCGTTGCTCGCGCTCGGCCACGACGTCTCGGTGATCACGCCCGCGGATGACGACGCGCCGCTGCCGCCGTACGTCGTGTCAGCTGGGCGCGCGGTGCCGGTGCCGTACAACGGTTCGGTCGCGCGATTGGCGTTCGGCGTGCTGTCGCTCGGCCGGGTGCGCCGGTGGCTGCGCGAGGGCGCGTTTGACGTCGTCCATGTGCACGAGCCGGCGGCGCCGAGCCTGAGCCTGCTCGCCACCTGGGCGGCCGACGTGCCCATCGTGGCCACCTTCCACACCTCGGTGTCGCGGTCGCGCGCGATGGCCGCCGCGTACTCGATTTTGCAGACAGCGCTGGAGAAGATCAGCGGGCGCATCGCGGTTTCCGAGGCCGCCCGCCGAACCTTGGTCGAGCATCTCGGCGGCGACGCGGTGCTGATTCCGAACGGCGTGCAGGTCTCGGCGTTCGCCACCGCGCGGCCGCTGCCGGATTGGCCCGGTGACGGCGGCGCGATCGGCTTCCTCGGGCGCATCGACGAGCCGCGCAAGGGTTTCCCCGTGCTGCTAGAGGCTTTTCAACTGTTGGCGGCGCAGCGGCCGGGGCTGCGGCTGCTGGTCGCGGGGCCCGGCGACACCGACGAGGCGCACAAGTCGCTGCCCGAGGAGTTGCGGTCGCGGGTGCGGTTGCTCGGCTTGGTGAGCGACGCAGACAAGGCGCGGATGCTTCGCTCGGTCGACCTGTTCGTCGCTCCGAACACCGGCGGCGAGAGCTTCGGCATCGTGTTGCTAGAGGCGATGGCCGCGCAAACTCCCGTGCTGGCAAGCGATTTGGACGCGTTTCGGGTGGTGCTCGACGACGGCGAGGCTGGTGCGCTTTTCGCCACCGGCGACGCGGCCGCGCTGGCCGAGGCCGCTGGCGCGCTGCTCGACGACCGCGACCGGCGCGCGCGGCTGGCCGCAAGCGGCGCCCGGCGCGCGCTCGACTACGACTGGTCGACGGTCGCTCGCGACATCGTCCGGGTCTACGAGACCGTCGCCCACAGTTCAGTGCGCACCGCGACAGTTCCGCGGCAAGGGCGGTAGGAATCCCTTATGCCGTGGTGGTTTTGGCTGCTCGTGGCGTTCATCGTGGTCGCCAGTTACGTGGGCGCCACAAGCAACCGGCTCGATCGGTTGCACGCGCGGCTCGACGCCGCCTGGGCGGCGCTCGACGCGCAGTTGGTGCGACGGTCGGCGGTGACGCTGGAGATCGCGGCGTCCGGCTTGCTCGACCCGGCCACCAGCGTGCTGTTGGCGAGCGCGGCGCATGAGGCGCGCGCGTCTTCCGGCGACGGGCGGGAGATAGGGGAGAGCGAGCTGACCGGCGCGCTGCGGGCGGCGTTCACCGACCCCGACGTCGCCGCCACGCTCGCCGCCGACCCGTCCGGCGTGGAGCTGCTTCATGAGCTCGACGCCGCCGTCATCAAGGTCCCGTTGGCCCGGCGCTTCTACAACGACGCGGTGCGCGCGACGCTCGCGGTGCGCAGGCATCGCGTCGTCCGGTGGTTGCGGCTGGCCGGCCGGGTGCCGCCGCCGCGGTTCTTCGAAATGGACGACGAGCCGGCCGCCCGCCTCGGCGTAAAATGAAGATTCCGCTCGTACTTTTCGTTGAGAGGCCTGTCGTGACCACCGAGAACGTCGAATCAGCGCACGAGCGCACCGGCCAGACCGGCACGGTGCGCGTGAAGCGCGGCATGGCCGAGATGCTCAAGGGCGGCGTCATCATGGACGTCGTCACCGCCGAGCAGGCGAAGATCGCCGAAGACGCCGGCGCGGTCGCGGTCATGGCGTTGGAGCGGGTGCCGGCCGACATCCGCGCGCAGGGCGGCGTCGCCCGCATGAGCGACCCCGACCTCATCGACGGCATCATCAACGCCGTCTCGATCCCGGTGATGGCCAAGGCGCGCATCGGGCATTTCGCCGAGGCGCAGGTGCTGCAGTCGCTCGGCGTCGACTACATCGACGAGTCCGAGGTGCTCACCCCGGCCGACTACAGCCACCACATCGACAAGTGGGCGTTCACCGTGCCGTTCGTCTGCGGCGCCACCAACCTTGGCGAGGCGCTGCGCCGGCTCACCGAAGGCGCCGCGATGATTCGCTCGAAGGGCGAGGCGGGCACCGGCGACGTGTCCAACGCGGTCACCCACATGCGGCAGATCCGCGACGAGATCCGCCGGCTGACCTCGCTGCCTGAAGACGAGCTGTACGTCGCGGCGAAGGAGCTGCAGGCGCCGTACGAGCTGGTGCGCGAGGTGGCGACCGCGGGCAAGTTGCCGGTGGTGCTGTTCACCGCCGGCGGCATCGCGACCCCGGCCGACGCGGCGATGATGATGCAGCTCGGCGCCGAGGGCGTGTTCGTCGGCTCTGGCATCTTCAAGTCCGGCGACCCCGCCAAGCGGGCCGAGGCGATCGTGAAGGCCACCACCTTCTACGACGACCCCGACGTCGTGGCCAAGGTGTCGCGCGGGTTGGGCGAGGCGATGGTCGGCATCAACGTCGACGACGTCCCGGTCGACCACCGGCTGGCGACCCGCGGCTGGTGAGCGCGCCTCGCATCGGCGTCCTCGCTCTTCAAGGCGATGTGCGCGAACACCTGCGCGCACTGTCCGCCGCCGGGGCGGTGGCGACCGCCGTCCGTCGGCCCAGTGAGTTGGACGACGTCGACGCGCTCGTCATCCCTGGCGGCGAGTCGACCACGATGTACAAACTGGCGATCGCCTTCGGGCTGCTCGACCCGCTGCGCAAGCGGCTTGAGGCCGGCATGCCGGCGTACGGCAGCTGCGCGGGGATGATCATGCTGGCTGACCGGATCTCGGATGGCATCGAAGGCCAGGTGACCATCGGCGGGCTCGACGTCACCGTGCGGCGCAACGCCTTCGGGCGGCAGGTCGACTCGTTCGAGGCGCCGGTGGCCGTCGCAGGGGTTGACGGTGAGCCGTTTCACGCCGTCTTCATCCGCGCGCCGTGGGTCGAGGAACTCGGCGCCGGAGTCGAACCGATCGGCAAAGTGGAGACGGGTCCGGCCGCGGGTAGGATCGTCGCCGTCCGGCAGGGCGCGATCATGGCGACCGCCTTTCACCCTGAACTCACGGGTGACCAGCGCGTTCACGCGCTCTTCGTTGACATGGTGCGCGAGTACTTGAAGGGAAATCGGTCATGAGCGGCCACTCGAAGTGGGCGACCACGAAGCACAAGAAGGCCGTCATCGACGCCAAGCGCGGCAAGTTGTTCGCCAAGCTGATCAAGAACATCGAGGTGGCCGCGCGCACCGGCGGGGGAGATCCGAGCGGCAACCCGACGCTGGCCGACGCCATCGCGAAGGCCAAGGGCCAGTCGGTGCCCAACGACAACATCGACCGCGCGGTGAAGCGCGGCGCCGGTCTTGAGGCCGGCGGCGCCGACTGGGAGCCGATCACCTACGAGGGCTACGGCCCCGGCGGGGTCGCGCTGCTGATCGAGTGCCTGACCGACAACCGCAACCGGGCGGCGTCCGAGGTGCGCACCGCGATGACGCGCAACGGTGGCAACATGGCCGATCCGGGCTCGGTTGCCTATCTGTTCAACCGCAAGGGCGTCGTGCTGGTGCCGAAGAACGGGCGGTCCGAAGACGACGTGCTGATGGCTGTGTTGGACGCCGGCGCGGAGGAGGTCAACGACCTCGACGACTCCTTCGAGATCGTCAGCGAGGCGACCGACCTCGGCGCCGTGCGCGAGGCGTTGAAGGCCGCCGGGATCGACTACGAGGCGGCCGACATCTCGTGGTTGCCCAGTGTGAGCGTCCCGCTGGAGGACGAGCCGGCCCGCAAGGTGCTGCGACTGGTCGATGCGCTTGAAGACTGCGACGACGTGCAGAACGTCTGGGCGAACTTCGACATCAGCGACGACGTCTTCGAAGAGGTCTGAGCGCCGGCACCGACGCGTCACTGTGCCCTTGGACCCCGAAACTCGTGCTTGGACACCGCTGTGTCGAGGTCGAAGCACGAGTTTCGGGGTCTAGGGGCTTTGGCGGGGTGTGCAAACGCCGCGCCTATCGCCGACACGCCGCGCCGCCGTCCAAGGATCGCGGCCCACTCCCGACTAGGCTCCCGAACATGCGTTCGATTCGGGTGCTCGGTGTCGACCCTGGGCTGACCCGGTGCGGCATCGGCGTCGTCGACGGCGTCGCAGGCCGCGCCCGGTTGGTCGACGTCGACGTGTTGCGCACCGCCGCCGACGCCGACATCGGCCAGCGGCTGCTCACGATCGAGCAGGGCGTCGAGGCGTGGATCGACAAGCACGCGCCGGACGTCGTCGCGGTCGAGCGGGTCTTCAGCCAGCACAACGTGCGCACCGTGATGGGCACCGCCCAGGCCAGCGCGTTGGCCATCGCGTGCGCCGCTCGCCGCGGCATCCCGGTCGCGCTGCACACGCCCAGCGAGGTCAAGGCCGCGGTCACCGGGCAGGGCCGCGCAGGCAAGGAGCAGGTCGCGTTCATGGTCCGCCGGTTGCTCAACGCGCCGACCCTGTCCGGGCCGCCCGACGCCACCGACGCGCTCGCCCTCGCTTTGTGCCAGCTATGGCGAGGGGCCGCGGCCGACAAAGTCCAGCGCGCACTCGCAGGGGTAGCTCGATGATTTCTTTCGTCAGCGGCAAGGTCGCCGCTGTCAACCCCGACTCAGTCGTCGTCGAGGTCGGCGGGTTCGGCGTCCAACTCATGTGCGCGCCAACCACCATCGCCCGCGCGCGGGTCGGTGACGCGGCGAGGTTCGCCACGTCGCTCGTCGTCCGCGAAGATTCGCTTACGCTGTATGGCTTTTCGGACGACGACGAGCGCACCGTCTTCGAACTCCTGCAAACCGCGAGCGGCGTCGGGCCGCGGCTCGCACAGGCGATGCTCGGGGTGCATCCGCCGGCTGCGCTGCGCCGCGCCGTCGCCACCGACGACTTCGCCGCGTTGGCGATGGTGCCCGGCATCGGCAAGAAGACCGCGCAGCGAATTGTCCTTGAGTTGAAAGACAAATTGGCTGGCGCGGCATTGGGCGACGACGTCATCTCATTGCCGAACGGCGCTGTCGCGCCGTGGCGCGACAGCGTGCACAGCGCGTTGCTCGGTCTCGGCTACTCGGCGCGCGAGGCCGACGACGCGCTGGTCGCCATCGCACCCGAAGCCGACGAAAACCCTGACGTGTCAGCGCTTTTGCGGCTCGCGTTGCGCTCGCTGGGTCGCGCATGAGCGACGACATCACGCTCGTCGACGCGCACGCGGCCGACGACGAACGCGCCGTTGAGGCCGCGCTGCGACCCAAGCAGCTCGACGAGTTCGTCGGCCAAGAACGAGTTCGCGAGCAACTGTCGCTGATTTTGGACGGCGCGAAGCAGCGCGGGCGACCGCCCGACCATGTGCTGCTGTCCGGCCCGCCCGGCCTTGGCAAGACGACCCTCGCCATGATCATCGCCGCCGAGCTGAGCACGCCGCTTCGGGTCACCAGCGGGCCGGCGATCCAGCACGCGGGCGACCTCGCCGCGGTGCTGACGCAGCTCACCGAGGGCGAGGTGCTGTTCCTCGACGAGATCCACCGGATGTCGCGGCCCGCCGAGGAAATGCTGTACCTCGCGATGGAGGACTTTCGGGTCGACGTCGTGGTCGGCAAGGGCCCCGGCGCCACCGCGATCCCGCTCGACCTGGCGCCGTTCACGCTCGTGGGCGCCACCACGCGGGCCGGCTTGCTGCCGGGCCCGTTGCGTGACCGCTTCGGCTTCACCGGCCGGATGGATTTCTACTCGCCCGACGAACTCGAGCGGGTGCTGACCAGGTCGGCCAGTCTGCTCGACGTCCGGCTGCTGCCGGAAGGCGCGGCCGAGATCGCCGCCCGGTCACGCGGCACCCCGCGAATCGCGAACCGGCTGCTGCGCCGGGTGCGCGACTTCGCCGAAGTGCGGGCCGACGGCGTGGTCACCCGCGAGGTCGCCGCCACCGCGCTGTCGATCTACGAGGTCGACACGGAGGGGCTCGACCGCCTCGACCGCGCGGTGCTCGACGCTCTCGTCCGCCGATTCGGCGGTGGCCCGGTGGGGCTCACGACCGTCGCCATCGCGGTCGGCGAAGAGCCGGAGACGGTCGAGGAGGTCGCCGAGCCGTTCCTGTTCCGGGCCGGGCTGATCGCCCGCACGCCGCGCGGGCGAGTCGCCACCGCGGCCGGCTGGCGGCACTTGGGACTAACGCCCCCACCCGCCGCCCTCGGCGCCATGGGCGGGCCTGGTCAGGTTGGCTCAGCCGGGGCGCCCGATGTGACCCTTTTCGACCTCGACGCCAGCGATTGATCGCACGCGGTCGCCCGATCCTCGCGCGCTTTTCGCATAGACTCGGGACGCATCCCTAATTCCACATTTTCGCGGTGACGTAGATCGGGGTTGATCGCGCTGCCGCGGCCGCCCGTCCGGGCGCCGGAAGGAACTTCCTCTCGTGTATCTGCTGCTGATCTTCGTCGTCGTGCTGCTGGTCTTCTCCATGGTGCAAAACAACCGGCGGCGCAAGAGCGTGGCCGCGATGCAAACCGCCATCGAACCGGGCGTGCGGATCATGACGACCTCAGGCATCTACGGCATCGTCCAAGAGGTCGAGGCTGACTCGATCATCATCGAGATCTCCGAGGGCGTCGACGTCCGCTTCGCGAAGGCGGCGGTGATGAAGGTGGTGCCGCACCTCGACGAGACCGACGACCTCGACGAGCTTGACGAGACCGACGCGCTGGACGACGTGGCGGACGGCGACGACGCCACCCCCAAGACGGCGCCCGCGAGCGTCGACGGGCACCAACCCGGCGCCGGATCCGTTTCCACCGGATGAGCCCGACGGTGCGCCAGGCAAGCGGGCCGCTTGCTGATCGGCCATCGTCGTCCGAGATACTTCATGGCTGCGCGGCCGCCGACGACCGTCGCGGTCTGCACGCCACCGAGTCGCGCTGAACGGGAGAGATAGGTGCCACCTGCCAAGAGGTCGAACCCAGGCCGTGCCTTGGTGTTCGTCCTGATCGTGCTGATCGCGCTGGTCGGCGGGATGCTTCTGAGCGGCACCCACACGCCCGCGCTCGGCCTCGACCTGCGCGGCGGCACCACCGTCACGCTGAAGCCCCGCGAGACCGTCCAGGGCGCCAAGATCAAGAAGAGCGACCTCAACACCGCGGTCAACATCTTGCGCAACCGGGTCAACGGGCTGGGCGTCGGCAACGCCGACGTGAAGGTCGAGGGCAACAACATCGTGATCTCGGTGCCCGGCAAGGACACCCAGGGTGTGCTCGGCAGCATTGGCGAGACCGCGCAGCTGAGCATTCGCCAGGTGTACGAGACCAACTCCGGCGCCACCGGCACCACGGTTCCCGACACGTCTTCGCCGACCACCGCGCCGACGACCGCGCCGACCGCGGCCCCGCCGTCGGGCGCTCCGTCTTCCGCGCCCGCCAGCCCGAAGTCGATGGGTGGCCAGGACGACGCGGGCGTGCAGATCCAGCCCGCCGCGTTCGTGCGCGCGGCGAGCGCGCCGCCGTCCGCGCCCGCGTCAACCGCGCCGTCGTCGGCCGCGTCCTCCGCGCCGGCGAACCCGGCCACGCCGGAGACCACGCCTACGGCCCAAGAACTGGCCGCGTACGCGAGTCTTGACTGCAACAAGAAGGAAAACCAGCAGGGCCAGCCGCTCAACGATGTGCCAAACAAGTTCTTGGTCACCTGCGGAGCGCCGGACGGTTCGACCACCTGGTACAAGTACCTGCTCTATCCGACGCTGATCCCGGGCAAGCAGATCTCCAGCGCGCAGGCGCAGTTCGACACCCAGGGCGGCACCGGCTGGAGCGTGCAGCTCACCTTCAAGAGCGGCGCGCAAAGCACCTGGGCGAAGTTCACCGCGGCCAACATTGGCAAGCTGACCGCGATCGTCCTTGACGGCAACGTGTTCTCCGCCGAAACCATCCAAGGCGCCATCACCGGCCCGACCCAGATCACCGGCAACTTCAGCCACAAGCAGGCGAGCGACCTCGCCAACGTGTTGAAGTACGGCGCGCTCCCGCTGGCGTTCGACCAGCAGACCGCGCAGACCGTGTCGGCGACGCTCGGAAACAGCGAGCTGCACGCCGGCCTGCTGGCGGGCGCCATCGGCTTGATCCTGGTGCTGCTGTACTCGTTCTTCTATTACCGAGGTTTGTCGATCGTCACGGTCACCAGCCTCGCGCTGTCGGCGGCGATCCAGTACCCGATCATCGTCTTGCTGGGCAAGGGAATCGGCTACACGCTGACCCTCGCCGGCATCGCCGGTCTCATCGTGGCCATCGGCGTCACAGCCGACTCGTTCATCGTCTTCTTCGAGCGGCTGCGAGACGAGGTTCGCGAAGGCAACTCGTTGCGCAGCGCGGTCGAGAAGGGCTGGGTGCGGGCTCGGCGCACCATCGTGTCGGCCGACCTCGTCTCGTTGATCGCGGCGGTCATCTTGTACTGGCTGGCGATCGGCGACGTCCGTGGCTTCGCGTTCACCCTCGGCCTGTCGACGATCGTCGACTTGTTCATCGTCTTCTTCTTCACGAAGCCGCTGATCACCCTGCTGAGCCGAACGAAGTTCTTCGGCGAGGGACACCGGTTCTCCGGCCTCGACCCGGCCCACCTCGGCGTCGACAAGATACGTGTCGCGACTGCCGCCACCCGACGTGCCGCTCCGGCCAGGAAGGTGTGACATGAGCCGCCTCGGAACGCTCGGACACAACCTCTACACCGGCAAGGTCTCCTACGACTTCGTCGGGAAGTGGCGCCGTTGGCTCGCGCTCTCCGGCGCGGTCGTCATCATCAGCCTGATCGGGCTGGGAGTTCGCGGCCTCAACCTGAGCCTTGAGTTCAAGGGCGGCAGCCAGTTCACCTTCCCTGACAAGGGTTTCTCGAACTCTCAGGTCATGGACGTCATCACCGGCACCGGCGTCGGGATCACCGACCCGGTCGTGCAAACGCTGACCAACACCGGCGTCGGCAGCAAGAGTTACCAGGTCGAGACCAAGGCGCTGCAGCAGGACGAGTCGGCCAAGGTGGTCAGCGCGATCACCTCGAAGCTGGGCGTCGCGCAAAACCAGGTCTCAACGAACACGGTCGGCTCGAGCTGGGGTCAGCAGATCACCACCAAGGCGATCGAGAGCCTGATCATCTTCATCATCGCGGTGATCATTTATCTGTCGCTGCGCTACGAGTGGAAGATGGCGGCGGCGGCCATCATCGCGCTGCTGCACGACCTCGTCATCACGGTGGGCATCTACGCGCTCGTCGGGTTTGAGGTCGCGCCGTCGACCGTCATCGGCCTGCTGACGATCCTTGGTTACTCGCTTTACGACACAGTTGTCGTGTTCGACAAGGTCAGAGAGAACACAAAGGAAATCGCCGGTGGCAGCCGCATGACGTACAGCCAGGCCGCAAACCTGGCCGTCAACCAGACGTTGGTGCGGTCGATCAACACCTCCGTCATCGCGCTGCTGCCGGTGGCGTCGCTGCTGTTCGTCGGGGCCGGCTTGCTCGGCGCCGGCTCGTTGAAGGACCTCGCGCTCGCGCTGTTCATCGGCCTGGCCACCGGCACCTACTCGTCGATCTTCATCGCCACCCCCCTCGCGACCCTGTTCAAGGAGCGCGAGCCGCAGTTCCAGGCGCTGGCCAGGCGGGTCGCGGCCCGCCAGGGCGCGGCCGCCCGCACCCCGGCGGTCGTCGGCGCCGCGGGCGTGGGCGCCGGCACGGTTGCGATCAACGCGAACGCGATCGATCCGGACGACGCGGGCCCGGTCCGCGCCACGCAGCCGACCCCGGCGGACGAGCCGACCGAGCCGGCCGACGGGCGCACGTCGTCCGCCGCCGCGCGCACGCCGTCGCCCGCCGTGCGGCGACCCAACACCGCGCAGCGCCGCCCGGGCAACCGCCCGACCGGCAAGAAGAAGCGGCGGTAGGCGCAGACGATGGGGGTCGACGTCGGAGAGTTGCTGACCGCGCTGGTGCGCAATGTGCCCGACTACCCGTCGCCGGGCATCCTGTTCAAAGACATCACGCCGGTGCTCGCCGACCCGGGCGCCTTCGCCGCGGTGGTCGACGCGCTGGTCGACCAGCACGCGCCAGGCACGATCGACAAGGTCGTCGGCATCGAGGCGCGCGGGTTCATCCTCGCCGCCCCCGTCGCCTATCACTTGCGCGCTGGGTTCGTGCCGATGCGCAAGAAGGGCAAGCTGCCCTACGACACCTTCCAGTCCAGCTACGCCCTCGAATACGGCAGCGCGACGATCGAGGTGCATCGCGACGCGTTCCGGCCAGGGGAGCGGGTGCTGGTCGTCGACGACGTGCTGGCCACCGGCGGCACGGCGGCCGCGGCGATCGATTTGATCGAGCAGTGCGGCGCGCGGCTGGCCGGCCTGTCGTTCTTGCTTGAACTCACCGCGCTCGCCGGCCGGGCGAAGCTGCCCGACGCGGACATTCACACGCTGTTGCTCGTGTGAGCCGGCCCGGGCGCGGCGGGGTTTCTCGCGCACTGACCGGTTCGGCCGTCCATCGGTAGACTGAAAAGCCTCGCGGAACTTTCCAGGACGCCGCGACGAGGAGTGCCGGTGCAAGGTGGGGCGATTCCCGACGGCGCGGTGAGCGCGCCCGAGTCGCCCCCGCGCGCCGAAACCGAGCAGACCGCCCAGCCGGTCGAACTCGCCGACGTCCAGACCACGGACGACGTGACCGCCGAGGTCGAACCCGCCGTCTCGTCCGGCCGACGGGTGCGGGCCCGGCTGGCCAGGCTGGCCGCCCAGCGCGGCGGCGCCCAGGCGTCACCGGTGCTCGACCCGCTGATCCGCGCCATCCGGGCCGCGCACCCGAAGGCTGACACCCGCGCCATCCAGCGCGCGTACGAGGTCGCCGAGCAGTGCCACTCGGGTCAGTTCCGCAAGAGCGGCGACCCGTACATCACCCACCCGCTCGCGGTGGCGACCATCTTGGCCGAGCTCGGCATGACCACACCGACGATCGTCGCCGCGCTGCTGCACGACACCGTCGAAGACACCCCCTACACGCTCGACGCGCTGCGCAAGGAGTTCGGCGACGAGGTCGCGGCGCTGGTCGACGGCGTCACCAAGCTCGACCGGGTGAAGTACGGCGACGCCGCCACCGCCGAGACCGTGCGGAAGATGGTCGTCGCGATGGCCCGCGACCCGCGGGTGCTGGTGCTGAAGCTGTCCGACCGGCTGCACAACATGCGCACGCTGCGCTACCTGCCGCCTGAGAAGCAGGAGAGCAAGGCCCGCGAGACGCTGGAGATCTACGCGCCGTTGGCCCACCGGCTCGGCATGAACACCCTGAAGTGGGAGCTTGAGGATCTGTCGTTCGCGACGCTTTTCCCCAAGCGCTACGAGGAAGTCGTGCGGCTGGTCACCGACCGCGCGCCGAGCCGAGAGACCTACTTGGCGAGCGTCATCGACCAGGTCAACCAGGAGTTGCGCAACGCCAAGATCAAGGCGACGGTCACCGGACGGCCGAAGCACTACTACTCGATCTACCAAAAGATGATCGTGCGTGGCCGCGACCTCGGCGACATCTACGACCTGCTCGGCGTCCGCGTGCTCGTCGACACCGTGCGCGATTGTTACGCCGCCCTCGGCATCATCCACGCGACCTGGAACCCGGTGCCGGGCCGGTTCAAAGACTTCATCGCGATGCCGAAGTTCAACCTCTACCAGTCGCTGCACACCACGGTGATTGGCCCTGGCGGCAAGCCGGTCGAGCTGCAGATCCGCACGCACGCGATGCACCGTCGCGCCGAGTACGGCATCGCCGCGCACTGGAAGTACAAGGAGGAGTCGCTCGGCGCCGACACCGGCTCCTCGTCGTCCGGCAACGACATGGCCTGGCTGCGCCAGCTGCTCGACTGGCAGAAGGAGGCCGCCGACCCGGGCGAGTTCTTGGAGTCGTTGCGCTTCGACATCCAAGGCGCCGAGGTCTACGTGTTCACCCCGAAGGGCGACGTCCTGGCGTTGCCGCAAGGCTCGACGCCGGTCGACTTCGCTTACGCGGTCCACACCGAGGTCGGGCACCGCTGCATCGGCGCACGGGTCAACGGCCGGCTGGTGCCGCTCGACTCCGCGCTCGACAACGGCGACGCCGTCGAGATCTTCACCTCGAAAGCACCCAACGCGGGGCCGAGCCGCGACTGGCTGACCTACGTCAAGTCGCCGCGGGCGCGCACCAAGATCCGGCAGTGGTTCGCCAAGGAACGCCGCGAAGACGCGATCGAAGACGGCAAGCAGGCCATCGCGCGGGCGATCCGCAAGCAGGGCCTGCCGCTGCAGCGGCTGCTGTCCGACGACGCGCTCGGCACGCTCGCCCGCGAGATGCACTACACCGACGTGTCCGGCCTGTACGCCGGCGTCGGCGAAGGTCATGTCACGGCGCAAACCGTCGTCCAACGCTTGTTGCAGGCGCGGGGCGGCGCTGAGGGCGCCGTCGAAGACCTGGCCGAGACCGTGCAGCCGGTGCCGCGCGGCGAGCCGTCCCGCCGGTTGCGCTCGGCCGGCGACCCCGGCGTGGTCGTCAAGGGCGCGACGGACGTCTGGGTGAAGCTCGCGCGTTGCTGCACGCCGGTGCCCGGCGACCGGATCCAGGGCTTCGTCACCCGCGGCAACGGCGTCTCCGTGCACCAAGCCGACTGCGTCAACCTGGTCACCATGCGGGCCAACGAGCCCGACCGCGTCGTCGAGGTCGAATGGGCGCCCGGCGCCGCGTCGGTGTTCCTGGTCGTGGTGCAGGTCGAAGCGCTCGACCGCTCGCGGCTGCTCGCCGACCTCACGCAGGTGCTGTCAGATCAGCACGTCAACATCCTCGCCGCGTCGGTCACCACCACCCGCGACCGGGTGGCGGTGAACCGGTTCACCTTCGAGATGGGCGACCCGAAGCACCTCGGGCACGTGCTGAAGGCGGTGCGCGCGGTCGACGGCGTCTACGACGCCTACCGGGTCACCTCCGGCGTCACGCCCGCGCGCGCCTGACCCGCCGTCGGCCGGCTACTTGCTGCTCGACGCCGGGGCCGGGTTCGGGGCGCCCGACGAAGCTGACGGGCTCGCCGAGTGCGTGGTGGCCAGCACGTCGACGACGAACACCAGCTCCTCGTTCGGGCCGACGCCGCCCGAGCCCGACGGGCCGTACCCGAGGCTCGGCGGGATGACGATCTCGCGCCGGCCGCCGACCTTCATGCCGGTGACGCCCTGCGCGAAGCCCGGGATCACGCCCTGCAACGAGAACGTCGCGGTCTGGCTGCGCGACCACGAGGAGTCGAACTCCTTGCAGTCGACGTAGTTGACGCCCAGGTAGTTCATGGTCACCGTGTCGTCGGCCTTGACGGTCTCGCCGGCGCCGACGATGAGGTCCTTCGACTGCAAGGTGATCGGCACCGTGCCGGCCGGGATGGTGATGGTCGGCTCGGTCTTCAACGCCGGGTCGACGCCCGAGGGCAGGATCGGGAAGTTGGCGATCGGCGACGCGACCACGCTCGGCTTGGTGGTGCAGCCGTCCGCGTGGGTCGGCGGCGGTGGCGGCGGCGCGCTGCTCGTCGGCGCGCTGGAGCCGCTGGAGCCGCTGGCGACGGGGGACGAGCCGGACGCCGCGGACTTGCCGTTGCCCCCGGACAGCACGACGGCGAGCACGATCGCGACGATCGCGACGACGGCTGCCGCCGCCCCGCCGATCGTCATCCGCTGGCGCGCCTTGGCGCGTGCCGCCGCGCGCTCCTGCAGTCGTCGCTCGTAGCGCTCACGGGCGATCTGCCGTCTGCGGTCCTTGCCGGCCACCAGCTCTCCTTCGTCTTCGCGCGGGCGTCTCAGGCGGGCGACAGTCTAGAGGCGCCCGATAGGCTGCTGTGGCGGCGCCGGAGTTTCCTCAGGGCTTTCTAAAAGACCCGCCCGCCCCCCGCGCGCCCCTTACGCCCGCCCCAGGAAAGGACGATCGTGCTCGTCGTCGGGTTTCCGACCGGCTCGTTCGCGGCCAACTGCTATCTCGTCGCGACGACCGCCGGCGCGCCGTGCGTGATCGTCGACCCGGGGCAGGACGCGGTGGCGGCCATCGGCGCCGCGCTAGCCGAGCACCGGCTGCGGCCGGCCGCGGTGCTGCTCACCCACGGCCACCTCGATCACATGCTGTCGGTGCTGCCGGTGTGCGAGGCGAACGACGTCCCGGCCTACGTCCACCCGGCCGACCGCGCGCGGCTGTCCGACCCGCTTGGCGGGTTGCCCCCTGACTGGGCGGCCGCGCTCGGCCTGGCCGGCGTCACCTTCCGCGAGCCGGACGACGTGCGGGAGCTGGTCGACGGCTCGGCGGTCGACGTCGCCGGACTGTCGTTCCACGTCGAGCACGCGCCCGGCCACACGGCCGGCTCGATGGTCTTCCGCACGCCGGACGGCGGCCCTGACGGCGAGCCGATGATGTTCGCCGGTGATCTGGTCTTTGCCGGGTCCATCGGCCGCACCGACTTGCCCGGCGGTGACGACGACGCGATGCGGGCGAGCCTGGCTCGCGTCGTCCTGGGCGCCGCCGACGAGACGGTTGTGCTGCCGGGGCACGGTCCGCGCACCACGATCGGCCGGGAGCGGGCGACCAACCCGTACCTGCGCGGGCTCGCGGTCGGGGCGGCGCGATGAGCCGGGTCACTCCGCTGTCGGGATTTCCCGAGTGGCTGCCCGAGCAGCGCATCGTCGAGCAGCACTTTCTCGACTCGATCCGCCGCACCTTCGAGCTGAACGGGTTCGCGTCGATCGAGACCCGCGCGGTCGAGCCGCTCGACCAGTTGCTGCGCAAGGGCGAGATCGACAAAGAGGTCTACGTGCTGCGCCGGCTGCAGGCGGCCGCTGACGAGGCCGACGCCGGGCTGGGCTTGCACTTCGACCTCACCGTGCCGTTTGCGCGCTACGTGCTGGAGAACGCCGGGCATTTGGTCTTTCCGTTGCGGCGGTACCAGATTCAAAAGGTCTGGCGGGGTGAGCGTCCGCAAGAGGGTCGCTATCGCGAGTTCACCCAGGCCGACGTCGACGTGATCGATCGCGACACGCTGCCGTTCCACTACGAGATCGAGTTGCCGCTGGTGATCGGGGAGGCGCTGGGAGCGTTGCCCATCCCACCGGCGCGCATCCAGGTCAACAACCGAAAGTTGGCCGAGGGTTTCTATCGCGGCGTCGGTGCGAGCGACCCGGCGGCGGTGCTGCGGTCGGTCGACAAACTGGACAAGATCGGGCCTGGCGCCGTCCGGGATTTGCTGGTTTCCGACGCCGGGCTGTCGGCGGCGGGCGCTGACGCGTGCCTCGGGCTGGCTGGCATCTCGTCGTCCGACGCCTCTTTCGCCGACCGGGTCAAGGCGTTGGGCGTCAGCGATCCGATGCTCGACGAGGGGCTCGACGAGCTGGTGCGGGTGGTCGAGGGGGCCGCCGCGCTGCGGCCGGGGCTCGTGGTGGCCGACCTGCGGATCGCGCGCGGCCTCGACTACTACACCGGCACGGTCTACGAGACGTTGCTCGCGGGGCATGAGGATCTAGGTTCGATCAGCAGCGGCGGCCGCTACGACTCCTTGGCCAGCGACGGCCGCACCACCTACCCAGGCGTCGGCATCTCGATCGGGGTGTCGAGGATCTTGGGCCGGGTGCTCGGGCAACGGGTGGTCGAGGCGTCGCGGTCGGTGCCGACCTGCGTGCTGGTGGCGGTGACCAACGACGACTCGCGGCCGCGCGCGATGGCGGTGGCGTCGGCGCTTCGGGCGCGCGGGATCGCCACCGAGGTGGCGCCGTCGGCGGCCAAGTTCGGCAAGCAGATCAGGCACGCGGATCGGCGGGGTATCCCGTACGTGTGGTTCTGCGATGACGGCGGCGATTCCGTGAAGGACATCCGCTCGGGGGAGCAGGTGGCGGCGTCGGCCGAAAACTGGCTGCCGCCCGATGATGATGTGTGGCCAACTGTTCGTCCCGCTGCATCGAATGAATCGAATGAGGAGTCGTAGTTGATTCGCACGCGAGAGGCCGGCACGCTGCGCCGCGCCGACGCCGGAACCGTCGTCACGCTCGCCGGCTGGGTGGCCCGTCGGCGCGATCTCGGCGGCGTGGCGTTCGTCGACCTGCGCGACTCATCGGGCATCGC
>Ga0187809_10000569_pt1 | contig 19165 bp, 19 predicted proteins | sample NC_wetland_sal_i_8_FD_132415 | JGI IMG/M metagenome (GOLD analysis project Ga0187809, IMG submission 132415) | Wetland sediment microbial communities from Neuse River Estuary, North Carolina, USA - ASW_4 | ecosystem: Environmental > Aquatic > Freshwater > Wetlands > Sediment | place: USA: North...
CCTCCCCGGAGCGCCGGGTCGATATAGCTTTTGAAATGGAACTTGTTGTTGAACCGGAGTTGTTCCAGTTCGACGTACAGGTGAAGGGTCTCCATGTCCTTCATGAGCGGCACCCGGTCGTTACGGCTGCTGTCTAGAATGCTCCGGATGAGGCTCGAGAACTTGTTGAGATAATCGGAAGCCTGTCGTCTATCGTTTTGCATGATAAAGTACTCGATGCTGTTGAGACAATTGAAAATGAAATGCGGGTTCATCTGGGAGCGAAGCACCTGCATTTGCAGTTCTGCCCGGATCTTCTCGGCCTGTATCTTCACCCGCCGGTTGCGCTGAAAGAAATAAAGTCCTCCCGCGATCAGCAGGAACAGGGATACGGCGCCATACAGCGTGCTGGTCTGCCGGCTGCTTTTTAACTGCAGGTGCTGAAGTTCGCCTTCCTTCTGCAGCAACGCGATCTGTTCCTCCTTTTGACGGGTTTTATAAAGGGCTTCAAAATCAGCAAGCCGGGATTTTGTCTCATCATCCGTCAGCGAATCCTTGCGTTTCATAAACTGTTGCTGGTACTGGTAGGCATCCCGGTAGTGACCGCGCCTGGCTTCGACGGCGGCCAATCCCTGCAGGGCGATCACAACCGACACATCGCTGCCATACCGGCCGGCCAGCGCCAGCGCGCGCACCAGCGTATCGGCCGCCGCATCCCAGTGATGCAGCCCCGTATCGATCACCGCGGCATCCTGCAGGTAACTGATCCACCCCGCCTGGTCGTCCCGGGCGATCAGCCACGGCCGGATACTACGCAATACCTCCCCGGCCTGGCGGAAGCGTTTCTCATTGCAGAGGATGGCCACTTCGTTAAAGGGCCCGCGGCTATAGAGCTGGTCGCCGTTATGGATCAGTTTGCCCACCGAGTCCGCTTCGTCGTTGAAATAGCGCGCGGAATCATTTCGGTCAAGATTGGTATAATAGGTCGCCAGGTTGGCCGCCGTTCCCATAAAGGGCATGTTGGCGCCCGCCAGGTAGGTGAGCGCTTCGCGGGCGTACCGCACCGCATTGGTATCGTCCTCCGATTCGTCATACAGCTCCGCCAGGTTGGCGAGCCCCAGGCCGATCCCCGGCCGGTAACCGTTTTTCCGGTTGCCCTCGATGGACAGCTGGTACAGCGAGATGGCGGTCCTGAACATGCCGAAATTCTGGTACACGCCTGCCATGTTCCCGGCAAGTCCCACGCGGATCTTGTTGGCGGGATCGAGTGTATCCAGGCGCGCATGGAGGCTGTCCATATAGACCATCGCAGAATCCCGCATGCCCAACTGTACAAAACGTTCCATGATCTCCCGGACCGAGATGATATTGTAATAATTGAATTTATCCGGGAAATAACGGGGAACCTTGCGGTAATAGAAAATGGCGCTGTCCGGCCGGGAAGTTCCGTAAGAGAAGGCTTTCCCCAGGTCGAAATAAAAGATGCCCTTCATGCTGTCGACACCGTTCTTCAGGGCAAGCGACAGGCCCTCCCGGGACATGTCATACACGGCGTCCAACTGGCCCGTGTTAAGCGAGTCCCCGATGGCCTCCATCAACCCGCGCATCCGGGTAACGTCTCCACCAGGCGTTGCGCGGGTTACGGCTGCCGGGTTCGCCTGTTCGTGCTGCTGCGCGTGCGTGGATCCCCGGAACAGCAGGATCAGCATCCCGCATCGCAATAGGTATCGTATCTGCCAGGAGAAGTTTGTCATAACGGAACCTGTCCTAAATTTACCGATTCAGGGTGACATCAAAGGTAAGCGCGGCACCTGCGGGGACATAGCCTGCCTGCATAGCAGGCCGGGTTGACCCGGTAAACGGCCGGTCGGTGGCGACGGGCGGCGGCCTGCCGTTGGTTACGTTGTACGGCCTTTTGTCATAATCGCCTTGCGGGAATTCCTGAAAACAACGAGATTCCCGCCGCAACGGTTGTCCAAAATCCATTCAATTGAAACGAATCTCTTCTATCGATTTCACCCGCGGGCTGGTCATGATCATCATGGCACTGGACCACATCCGGGACCTCATGCACGTAACGTCCCTGACGCAAAACCCGCTCGATCCCGCCACGACCACCCCCCTGTTGTTCTTCACCCGCTGGATCACCCACCTGTGCGCGCCGGTATTTGTTTTTCTGTCGGGTACCTCGGCCTATCTTTCCTTTCAGAAAAGGAACGATGTCGCGGCGATGCGGCGGTTCCTGGTATCGCGGGGCATCTGGCTCATCGTCCTGGAATTTACAATCGTCGGCTTTGGCATTTGGTTCGACTTCCAATTCCGGATATTCTTTTTCCAGGTGATCGCCGCGATCGGGTGCAGTTTTATCGTATTATCCTTCCTGCTGAAGGTCCCGGTAAAATGGATCGCCGCGGCGGGACTGGTCATCGTCCTGGGACATAACCTGCTTGATCTGCCCGGGGCCCTCCCGTCTTCGATCGCGGGAACGATCCTGACACCGCTTTTTTTCCCGGTGGGGTATAACATCACCCCCCATACCCTGTTTTTCATAGGCTACCCGGTCATCCCATGGCTGGGAATCATGTTACTCGGCTTCGCTGCGGGGCCGCTGTTCCTGATGGACCCGCGGAAGAAAGTACGGCGGTTGCTGCTGGCAGGCACCGGGCTGCTGATCTTTTTCGCCCTGCTGCGTTATGCCAATGTTTACGGGGATCCCGCGCCCTGGTCGTTGCAGAAAAATGGCCTCTATGACCTGCTGTCTTTCCTGAATGTGACCAAGTACCCCCCATCGCTCCTGTTCACGGCGATCATGCTGGGCTGCATGATGTTCATGCTGGCTTTCGGGGAATCCGTCAGCAACCGGTTTACACGGGTAGTCAGTGTATATGGGAAAGTGCCTTTGTTTTATTATATCATCCACTGGTACCTGGTGCATGGTACGTTGCTGGTCATCATGAGGCTCCAGGGATTTCACTGTAACGACCTCCAGTTCGGGGCTTTTAATTTCGGGCGGCCGAAGGCGCCCAGCGGCATCCCGCTGTGGGGCGTGTATGTCGTCTGGATCTGCCTGGTAGTGTTCATGTACCCGCTCTGCAAACGGTACAGCCGCTACAAAATGGCGCACCCCGAAAAAAAATGGCTGCATTACCTGTAAGGGCCCCGGGGTGAAAGTTCCGTATTGACCCGATGCCGGAAGCCATGATTTATTCCGGCGCATTGCTTTTATTTATAAATTTAAGGTAGTGATGGGTGGACGTAACAGGAATACCCGACAAATGAAACGATCAGAAATGAAAATAGCCACGTATAATGTAAATGGCATCAACAGCCGGCTGCCCGTATTGCTGAGATGGCTGGAAGAAACCGCGCCGGACCTCGTTTGCCTGCAGGAATTGAAATCGCCCGCGGAAAAGATCCCCGAAGAGGCCATCCGGAACGCCGGGTACAAGGCCATCTGGCACGGCCAGAAAAGCTGGAACGGTGTGGCGATCCTCAGCAGGCAGCAGGAGATGACCGAGATCCGTCGGGCGCTGCCGGGAGACGCCGAAGATGTGAACAGCCGCTACCTCGAGGCGACCATCGGCGACCTGACGCTGGGATGCCTGTACCTGCCCAACGGCAACCCCGCACCCGGTCCCAAATTCGACTACAAAATGAAGTGGTTCGAGCGGCTGACGCGACATGCTGCCGACCTTTTATCGGCAGGCACCCCCGTGATCCTGACGGGGGATTTCAATGTTATGCCGACGGAACTTGATGTCTACAAACCCGAACGCTGGGTGGATGACGCGTTGTTCCGGCCCGAAGTGCGGGAGGCGTTCAGGACGCTGGTGGACCAGGGATGGACCGATGCGATCCGTAAACTCTACCCCCGGGAGACGATCTACACCTTTTGGGATTATTTCAGAAATGCATTTGACCGCAACGCCGGGTTGCGGATCGATCACTTCCTGCTGAGCCCCGCCGTCAGCAAACGCCTCACGGGCGCAGGCGTCGACCGCGCCGTCCGCGGCTGGGAAAAGTCAAGTGATCATGCGCCGGTCTGGATCACGATCTCCTGATAACACCCCCGTGCGTGCATCAGTCAAAAATGATGGTCTTGTTCCGGAAGACAAAGACCTGTTCGTTGCACACCAGCCGGACCGCATGGGCCAGTACGTTCTTTTCGATATCCCTGCCGGCGCGCGCCATTTCCCTGGCGTCCTGGGTATGGTCCACGGGTATGACGCTTTGCGCGATGATCGGCCCTTCATCCAATACCTCGCTGACAAAATGCGCCGTAGCGCCGATGATCTTTACGCCCCGCTGGTAAGCTTGCTGGTAAGGATTGGCGCCAATGAAAGCCGGTAAAAAGGAATGGTGGATGTTGATGATCCGGTTGCGGTAGTTTTCAACGAACCCGGGCGTGAGGATCCGCATGTATTTTGCCAGCACCAGGAAATCCGGGGCAAGTGCTTCCAGGATCCGCAGGATCGCTTCCTCGTGCGCCTCCCGTGACCGGTTCGCCGGGTCGACATGGTAAAAAGGCACCTCGAACTGGCGGGTCAGCTGCGCCAGCGAATCGTAATTGCTGATCACGCCGGCGATCTCGAGGGGAAGATCGTTGAAACGGTAACGGATCAGCAGGTCGCTCAGGCAATGGTATTCTCTGGTCGCAAGGATCACGATCCGTTTAGGGCGGTTGGTGGTCAACCGAACATCGGCCGTCGCGGGCAACACGCTCCGGACCTCCCCGCAAAGAAATGCCGGATCGATATCACCCGAAAATTCGGTGCGCATGAAGAAATGACCCCATGTCCGTTCCACGAACTCCCCGTTGCGCACGACATTCAGGCTGTGCCCGTAAATGATCCCGGAAACCTTATAGATCAGGCCGGGTTCATCCGGGCAGTGGATCAACAATATATGGGTAGGTTGGGCTGCTGCCATACAACACGGTTTAACCCTGCAATTTTAGGTCAAAGCTTCCTGTATAACAAGAATGGAAAACATTTCTTACATTTATACAGACAAACCCGCAGCAGCGGCTCCCCTCACTTTAAAACCTTTCATATGACATGGCATCGTTCCAGATTGCTCACAGGCATCCTGCTCCCGGCAATCGTTTTCTGTTCGCTTCAGTCGTTCATTTATACAAAGGGGGATCCCAGGACCGTCACCGGAGAAATACTGGATATGAAGTGTTACCTGGCTTCCGGCGCGCATGGTGAAGGACACATGCAGTGTGCCAAGACCTGCATCCAGGGAGGGGCACCGATGGGCATCCTGACGGATGACGGCCAGGTATACCTGCTGGTGGCAGACAGCAAGGATTCCGATCCGTATGATGATGCAAAAAAATATGCGGGACAGGAAGTCACGCTGACCGGAACCGTACAAAAATCCAACGGCGTCCAGGCCATCATCGTAAGCGAGGTCAAACCGAAATCCTGAAAAAGTCCCTCCGGGCCCGTGTGAGCTGGTAAAGATACCGGGTCCGCATCCCCGCGCATCGTCCTGCCGGCACGCTACCGTGACCGGCCCGGCCTCTTCACAACCAACCATCACCGACACACCGGCGGCCGGATGCTACCAGGAAGAGCGCTTATGATTTGTCCTCTTCCAGGTTATCATGATCCTCCCCGCCAAGACTGTAGTAATTGTTTTCCTCGTCCTCTTCCCCGATCGCTTCATCCGGGTCATCGAGTTCGGAACCGGGAACGTCCAGGTCTTCGCCGGGGCCCTCTTCCGTTTTCCCGGCAAGCCTTTTTCGCACGATCTCTTCATCTTCCATCGGGATCTCACGTTCCTTGTTATAAATATCATCTTCCGCCTTGTAGATCGGCAGGGGAAATTTCTTATCCTGCCCCGTTTCCTTTTCTTTCTTCTGTCCCATCACCTTGTTTTTTGGTTAACACTGCTATTCAAAGTTAGGCCGTTTTTCTTAGGATCCCCCTGTCCTTTACCGGTACACAAAATTGTTGCCACATTGTGTACGGTCAAAGGCGGACGTCCGTGACTGGCCAGGAAATACCGGGTGCAAGCAAGCCGGGGTCCGACGGGCCCTGCACGAAAGCACGAGGCCCGCTTTTTGCGGGCCCCGTGACGATGAATTATTTAACCTTGAGCGGAACACTGAGGTGCTCCCATTCCAGCAATATTTCATTTTTGTGGATCACGAATTTCATCCTTTCATTGAACATGGAGGATTGGTTCGGTTTTACACTCACGCGGAGCACATCCTTTGCAGGATTTTCGGTGGTGCTTCCGTCTTCGTTGATACCCCACTGGCCCGTCTGGGAGTTGAAAATGAATACCCACTCCTTTTCACCCGGGATCGTATACAGGCTGTAGGTGCCCGCGGGTAATTCCTTCCCTTCTATGGTGATCGCCTTGTCGGTGGTGAAGATGGTGGCCTTGTTGGCCCCGGTTCTCCACACCTTGTCGTAGGGAACCAGGCCGCCCCAGATTTTCCTGCCCTTTACGCCGGGGCTGCTGTAATCGATTTTGACGTTGGCACCGCCGGCCATCCCGGTCGCTGTTTCGGGCGGGCTGAGGGGTTTTTTGTTGTCCTGGGCCCAGGTCATGGATGTCATGAGCAGGGCTACCATGGTAAGAGACATTGCTTTGGAAAAGATCTTGTTCATTGTTTGTGAGATTTATTTGACAAAAAAATTGGGTATAAAAATAGTGATTTCCGGATGGGCCCGCCGACCGCCTGCATAAAATCCGGTCCCTTCGGTCTGCGCGGGGTACACCCGGCGATGTCCCCTGTCAGGACAGTCCTTTCAGGTACGCAGCGCTTGCCCGGAAGGTGTCGGGGGACATTTCGACGAAAACGTTCTGTACCCCGCCGGTCACGGCCGCCGCGAAAAAATCTTTCCAGTCGATCACGCCCTGGCCGATCGGCACTTCTTTTTTGTCGTTCGTCCAGTCGGAAAGGTGGGAAGAGAGAAATCTCCCGGGGTATTTCCGGAAATAATCCGCCGCCTTATAGCCCAGGTTGATCACCTCTGTCTGGAACTGCATTTTTACAAGCGACGGGTCAAAAGCATTCATGAGCGCATCGTAGATCAGTTGCCCTTCCAGGACGTGGAACTCGAATTCATGGTTGTGAAAGCCTGTCTGCATCCCTTCGCGGTGTATTCTTTCGGCGGCCTGGTTAAGATGCCCGGCTGCATCCTGGTAGTCCCTGAGGGTCGCCGTGGCGGGCAACCAGAAGGTGGAACAGATCATCTGCTGAAGACCCATCTGGTGGGCGAAGGCAATCGTGTCGCCGATCTTGTCCTGGGCCAGTTCGCCGAACCCGAAATGGCAACTGATACACCCCAGCCCCGCATCCTCGATGGTCTTGCGCAGGTCGGCGACCGGCATTTTTGCCAGCGGCCCAAAACCGATATCCTTGTATCCCTGGGGTGAACACATTTCTATGAACTGGTATCCCTGCGAAGCAATGTCTTTCAATGTACCGGCCAGGTCATTGCCAAGGCGATCCTTTACTGACCAGGACTGTACGCCCAGTGGCAGGTTCATCGAAGCGGCGTGCCTGAAGAACGAGGCGGGCAATTTTGATACGGCCGCCAAACCAAGGGCAGCACGCGAACCCATGGCGAGAAATTTCCTTCTTGGTACAAGATGCATATACGGTTGTTTTAGCTTTTTTAGCGAACCGCGCGGATCAGAGCGTGTCCGGGTCCCACCCGGGCCGGTAGGAACGCTTCAGGTAATCGTTTGCTGTGGATGAATTGAGTACCTGCGCCGTCGCTCCGTCATACTGCAACGCCGTGTTGGATCGCAGCGCGACCGCGTACAGGTTGATCGCCTCCGTCAGGAATTCCGCTTCCGGGATACTGCCCGGGTATTGCCTGGCGGATTTGATGGCTTCGGCGAACAGGGGCAATGCCCGGGTGGTTTCCTGTACCTGGTTGCCGTTGCCGGTGGTCCTGCCGGTGGTCATCCCGGCGTTTTTGCCCGATATGATCTGCGGGTTCTGAACATTGAATCCTGCCAGGATGGCCCCGTCCGTTCCGACAAACATCATGCCTTCCTCCGGCAGCGGTTTGTTCTGGCCGAGCAATGCTTCCGGCGTATCTGGGCGCATGCCGCCATCATACCAGTACAGGTCGACCGGCGGGCGATCGCCGTTGGCCGGGTAGCTGAACCGCACCGTACTGGCCGTCGGGAAGGAAAAATCGTTATTAATGCGGAAAGGTACCGCGCCGTTAAAACTGCACACATGTGAACGCCGCGGCTCGACCAGGGTCGGCGAGGTAAGCTTGAGCGCATTGAAGACCGTCCAAAGGCTGTAATGTCCCATGTCGGCCATGCAACCGCCCCCGAAATCATACCATCCGCGGAACACCATGTTCGTATAATCCGGGCTGTAATCACGGGTTGCCTCGGGGCCCAGCCACAGGTTCCAGTCAAATCCGTCGGGGACCGGCGTCTTCCCGGAAGGCAACTGGTCGTATTGCGGCCACACCGGGCGGTTGGTCCAGTTGTGTATTTCCCGCAACGTGCCGATGGCCCCGGCCTGGAGCCATGCCATGACCGGACTCATGTCCCCGTTACTGTCCCAGGGAACCAGGTGCGTGACTACCTGCGGCAGGCTGCGCGCCATCGCGATCACCTTTTTCCCTTCCGCAAGCCGGTTGGAAACCGGCTTGTGAACCAGTACATGTTTTCCCCGTTTCATGGCCGCCATCGCCAGTACTCCGTGCAGGTGATCAGGGGTCATGATCTTCACCGCATCAATATTCTTTTCCTTGTCCAGCAGCACCCGGGGATCCGCGTATGCGGTGCATCCCGGGTAACCGTCCACACGGGCCACCCGTGTGTAGTACTGATCGATGATATCCTTTGCGGTATCCCGCCCGCCGGGAATCCCGTGATCCCCACCGGGCGCCCAGGAAGGATCCTGCAGGGTCTTGCGGATCTCATCACGCAGGTAGTCCGGGCCCCAGTCCCGGTAGCCGCGCGCCTCCTTGTTGGGATCGCAAATCGCCACCACGCGAATCTGGGGAACCGCGAGCATGGGTAACAGTTCCCGCGTGCCCTGCGTGCCCGTGCCAATATAAGCCAGTGTGATCATATCGCTGGGCGCGACATAGCCCCTGCCGCCCAGCACGAACCGCGGCAATATCGTGAATCCTGCCGCGGATGTTGCCGTCATTTCCACGAACTGCCGCCGGCTGATCGGGGACCTTTCAGTTTGCTGCTTTTCCGGTTGGGTTTCCTGCGCGGGGGAATTCCCGTCGGGCCCGGTGCGTTTTTCGCTCATATCGCAATGGTAAAAAGTGAAGGATCTCCTAAAGGTAGGAAAATAATGGACGGAGGCTCCCGGAAGTTCAGGGACCGCCGGGACACCAGGAAAAGAAGGCGAACGGGTGACCCACGCCGGCCGGGATCTTCGAATACCCGTAGGCGTTAGCCGCTACCGGGCAGAACAACCTCGATGTTATGAAAATTTAACCGGGTCTCCTGTGTGACAGGCGGAATTTTATTGCGAACTTAGCGACGCTAGCGGGTCGATTGCGATAGCAGGCCGCTGCTGCTCCCGTGACATAAAATACAAAACGGTGTTTGTAAAATCGAGATGGATACTGGGCGTCCTTGCCGTCGGCGTGTTGTCCTATATGATCGCCGATGTCGTTCATGAAGTGATCGGCCACGGGGGAACCTGCCTGGCCCTCGGTAACAAGATTACCCTGTTAGGTTCCGTTTACTTCAGGAGTACACCCACCAGCGCCCTGACCGATGCCGGCGGCCCGCTGGCCAACCTGGCAGCGGGACTCATCGTATGCGGTGTCATGGCTTTGAAGTGCCCGCGTTCCCCGCTTGCCGCCCTGCTGATGCTGTCGGTGGCGGCCTATAACCTGTTCTGGTTTTGCGGAACGCTGGTTCAGTCCGGGTTCAGCAACGAAGGTGACTGGATCGAACCGCTGCGCGTCCTGCATCTGGAATCGCTCCATGAATCCGCTCTGCTGGCGTTTGGAATAACTTTTTACCTGGTCTCGGCCCGGCTCATCGCGGTACGTTTGCTCCAGGTCACCCGCGTCCTCCCTGAATTCCCGGTCCGGGAAGCCTGCGTCATCGCTTTTACGGGCGCCGCCATGGCGGCCGTCCTCGCAGGACTTTGCTACCGGCCCGACCGCTGGCAGGGCGCGGTACAGGGTGGACTCGAAATGGTGTCGTCGCTTCCGGTCCTGCTCATCGACGGCTATACCAAAACGGAGCGCCGGTACCAGGTCTCCCGGGCATTCAGCATCCTGGCCCTCCTTGCGGCCATGCTGCTGGTTGTCTTTTGCCTTACGTTGGGAGAAGGCCTGGCGACAACCTGATTAAACGATCCGGAACGCCGCCGGTCTGACAACAACATGAAACAGCTTCTCACGTCCCTGCTCCTCCTGCTGGCGACCGGCATTTCCCGGGCGCAGGAAATGAATGCCGGCCGCGAAACCCGCGGTTGGATCACGATCGGTCAGCGGGCGCGTTCCTTCATCCTGTATGTTCCGCATGGTTACAGTCCGTCCCGGAAAATCCCCCTGATCATATTGCTGCACGGGGGCGGCGCAACCGCCGCGTCCATGTTCCACATCAGCAACGGCACGGACTTCCAGACGATCAGTGAACGGGACACGGTCCTGCTGGTGGCCCCGCAGGGAATCGACAAAAGCTGGAATGACGGGCGGGACACCAAGGCGCACAGGGCCGGCGTAAACGACGTGCAGTTTGTCGCCTCGCTGCTCACGTATTTGCAGTCCCGCTATGCGATCGATTCCTCGCGGATCTATGCCACGGGCATTTCCAACGGGGGATTTATGGCATCCCGCCTCGGTTGTGAAATGGGCCGGCGGTTGGCCGCCATCGCCGTCGTGGCTGCCACGATGGGCGTAGACACGCCGCTGGCGACCTGCGGTACCCATGCAATGCCCGTACTCTATATCCATGGCACGGACGACCCGGTGGTACCCTTTGACGGAGGGGTCAAAACGATCGGCGCGGAAGGTGCATTCGTGTCGCACCGGCAGGTAATGGACGACTGGGTCCGGCGTGATGGCTGTGACCGGGTGCCGGTGGTCACGGAGCTGCCGGACCAGGCAGCCGACGGGACGCACATCACGGAAACGGATTATACGGGGGGCAGGGACGGATCCGAAGTGACCGGTTACGTGATCCGCGGCGGAGGTCATACCTGGCCCGGTGGCAAGCAATATCTTCCCCGGGTGTTCATCGGGCGTGTCAGCGGGAATATGAACGGGTGTGAGGTGATCTGGGAATTTTTCCGGCGGCATGCCCTTAACGGCAGCAACATTACCCAATGAGTTCCCCGATGATCCGGGCGGTACCTTCCAGGTCCCGGTGCTGGTAAGCATGGATGCCCACCTTGCGGGCGGCCTGGACCAGCATCTCGCGGTCGTCTATATATATACATTCCTCGGGTCGTGCCTGGGCGATTCCCAACGCCAGCCTGAAGATGCCGGGATCGGGCTTGCGCATGCCAACCTCGCAGGAGGATACGAAGGCATCGAAAAAGTCGTGCAGCCTGAACTGCCGGATACGGTAGTCGTTCAGGTCCCTGGGTTCGTTGTTGATAGAGATCACCTTGATCCTGGGATGGCGGGCTTTCCAATCCACCATCCATTTCAGCATACCGGGCAACTCATGGGATTGGGACAGCATGAATTCCTTGAACGCGTCGCGTGAGAAAGAACGGGGATGATTGAAGACGGCCGTATCCAGGTAGTCATCCCACGATATCCTGCCGATCTCGTAAACGTTAAAGATGAAATCATGGAGGATCCCCATCTCGAACAGGTCAATCCCGAATTCTTTTGCGGCAGCCTGCCGGGCCTCATGTCCCCAGCCGTTGGAGAGCAAGACTCCCCCGATATCACTGAACAGTATCTTGTATCCTTTTGTCATGTCGGAATTTGATAGCGGAGACGTTCCCTATTTTTCAAGCGCCCGTACCTTTTCCAGCCGCCGGCGGTGACGGTCTGCCCCGGAGAATGTGGCGTCCAGGAAGGCGGTCACGAGTTCTTCCGCAGCCATATAACCGGTAACCCTTCCGCCCAGGCAGAGCACATTCATATCATCGTCCTCGACGCCCTGGTGGGCTGAAAAATGATCCTGGATCAGGCACGCCCGCACACCATGGATCTTGTTGGCCGCTACGCAGGCCCCGACCCCGCTGCCGCAGACGGCGATTCCCCTGTCCGCCTTCCCGGCGGCTACGGCATTGGCCATCGGGATCACGAAGTCCGGGTAGTCATCCGTACTGTTCGCGGCAAACGCGCCAAAATCGATGACGGCATATCCACGTCCTTCCAGGAATGACTTGATGGTTTCTTTCAGTTCAAAACCGCCGTGATCGGCGGACAGGCCAATGGTCATCATGTCTTGATCAGTTTTTTGATTCCATGCGCATCAGCATTTCATGGCGGTATATGACCAGTTCATTTTCCACCTGCCAGAGACGGGCACCTCCCTTGATACCATCCTTGTTCCCGGTGATGATGATGTGGTCCTCCGGTTCAAAATTGATTTGCTTGGCACAGCCGCCACTGATATACAAACGGTCGTAATTGAATACCGTCTCCAGGATCGAGATGACTCTTTTGATCCTCCGGTTCCACCTTTCCACACCGATCCGTTTCAATTCCGCCTCGCCGATGTAGGCGTCATAATCTTTCTTCTTGGTCACGGGGTGATGGGCGATCTCCAGGTGCGGGATCAGGACGCCGTCTTTGAGGAACGCCGTTCCAAACCCGGTGCCCAGCGTCACGACCATCTCCAGCCCCTTCCCGCTCGCGATGGCCAGGCCCTGCATGTCCGCGTCATTCACCACCAGCGCTTCCTTGCCCAGCAACGCTGAAAGCGCCCGCTGCAAATCATAATCTTTCCAGGCGACGCGGTCCAGGTTGGGCGCGGTTTTCACCACGCCATCCTTGACATAGCCCGGGAATCCCGCGGCCACCGCATCATACGATGTAAACTTCCGGGCCAGCTCACCGATCACCTCCAGCGCGTTTTTCGGACTGGCAGGATTGGGTGTAGGCAGGCGCTGGTATTCCTCCAGGAATTCTCCCTGCGCATCGAGCACCACTGCCTTGATATGCGATCCGCCAATGTCAATGGAAAGTACTCTTTCGATCTTTGATACCATGAATAGGAAGGTTTAAAAACAAAATAAATGCTATTGAAAACCGTACTTACTGTAAATATGACCCATTTTTATGTTTACACAAAACATTTGTTCTAAAATAAAGACTAACTTCATACAGGATGAGCAGAGGTATCATGAAAGCGGGTGGCAGCGGGTGCTCGGGGCCAACAACAAAGGACAGCCTGCATTCGTTTCAGGAGGATTGCAGCACCACGAAAGCAACGCGTAAAATGGACTTAAGAAAGTTACTTTAATAACCATCGAGGTTATCTTTATCATAAAAGTGTATATCCTATTCACAATTGTGTATAAGTTTTTAGAGGGATATAGGTCTTCAATATGTTTTTTAAGATAATTTAGATATGTTATTAAATTGTAAACAACCCATTAATAAATCCAGATGAATTCCACTGCTTATTCACTTCCCAATCTGACCAAGATTTCCCACTACGGGTTTGCCACACTTTACCAGAATAACATTACCGGCGAGAAGTCTTTGCATGCAACCGTTCATCACCGGGCCGGCGACATTTTCTCCCGGTTCGATGCCTCGGAGATCCGCCCTGTGCCTGACAAATACACGGTGCAGGTAAATGACGATACCCACATCATCCTGGACCCGGAATTCCTCCAGTACATCAACCACGGCTGTAACCCGAACGTGTTCTTTGATACGACCACCATGGAATTGAGCTGTCTCAAGGACATTGCTCCCGGTGACGAGCTCACGTTCTTTTATCCTTCCACCGAATGGTCCATGGCCTCCCCGTTCAACTGTTTTTGCGGCGATCACAACTGCCTGCACAAGATCCAGGGCGCCGCATTCCTCTCCCCCGAGGTGATCCACCGGTACAAGTTCACGCATTACATCATGGAGAAGTTGAACATCCCGCACCTGCAAAAAGTTTAACCCATTTTACTAACCCATATGCTTCCATTTAATAAAGAACTTTTTGTTTGGGTGCTTGCCCCATTGGTAGAAACCCATGACACCAACCTGGACTATTACTATGATTACACCCAAAGTATCCAGGAGTTTACCGAGGCCTTTAAAGAATTGAAAATAAAATGGAAATGGCAGCCGGTCACGCATGCCGACTACAAATCGGTGATCGACTCCATCAGCCGGGGCGCTGCGGCCGAACATACCGTGGTGGTCAACCTCTGTGACGGCGATGAGATCAACCAGGCGCCCGGCGTGAATGTCATCCGGTACCTCAAAAAAAGCGGGCTGTGCTTCACCGGCTCCGATGAACACTTCTACCGCGCCACCACTTCGAAGATCGTCATGAAGCAATGTTTTGAAGCCAGGAATATCCCGACGGCACCCTGGCAGGTACTCGGGGATGAGCCGCAACAGTCCCGCGAGGTGTTCCGGAAACTGGGCAGTCCCGTCATCGTAAAGCCGGCCATCTCGGGAGGCAGCCTGGGCGTCGGCATTCACTCCGTCGTAAAAACGCCCAGGGAACTGATGGCGCAATACCACAAGCTGCAGGAAGGGTACCATGGCTGGAACCTCTCGCAGGGAGGGGTGTTCGCCGAAAAGTTCATCGACGGACCGGAATTCACGACCCTCATCGTCGGTAATGGCGCCAATGCCCGCGAATGCAAGGTCTACCTGCCCGTTGAAAGAGTGTTCAACAGCGCCTTGCCCGCCCATGAAAAATTCCTGTCCTTTGACCGGTTATGGGAGATGTATGAGCGGGAAACCCCCGTGAACAACGGGGAGGATTTTTATCATTACCGGACACCGGACGCCGCCCTGGTCAACGATATCTGCCAGGTCAGCTATGAAGCCTACCGCGCCGTCAAGGGAAAAGGATACGGGCGTGTGGACCTGCGGATGGATCAGCAGACGGGGCGCCTGTATGTACTCGAGGTGAATGCCCAGTGCGGTCTTTCCGACGATGAGAACTTCACGTCCATCGGGGCCATCCTGCGCCTTTCCGGGAACTCCTATGGTTCGCTCATGGCCACCATTATCAGCAACGCACTAACCCATAAACATATTTCCAAAAAGAAAAAGGTCAAACAGCTTCAACTCATCTGAGGATATGACGGATCACCGGTCCCTTCCCTTCCCGGGAAGCCGCATCACCTGCATGCATCATTTGGGTCGCCAGCGGGGCTTCCATGCACCGACGACGCATCATAAGGCCCGATTGATCCAACAAAACCACTGAACATGAAAGTTTGCGTGTTGCAACCGGACTATTCGACTACGGATGTCGATTACAAGAATTACGATCCTCCCAGGGACCTGGCGCCGTTGCTTCCGGGCGATATCGTAGATCACGTTTCTTTGAACAAGCTATCGACCTACCGGCAGCTCAAGGAGCTGAGAAAAAAGAAGTATGACATCTTCGTCAACCTCTGTGAAGGCTACCTGGAGTGGTCGGTTCCCTCGATCGATGTCATCCATTCCCTGGAGATGCTGAACCTCCCCTATACCGGTCCGACCCCTTCGCTGTATGATCCCCCCAAGGAACTCATGAAATATGTCGCCTATACGTGTGGCATCAAGACGCCTTCCTATGTGCTGGTGCGCAGCATCGAGCAATTGAACGAGGTCACCGCTACCCTGTCTTTCCCCCTGTTCGTCAAACCGGCAAAAGCCGGCGACAGCCTCGGGATCGATGAGGCATCGCTGGTACGGGACCGGGAAGGCCTGGCCTCCAAACTCCGGAGCCTGTTCGCGGAATACCAGGAGATCCTGGTGGAAGAATATATTGCGGGGCGCGAATTCACCGTCCTGGTGGCTGCCGAAGCCGGCAAAAAGAACTGCAGCGCCTACGCGCCCATCGAGTTCGTATTCCCCAAGGGGAAAAAGTTCAAAACCTATGCGCTGAAAACATCCGAGCTGCACGACGAATGCAACCTGCCCTGTGGCGACGAAAAACTCGCCGCGCAACTCAGGGACAGCGCCACCAGGATCTTCAATGCCTTTGAAGGGGTCGGGTATGCCAGGATGGACTTCCGCGTGGACGCGCAGGGCGATATTTACTTTCTCGAGATCAATTTTACCTGCTCCGTGTTTTATGACCATGGCTATGAAGGCTCCGCGGATTACATCCTCATGAACGATCCCGGCGGTAAAAAGGGTTTCCTGCACAAGATCATCCAGGAGGGAATTTACCGGCATGCCATCCGGCAGAAGAAGTACGCCGTCAAGGGCAATTCCCTGTCCGGGTACGGGATCTATGCCAGCCGTAACCTCGAACCGGGGGAAGTGATCTTTGCTGCGGAAGAGCGGCCGCACCGCCTGGTCACGCGGAAGTTCGTAGAACGCAACTGGGGCGACCGTGAAAAGGAAAATTTCAGGCGGTACGCATGGCCGGTCAGCAGCGAAGTATACATCATCTGGGACAGCGCGCCTTCGGAATGGTCGCCGCAAAACCACTCCTGCGATCCCAACACGGCTTACTCGGGCCTCAATGTAGTGGCCACCAAGTACATCCCCTCGGGTGAAGAACTGACCCTCGATTACACGACCTTCCTCAATAACGAAATGGAAAGCTTCATTTGCAACTGCGGCGCCGGCAATTGCAAGAAGGTGATCCAGGGAACAGAGGCCAACTCCATCACCCACCGCGAGATCAACAGGCCCTGACCGGTGCCGGGTCCCCCGCCGGCCGGCCAGGCCGTATCCTTTCAATGATCTATTTTTGCCTGCATGCGATCCAGGGAAGAACGATTTATGATGGAAGCGGTAGCCCTCTCGCGCGAGGCGGTGAGCAGCGGGGAAGGAGGTCCTTTTGGCTGCGTGGTCGTGAAGAACGACCGCATCATTGCCCGCGGCCATAACAAAGTGCTGCTGCTGAACGATCCGACCGCGCATGCGGAGATCGTGGCGATCCGGCAGGCCTGTAAACACCTCGGCAGCTTCCAGCTGGACCAATGCGAGATCTACACTTCGTGCGAACCCTGCCCGATGTGCCTGGGCGCCATCTACTGGGCACGGCCCCGCATCGTTTATTACGCCAACACCCGGGCAGACGCTGCCGCCATCGGTTTCGATGATTCGATGATCTATGACGAACTGAGCGCAACCCTGACCGACCGCAAAATCCCCCTTTGCAACATCGAGCTGCCGGAAGCGGGACTGGTTTTCAAAAACTGGGTGCGGGATCCCGGGAAAATGCGTTATTGACCCTTCCCTGCCAGCGGTGCCCGTTTTGGCCCCGGGAAAATTTTTTTACAGGCCCATGGACAGTTATTTTTAACTTGCAGGCATGTCAAGTTGCAATTTTACCATACCCTTTTCCGGAGACGCCGAGGGCATTCTTGCCAGGGCCCGCACGGCGGTGGAGGAGCAGAACGGGGAATTTTCAGGCGACCTGCACTCCGGACATTTCAGTGTCAGCCTGTTCTCCAACCTGGTGGCGGGAAGCTATATCGTAACCGGCCAGCTGCTCCATCTCACCATTACGCACAAGCCTTTCCTGGTGCCGTGCAGCACGATTGAAAATTTTCTTAAATCCAGGATCTCCTGAAAACCGGTCAGGCGGGAATCGTTTTTTTGGATAAAACGAAATGCACCTTCCTGACGAGTTCACTGACTTCAAAAGGTTTTGCGATAAAATCGTCCGCGCCATAATCGTAAATGGCGCTTTCGGCGATCTTGGGAAAAGCCGAAAAAAGCATAATGGGGATATGTTTGGTGTACGGGGAAGTTTTCAGTTTTTGACAAACTTCCAGGCCGTCGATTCCCGAAAGAAACACATCAAGCAATATTAACTGCGGCTCCTTTGTCCTGATCACCCTGGCCGCCTGTTCCCAGTCGGAAAACGTGGATACATCAAACCCTTTTTTGAGCAATAACGATTCTATCACCTTGAGAAGATCCTGGTCATCGTCTATTACATATATTCTGGGCATATGATGCAGACCTCAAAAAGTGTGCTTGTTTTATAGTGCCCGGCCGGCCGCTCATATAAGGAATTTACTGATGGCGAAGGGTTCGCCGCATGCACAACAGTCAGGGGCCACTTTTATCTGCGGCCCGTGAAAAACCGGGCCTTTTCCATGCGGAGTAGGTGCCCCGCGGAGTGTTCCGCCACCCTGCAACCGAAGGCCGGACGAAGAGAGTCATTCCCCTGTCGGTACCGCGTGATCCCGCAACACGCACGAGTCGCGGAACGCTTTCCCCGGGGCCGGGGCAATCCGTCCCTGCGACCGGACACCGGCTTCCCCAATCCTGACAACGAATGCCGGTCTCAGGAGCGACGTATATTCCCGGGAGTAAAACGGCGGATGCCCTTTTCAAAAAATCCAAAGAAGGGCTTGCGCGGCTGCATGTATCGCAGGCCGAAGGCGTGTATGCTCTTGTCCCGGATATGGTTCACCGCATCGGTTACCGAATCCGTGACGAAGTAAAGGCGTTCGTCGGAGGCGGATATCGTGCCCGCTTCGACCATGAGGTGGTTGTGGTCGAGGATCTTCTGGTAAAATTCCTGGTCAAAGATGATGATGGGGAACAGGTCGATCTTGCGGGTCTGGACCAGGGTGATCGCCTCGAAGAATTCATCGAGGGTACCAAATCCGCCGGGCATGACGACAAAGGCATAGGAGTATTTTATTAACAGGGTCTTTCGCAGGAAAAAATATTTAATGTTTACCCATTTGTCCAGGTAAGGGTTGGGCTTCTGCTCATGCAGCAGGACGATATTGCAGCCGACGCTCCTGCCACCCACCTCTTTCGCGCCGCGGTTGGCAGCTTCCATGATACCCGGTCCGCCCCCGGTCATGATCGTAAATCCCAGGCGCGCGATCGCCCCGGCGAGTTCGCGGGCCTGGCGGTAATAAATATGATCTTCCCGGAACCGCGCCGAGCCGAACACCGTGACGCAGGGTCCCACGAAATGAAGGGCCCTGAACCCTTTGATGAATTCAAAGAACACCCGGATGGCGAATTTCAAATCGCTCCAGCGGTTCTGGGGACCTTCGAGGAACTTGATCTCGGTCCTGGTGGCTGTTTGATTCAGATCTGGTTTGTTCATGGGGTCCGGTTTAATAGGCAAGTAACTGCCGCAGCAGTCC
>Ga0187809_10000570_pt1 | contig 19135 bp, 19 predicted proteins | sample NC_wetland_sal_i_8_FD_132415 | JGI IMG/M metagenome (GOLD analysis project Ga0187809, IMG submission 132415) | Wetland sediment microbial communities from Neuse River Estuary, North Carolina, USA - ASW_4 | ecosystem: Environmental > Aquatic > Freshwater > Wetlands > Sediment | place: USA: North...
GGATCTGGAAGAGAAGGGGCTGCTCCGGCGAACACAGGACGCGGGAGACAGGCGGCAGTTCCTTCTTGCCATCACGCCCACGGGCCGCGAGTTGCTGGCGGAAGACGCCTGCCGCCAGAATGCCTGGCTGGCCCAGAAGATGGCCGACACGCTCACCCCGCCGGAACGGGAAATGCTCGGCATTGCGGCGCGACTGATGGAAAAGCTTTCCCTTCCCCAGACGGATGAATCCTGCCTGCCCGAACTACAGCCAGGGACGGCGCCCGACGCAAATCCAACTCTGGAGCATCGTTATCAGGATTAGAGCTTTCGTGGCCAGACGGACGGAACCTGTATAAGTTGGATTCGTTCATCTGCCGCAACCATCGCGAAAGGAACACGCATGTCGCGCATTAAAACAACCTTGTTCGTGGGAACAGCCATTCTCGCGCTTGGTGGGGCGCCGGCCTTCGCGCAATCCGACGCCAAGGCCGTGCCTCCCCCAAATGCGATGAAGATTTCGCAGATTGTCGCCCAGGTGGAGAAGCGCGACCACTTCAACTACATCAGCGAAATCGATTGGAGCCGCGACGGCTATTACGAAATAACCTACTACACGACGGACAAGGCCAAAGTGGAACTGAAGATCAATCCCGTTACCGGCAAACCCGAATAGCCGGAAACATTTCTCTAGGTGATGGTATCGCTTGAGTAAGATTTCGCCGCTTCCTCGGCCGCACGGCGGATGTCTTCGATGTTTTTTCGATAGGACTTTTCATTAACGCCCTTGAAGATATGAGAGCCGGCCACCAACACGTTCGCCCCGGCCGCAGCGACGAGCGGCGCCGTCTCGACGGAAATGCCGCCGTCCACCTCGATTTCTATTGGCCGATCGCCGACAAGAGCCTTCACCCGTCTGACCTTCTCGAGAACGGCCGGGATAAAGGCCTGTCCGCCAAATCCGGGATTGACTGTCATCAGGAGGATGAGATCGAGCCTGTCGAGCACATATTCAATCGTGCTTTCCGGCGTCGACGGATTAAGCGAAACGCCAGCCTTTTTGCCGAGCGACTTGATGTGCTGCAGCGAACGGTCGAGATGCGGGCCGGCCTCGGCGTGCACCGTGATGCGGTCGCAGCCCGCCTTGGCGAACGCGTCCAGATAGGGGTCAGCGGGGGCGATCATCAGATGGCAATCGAAGACCTTGTCCGTGCGGCCCCGGATCGCCTTGATGACCGGCGGCCCGAAAGTGATATTGGGCACGAAATGCCCGTCCATCACGTCGAGATGAATCCAGTCCGCCCCGGCGCGGTCTACCGCCTCGACCTCCTCGCCCAGCCGGGAGAAATCCGCGGAAAGGACGGAGGGCGCAATCAGGATTCCAGATTTCATCGGTCTATCCTTCCCGGAGAATGGTTCCCGGCGTCGCATATGCCGTACTGCGCATAATCGTCAAACGGCTTTGCTATGGATGAAAGCCCTTCCCGGGCCTTTATTGTCAAGAATCCCGCGCCACATATGCAGGAAACGGGTATCGTCGAGCGTGGCATTTTGACCGCTACTTCGCCATGGACCTCGCTGGACGCGATGATTATGATCCGGCCAAAATCTCAGGGACTGAAATGGACTATCAGCGGTTCTTCGAAGAAGCCATAGAGCAACTTCACGCCGAGAGGCGATACCGGGTATTCGCCAATCTGGAGCGCATCGCCGGCGCCTTTCCGCGCGCCCTGTGGCGTTCGGACAAAGGAGCCCGCGAATTAACGGTATGGTGCTCGAACGACTATCTCGGCATGGGCCAGCATCCGGACGTGATCGCGGCGATGTGCGACGCGGCCGGGCGGATGGGCTCCGGCGCCGGCGGCACGCGCAACATCTCGGGCAACAACCATCCGCTGGTCGAGCTCGAGCGAGAACTCGCCGATCTGCACGGCAAGGAGGCGGGGCTGGTCTTCACGTCGGGCTTCGTCTCGAACGAGGCGGGGATCTCGACTATTGCGCGGCTTTTGCCGGACTGTCTGATCTTCTCCGACGAACTGAACCACGCCTCGATGATCGAGGGCATCCGCCGTTCGGGCGCCGAGAAGAAGATTTTCCGGCACAATGACGTCGCCCATCTCAGGAGCCTGCTGGAAGCCGTCCCGTCCCGCCGCGCCAAGCTGATCGTCTTCGAATCGGTCTATTCGATGGATGGCGATATTGCACCAATCGCGGCCATCGCGGATCTGGCGGAGGAATTCAACGCCATGACCTATATCGACGAGGTCCATGCCGTCGGCATGTATGGCGCCCATGGCGGCGGCATCACCGAACGCGAGGGTCTGGCGCACCGTATCGACGTCATCGAAGGCACACTCGCCAAGGCCTTCGGCATGCTGGGCGGCTATATCACCGGCAGCCGCGCCCTGATCGATGCCGTTCGCTCCTACGCGCCGGGCTTCATCTTCACCACCGCCCTGCCCCCCGCCATCGCGGCGGCCGCGACGGCGTCGATCCGCCATCTGAAACGCTCGCAAGCGGAGCGCGATGGCCAGCAGCGGCAGGCGCAGCGCACCAAGGACGTGCTTTCGGCGGCGGGATTGCCGGTCATGCCTTCCGTGACCCACATCGTTCCCGTCCTTGTCGGCGATCCGGAACTCTGCAAGAGGGCCAGCGACCATCTTCTTGACCGTCACGACGTCTATATCCAGCCGATCAACTATCCGACGGTGCCGCGCGGAACCGAAAGGCTCCGCATCACGCCGACGCCGCTCCATTCGGATGCGCTGATCGACGGCCTGCGCGACGCGCTGCTGGAGACGTGGCAGGCGCTTGGCATTCCCTTCTTGGAGACGCACCACGACAACGTCATCCAGACGGACAGGATCGTGCCGCTTACCGTGTCCAAATCGGGCGGCTGAGCACGTTCAGAGTTTCTCGATCCAGGTGGCGAGCCTGCCCGCCGCCTCTTGCACCTGATCGAGACGACGGTGAAAGCATAAGCGGAAAAACCCCTCCACGCCCGGACCAAAGGCTGCGCCCGGAGCAAGTCCGACATTCGCCTCGTCGACAACCCGGAACGCGGCAGCCATCGAGTCGGTGATGCCGTCAATTGCAAAGAACAGGTAGAAAGCACCGGCCGGTGCATGGAAGCGTGCTCGACCTGTTGCGGCGAGACGGCCGCAGATGAGATCGCGCGCCTGCCGCGCCCGTTCGACCTGCCCTGCCACGAAGTCATCTCCGTGGTCCAGGGCGGCCACGGCGCCGCGCTGCATGAATTGCGCGGTGCCTGATGTGGCGTATTGGATGAGGTTCTCGAACGCCTGCTGCAAGGATGGATGGATTTTCAGCCAGCCGATACGCCAGCCCGTCATTGCCCAGTTCTTGGAGAAGGTGTTGACGAAAATGATGCGATCCTCCGCCTCCATGACATCGAGGAAGGAGGGCGCGCGCGTGCCGCCATAATGAAAGAGCGCATAGGTTTCATCGGAGATGATCCACAGCCCCTTTCGGCGCGCGAGATCAAGGACGGCCTTCAATGTCGGTTTGTCGGCCGTCCAGCCGGTTGGGTTCGACGGGCTGTTGAAGAAAATCGCCTTCGTGCGCCCATTGATCTCGTTTTCGATCCGCTCCACATCGCAGGTCCAGCCATTGCCCGAGAGGTCGAGTGGTACGGCGATCGCGCGGGCGCCGGCGACCTCGGCGGCTGCCGGGAAATTCGGCCAGGCCGGTGAGAGATAGATAACCTCGTCGCCTGCGCCGGCAGTCGCCTGCAACGCGAGTTGGATTGCCTGCATGCCGCCGCCAGTGACGAGGAATTCCTCCGACCGGTACGGCCCGCCGAAATGCCGCTCGTGATAGCGCGCCAGGGCCTCGCGCAATTCAGGCAGGCCACGCTGCCAGGTGTAGAACGTCTCGCCGCCTTGAAGCGCTTTCACGGCCGCATTGGTGATGAAGGCGGGTGTCGTTTGGTCGCCCTCCCCGACCCATAGCGGGATCAGCCTCTCCTTCCCTCGCCCATAATCGGCAAGTGCTGATATGCCGCTCTCCGGCGCGAGGCGGGCTTCGGTGCGCAAATAGTCGATCAGGTTCATAATGATTGCTGCCTGTAGCCGCGATGAGCCGAAGAAATGGAGGCGGGCTGCTATTTTCCGGCGTAAGGCGCGTCGCCATTGCCGAACGACCAGTTTTCCGGCTTGACTTCCACCAGGTTGATGAAAACGTCGCCCGGCCTTACGCCGGGTGCGTCACCGAGATTCCTCGTGATCGCGGCATACAGCGCCTTCTTCTGCGCGACGGTCCGGGTATCGTTGCAGGTGATCTGCACGATCACGGCGTCCTCCGTACGATGGATGCCCAGATAGTCCGGATCGATAAAGAACGTTCCTTCCCCATGCTCGTGGACGAGAACGAAACAGTCTCGTTCCGGCACGGCAAAGGTTTCGCGCATCGCGCCGTATATGCCGTCGCGGAGAGCTGCGTGATAATCTGCGGCTTTGCCGCGGCGCAAGGAAATACGAACAAGGGGCATAGTGACAACCCTGATAGTGCCGCGGCGCGCAACGCCGCGGTCATTGCCTACACATCACCGGCGGATAGAAGCCGGCTATCGAGGAATCAGGCTCGTTGGGCGAGCAGGTCGCGAATTTCGGTGAGCAGTTTGACATCGGCGGGAGGCGGCGCATCCGGAGCGGGCGCCGCAGGCTTCTCGAACTTGCGGCGTATCGCATTCACGCCCTTCACCATCATGAAAATGATAAAGGCGAGAATCAGGAAATTGATGACCACGCTGATGAAATTGCCATAGGCAAGAACGGCGCCCTGCTTTTTGGCTTCGGCAAGCGAAGTCGCGGTAACGCCATGGGCCAATGGGATGAAATAATTGGAAAAATCGAATCCTCCAAAGATCGCGCCGACAATCGGCATGATGATGTCGTCGGTCAGCGACTTGACGATCAGGCCAAAGGCGGCGCCGATGATGACGCCGACGGCCAAATCCATCACATTGCCTTTGGAAATAAATTCCTGGAATTCCCTCAGCATTGACCTCTCCTGAAGTATGATAAGGCGTTGCGTATGCGGTCGATGAAGAATCGACGGGGGCAGCCTAGCAAAAACTGCTTGAATCATCATCAAAATTTGCCAGCGCTACTTTCGTCCCGCGGCGAACAGGGAAATGACTTTCCGTTCGCCCCGAAAGCCGTTCTCCGATCAGGTTCGGCCAGGATTCTGGCTGCCTTGATCGGTGCTGGTCGGATTCTGATTGAACTCCTTCACGATGCCCATGAAGCGGCGGAAGAAGCGTTCCATGAAATTCATGGTCCGGTCGAGATCGGCATCGGAAGGAAGCGTCGAGTTCGAGGCGGCGGCGCCGGCCTTCTCCAGCGCGGCGACGCGGCGCTCCAGGCGATCGATCTTCCCGTCCAGCCGATCGATCTCGTCCTGCATCGCCTTCTTTTCGTCCACTGCCGCGCGGCAGGCCAGCTGACCGCCATTTTCCTGACAGATAGCGATCTCTCCCGTCTGCCGGTCGAGGCGCACATAGCCGTTCGGCGATTTCTGCAGTGCGTAGCGTCCGCTGTCCTCGGCGGCGGCGGAGGAAACGGCCAGCGATAGGACAATACAGGCGAGAAGCGGGATCTTGGTCATCGAAGGCTCCTTAATCCTGTGCCTTCCTCACACGGAATCATTGTTTTGTGCCCGAATTGGGGTATTCCCCACGAAGTCTGGCGTGGAATTGCACTTCAAAGGGTGGTCATGACGACAATCTACAAGATCTGCTCCGAGGAATTGTGGCGAGAGGCCGAGAGGACGGGCTCCTTTGCCGGAGCGCCCGTTGATCTCGCCGACGGCTTCATCCATTTCTCTAGCGCCGATCAGGTCGAGGAGACGGCCGCGAAGCATTTCGCGGGGCAGGACGGCCTGTTTTTGATCGCGGTCGACGAAAAAATGGTCGGTCAGGACCTTCGCTACGAGATCTCGCGCGGCGGCGCGCTCTTCCCGCACCTCTATGCCGCTCTCGATCCGAAAGCCGCGAAATGGGTAAAGCCATTGCCTCTAGACGTATCGGGGGCGCATCTGTTTCCAGCGATTGAGGCATGAACCCCCTGTTCGATGCGGTCGGGCGAAGGCTTTTATTCTCGCTCGATCCTGAAATGGCGCACGGGCTTTCGATCCGCGCGCTCGCAACGGGCCTGCCGCTTGCCCGGCGTCCGAGGCAGGGTCCCGGCCTGGAGGTGAAAGTCGCGGGACTTTCCTTTGCCAATCCCCTCGGCATGGCGGCGGGATACGACAAGAACGGCGAGGCGCCGGACGCGCTTCTTGCCCTCGGCTTCGGCTTCGTGGAGATCGGCACCGTCACGCCGCTGCCGCAAGCTGGCAATCCCAAACCGCGTATCTTCCGCCTCACACAACAAAACGCCGTCATCAACCGCCTCGGCTTCAACAATGAAGGGCACCAGCGGATGCTGGATCGCTTGAACGCGCGCAGGGGGCGATCGGGTATCGTCGGCGTGAATATCGGCGCCAATAAAGACAGCGCGGACCGCATCGCGGATTACGAACAGGGCGTGAGGCGCTTGGCCCCCCTCGCCTCATACCTGACGGTCAACATCTCGTCCCCCAACACGCCGGGCCTCCGAAAGATGCAGGCGCGGGAAATCCTCGGCGAACTGCTTGCCCGGCTCGTCGCCGTCCGAAATGAAGCTTCACCTCCGGGACGGCCGGTCCCGCTCTTCCTGAAGATCGCGCCCGATCTCGACGAACCGGAACTCGACGACATCGCCGCCGAGCTTCTCGACAAGCGCATTGACGGTCTCATTGTCTCGAACACGACGCTTTCCCGCCCCGGCCTTTCTTCGCTGCCAAACGCTGGAGAAGCCGGCGGTCTCTCCGGACGGCCGCTTTTCGAGCGCTCGACGATCATGCTGGCGCGCATGCGCAAGCGGCTCGGCGCGGCATTCCCGATCATCGGCGTCGGCGGCGTCGATTCCGCAGAGACAGCGATCGAGAAGATCAGAGCAGGAGCCGATCTCGTTCAGCTCTATACCGGGATGATCTATGCGGGTCCTTCGCTTCCGGGCCGTATCGTGGAAGACATGGGACGCTTCGTCCGCGACGAAAGGCTCCGCTCGATAACGGAAATCCGCGACAGCCATCTCTCCGCCTGGGCGAACCGAAATCCGCCCGCCTGATCTATACCGCCGTTTCAGTCCCCAAATATGGCGCGCTTGCGCATGGGCAGCACCGAAAGAAGGCTGAGCCCGCGGACGACGAGAAAGACGTGAAGAGCGGTCCAGACGCCTGTATTACCGAAAATGCGGGAAAGCGGCACGAGACTCGCAAGGTAGACGGCGAAAGACAGCAGCATCATATTGCGCATGTCGCGCGACCACGTGGCGCCGATGAAGACACCGTCCATTTGAAAGGCGAGGACGCCAGTCACAGCAGTGAATGCACCCCAGGGCAGAAAGGCCTTGGCGTCGCGCCGCACGTCTGGCGCGATAGCGATGAGATCGATCAAGCCATCGCCAAAGAGCAGGAAAAACACCGTCACCGCTCCGGCGAGTGCAAAACCCCAGATCATGGTCAGCCTGACGGCACGCTGGAAGGCTGGCTCGTAGCGGGAACCGATCGCCCGGCCGGTCAGTTGTTCCGCAGCAGTCGCGAAACCGTCGAGAAAGAAACTGCCGATGAGGAAGAAGTTCAGCAGCACGGCGTTAGCCGCGAGCGTAGCGGTACCGAGTTGCGCACTTTGCCGGGTGAAGAGCGCAAAGGCGCCAAGCAGGGAGAAGGAGCGGATCATGATGTCGCGGTTAAGGGACAGCGTCTTGAGAAACGCGTCCCGATCGAGAAGTCGGGAACGCGGCAGCGACGGCAGGCGACGAAAGCGGGCAAGCACGATGCCCATACCGACAAGGGCCGCAGCCGTTTCCCCCATCACCGACGCCCAGGCCACGCCCGCGACACCCCAGGCGAGTTCAAGGCCAAGCAGGATAGACAGAACGATGTTGATGCCGTTGAGCAGGAGTTGGAGAAAGAGGCCAAAGCCCGCCTGCCCGCGCCCGAGCACATAGCCGAGCACCGCGTAGTTGACGAGCGCCATAGGCGCGGAAAGCATGCGGATCTCGATATAGCGCGTCATCGCCGCCGTGACCTCCGCCCCGGCGTTCATGAACCAGCCGCCGAGATAAGCCACGAGCGGTGCGGCGAGGGCGAGCGCAATGCCCGCGACGACCGCGATCGAGAAGGCGTGCCAGAAGGCCGCCTGCTCGCCTGCGGGGTCGCCCCGGCCGAAGGCCTGCGCGGTCAGGCCGGTGGTTCCCGAACGCAGGAAATTGAAGGTGTTGAAGACGACGTCGAATATGGTCGCGCCCGCCGCCAACCCGCCTAGAAGAGCCGCCTTGCCGAACTGGCCAACGACGGCCGTGCCCACGATCCCGAGGAGCGGTGTCGAGGCGTAGGCAAGCATCATCGGCAGCGCGATCGAGAGGACAAGACGATTGGTCACTTCGAACGGTCGGGCGGCCTCTCCTTCGATAACGGCACTGTCCACTTCGGCGGTTCCAGACGCTAGGTCGCCATGCCGCGTCCCGTCACATGGCTTGCCATTCCCATACAGATGTGGACCCTGTCCGTCCATGCCGCTCCACATCGTCCACCACCCGGATTACGACGCGCGTTTCCCCGCGCATCACCGCTTCCCCATGGGAAAGTACAGCAGTCTCATAGGGCATCTGGAACGGAAGGGTATATTGAGGCGAAGCCTCTCCCATCTTGCGGAACATGCGCCGTTCGAATGGCTCGCCCGCGCGCATGATCCCCGTTACGTCGAGCAGATCACCCTCGCCTCCGTTCCTCCTCAAATCGAACGCGAGATCGGCTTTACCGTCAGCGAGGCGGTATCGCACCGCTCCAGGCTCTCCTGCGGCGGTACTGTCGCGGCGGCGCGGCTCGCGCTCCAGTACGGGATTGCGTGCAATATGGCGGGCGGGAGCCATCACGCGCGCCCTGGCGGCGGGGCCGGCTTCTGTACGCTCAACGATGTCGGCGTGGCGGCGCTGGAACTGCTTTCCGCCGGCGACGTGCAGAAAATCCTCGTCGTCGATCTCGACGTCCATCAGGGCGACGGAACCGCCGAGATGTTCTTCGACGATCCGCGCGTCTTTACCTTTTCCATGCATGGCGAAAGAAATTATCCGGTGCGCAAGGCCATCTCCGACCTCGATATCGGCCTGCCCGACCGCCAGGGCGATCAGGCCTATCTGGAACGGCTGAGCGCTGTCCTGCCGATCCTTCTTTCGCGCGCCAGACCGGATCTGGTCTTCTTCAATGCCGGCGTCGATCCGCATCAGGCCGATCGGCTTGGCCGGCTGTCGCTCTCCGATGACGGATTGAGAGAGAGGGAAAGACGGGTAATCGATTTCTTCCGCAGCCGCGGCATATCGGTCTGCGGCGTCCTTGGAGGGGGCTATTCCAGGGATGTGGACGAACTGGCAGCGCGCCATTCCATCCTGTTCGAAATCGCCGAGGAATTCGCCTGATCGGGCGAATTCCGTCCGCCATCATCGGCGGTAGCTCAGCACGCGAAGCACGAGGAAGAGCGGCACGACAATCGCCGCGCCGAGGAGAAGATAGGCCGCGAAACGATCGACCGCACGGAAGCCCATGTTCCAGAGATGCAGGAAGAAATCCCTGATTTCAAAAAGAACGTCATAGGGCGTCCAGCCGAAGGCATTCATCATCACGCCGACGAGAAACGATACGATCACGAGCTTGAGGAGCACGCGAAGCGGCGTATCGCCGAGAAAACGCGTAAGAGCACCGCTCAATCGATCATCTCCCTCATTTCCGTTTTCGGATCATGCTCTGAACGCCCGCGAGATACGCATTCGGAAGGAATGGATCAAGAGCGTAATCTTTTCGGCTGAGATGGCAGCGCCGTTTTGAGGCGATGGCCCACCGAACGTATGAGCATGGCGCGCAATCGAGCATCATGTCTCCACCATGCGGGTGCTAAAAAGACAAATTCCGCAATTTGGCGAGGCCTGCCGCGCTTGAAAAGCGTGGACGGGGACGCGGGCGCCAAATAGCGTAAAGCTCGTCGGCAACTTCGCCCGTGACGCCATGGAGAAGAGCCTTCTCAAATATATCTGGATGCACACCAGGGGCCTGCAGGCATGGATTTTCGTCGTCATCCTGATCTCCATGCCGCTTTATTTCTATTCGCTCAACCTGCCCAAGCAGATCATCAATGTTCCAATCCAAGGCAAAGGTTTTCACTCCGCTACCGACACGCAGCTGTTCCTGCGTATTGCGCTGCCCTTTGTCGAAGACTCGGGTGGAAACCGGGTCGTCCTCTTCCACGGTTTCGAACTGACCCGCCTGCCGTTCCTGCTCGTCCTCTGCGTCGTCTACACCGGGCTAATAGTCCTGAACGGCTGGTTCAAGCTTTACATCAACACTTACAAGGGAATTACCGGCGAACGCGTCCTGCGGCGCCTGCGCTATGAGATGATCGACCGAGTGCTGCGGTTTCCCGTGTCCCATGCCCGACAGGTGAAGCCTTCCGAAATCTCCGGCATCATCAAGGACGAGGTCGATCCGCTCTCGGATTTCATAGGGGATTCCTATTCGGCGCCGTTGTTCCTTGCCGGCCAGGCGCTTACAGCGCTGATTTTCCTTTTCATGCAGAATTCCTTTTTCGGCCTGCTGACGCTTGCCGTCATCGGCCTGCAGGTCTGGCTCATTCCGAGGCTAAGGCGAAGGTTGCTCGATCTCGGGCGAGAGAGACAGCTGACGGCGCGCGAAATGGCGGGACGGATCGGCGAAATTCTGCAAGGCATCGATGACGTACATCTGAACGACACCTCCAACTTCATCCGTGCGGATTTCTCCTACCGGCTGGGAGAGATATTCTTCATCCGGCTCGACCTTTTCAAGCGCAAATTCTCCGTCAAGTTCCTGAACAACCTCCTGATGCAATTGCTGTCGGTGCTGTTCTACCTGATCGGCGGCTATTTCGTGATCACCGGCAGGCTCGACATCGGGGCGCTCGTCGCCTCGATCGCCGCCTACAAGGATTTGCCGACGCCCGTCAAAGGATTGATCGACTGGGATCAGCAACGTCTGATGGCGCAGGTCCGCTACGCCCATGCCATCGAGGAGTTCAGCCGCGACGATCTGATTCCGGAGCAGTTGCAAACACTCGAAGCGAGCGATGTCGGCATCGAAAAGGGCTTCGAATTCCAGAATGTCGCCTACCTAGAGCCGGGAGCGGCATCAGAACTCCTGGAAAACATAACGATGCATATCGGTCCCGACGAAAGAGTGGCCGTTATAGCCGAACCGCCCGAAAGCGGGGCCAGGCTGCTCGAAATCCTGGCTCGCCTTGCCAGCCCAACACAGGGGCGCATCCTGCTCGACGATTGCGATATGAAGGACCTCCCCGAGGCTGTTGCGGGTAGGAAGATCGGCTATGCCGACAGCACGGCGTTCCTGCCGGTCGGCACTGTGGAAGAGATTCTCCTCGAGGTTTTCCGGAACCGCCCAGGCGCTACGCCCGGCGAACAGCCCCTCGGACGGGCAACGGCCGCGCAACGTTTGCTCGAAGCGCGGAAGTCCGGCAACTCCGAGTTCGACCCGTTCGCGGATTGGATGGATCCCAGCCGCGTTTCGATCGCCGGCGAGGAAGACTTGTCGGGCCACATGCAGGCGGTGATGCGGCTGGCGGGATTGAGCGGGGACATCCACGATATCGGACTCGCCAGCCACCTCCAGCCCGGCGCCCTCGAAAGCATGCGGCCGTTGATCGGCAGGGCGCGTATCCTGTTGCGCGACAAGCTTGCCGCCGCGGGACTGGAAACTCTGGTCGAGCCTTTCGATCCCGCCCGATACAACATGCAGGCTTCGATCGCGGAAAATATCCTTTTCGGCATGCCCGTCGATCCGGCCTTCGCGCCGCAGGCCCTCGCACGCAATCCGATCGTCAAGGGCGTGTTGCAGGAAACCGGACTTCGAGATCCGCTACTGGCGCTGGGGCTCGACATCGCCGGAACCTTCGTTGAAATGTTCGCCGGCCTGCCCTCGACAAGCGCTCTTTTCGGCCAGGCCGACGGGATGACGCCCGAACAGGTCGCAAAACTCCGCACCATCCTCGATCTGGTCGAGCAGGCTGGCCTCGAAACTCTGTCCGAGGACGACGAGGAGACGCTTATCAGTTTGTCGATGGATTATATCGAGCCCCGCGACCGCTTTGGCCTGCTGGGGGAAGAGATCAAGGAGAAAGTTCTGGAAGCTCGTAAAGGGCTTCACAAACGGCTTCAGGGCCAGCCGGAAGAAAAGGTCGTCTTCAACGATTTCGACGCCTACAACCCGTCGCTTACGATCGCGGACAATATCCTCTTTGGCCGCATCGAGACCAATCTGGTCGGCGGGAGGGCGCGCATCATGGCGGAATTGGCCTCGGTCCTGTCGGAACTCGGCGTTGCCGGCCTTCCTTTCGAGGCGGGCCTCGCCTTTGCGATCGGAAACGGCGGACGCGGCCTGTCGGAAACGCAGAGGCAGAAGCTGCGGCTCGCACGCGCCTTGATGAAGAAGCCCGACTTCCTCATCCTTAACCGCGCGTTGGCGACATTGCCCGGCGGCGAGCAGCGCGCCATTCTCGAAGCGATCCTGGCGGGAGCGAAAACCGCGCACGGCGGCAAGCCCGGCATATTCTGCGCACCCGCCGATCCCGAACATGCGATGCTATTCAGCCGCGCCCTATTGTTGCGGCACGGCCGTATCGTCGCGGATGGGGCGCCGGAAGCGCTTGCCGAAACGCATCCCGATTTTGGACTTGCTAGATATTAATGGACCATTCAATGGCTTCGTGCCGATATTCGTGGAGTGCAAGATGACGTCGCTCGATCAGGAAGTGATCCTCCTGCGCAACGTCCCGTTCTTCTCCAAGGTCGAAACCGGCAAGCTCAAGCTCCTTGCCTACTCCTCCGAGAGACTAGGCTTCGAGGATGGCGAAGTCGTTTTCCGGCAGGGCTCCGCGGAAGGAGACGCCTATTTCATTCTCGAAGGATCGGTCGACGTCGTGACGGAGAGGAATGGCCGCGAGGTCAGGGTGGCGCAACTGCCGCAGCATGCCTTGTTCGGCGAAATCTCCGCCTTGTGCGATATTCCCCGCACGGCCACCGTCCGGGCGAAGGGCAACCTGCTCGCGCTTCGGATACCCAAGGAAAGCTTCCTCAACCTGATCGCGGAATATCCGGCAGTAGCAATGCACATTATCCGCATTTTGGCGCGCCGCGTCGCCGACACGACGAGCGACCTCGCCGCTGCGCTCGAGGCGCGCGACCGCGGCTGAACAAGTAACGTCAGCCTCCACCCATGTACCAAAGCACCACGAAAAGCATTGCCGCATAGGTGAGCTGGTGCATGAACTGGTCGGCCCCGTGCGCGGCCCAGTAAGACCGTTTGGCAGGATCGGAAGGATAGGCCAGGGACCATCGCGCTTTGACATAGTCGATCAGGTAGTGCGCGGCCGCCTCCGCCACGATCAGCAATGCGATCAGGAAGGCAGGAACTTCCGCCGTCATCAACACCAGCAGCGATCCGACCGCGTGGATGGCGACGTGAACGTAGCCGCCGGGCTTGGCGAAACTCGTCTTGCCCATGATCATCCAGCGCGGCTGCAGCAGATAGTCGGCCGCGAAATGCTTTGCCTGCAATCCGACCAGAATGAGAAAGGCGAAGATATCCATGACTCCATCATAGATATTTTGGCGAGGGCAAGAAATGGCCGGCAAGAGCGGACCCCGCGTGATGACAGGGAGGCTGGAGAGGTGTAGTCTCAAGCGGGTGGCTGTTCGTCCGGTTCGGAGACAGCGCATGAGCGAAGCGGCAGACCTCATCAACATCCTGCGCCAATCAGCGGATGAAAAGGTGGTTGACGCCATCGAATCGCTCATCAGCGATGCGCCGGACCGTCAGCTTTGCCGTATCAACGTTCTGGCTTTCGCCGAGAAACACGGCTTCGACGAGGAAAAGACCATAGCAGCCTTCCTCCATGCAGCCTCGCTCGGCCTGTTCGACATCTCCTGGAATGTCCTCTGCCCCGGTTGCGGCGGGGTGCTCGATACCAACGCCACACTCAAGACGTTGCAGAGAAGCCACTATTTCTGCACGCTTTGCGCGGCCGGTTACGAACCGACCCTCGACGAAATGGTCGAGGTCACCTTCACCGTGAGAGCCCGCATTAGAAGGATCGGCGCCCACGACCCCGAGGAACTGCCGCCCGCCGAGTATTTCCGCCAGATCTTTTGGGGATCGGGAGTCGAGCTTCCGGAAGAGGACTTCGCCTCGCGCATCGAGGATTTCGTCATTGATACGGTCGAGTTGCCCGGCGGTGAAAAGGCAATCCTTTCGACCCAGATCCCGGAAGGATCGATCATCATCTTCGAACCGGTAACGCATGCGGTCCAGTTCCTGGACGTGAAGGGCGAGACGAGCCGCGACCGGCAGAACCTCTCCATCATCATCGACCGGGACCATCCGCACAGTCAGACACTGGAGATGCGCCCCGGCCCGATCCGCATTTCCTTCGAGAACAGGACGAACGCGCGCACATTGCCTTCCGTCTGCATCGCGGGCGAGGCGCTGCATCAGATGCTGGGCACGCGTCGGCCGTTCCTGACGGCCAAGCGCCTTCTCAGCAACCAGACCTTCCGCGATCTTTATCGCACCGATACGCTCGACATCGACCAGCGCCTGAAGATCACCAGCCTCACATTTCTCTTCACGGACCTCCGCGGCTCGACCGCTCTTTACGAGCGGGTGGGCGACCTCCTCGCCTTCGAGATTGTGCGAACCCATTTCCGAGTGTTGAACGAGATTGTCGCGGCGGAAGCGGGAGCGGTTGTCAAAACGATTGGCGACGCGGTCATGGCGACGTTCCCGACGCCCGACAGGGCCGTAGCTGCCGCGCTCAGGATGCGCGAGGCGATGCGTGATTTGAACGAGCAGCGGGGTAGCGAGGAACTTCTCCTGAAGATCGGCATCCACGAGGGTCCCTGCATCGCGGTATCGATGAATGAAAGGCAGGACTATTTCGGCCAAACGGTCAACATCGCCTCAAGGGTGCAGGGCCTCGCCACGTCGCAGTCGATCTTCGTGACCGATCCGGTGATCGCTGATGCCCGCGCGGCCGAAATTCTCAATGCGGCGAAGCTCACGCCGGTTTCCCAAGGTGCGATGCTGCGGGGGGTGACGAGCGAAATGCCGCTTTACGTCATTCCCTGATCCGGCCGGCGACGCTTTGGAGCCTCCGGCAGCATACCGCGAATCTGTTGATGGTCCCCATCCGTGCCGAGGCGATTGAGCATAAAGCGGCGACTTTCTGCGGTTCTCGCCCTCGACATGGTCGGCTATTCGCGCCTGATGGGCACGAACGAGCAGGAAACCCTGGCGACCTTCCGCCGGCACAGAAGAGCGATATTAACGCCCCGGGCCGCCCAATATCACGGCAGGATCGTCAAATTGACCGGCGACGGCGCCCTGATGGAGTTCGCCAGCGTCGTCGATGCGATCTCCTTTGCGGTCGAGGTGCAATTGGCGATGCGCCTCGAAAACGCCGGCTTTCCAGAGGCCAGGCGGATACTCTATCGCGTCGGGATCAATATCGGCGATATCGTCCTCGACGACGGAGACATCTATGGCGACGGAGTGAATGTCGCCGCACGCATCGAGGAGCTTGCCGATCCCGGCGGAATTTATCTTTCCGCTCAGGCTTTTGAACAGGCCCGGGGAAAACTCGATCTCTCCTTCGAGGCGCTCGGCGAAAGGCGGCTCAAGAACATCGCCGAGCCCTTGAACATCTATCGTATCCGGCTCGACGAGAAGGCGTCCTCGCTGGCAACGCCGATCCTTGCACGAAGACCCGCGGCCCGCGCATCGCGAAGGATGCTGATGACCGGCGCCGCTGCGGTGATGCTTCTCCTCGCATGCGCAGGGCTTGCCCTGTGGCTGCTCCAGCCATGGGGAAGGGCGCCGGCGCCGCGAGCGGATGTGGAAAGATTCGCCCGTGCCTTGCCCGACAAGCCATCGATAGCCGTTCTGCCCTTCGTCAATGTCAGCGGCGACGCCGAACGCGACCGCCTGGCGGAAGGTCTGACGGATGACCTCATTACCGACCTTTCTAAGGTGTCCGATCTTTTCGTAATCGCGCGCCATTCGGTTTTCGCGCTTCGCGACACCAATGGAAGGGTACAGGAAGCGGCGGCAGAGCTTGGCGTCAACTTCGTTCTGGAGGGAATGCTGCAGAAAGACGGAGCGCGCCTGAAAGTGGGCGTCAAGCTGGTCGATGCGTTGCGCGGCCTGTCGATATGGACCCAGCGATACGATCGTGACTACGCGGATATTTTTGCCGTGCGCGACGATATTGTCAGCAACATCATTTCCGCGCTTTCAGTGAACGTGAACGATAAGGAGCGCGGTCAGCTCGCTCAAATCCCGACCGACAATCTCGAGGCCTACGACTATTACCTCCGGGCCGAGCATGAGGGATTTCTCTACAGCGACGTCGACACCTATCGCCAGACCCTCTCCTTCTATCAGAAAGCTATCGATCTCGACCCGCGCTTCGCCGATGCTTATGCCGGAATCGCGCGCGTCGCCATCGACGTCCTCCGCAACGATTACAATTTGATCTGGTCGGCCGCTGTGGCCCGCAAGATCGCCTATGACGCGGCCGGCCGGGCACTGGTTCTCAATCCCGATAATGCCCGCGCCCGAACCGTGCTTGCCCTGCTGCAGCTCATCGACGGGCGCAACGCGGAAGCGATCGATTCCGCCAATCGCGCGGTCCTTGTCCAGCCAAATGACGCGGAGGCAGTCGCGAATCTTGCGTTGGTGCTCGTCCAGACGGGAAGCCGTGACCAGGCGATGACCACGATTGAAAAAGCGCTGCGGCTCAATCCATCGCCGCCGCCAAACTTTCAGTTGCTGGCGGGCGTCGTCTTCTATCTGGCGCGCGATGGCGAACGGGCGGTTTCCCTCCTGGAAGCGGCGGCTGACAAATTGCCCAACGTCGAGCCGGCGCGCGAATATCTGGCGGCCGCCTATGCCCGGCGAAACGACAAACAGCGGGGGCGGCAGGAGGCCGCGGCGCTGCTGAAGCTGTTTCCCGAGACAAACCTGACCTACTATAGCTATCTCTACGACTATTGGCGCGATGACGACCGCCGCTATCACCTCCAGGCTTTGCACGCGGTCGGCATTCCGGAATGGCCCTTCGGCTTCGAGGGGCAGGAGAAGGACAGGATCGGCGGCGCTGCGCTACAGGAACTCATCAGCGGCAAAAGCTGGGCCGGCCGGCACAAGAACGGCGTCGCCTTCGTTCAGTATTTCGACAAGAACGGCAACACGGCCTATCGCAGCGCCAACACCAACATCACGGGTACGGTCGAGGTTCAGGGCGACCGTCTTTGTGAAAAATTCGAAGGCTATTTCATGGACCGCCTTGCCTGCGGATATGTCTATCGCGCCTCCGGCGGAAATGGCGAGACGCAATATGTCCATGTCACGCCGCAGGCGCTTGAATTGTTTTCTCCCGAGAAGGACAAATAGGCATCGCCACAGCGCGCCGGCCCGGGATGGGGCCTTATTGCCAATCCTTCTTGGCGTCCGCCGACATCAGGGTCCGCTTAACCTCCGGCCAGTATTTCCGCGCGTTGATCACCTTGGAATGGTTCTTTTCCAATCCGGCCGCCGTACCCGGATCGTAGCTCAGATAAAGCTTGCCATCGATGATGCGCCAGGCCTTGGGATCAATATTCGTGGTAATCGTTCCCGCCGATACGCCGTCGGCGCAATAGCCGCCATATTGCGGCGCGTACTTGACCGGCTCGCGCTTGAAAAGCTCGCGGTTTTCCGCGCTGGAAAAATACCAGTTCGCGCCCAGCCAGCGATAGGCGAATTTGTCCGAGCCTTTCACGGCCTTGTGTTCCGCGAAATAGGCGACCGTATCGTAGCCTTTGATGGCGACGTCGCCAAAATAGCCCGTATTGACGACATCCTCGGCAGCCGCCGCTGAACGCCCCGCGGCCAGCATCAGGATAACGGCCACGCCGGCCGCCATCCCTCCTTTCCAAACATAGATCTTCATGAATTTCTCCATTCCGGCGCGACCGGACATAACAACTTCATTGTCGTTTCAGGCATTCCTTGTAGAGCCGCTCGCCGACGATCTCCGGCCCTTGACACACGGCGCCCGCTTTCATCAGCAATCCGGCCGCATCCCAATATCCGCGCCAGCCCGCTTGGGAGAGCGGTGTGTAGCCGTTCCGCTCCTTGGCTTCGATGTCGGCCCCCTTCCCCAAAAGGAAGGCGACGACGTCCACACGGTCCTCTTCAGCCGCCGCGTGCAATGGCGTCATGTTGTAGAAATTGCGCCTGTCGTTGACCGCCGCTCCGTTCGCGACGAGCAATCTCACGACTTCCAGATTCCCCCCATAGGCCGCGGCATGAAGAGCGGTCAGTCCATGTTTGTTGCGTACGCCTATTTCCGCGCCATGTTGCAGAAGCATCATGACGATGTCCGCACGCCCGGCGAGCGCAGCAACGATGAGGGGCGGATCGCCTGCATCGTCCGGCGCGGCAATGGCGGCGCCGTGGTCAAGCATCTGCCGGACCTGTTCGGCATTCCCGCTTCTGATCGCATTATCCAGGGAAGCAGCAGATGCCGCGCCCAGCCCGAGGAGCAGCGCGACGAGAGATACCCAAAGACATCTCATGTGAACGACTCCGCCCCCCACCGCAAGGCATTCACGGGCGGAAAAATCCTAGAGGCACCTTATCACGGACGGGCCTGACCGGAAAGAGCGGCAAGGCTCCCGAAGGTTGGCGAAAAAGATCGGAACATCGGAAGCAAAACAAGGTTGGGCCCAACACGTCGGACACCACACGAAAAGCGGACACCCAGACAAATCAGGAATCACAAGGCCCGGAGGACGTCGATGTTCTATCATGCAAAGGAATTGCAATTTAACGCACGGGTTTCCAAACCCGACCCGAAGTTCGCCGCACTCCTGCTTGAGCAGTTCGGCGGCGGCAATAGCGAACTGAAAGCCGCGATGCAATACTTCGTGCAGGCGTTCGCCGCGCGCAAGCCCTATCCAGAGAAATACGA
>Ga0187809_10000571_pt1 | contig 19112 bp, 19 predicted proteins | sample NC_wetland_sal_i_8_FD_132415 | JGI IMG/M metagenome (GOLD analysis project Ga0187809, IMG submission 132415) | Wetland sediment microbial communities from Neuse River Estuary, North Carolina, USA - ASW_4 | ecosystem: Environmental > Aquatic > Freshwater > Wetlands > Sediment | place: USA: North...
CGCGCGACCGCGAACCCGATCGCACTGCAGCAGGCGAAGTCGCACGGACGCACATGGCTCCTCTCCGCGCAGGTGCAGTCGTACGGCATCGCCGTGACGGTCACGTTCCTCGCGCTCCTGCTCGCGGCGGGAGCGACCGCCGCCGAGCGCGACGAGGGGACGATCGGCCGCCTCCGCCGCGGGCTCGTGCCGCTTGGGCAGCTCGTCTGGTCGAAAGTGGCGCTCGCCGGCGTGGTCGGCCTCGTGCTCGGGGCGGCGATCGCCGTCGTCTTCGGGGTGGTCGTCGACGTCGGCGGGATCACCGGCGGTGAGCCGTGGGCGCGGCTGCCGCTGCTGCTCGCGGGCGTGCTGCTCGCGGCTGGTGTCGTGGGCGCCGCGGGTGCACTCCTGGGCGCGGTCGCGCGAGAGGCGCGGACCGCCTCGCTGCTCGCCGTCCTCCTCGTCCTGCCGGTCGTCTTCATCGGGCTCGTGCCGCGGGCGTCGCTGCCGTTCGCCTACTGGATCAGCCTCTTCCTGCCGTTCGTGCATGCCGTCCGGCTCTTCGGGGCGGCGCTGTACGACACGAGCCCGTGGCATCGCGTCGGGATCGAGGCGCTCTGGCTCCTCGGCATCGGCGCGGCGTCGTGGATGCTCGCTCGGCTGGCCGCGCGTACCCTTACGGCATGAGCTCGTTCCCGGACGTGCGCCTGCGGCGATTCCGCCGGACCGGCGGGCTGCGCGGCCTCGTCCGCGAGACGCGGCTGTCGCTCGACCAGTTCGTCATGCCGCTCTTCGTCGCGCCGGAGGCGCTTCCGAACGTCGATTTGCCGGGCATGTCGCGATTCACGGTCGACGGCGTCGTCCGCGAGGTCGAAGGCCTCGTCTCGGCCGGCGTCCGCGCCGTGATCCTCTTCGGCATTCCCGAGGACAAGGACGAGGACGCGACAGGGGCCTGGGACGACGACGGCATCGTCCAGCGCGCGCTGCGTGCGCTGCGCCCCGAGTTCCCCGACCTCGTGCTCGTCACCGACGTCTGCCTGTGCGAGTACACGTCGCACGGCCACTGCGGGATCGTCGTCGACGGCGAGGTACACAACGACCGCAGCCTCGAGCTGCTCGCGCGGACGGCAGTGAGCCACGTCGAGGCGGGTGCGGACGTGGTCGCGCCGAGCGACATGATGGACGGCCGCGTGCACGCGATCCGCGAGGCTCTCGACGACCACTCGTTCGAGTCGACGCCGATCCTGTCGTATGCGGCGAAGTATGCGTCCGCGTTCTACGGGCCTTTCCGCGAGGCGGCCGGCTCGGCGCCGTCGTTCGGCGACCGGCGGGGCTACCAGATGGATCCGGCGAACGTGCGCGAAGCCCTGCGCGAATGCGAGCTCGACCTCGACGAGGGGGCGGACGCGATCATCGTCAAGCCTGCGCTTCCATATCTCGACGTCATCCGCGCCGCGCGCGAGTCGTTCGACGCGCCGATCGCGGCGTACAACGTCTCCGGCGAGTACGCCATGGTCAAGGCGGCCGCCCGCGGAGGCTGGCTCGACGAGAAGCAGGCCGCGCTCGAGTCGCTGACGGCGATCAAGCGCGCCGGCGCCGATCTGGTGATCAGCTACTGGACGAAGGATCTCGCCGCGTGGCTCTGACCACGCGGTCCAGTCTCTACCGTCGCGCGCTCGAGCTGATCCCCGGCGGCGTCAACTCGCCCGTCCGCGCAATGAAGTCGGTCGGGCTCGACGAGCCGCTCTTCGTCGCACGAGGAGACGGCGCCTATCTCGAGACCGTCGACGGCAGCCGCTACGTCGACTGGGTGCTCTCGTGGGGGCCGCTTCTCTATGGTCACGCGGACGCGGAGACGGTCGAGGCCGTTCGCGCGGCCGCGCTGCGCGGCACGAGCTTCGGCGCGAGCACCGAGGCCGAGGTCGAGCTCGCCGCTGAGATCGTGGACGCCGTGCCCTCGATCGAGCGGGTGCGGCTCGTTTCCTCGGGCACGGAAGCGGCGATGAGCGCGATCCGTCTCGCGCGCGCGTTCACGAAGCGCGACCGCGTGGTCAAGTTCGCCGGCTGCTACCACGGCCACGCCGATCAAATGCTCGCGAGCGCCGGCTCCGGGCTCGCGACGCTCGCGATCCCGTCGACGCCAGGCGTGCCGACCGCGGTCACCGCCGACACGATCGTCTGCCCCTTCAACGACGCCGACGCGGTCGCCGATGCGGTCATGCGCTACGGCGAAGGCCTCGCCGCAATCGTCGTCGAGCCTGTCGCCGGGAACATGGGAGTCGTCCCGCCGGCTCCCGGGTACCTGGAGACCCTGCGCGCTCTGTGCGACGCGGCGGGTGCGCTCCTCGTCTTCGACGAGGTGATCACCGGATTCCGGGTCTCCCGCGGCGGCGCACAGGAGCTGTACGGCGTCGTTCCAGACCTCACCATCCTCGGCAAGATCGTCGGCGGCGGGCTGCCGCTGGCGGCGTTCGGCGGGCGCGGCGACGTCATGGACCTGCTCGCCCCGTCCGGGCCGGTCTACCAGGCGGGAACGCTCGCCGGCAACCCGCTGGCGACCGCCGCCGGTCTCGCCGTGCTGCCTCGGCTTCGCGACCGGCGGGTCTACGACGAGCTCGAGCGTCGCTCCGCCCGCCTCGGGGACGGGCTCTCGCCCTTCGGGCGCGTGCAACGCGTGGGCGCGATGCTGACCCTCTTCCAAGCGGAGCGCCCGGTGAGGAACTTCGACGACGCGCAGGAGTGCGACACCGAGCGCTACGGCGCGCTCTTCCGCCATCTGCTCGAGCGCGGGGTGTACGTCGCGCCGTCGCAGTTCGAGGCAATGTTCGTCTCGCTTGCGCACGGCGACGAGGAGATCGATCGCACGATCGACGCGGTCGCATCCTTCTCCTGATGTGGGACGAGATTCTCGACGGCGCGGTGGAGGAGAGCCGGCTCTGGGACGAGTGCATCCTCGCCTGCGACGAGCGGAAGCTCGTCGCAGTCTTCTCTCCCCTCGCCGAGGAGCGGTTCGCAGTCGGCCTGGAGACGATCTACGAGGGCTACCTCGTCCACTATGGAAAGCCTCGGCTCTTCGGGCCGCCGGACCCGGACGTCGCGCTTCTCCTCGGTGACTACCTCTATGCGCACGGGCTCGTGCGGATCGCGTCGTTCGGCGAGACAGATGCCGTGTCGGACCTGTCGGAGCTGATCTCGCTCTGCAGCCAGCTCCGAGCGGAGGACCTGGACGGCGACGGTGCGCTGTGGGCGGCGAGCGCCGCGCTCCTCGGCTCGGGGCGGCTCGACGAGGCGCGTACCGCGCTTCGCCTCCGGGGCGATGCGGCCCCGCTCGAGGCGGCGGCGCGGGCGGCGGCCGGCGACGCGGCGGTCGACGAGGCGCTCGCCGCGCACGCCGCGCTGCGATAGGTTTTCGCGCGTGCTCGCGCAGCTGCACCTGCTCGCCGTCGAGACGGCCGCCGAGGAGGGCAAGAAGACCGTCCTCGTCATGCTCGCCGTCGGGTGCATCTTCCTCGTGGTGATCGCGCTCGGTGAGCTTGGCCATTGGCTGCGCCACCGCGATCGCAGCTAGGCCTGCACCGGCGCCGCGAAGAACTCTTCGATGGATACGGTCCCTGCAACCGTCCCCAGGAACTGACTCGTCCGTTCCGGGTCGTCGCGAAGCGCGGCGAAGAGCGCCTGCTGCTCGGGCGCCGGCGGCGCAAGCGCGGCGAACTCCCACGTCAGCTCGTACAGCGGCCGAACCGCCTCGTCACGCGCTTGCTCGTAGTCGGCGAGTGCGTCGTCGAGCGACCGCTCCCCGCGGAAGCCGGCGTCCAGCGCGTCCGCGAGCAGCTCTGCGTCACGGAAAGCGTCCGTGATCCCTTGAGCCGTGATCGGATCCTTGTGGTATCCGGCGTCGCCGACGAGCGCCCATCCGGGCCCGTACGGCTTCCGAATCCAGAACGGTGACTCCGCCATGCCGTAGAACCGATCGGCGCGCTCCCCTGCAGCCATGCGCTCCATGAGCGGCGGCGCGAGCGCGACCGCTTCGCGGAAGGCCCGCTCGAGGTCCGCCCGGACTGCGGAGAACTCATCCACCGGCCAATACGCGATCACGATCTCGAGTCCGTCGTTCGTGGGCCCGGAGATGATCATCCGTCCCTCGCGCGGATAGAGCTCGGCGGCGTCGCTACGCGGCCCGGTCCAGTAGCTGTAGTACACGCACGTCCTGCTCGCGCGCGCATCGGTCGCAGGTGCGTGCACGCTGCGCGCGACGAGCGAGTTGCGTCCGTCCGCTCCGACGACGACACGCGCGCGCTCGACGACGCTTCCGCTGCGGATGCCGATGACGGCGCCGTCGTCGACGAGGATCTCGTCCACGGGAAAGCCGGTACGGACCTCGGCGCCGGCTTCGGCCGCGCCTTCGAGCAGGATCGAATCGAGGATCGTGCGGCGGGGTGCATAGGCATCGGCGACATCGCCGGCAGGGGCCACCGGCGCGCGGAGCGCGAACGGACCGACGTCGAGCGTCGTCTCCCGGACCGCGGGGCAGCCCGACGCGGCGACGCGCTCGAGCAGGCCCCAGCTTCGGAGTCGAGCGACGCCGGGCTGGTGGATGTAGTGGGTCGAGACCGTGTCGCTCGGGAAGCCCGCGCGGTCGACGAGCAGGACGCGATGTCCCTTGCGGGCGAGCAGCATTGCGGTGGGCGAGCCGGCGGCCCGCGCTCCGACGATGATGGCGTCGTACATCTCCGACCTCCTGGTGTAAACTATGGAACGTAGTTAGTTTTAAACTACGGATCACAGTTTTGTCAAGCCGCGACGAGCTCACCCTCTTCTCGTACGAGATGCTCGCCCTCGTGGGGCGAGGCGGAGCCGGTGCCCACGACCTGCTCCGTATCGCCCGCCGGAGCCGTTTCCTGGCCTGGGCCGGCGAGAGCCAGTACTACGTCGAGCCGAAGCGCCTCGCGAAGCTCGGCTACCTCGAGGCGCGCAAGGCGCCGGGGAGGACACGGGAGCGCACGGTCTACACGCTGACCGAAAAGGGGCTGGATGCCCTCCGTGCGTGGGCGCGGACTCCTGTGGGGTTCACGCCGCTCAAGAGCGATGCGCTCATCCGCCTGCTCGCCACCGACCTCGTCGGCGAGGACGCCGTCCGCGAGGGCTTTGCAGGGTTGAGAGAGGACCTCGACGACATGCGCGCGCGGGTCTCCGAGACGGCCGAACGGGCGAAGTCGCTCCCGCATCGCGAGAAGTACCTGAACCTGGGCCTCGATTTCGTCGAGGGCCTGATCGGCCTCTACGAGGAATTGGTCGAGAAGGTCGAGCGGGACTTCGCATGAATACACTCGCCGCGTGGCGATCCGCGACCTGCGCGACTGGATCGCGCTGCTCGAGCGCGAGGGCGAGCTCGCCCGCATCACCGTCGAGGTCGACCCCGATCTCGAGATCACCGAGATAGTCGATCGCACGGTGAAGTCCGGTGGGCCGGCGCTGCTGTTCGAGCGTCCGAAGGGCTCGCAGCACTCACTGCTCATCAACCAGTTCGGCAGCGAGCGGCGCATGTGCCTCGCGTTCGGCGTCGATCGGCTCGACGACGTGGCGCGCAAGGTCGCCGATGTGCTCGAGATGCAGCCGCCGACGGGTCTCGTCGAGAAGGTGCGCGGGCTGCAGAAGCTCAAGTCGATCGCCGACTCGCTTCCGCACACGGTGCGCAAGGGAACGTGCCAGGAGATCGTCCTGCGCGGCGACGACGTCGACCTCGGGCTGCTGCCGGTCCAGCGCTGCTGGCCGGGTGACCCGGCGCCGTTCATCACGCTGCCGGCTGTGATCACGCGCGATCCGCGCGACGGCACGCGCAACGTCGGCATGTACCGCATGCAGGTGATCGACCGCGCCACGACGTTCATGCACTGGCAGATCCACAAGGACGGGCGCGCCGACTGGCTCGCCAGCGACGGCCGGATTCCGGTCGCCGTCGCGCTCGGTCTCGACCCGATCACTGCGTACTCCGCGAGCGCGCCGCTGCCGAAGCACGTCGACGAGCTGATGCTCGCCGGCTTCCTCCGCGGCGAGCCGGTCGACCTCGTGCAGTGCGTGAGCGTCGACCTCGAGGTCCCGGCGAACGCGGAGATCGTGCTCGAGGGCTACGTGGCCAGGGACGAGCTCGGCGACGAAGGGCCGTTCGGAGACCACACGGGCTACTACACGGCGGCAGAGCCGTTCCCGGTCTTCCACCTCACCGCGATGACGATGCGGCGCGGGGCGGTCTATCCCTCCATCGTCGTCGGCAAGCCGCCGCAGGAGGACGCGTGGCTCGGCAAGGCGACCGAGCGCATCTTTCTGCCGGCGGTGCGCACGACCATTCCCGAGATCGTCGACTACGACCTCCCCGTCGCCGGCGCGTTCCACAACTGCTGCATCGTCTCGATCCGCAAGTCGTATCCCGGCCAGGCGCAGAAGGTCATGCACGCGATCTGGGGCCTCGGGATGCTGAGCCTGACGAAGTGCATCGTCGTCGTCGACTCCGACGTGGACGTCCACGATTACGCCCAGGTGCTCTTCTACGCCGGCGCGAACGTCGATCCCGCGCGCGACGTCGTCCTCAGCGAAGGACCGACGGACCATCTCGACCATGCGCCCGGGCGCCAATTCGTGAGCGGCAAGCTCGGCATCGACGCGACCGCGAAGCTTCCGGAGGAGGGCGCGCGGCCGTGGCCGCAGGAGATCGAGATGAGCCGAGAGGTCAAGGAGCTCGTCGACCGCCGCTGGGCTGAGTACGGGTTCGGTGCGCACACCACCGGCCGATCAGGTTGAATCAGGCCCGGATGCGCGAGGAGGGGATGACACCGGGCCCGCCCGATCACGGCCCGTCGCCCACGATCTGGCCGCTGGGCTTCGCTGTCGGCATCGCCGTCGCGCTCGTCGGGCTGATCATCAACCCGGAGTGGATCGCGTCGATCGGCGCGTTCATCGCGATAGTCTTCGGCTTTCTCTGGGCGCGTGAGGCAACCTCCGAGATGCGCCGCCAGGTGCCGGTCGTCCGGGCCGAGGTGCGGGAGATGACTCCCGCAGAGGCAGCCGCCCTCCCGCCGGCGGCCGAAGGCGAGGCGGCGATGGCGCCGCCGCAGCCCGGCGAGCGCTTCCCGCGCAGCCGTTTCCTCGAAGGAGCGACACTGGGGCTCGGCGGCGTCATCGGCGGCCTCGTCACGGTGCCGGTCGCCGGATTCGCGCTCCTCCCCGCGTTCCTCGATCAGAAGGGCCATGAGGTCGACATGGGCCCGGTGAGCGCCTATCCGATCGGCAAGTGGTTCATCGGGACGTTCATGGTCGATCCGGCGGAAGGTGAGGTCTCTCGCCGCACCGCGTTCATTCGGAACAACGGCCCCGTCCAGAACAACGTGCCGAGCTTCACGATCATCTCGAACCGCTGCGCGCATCTCGGCTGCCCGGTGCAGGCGAACGGCCCGACGGGCGCCATCCTCGGCGAGAAGAACGTCACCGAGCACACGAAGAACGGCTCCATCCTGCTGCGGCCGGTCGTCCCTGCGGGCTTCGGCTGCCCCTGCCACGGCGGCCAGTACGACACCGAGGGCAACCGCACCGCCGGGCCGCCGGTCCGAGCGCTCGACCGCTATGCGTTCGACATCAAGAACGGCCACCTCGTTCTGCTCAGCACGTATTCGGTGTCCCACGTCGTCGGCAGCGGAGGCCAGGCGAAGATCTACAAGTACAAGCCGGCCGGCCCCGGCCAGCACGTTGACGGGCCCGAGCAGTGGTTCTATCCCCTCCAGCCTCCGCACCACTGATGCCGCCGATCCGCCGCAGCCCGACGAAGGCGCAGATCCGCCGGGAGCAGGCGCTCGCGGCGATGACGTATCCGCTCGATTGGCTCGAGGAACGCAGCGGCCTCGTCGGCGGCGTGCGCTACTTCCTCATGCGCAAGGTCCCGTCGGACACGAACTGGATGCAGACGCTCGGCTCGGCGTCGCTGACCGCGTTCCTCGTGCAGGCGATCACCGGCGTGATTCTCGCCATGTACTACAAGCCGTCGCCGCACGACGCGTACTCGTCGATCCAGAACATCACCGACCACGTCTTCATGGGCTGGCTCGTGCGCGGCATGCACAAGTGGGGCGCCAGCGTCTTCATCATCCTCATGTTCCTGCACATGGGCCGCGTGTTCTTGTTCGGCGCGTACAAGTACCCGCGCGAGCTCAACTGGATCGTCGGTGTGCTCATCCTCGTGCTCGGCCTGATGGAGGGCTTCACCGGCTACCTGCTCCCGTGGGACCAGACCGCCTACTGGGCGAGCGTCGTCGGCATCAACCTCAACGGGACGGCGCCGTTCCTCGGCCCGTGGCTCGCGCAGTTCCTCCGCTCGGGACAGGAGATCAGCGGGGACACGCTGTCGCGCTTCTACTCGCTGCACATGCTCGTGATCCCCGGCGGGATCATCGCGCTGATCACGCTGCACCTGTACCTCGTCATCCGCCTCGGCGTCACGTCGCCGCCGTGGTCGAAGGAGGCGGCGGGGGCCGAGGTCTCCGAGGAGCCCGCGCCCCTGCGGTCCGGGCTGACGCGGCCGGTGGCGCACGGCTCGAGCGGAGGGCGGGACTGATGAGCGCCGAGAAGCCGACTCGGCTGGAGGAGCGCCGCGCGGAGTTCGCGCGGTACAAGAAGGACGTCAAGCAGCGCGGGAAGTCGTTCTACCCGTACGCGATGTTCGAGGACACGGTGATGAGCCTCGTCGTCGTCTCCGTCATCATCGGGCTCGCGGTGCTGTGGAAGTGGACGTCGTACGGGCCGCACCACGACGGACTGCACAAGGGGCTGCTCGGCCCCGAAGTTGCGCCGCCCGCCGATCCCGGAACGGTCAGCTTCGTCCCGCGACCGGACTGGTACTTCTACTTCCTCTTCTATCTCCTGCGCATCTTCAAATGGCCGGAGTCCGTGTTCCTCGGGACGATCGGCGTGCCGACGATCGCGCTCATCCTGCTGCTCGCGCTGCCGTTCATGGACGTGCGCCGCGAGCGCCGGCCGTCCCGGCGACCGGTGGCGATGGTGGCGGCGGTGCTGACGATCCTCTCGATGGCGACCTTGACCTGGAAGGGAGCGACCGCGAAGGAAGCGCTGGCGTCGGAGGTGATCGCCGACGTGCCGTCGTGGGTCAAGGCGGAGAAGCTCCCGGCGGCTGCGCTGCCGGGCGCGAAGCTGTTCGCGACCGCCGGCTGTACGGCGTGCCACACCTATCTCGGGACGGGCTCGTCGAACCTCGGCGCTCCCGACCTGACGCAGATCGGGACGCGAAACCTCGGCATCAGCTTCCAGATCCGCCATCTCCAGTGCCCGTCGTGCGTGAACCCCGGCTCGCCGATGCCGAAGTTTGCGAGTCTCGGTACGACGCGTCTCCACCAGCTCGCCGTCTTCCTCGAGTCCTCCAAAGGCAAGCGATAGAGCGTCCTCGCGAGCGCTGACGCACTCGGTCGGGGAAGAGAGATTCGCTTCCCGGGTTGCGCTAGCCTCCAGCTCTCGCCCGAGCAGGGTGCCCGGGAACCGTCACAATCCGGACGGATGCACGTGTTCCTCGGGATCACCGGCGCCTCGGGCGCTCCGTACGCCGCCCGGCTGCTCGAGGCGCTCGCGGCCGCCGACTGCGAGATCGGCATCTCCGCCTCGTCGGCAGGCGTCGAGGTGCTCGCCACCGAGCTGTACGGCAACGCGAAGCTCTCCCGTGACGAGACGCTCGCCCGCCTGCTCGAGTGCGCCCCGGGCGCGACGCTCTACGACCCGAACGACTGGAAGGCACCGTACGCGTCCGGCTCGGCGAAGGTGGACGCGTATGTCATCTGCCCCTGCTCGATGGGGACGCTCGGGACGATCGCGTCCGGCGCGATGCAGAACCTCATCCACCGCGCCGCCTCCGTCGCGCTCAAGGAGGAGCGACGGTTGATCCTCATGCCGCGCGAGACGCCGCTCTCGGCGATCCACCTTCGGAACATGCTCACGCTGCGCGAGGCGGGCGCGACCATCCTCTTCCTCGCACCGGGCTTCTATCACGGATCGGAAACGGTCGACGATCTCGTCGACTTCGTCGTGCAGCGCGCGCTCGACCAGCTCGGCATCGAGCGCGTCGCCGCCAAGCGATGGGGACAGTGATGGTCGAGAGCGGCCGTCTGCCGGCCGACGGCGTGCGGCGGATGTTCGACCGGATCGCGCCCGTGTACGACGGGATGAACCGTGTCATGACCGCCGGCCTCGACCGGCGCTGGCGGCGGATCACGGTCGAGGAGGCTGTGCGCCCGGGCGACCGCGTCCTCGACGCATGCTGCGGCACCGGCGACCTCGCGCTCGCCGCTCGTGGTCGGGGAGCGGCAGTGGTCGGCCTCGACTTCTCCGAGCGGATGCTCGAGCGGGCGCGCGCGAAGTCGAAGGAGATCGAGTGGGTGCGGGGAGACGTGCTCGCGCTCCCGTTCGACAACGGGTCCTTCGACGCCGTCACGGTCGGCTTCGGCGTTCGGAACGTGGAGGACCTCGATGCGGGACTGCACGAGCTCCGGCGCGTGCTGCGCCCCGGCGGGCGCATCGGCATCCTCGAGATCACGACGCCGCGAGGCGCGCTCGCGCCGTTCTACCGCGTCTGGTTCGATCGTGTCGTTCCCCTGCTGGGGAAGGTCCTTCCCGGCGGCTCCGCGTATGCGTACCTACCGGCGAGCGTGCGTCGCTTCCCGACGCCGGAGGAGCTCGCGGCGCTGCTGCAAGCGGGCGGTTTCGTTGCGGTGCGCTTCCGGCGCTTCGCCGGGGGTATCGTCGCCTTGCACGTGGCAGAGGCAGGTCAGTGACGAGCCTGGCGGAGATCCGGGAGGCGCCGGGCCTCGAGCCGTATCTCGAGGCGATCGAGGAGCGTCTCGCGCGCACCGTCGCGACGCATCCCGGCCTCGTCGCCGCGGTCGGCAACGAGGCGCTCGCCGCCGGCGGGAAACGGCTGCGGCCGCTGCTCGTCTTCCTGTCGACTCCGGCCGCCGAACAACCGTCCATCGCCGCCGGTGTCGCCGTCGAGCTCGTGCACATGGCGACGCTTGTGCACGACGACCTCATCGACCGCGCGCACTTTCGCCGCGGCCAGGCGGCGGCCTGGTCGGTCTACGGGCCGGAGGCCGCGCGCGCGACGGGCGACTATCTGTTCGCGCGCGCCTTCGCGGAGCTCACCGCCACCGGCGACGGCGAGGCGGTCGAAATCCTCGCGGACGCGACGCTGTGTCTCGCGCGCGGCGAGGCGTTGCAGCGCATGCAGACGCATGACCCGTCCACCACCGTGGATGCGTATCTCGAGCGCTGTGCCTTGAAGACCGGAAAGCTGTTCGAGGCCGCGTGCCGGCTCGGCGGCGGCCCGGGCGCGTACGGTCTCGCGCTCGGCGTTGCCTTCCAGATCGTCGACGACGTCCTCGACTGCTCGGGGGTCACGATCGAGACCGGCAAGATCGCCGGGACCGACCTGCGCGACGGCACGCCCACGCTTCCGCTCCTCCTCGCTGCGCAGCAGGACGAGATCGTCCGCGACGCGCTCGCCGGCGGTCCCATGGACGGCGCGCTCGTGCGGGTTGCAGCGAGCGGCGCTCTCGAACGGTCGCGTGAGGTCGCGCTCGACTACGCTAGGCGCGCTCGCGCGTGCCTCAACGGCCAGCTCCACCGCGACGAGCTGGAATCCCTGACGCACGCGGTCGTCGATCGGGAGAGGTAGGTCGCTTGGCAGTCCCGGATACGCTCGAGACGCTCGCTCCCATCCGGGACAAGGTCGAGGCCGGCGAGCGGCTCGACTTCGAGGACGGCGTCACGCTGATGGAGTCGGACGATCTGCTCGCGCTCGGGGAGCTCGCAGACCTTGCTCGGCGCATCCGCGGCGGCGGCGACGAGGTCTTCTTCGTCCAAAACCTGTACCTGAATCAGACGAACGTCTGCCGCGTGAAGTGCAAGTTCTGCGCCTTCGCGAAGACGCAGAAGCAGGAGGACGCGTACACGCTCACCGCCGACGAGCTGGCCGTGGACGCGGCCGCCCAGTACAGACATGCGAGGTTCACGGAGATCCACTGCGTGAACGGCGAGAACCCGCACGTCGACCTCGAGTTCTACGCGGAGGTGCTGCGGAAGCTGAAGGCGGCGCTACCGGACGTCCATCTGAAGTTCTACACCGCCTCCGAGATCCACCACATGTCGAAGCTCGAGGGCTGCTCGCACGAAGAGGTGCTGCGCGTGCTGAAGGACGCCGGGCTCGGCTCGCTTCCCGGCGGTGGTGCCGAGATCTTCGCCGATCGCGTGCGCAAGCTCATCGCGCCCGGGAAGGAGCATCCGGACGAGTGGTTCGCCGTGCACGACACCGCCCACAGGATGGGGATACCGACGCACTGCACGCTGCTCTACGGCCACGTCGAGACGTACGAAGAGCGGATCGACCACATGGTGCGGCTTCGGCGGCAACAGGACGAGACGGGCGGCTTCCTCGCCTTCATCCCGCTTGCGTTCCATCCGGAGAACACCGTCTTCGAACGGCGCGGCTTCAAGTTCACGACCGGCGCAGACGACCTGAAGATGATCGCCGTGTCGCGGTTGATGCTCGACAACATCCCGAACGTGAAGGCCTACTGGATCATGATGGGTATGCCGATGGCGCAGGTCGCACTCCATTTCGGCGCGAACGACGTGCAAGGCACGGTCGTGCGCGAGCAGATCTTCCAGGCGGCCGGCGCGACGAGCGGGACCGAGCAGAAAGTCCACGAGCTCGTGCGCTTCATCCAGGAGGCGGGACGGATCCCCGTCCAGCGCGACACGCTCTACAACGAGCTGAGACGTTGGTGAGACTGGGCCGCATCTCCTACGTGAACATGGCGCCGGTCTTCTACCGCGTCGACGCCGAGGTGGAGGAGGTCCTCGGCGTCCCAACGGAGCTGAACCGGCTGCTCGTCGACGGCGAGCTGGACACGGCGCCGATCTCCTCCATCGAGTACGCGCGCAACGCCGACAAGCTCAGACTGCTGCCGCGACTCTGCGTCGCGTCGGAGGGCGCGGTCGAGTCGATCCAGCTCGTGTCGCGCAAGCCGCTCGAACAGGTGCGTGTCGTCGCCGTGACGCCGGAGTCGGCGACGTCGGTCGTGCTGACGAAGGTGCTGCTCCCCGAGGCCGAGCACGTCCCGCTTGGGCAGGACGCGGACGCGACCCTCCTCATCGGCGACGCTGCGCTCAAATCGGCCTTCGAGGACCCGACGCCCCACTTCGACCTCGGCCGTCTGTGGCTCGAGCGCACCGGGTTGCCGATGGTCTTCGCCGTGTGGGCGTGCCCCGAGCCGCTCGCAGAAGGGCTCGCCGAGCTCGAGGACGCGCTCGTCGCGTCCGTCCGCCGGGCGCGGGCCGAGCCCGAGCGGCTCGCGTTCGAGGCGGCCGAGCGCTACGGCTACCCGCCCGGCTTCCTCGCGCGCTACTTCGAGAAGCTGCGCTACCGCTTCGGCCCGCGCGAGCGCGCGGGCCTGTACACGTTCCTCGAGATGGCCCGCGACGCCGGCGAGCTCGATGCCGTCCCCGAGCTCCGCTTCGTCCAGACCACGGGCGCGGCGGTGGCGTGAACGCGATCCTCGAGAAGGCGCTCGACGGCGAGCGCATCACCGACACCGAGGCGGTCGCGCTTCTGCGCTCGCGCGATCTCGTATCCGTCGGCCGTGTCGCGAACGAGATCCGCAACCGGAAGCACGATCCCGAGCGTGTCACGTTCATCATCGACCGCAACCTCAACTACACGAACATCTGCTACACGGACTGCGACTTCTGCGCGTTCTACCGGCGGCCGGGCGACACGCGGGAGGGGTACCTGCTGCCGAAGCCGGTCATCTTCAAGAAGATCGAGGAGACGCTCGCGCTCGGCGGCACGGGCCTGCTGATGCAGGGCGGACACCACCCCGATCTCGGCGTCGACTTCTACGAGGATCTCTTCAGCTCGATCAAGGCGAGGTACAGGATCCATCTGCACGCGCTGTCACCGTCGGAGGTGCAGCACGTGGCGCGGCGGTCGAAGCTGACGATCCCGGAGGCGCTGACTCGTCTGCGCGACGCGGGGCTCGACTCGATTCCCGGTGGCGGCGCCGAGATCCTCGTCGACCGCGTGCGCAGGATCATCGCGCCGAAGAAGACGAAAACGGCCGAGTGGATCGGTGTCATGCGCCAGGCGCACCGGCTCGGCATCTCGACGACTGCGACGATGATGTACGGGCACGTCGAGACGATCGAGGAACGCGTCGAGCACATGCGCCGCATCCGCGACCTGCAGGACGAGACGGGCGGCTTCCGCGCCTTCTTCTCGTGGACGTTCCAGGACGACGGCAACCGGCTCGTCGACCTCGTTCCGGTCGAGAACCGTCCGACGTCGTTCGACTATCTGCTCACGCAGGCGGTGTCGCGCATCTATCTCGACAACATGCCGCACATCGGCTCGTCGTGGGTGACGCAGGGGAAGAAGATCGGACAGGTCGCGCTGCAGTTCGGGGCCGACGATCTCGGCTCGGTGATGATCGAGGAGAACGTCGTCTCCGCCGCCGGCACGACATACCGCACGACCGCGGACGAGTTCGTCCATCTCATCCGCTCGATCGGCAAGACGCCGGTGCAGCGCGACACGTTGTACCGCGACGTGCGCGTCTGGAACTAGCGTCGTTTTACAGGGGCTGACCGTCCGCTTGGGTACCCTGCGGCGGGGTCGTGCTGCGCAAGCTCGTCATCGTCGTCCTGGCCGCCGGCGCGCTCGCCGTGCCCGCGCTCGGGCAGACCTCGGCGCCGACACTCCTCATGCCCGGCGTCACATACCAGCGCCAGGTGCAGTTCACCTCGCGCGGACCGGTCGTCCTCGACGTCGTCACCGCGCCGCGGCCGGACGGCGCGCTGTACACGCTCGGACCGGCGCTCGCACACGGAGCGCTCTTCGGCACGGAGCCCCTCACCGGGATCGAGAAGGACGCGAGCGGCGCCGCGACCGTCGTCGGCGTCAACGGCGACTTCTTCACCGGCAATGGGCCGCCGAGCGGCATCGTCATGCAGAACGGGGCGCTCCTCAGTGCGCCGATCTCATCGCGCTCGAGCCTCGGCATCGCCTCCGACGGAACGCTCACGGTCGCTCAGGTCGCGTTCGACGGAACGTGGCGCGGCACCGGGCAGCGGCGCCAGCTCGACCTCAACGATCGCCCGGTTGCAGGGCACACGACGCTCTACACGCCCGCCTGGGGCGCGACGACGCCCGCAGAGTCGGGCGTCGTCGAGGACGTCATCGCCGGCCTCCCGCCTCTGCTGCCGAATCACGTCATCAGTGGTGTCGTCACTTCCGTCGCGAACGCCGGCGGCGTCCCCATCCCGCCCGGCGGTGCGGTGCTCGTGTCGCGCGGCGGACAGGCGCCTCACCTCACGGCCGAGGCGCCGCAGGGCACCACCGTCGAGATCCGCCCGACGCTGACGCCCAACTGGAGCAATCAGCTCGCGGCGATCGGCGGCGGCCCGCTCCTCGTCTCCGGCGGGAAGGCCGTTTTCCGGGCCGACGAGGAATTCGACGACTCCGTCCTCAACACGCGCGGCGCGCGCAGCGCGATCGGCCAGCTGCCCGACGGGCGCATCCTGCTCGTCACCGTGGAGGGTGGGGGCTCCGACTACAGCGCAGGGATGACGAACTACGAGCTCGCCAATGCTCTCGTGCACCTCGGCGCGGTCACCGCGATGGCGCTCGGCAGCGGCGTGCCTGCGGACATGGCATTCGACGGGACCTTGCTGACGCGTCCATCAACGAAGGTCGAGCCTGCGATCGGCGACGCGTTGCTTCTCTCCTACACGGGTGTCTACGCAGCGCCGCCGTCGTCGGACGTCGTCTCGCCGAACGGCGACGGCATCGACGACACCGAGACGTTCACGTACCGCCTCACCGCTGCGGCGCAGGTGACGGCGACCATGACGGGTCCCGGCGGCCAGCAGGTCACGCTCGCGCAGGACAGCGAGGCGCCCGGGCTGCACACGGTGACCTGGAACGGGCAGCCGACCGCGGAGGGCCAGTGGAAGTTCGTCGTCGCCGCGGTCGAGCCGTCCGGCCGGACGACGACGGCCGAGCGGGACGTCCTCCTCGACGATACGCTCGCCGACCTGCAGGTCACCCCGCCGAGCGGCAAGCTGGCGGCGAACACGACGGCGGTCACGACCTCGTTCCAGCTCGCGCACGCGGCGACGGTGACGGCGACGGTCGAGACGCGGACGGGCATCGTCCTCGCCACGCTCGCCGACGCGAGGATGCAGCCGGGCGCGCAGTCGCTGCCGTGGAACGGACGGCTGTGGACGGGCGGGCTCGCCTTCACCGGCGCCTACCAGGTACACGTGGTGGCGACCAACTCCATCGGGAGCGTCTCCCTCGTCGTCCCCTTCATCGCTCGTCGTTAGGCTTCGGGGCCATGCTGCTCGGCAGCCTCTCCGGGTCGATCACCCACGCTGTCGGCAACCACGGCATCTACGCGATCTTCGGGCTGCTCGTCGTCGCGGCTGTGCTGCCGGTGGCGAGCGAGCTCGTGATGCTCTACGCCGGCGCCGTCGCGGGCGGGGCGTTCGCGGGCGTATCGATCCACGTGTTCGGCACGGCTGTGCACTCTCATGCCTGGGCCTACGTCGCCGTCGTCGTCGCGGGAACGATCGGCAACGTCGTCGGCGCCGCGCTCGGCTGGTGGATCGGCGACCTCGGCGGGCGCGCGCTCGTGCTGCGGTACGGCCGCTTCTTCCACGTGTCCGAGGCGAAGCTCGAGCGGGCCGAGCACTGGTTCGAGCGCTACGACGACTGGGCTGTTCCGATCGGCCTCGCCACTCCGCTTGCCCGCTCCTTCGTCGCGATCCCGGCCGGGATCGTGGGGGTGCCGTTCCGGAAGTTCCTCGCGCTCGCGCTTCTCGGCTCGGCCGTCTTCTGCCTCGGCCTGGCGGCCGCGGGCTGGGCCCTCGGCTCGGCGTACACCCACGCCCACCACGCGCTCGGCTACGTCGACTACGTCGTCGCCGCAGGCCTCGTGCTGATCGTGGCGTATTTCCTCTACCGCTGGGCTACAGTGAGTCGTCGCCGTGTCTCCGATCCCGCTGATTGACGTCAAGGCGCAGTACGCGCCGCTGATCCCGGAGCTCGAGGCCCGGTTCCGCGAGGTTCTCGACGGCGGCCAGTTCATTCGCGGGTCGCACTTCTGGGCGTTCCAGGAGGAGGCAGCCGCGTATCTCGGCGTTGAGCAGGCCGTCGGCGTCGCCAACGGCACGGACGCGATCGTCCTCGTCCTCGACGCCATGGAGATCGGCCCCGGCGACGAGGTCATCTGCCCGGCCTTCACCTTCTATGCGACCGCGGAGTCCATTGCGCGCCGCGGCGCAACCCCCGTCTTCGCCGACATCGACCCGGGGACGATGAACGTCGACGTCGAGGACGTCGCGGCGAAGATCACCCCGCGCACGAAGGCCCTCATGCCGGTGCACCTGTTCGGGCGTCCGGCGCCGATGGACGAGCTCGGCTCGCTCGGCGTGCCGGTGATCGAGGACGCGGCCCAGGCGTTCGGAGCGCCCGGCGTCGCGAAGCAGGGGCTCGTCTCGACGTACAGCTTCTTCCCGACGAAGAACCTCTTCTGCCTCGGCGACGGCGGGCTCGTCGCGTCCAACGACACCGACCTCGCCGAGCGCGTTCAGATGCTCGCCTTCCACGGCTCGCGTGACAAGACCGAGTTCGATTTCGTCGGCTACAACTCGCGGCTCGACGAGCTGCAGGCAGGGATGCTTCGCATCTTCATCGCGCACCTCGACGCGTGGAATGCAGGCCGCCGGGAAGCGGCCGCGCGCTACGCCGACCTCGGCCTCGGCGACCTCGTTGAGATCCCGCAGGACGAGCCGGGCCACATCTACCACCTGTTCGTCTGCCGTTCACCCGAGCGCGACCGCATCCGCGCCGCGCTCTCGGACGCTGGCATCGCTTCGGCGGTCTACTACACGACGCCGCTCCACCTTCAGCCTGCATTGCGCTTCCTCGGCAACGAGCGCAGCTCGCTGCCGCACACCGAGCGGGTCGCGGAGGACAACTTCTCCGTCCCGCTGTGGCCGGGCATTCCGGTCGAGGCGCAGGAGCGCGTCGTCGACGTCGTCCGGAGCGCGGTCGGCGTCGGCGCCCGCGCATGACCGGGCTCGGTCGATCCCGCTTCCTGCAGGTGTTGACCGACGCGGCGATCGTCGCCGTCTCGTGGTTCCTCGCCTTCGAGCTGCGCTTCGACCACGGTCTGCCCGTCTACTACGACACGCTGCTGCGGCGGACGATCGTCCTCGTCGTCGTCATCAAGGTGGCGGTCTTCCTCCTGTTCGGCTTCCACCGGCGCTGGTGGCGATACGTGTCGGTGCGCGACATGTGGAGCGCCGCACGCGGCGTCGTCGTCGCCTCGCTCGTCGCCGACGTCACCGTCTACTTCGTCTCGCCCGTCCACAACGTGCGTCTGCCGCGCTCGATCGCGGCGATGGACCTCCTCATCACGCTCGCGCTCATCGCCGGCGCGCGCCTGCTGGCGCGCACGATCATGGAGCGGCCGCGCTTCGGCGTCGTCGCCCGCGGAAAGGAGGTCATCGTCGTCGGTGCAGGCGACGCCGGCCGCCTCGTCGTGCAGGAGATGCAGCGATCGCGGCTCCTCGCCTACACGCCGATCGGCTTCGTCGACGACGACGAGCGCAAGCGGAACACGCGCATCCTCGGCGTCCGCGTGCTCGGAACGATGGCCGAGCTGCCGCGCTTCGTGCGCGAGTACCAGCCGGACGAGGTGCTCATCGCGATCCCTTCCGCCTCCGGCGAGGTGCGCCGGCGTGTCGTCGAGGCGGCGCAGGTGGCCAACGTCCCCGTGAAGACGCTTCCCGGCCTGTACGAGTTGATCTCCGGCGACGTGAACCTCGCCGGCCGGATCCGCCCGGTTCAGGTGGAGGACGTCCTCGGCCGCGAGCAGGTCGAGGTCGACTTCACGAGCGTCGCGGCCTATCTCCGCGGCCAGACCGTGCTCGTCACCGGCGCGGGAGGCTCGATCGGCGCCGAGCTCTGCCGACAGATCGCACACATCGGCCCGAAGCGGCTCATCCTCGTCGACAACGCCGAA
>Ga0187809_10000572_pt1 | contig 19109 bp, 17 predicted proteins | sample NC_wetland_sal_i_8_FD_132415 | JGI IMG/M metagenome (GOLD analysis project Ga0187809, IMG submission 132415) | Wetland sediment microbial communities from Neuse River Estuary, North Carolina, USA - ASW_4 | ecosystem: Environmental > Aquatic > Freshwater > Wetlands > Sediment | place: USA: North...
CAGCATCCTGCGCCTCCTGCCGATGCCGCCGGGGCGCTTTACGGGAGGCGCGATCCGCTTCAAGGGACGTGATCTCGCAACGGCGTCCGAACGCGAAATGCAGCACGTTCGCGGCCTTGAGATTGCGCTCATTCCGCAGGACCCGATGAGCTATCTCAACCCCGTCTTCACTGTCGGCAAGCAATTGACCGACGTGATCAAGGCGCATGGCCGCGTGTTGCCGCGCTCGAAACGGCCGACCGAAAAAGCGGCGCGGCAAAGAGCGGTCGAACTCCTCGCGCAAGTGCACCTGCCGCATCCCGAAAAGCAGCTCGAGGCCTATCCGCACGAGCTTTCCGGCGGCATGCGCCAGCGTGTCCTGATCGCCATGGCGCTTGCGGGCGAACCGTCGCTTCTCATCGCAGACGAGCCGACCACCGCGCTCGACGTCACCATCCAGGCGCAGATTCTGCGGCTGATCGGCGAACTGGTAAGCCGGCTGGGCCTGGCGGTCATCCTGATCTCGCATGACATCGGCGTCGTCGCCAAGGTCTGCCGGCGCATCGTCGTCATGTATGCCGGAACGGTGGTCGAGGACGCCTCGACCGAGGATTTGCTCTCCCGCCCGCTTCATCCCTATACGCAAGGGCTTCTTGCCGCCATTCCGAGGCTGCGCGGCGGCGGGGCGAACCAGCTTTCGGGCATTCCCGGCAGCATCCCCAATCTGCTCCAGCCGCCCGCCGGCTGCCGCTTCTATGACCGCTGCCCGCTCCGGATGGACATTTGTCGCAAAGAAAAGCCGCCGCTGGTGGATGCCGGCGGCGGACAGCGCGTCGCCTGTCACCTTTATCCGGGGCCACGGCAGGAGGCGCATTATGGCTGAAGCGCCGCTGCTCCAGGCAAAAGGCCTGACCAAGCATTTCGACATCCGCTCCGGCCGCTTCGGAAAGGCGGTTCTGAAGGCGGTGGACGGCATCGATCTGACGCTCGCTCGCGGCGAGAGCCTTGGCCTCGTCGGCGAATCCGGTTCCGGCAAATCGACGGTGGCGCGGCTTATCTCCGGGCTGCACCGGCCGACGGCGGGCGAGATCCTGTTCGACGGGAAACCGGTCGAAGCCGTCGGCAGCCGCGGCAGGCGGCTCGGCCGCGATATCCAGATGGTCTTTCAGGACCCGAATTCCTCGCTCAACCCGCGCAAGACCATCTTTGGCAGCATCGCCGAGCCGCTGGTCATCCATGACGCATTGCGCGGCGGCAAATTGCGGGCGCGTGTCGAGGAGCTTCTGGAGACGGTGCAACTCGACCGCCGCTTCATGTACCGCTTTCCGCATGAATTGTCGGGAGGACAGAAGCAGCGCGTCTGCATCGCGCGCGCCGTGGCGCTCAATCCGAGGCTGCTGGTGCTCGACGAACCGACATCCGCGCTCGACGTCTCGGTCCAGGCGCAGATATTGGAGTTCCTGCGCGAGTTGCAGGAGAGGCTCGACCTCACCTATCTCTTCATCTCGCACAATCTGGCGGTGGTCCGCCACGTCTGCACGAGCGTCGCCGTCATGTATATGGGCCGGATCGTCGAGGCGGGACCGACAGCCGAGGTCTTCGACCGCCCGTGCCATCCCTATACGGAAGTGCTTCTCGCCTCGGTCCCCGAGCCGGTCGCGCTGCAGGAAGAAGCGCCGGCCCTCGCTGGCGACATCCCCAGCCCGATCGCGCTGCTGCCCGGCTGCCCGTTCAATCCGCGCTGCCCCAGGAAGATCGGCGCCATCTGCGAGACGCAGAATCCGGAACTGGCGGCCCCGGTGGAAGATCAAACAGCGGATAGGCGACTGGTCGCCTGCCATCTGTTTCCTGCCGGGAATCGATAATCGACTGCCGAGATGGCATCGAATAAGCAGCCGAAATTCCCCTCATCCGGCCGTCCCTTCGCAAGCTCAGGGCCCGCCACGTTCTCCCCGTTGGGGGAGAAGAGGAAAGCGCCGGCATTGCCGCCCCCTCTCCCCTCGGGGAGAGGACGCGAGCAAAGCGAGCGGGTGAGGGGGACTGTGACGCGACGGGCTGCACCCGGCATTAATCGTTGAAGTATCGGCCTTCCTTGACCTCGGCGACATAGCCGGCGCGGATGGCGAAATCGCCAAAATGCTCGCCCGGTTGCCGCTCCTTTGCAAAAGCGCCGAGCGTCTTTCCAAGGTGGTCAAGGATCGCCTCCTCGCCGACATTCTCCAGTACCATCTTGTTGAGGCGCTGGCCGTGGAAACCGCCGCCAAGATAGAGATTGTATTTGCCGGGCGCGCGGCCGGTCAGGGCGATCTCGGCGATATAGGGCCTGGCGCAGCCATTCGGGCAGCCGGTCATGCGGATCGTGATCGGCTCGTCGGTCAAGCCGTTCTCCGCCAGGATCGTTTCGATCTTGCCGACCAGCGACGGCAGATAACGCTCGCTCTCCGCCATCGCCAGCCCGCAGGTCGGCAGCGCCACGCAGGCCATGGCGTTGAGCCGCAGGCCGCTTCCGCGGTTCAGCTTGTCCAGCCCGTATTCCTTGAGCAGCCCCTCGATCACTGGCCGATCGCCAGCCTCGATGTCGGCGATGATCAAATTCTGGTTCGGCGTGACGCGGAACATGCCCTTGTGCACGCGCGCGATGGCGCGCAACCCGTCGAACAGCTTGATGTCCGTGAAATTGCTGACGCGGCCATTCTCGACCAGAAGCGTGAAATGCTCGCGCCCGTCCTCGCCGCGCTGCCAGCCGATGGCGTCGCCGTTCGAGGTGAAGCTGTAGGGCTTTGCCGGCTCCAGCGAAAAGCCGAGCCGGCCTTCGATCTCCGCCTTGATGAAGTCGACGCCCTTGTCGTCGATCGTATATTTGAAGCGGGCATGGCTGCGGTCCTTGCGGTCGCCATAGTCGCGCTGGACCTCCATCACCGCGTCGCAGGTTTCGATCACCTTGTCCTTCGGGATGAAGCCGATGACGGTCGCCAGCCGCGGATAGGTCTTCGGCGCATTGTCCGTGCGGCCCATGCCGCCGCCGATGGCGATGTTGAAGCCCTTGAGCGTCTTGCCTTCGACGATCGCGATGAAGCCCAAATCCTGGGCGTAGACGTCGATGTCGTTGATCGGCGGAATGACGAAGCCGATCTTGAACTTCCGCGGCATATAGGTCTTGCCGTAGAGCGGTTCTTCCGGTCCCTTCGTCGCGACCCGCTCCTCGCCATACCAGATTTCGCGATAGGCGCCGGTCTTCGGAATGGCGTGATCGCTCGCCTGTTTGGCGAGCGCATGGATTTCGGCATGAAGCGCGGAAAGCTGCGGGTTGATCGAGGCCATGACGCCGCGCGAATCGTCGCCGCAGGCGGCCTTGGTATCGAGCAGTACGTCGCGCAAGCCTTGCATGACGGCGCGCAAATTCTTCTTGTGGACGCGGTGAAGCTGGAAAGTCTGGCGCGTCGTCAGCCTCAGCGTCTCGCCGGCATAGGCGCGGCCGAGTTCGTCGAGCTTCAGCCATTGGCTGGGCGACAGCACGCCGCCGGGTAGGCGCACCCGCGCCATGAAGCGATAGGCCGGCTCCAGCCTCTGCCGGCGGCGCTCGTCGCGGATGTCGCGGTCGTCCTGCTGGTAGACGCCGTGGAACTTCATCAGCTTGATGTCGTCGCCGGGTACGGCGGCGGTCAGTTCCGCTTCCAGGCCTTGGGCGATGGTGCCGCGCAGCTGGTCGCTGTTGGCCTTCAGCGTCTCGTCGGGGCCGAGCTTTTCGAGCGGCTGGGAAATATCGTGGCTGCGATCGACGGAAATGGCGGTCATGTTCGGCTCAATAAACGTCGATCTGATAGCGATGGGCGCCCTGCAGCGCGGAGAGATAGTCGTCCGCGCCCTCCTGGCTGAGGCCGCCCTGCTCGCGGATGATTGTCGCGAGCGCCGCATGAACATCCGGCGCCAGCTTGGCGCCGTCGCCGCATACATAGAGATGCGCGCCCTCTTCCAGCCAGGCATAGATTTCCCGCGCCTGTTCGAGGAGGCGGTGCTGGACATAGACCTTTTTCGCGCCGTCGCGCGAGAAGGCGACGCTCATCTTCGACAGAACGCCGTCTTTCAGGAAGCCCTGCCACTCGGTCTGGTAGAGGAAATCGCTGTCGAAATTGCGCTCGCCGAAGAACAGCCACGCCTTGCCGCCGGCGCCGCGCGCCTCGCGCTCCTGCAGGAAGGCGCGGTAAGGCGCGACGCCCGTTCCCGCGCCGATCATGATAATCGGCTTGTCGTCGTCGGGCAGGCGAAAATGCGGGTTGGCCTGAACATAGACCGGCAGCGTCGAATCCGGCTCCGCACGCGCGGCGAGATGGCCGGACGCCACGCCAAAGCGCGGTTCGCCGTTCAGTTCGTAGCGCACCGTCGAGACGGTCAGATGCACCTCGTCGGGCGCGGCCGCCGCGCTCGACGCGATCGAATAGAGCCTGGGCTGCAAGGGCCGCAATCCGGCGATGAAGGTCTGCGCATCGATGCCGGCAACCGGGAAACGGCGCACGATATCGATGATGTGGTTGTTATGCAGGAAGGCGGTCCGCGCCTCGCGCGCGTCCTCGCCCCGCAGGGCTTCGAGTTCCTTTGCTCCGCTCAGCCCGGCCCAATGGTCGATGAAGCGCGGCGTCGCGGCAGTGATCTCAAACGCCTCGGCGAGCGCGTCGCCAAGCGGAAGCTGCCGGTCCTTCACCGACACGCCCGTATCAGGCTCCAGACCAAGCGCCCCAATCAGTGTCTCCGCCAGCGCCGGATTATTGCGCGGCATGATGCCGAGCGCATCGCCCGGCTCGAAGGAAAGGCCGGAGCCTTCAAGCGACAGCTCGACATGCCGCGTTTCCTTGCTCGATCCGCGGCCGGTCAGAACCAGATTGTCGATGACGGACGCCTGGAAAGGATTGCGCTTGTCGAAGACGGGGACAACCGGAGCGGGCTGATGCAAGGCAAGGCCGGCGCTCGCGGCAGCAGGCGCGGCGCCCGCGGGCTCGATCTTCTCGACAACCGACGCAATCCAGGCGGCGGATGGGGTCTCGTAATCGACGTCGCAATCGACGCGATCCTGGATGCGGGTCGCCCCCAGTTCCGCCAGCCGCTCGTCCAGCCGCTTGCCGGCGCCGCAGAAGAATTCATAGGTGGAATCGCCGAGCGCCAGAACCGAATAGCGCACGCCATCGAGGCGCGGCGCCTTGCGACCTTCGACGAACTCGAAGAAACCGACGGCGGAGGCGGGCGGTTCGCCCTCGCCATGAGTCGAGGTGATGATCAGCAGGTCCTGCTCGTCCTTCAGCCGGCGCGGCTTGTAGTCGGCCATGTCGGCGATGGTCGCCTCGACGCCTTTGACGCGAGCAGCAGCAGCGAGATCCTTCGCGACCGCCCTGCTGTTGCCGGTTTCGCTGCCGACCAGGATCGTCAGGGTCCGGGTCACAGGAGAAGCGCCGATGCCGCTCGCCGGGACCACGCCGTCGCCAAAGGGAAGCACCGCCTCGCCGCGCAAGGCGCGCGCGCCATGGTCGAAGCCGGCGAAATAGCCGCTCAGCCAGAGCGCCTGGCCCGGCCTCAGGGAGGTCGCGAGCGCGCTGATCTGGTTCCATTGTTCAAGCGTTATGCCTGGGCCCGGGAACTCTACTGTGGTCATGCCAATGCCTTCGAGCATCTTGTTTGTGAGACGAAGGGCGCCCGTCGGCGGCTCGCAACGTCACGTTTCTCATGAGAATTCCAGCGTTCTGCCGCTTTCCCGAAGCGCAGACAAATGAATGTTATTGTGGGTTTAATGCAAGGAAATTGCGGCAATGGCGATTTTAAAAAGGATTTTCGTTATCTATTATATCGCGATGAATTCATGCTCAATTCAGCGCTTCCGACAGTGCGAATATTGCGTCGGAAAAAAAGTAAGCCAGCCGCTGGTTTGCCCCTCATCTTGTCCAAACGCTGATCAGATACGGACACCGGCTTCAGCGAAGAGAAAGGCACGTGACGTATCGATGCCGAAGCGACAGGCCTGCCCTTCGCGGAAAGCATTCCCATCCCGGCTTTCCACCGCAATCGCTGTTCCGTCCGGCAAAGAGGCGTGGAGATAGGTGACGCTGCCCAGGCGCTCGACGAGGACAATCTTCCCCTCGATGAAAGCCCCGGTTCGCTCAACGAGGAAATGTTCCGGCCTTATGCCGAGGCTCACGCGCGTTCCCGCTGCCGGCACGGAGCCGCGCACCGCCACTTCCGCCCGGTCGAGGCCAGCTTCGCGCGACGCAATCACCGCCTTGCCGTCCGCCGAACCAACAATCTCCGCTTCGACGAAATTCATGCGCGGCGAGCCGATGAACCCGGCGACGAATCTGTTGTCGGGATTTTCGTAAAGGTCGAGCGGCGCGCCGACCTGCTCGATCCGGCCGGCATTGAGCACGACGATGCGGCTCGCCAGCGTCATGGCTTCCACCTGGTCATGCGTGACATAGATCATCGTCGCGCCGAGCGCCTGGTGCAGGCGGGCGATCTCCAGGCGCATCTGGACACGCAATTCGGCGTCGAGATTGGATAGCGGCTCGTCGAAGAGGAAGACCCCCGGCCTGCGGACGATGGCGCGGCCGATCGCGACGCGCTGTCTTTGGCCGCCGGAAAGCTCGCGCGGCTTGCGCTGGAGATAGGGTTCGAGATGCAGGATGCGCGCCGCTTCCAGAACTTTCGCATCGATCGAGACCTGCTTCTCGCCCGCCATTTCGAGTGGAAAGCCCATATTGGCCGCGACCGTCATATGGGGATAGAGCGCATAGGTCTGGAAGACCATGGCGATGCCGCGCTTTGCCGGGTCCGTATCGGTGACGTCGCGTCCGCCGATCAGGATTTGTCCGCCCGAGGTCTCCTCCAGTCCGGCGATCATCCTGAGCAGGGTGGATTTGCCGCAACCCGACGGCCCGACGAAGACGACGAACTCGCCATCCGCGACGTCGAGATCGACGCCGCCGATCACCTCTGTCTGGCCGAAGGATTTTCTCACTGACCTCAACGACAGGCCGGCCATTCAACTTTCCTCATCTGGAGCATGATCTTTTCAGAAAACCGGCGTCCACTTTTCCGGATCATGCTCTATTTAACCGCGCCTTCGGTCAGGCCGGAGACGAACCAGCGCCCGATCAGCGCGAATAGGATAACGACGGGAAGCGTCGCGGCGGTCGCGCCGGCAAGAAGCAGCCCCCAATCGATCTGATACTGGCCGATCATTCCGGCGAAGCCGGGGGGGATCGTGCGACGCGCGTCCGACACGATTAGCACCGAGGCGAAGAGATATTCCGTCCATGACGAGATGAAGGCGAAAATAGCGACGCTCGCGATGCCCGGCGCGATTAGCGGCGTCATGATCCGAAGCAGGATCGTGGGCGCCGGCGCGCCGTCGATGACGGCCGCTTCCTCGATTTCGCGCGGCACGGAACCGAGGAAGGAGCGCATCATCCAGATCGAGAAAGGCAGCGCCAGCGCGACATTGACGATCACCAGGCTCGCCCGGCTGTCCACCAGGCCCGCTTTGGCGAAAAGCCCATAGAGCGGGATAAGGACGACGATGCCGGGAAACGCATAGGCGACGAGGATGAGGCGGTAAAGGAGGTTGCGCCCGGGAAACGCCATGCGGAAGAAGGCGTAAGCCGCCGGCAGCGCGAGAACGACCGTCACGATCATCGAGAAGAGGGCGACGATGATGCTGTTCAGGAGATAGACAGGAAAGTCGGAGGATTGCAGCAGCTTGCCGAAATGCCGCAACGTGAAGCTGTGCGGAACCATAGTCGGCACGCGCTGGATGATCTCCTGCGGCAGCTTGACGGAGCCGGTGACGACCCACCAGAACGGCAAGCCGATGACTAGGACGAGCAGGAGAATGCCCGCATACAGCGCCACGGATTGTGCGGCGGTGCGCTTCATCGGCCCGCCTCGCTCGCGGTCATGGCGCGGGTGGCGAGCACGGCGAAGCTCATCAGGATGATGCTGGCGAGAACGGAAATCGTTGCGGCGCTGCTCAGGCGATAGCCCTTGAACGCCGTTTCGTAGATCAGCACCGGCAGCGTCTCGGTCGCCTGTGACGGGCCGCCGGCCGTCATCAGCCAGATCACGTCGAAGACATTGAACGACAGCAATGTGCCGATAATGCCGAGCACGACGAGCGTCGGCTGCAACAGCGGCCAGGTGATGCGTGTGAAGCGGCGTGTGGCGCTGGCGCCGTCGATCCGCGCCGCTTCATAGAGGTCGCCCGGAATGCGCGTTAGTCCCGCGAGGATCATCAGAGCGGTGAAGGGGAACCACCGCCAGGAATTGATCAGGATGAGCGCGATCATCGCGCTTCGCCGCGTCGCGAAAAAGCCGATCGGCCGCGAGATGATGCCGGCCTCCATCAGGAGCGGGTTGATCATCCCGCCGGAGGTCGAGAGAAGCCAGCGCCAGATGATGACCACCACCACGGTCGGCACGATCCAGGTGAGGATCACCCAGACGCGCGCGACGCGAAGGCCGGGGAATTTCTGGTTGAGGACAAGGGCCGTGCCGAGCGCCAGAACGGTCTGCACGACGGCATTGCCGATGACCCAGACGACGCTGCGGCCGAGCGCCGCCCAGAAATGCGCGCCGCCAAGCACCTCGGCGTAATTGGCGAAGCCGACGAAATGGCCCCTGGAGCCGATGATTCCGATATCCTGGAAGGAGAAGATGACGGCCTGCACCAGCGGCCAGCCAAGCACCGCCAGCAGGAAAAAAAGGGCCGGGGCGACAAAGACGAAGGCTAGCCCCGTGTTCTTCTTCATCGTTTCCCGGCCCGCTTCCTGTGCACTTATTTGCCGGCGATCGCGGCCATATGCGCCTGACCCGCCTTCACCGCGTCGGCCGCGCTTTGACCATCGACGACGATGTGCTGAAGCGTTTCGGCAATCACGTTCTGCGCCGAAATGGCGCCGATCGAGGGGAACACCTTGCCGGTGGTGAAGCCGAAGAGCTTGCCGTTCTTCGAGTTCTCGATCATCGTCTCGACCTGGCTCTTGTATTTCGTCGTCACGGGATCGTTCCAGAAGGAATCCGCCTTGGCGCCGTCTTCCGTTACAGGCAGGAACAGGCCCGGCTCCATGTTGAGGAAGCGGCCGTAATGCTCGGGCTCGAGCAACCACGACAGGAAGACCTTCGCCGCCTTCTGCTTGGCTTCATCCTTGGTCGTGATCATGATGCCGTTGGAATAGGAGATGGTCGCCGATTCCGACTGGTCGTCGGCATGCGGGACGGCGGCGACGCCGAGATCGGCGGCATCGCCCTCGGCTTGGGCGTTGTAGCTTGAGATGACGGTGAACTGGAGCACCATGCCGCAGCTCTTGCTGTTGAAGCAGGCTTCCGCCTCGCCCCAGGTCCATGACGGGCTGTCGGGCGGCGAGAGCTTCTGCAAATCGGCATAGGCCTGATAGGCGGCGACCGTCTTCGGATTATCGAAAGCGATCGATCCATCCTCCTTGTAGATGTTCGCCGCGCCGTCATTGACCATGAAGCTATAGACGGTCTGGTCGGTATAGAGCTGCTTGTTGGCGGGAAGGCCGATGCCGTATCTGCCGTTGCCGGAAAGCTTCTGCGCGGCCGCCTTCCACTCCGACCAGGTCTTGGGTACGGACAGGCCGGCCGCCTTGAAGACGCTTTTGCGATACCACATCGAGAGGGCCATGTTGTAGGCGGGAACCGCCCATGTGTGACCGTCATATTGGTAGGGCGCGAGCGTCGCCTTGATGAAATGGTGTTTCGTGTCGAGGTCCTTGACGAGGTCGTCGACGGGCACGACCGCGCCGATCTTCTTGATCACCGTCGTGAAATCCGGGATCGAATTGAGCAGATCAGGTCCGTTGCCGGCCGCGAAGGCCGCCGGCGCCTTGGCATAGACGTCGCCCCAGCTCTGCGGCTCCTGCTTGACCTGGATATCGGGATGCGCCTTGTTGAATTCATCGAGCAGTTCCTGGATGCGTTTCACCCGCTGCGGCGGCTGCTCCATCTGCCACCATGTCAAGGTGACGGACTCGGCATAAGCCGCGCCCGTCAAAAGCGTGAGCGCCAGACCGGCGGCTGCGACAAACCTGAATGCTGTCATTTCTGCTCTCCCTGTTGACCGCGTTCCCCTTGGTCGCGGACTAAAGATGCGGATTGCGCGGCCGATAGCGGGCGACAAGCGCCTCGTTTACCTTCGCCGCGCCCGGCATGTTGGCGCTGAGATAGATCGGCGCGCCCTCGCCCGAAGCCTGCAGCCGGGCCGCCGCTTCCGCCAGCACCGCATTGATCAGCGCCGCGCCGAGCGCGGTCGAGACCGGCCCGACGCGCAATTCGCTGTTGGGCACGCTGGCGATCGCGTCGCCGGGAGGCGCTTCATTGTCGAGCACGATGTCCGCCACGTCTGCGAGTCGCGTCCGGCCCTTGGCGGCGGCCTTGGAGTAAGTCTCCGACGTTATGGCGATAACGGTCGCGCCGCGCTCCTTCCCGATCCGCGCGGCCTCGACCGGCGCCGCGTTGACGCCGCTGTTCGAGACAACGACCAGCACGTCCTTCGGACCGATCGGATAGCGAGCGAAGATGGCGGCCACGACGCCCGGCATACGCTCGAAGACGGTGCCGGCGACGGCGCCCTCATGCACCATCGTCGTCCCCGACAGGATCGGCACGGTGAAGGCGAGGCCCCCGGCGCGATAATGCGTCTCCTCGGCGAGCGTGTGGCTGTGCCCGGTGCCGAAGACATAGACCAGACCATCGGCGCGCCCCGTCTTCTCGACCGCATCGGCGGCGCTGGCGATGGCGCCTGCATTGTGTTCGAGAAGTCTGCCGATGCGCTCGGTCAGTTCGGTGAGATAGGCAGTGGCTGTCGGTATTTCGCTCATTTTTCGTTCGTCAATTCCAGTCTGACACGCATGGTAAAGCAATCGCCCCGATAGGCCGATCGCACATATTCGAAAGGACGCCCGTCGCGATCGAAAGTGAGGCGCGTGAAGCGCAGCACCGGCGCCGTGGGCGCAATGCCGAGCGCCGCGGCGGTCGCCATGTCGGGCGTATCGGCGAGCACGCTTTCTTCCGCCTCGGTCGGGATAAGCCCGTATTTTTCGCGCAGCACCCGGTAGAGCGAATCGGTGGTGAAATCCGTCTTCTCCAACAGGCCCGGCGCCACCGCGACCGGTATCGCGGTCCGCTCGACCGCCACCGGGGCCGCATCCACGAGGCGGACGCGGACAAGACGATGAACCGGCGCATTTTCGGCAATGCCCAGCGCCGCGGCGGTTTCCTGGTCGGCCGTTCCCGTGCCGGCGTCGAGGATGATGCTGGAGACCTGCCGGCCCGTGCGACGCATCTCTTCGGTAAAGCCTGTTAGCGTGCGCAACTGCTTCTCGATGCGCGGCTCGCTGACGAAGGCGCCAAGACCGACACGCGTCTCCACCAAGCCGCGCCGCTCCAGGAGCTTGAGCGCGTGCCGGGCCGTCATCCGGCTGGCGCCGAGTTCCTCCGCGATCCGCCGCTCCGAGGGGAGTCTGTCGCCGACCTTGAGCACACCGGCGCCGATCTGCGTTTCCAGCCGCTGCGCGATGCGCAGGTAAAGCGGGGCGTCATCGAGGGCGGAATCGGTCGGCACGCGCGGTATGATCCAATAGCGGAAGTGGTATACACCACCCTAGTCTCGCCCGGTGCCGCTGTAAAGTTGGAAAGAGTATCAGTTTCCTCGCAAGACGCGCTCGCGATGGGCCGAATAGGCCATAAAAGCAGCGTCCCAGGCCGGCTTCGTCGCAGGATCGGGAGCGTGGCGGCGCTCGATGGGCCGGGTGGAGAGGGAAGCGGCGCGGATCGAAGGGAACCAGCCGATCGCCGTGCCGGCAAGAAGCGCCGCGCCACGCGCGCCGAATTCGGTTCCCGCCGGGACGAGAACCGTGCGGCCGAGCGCGTCGGCGATCATCTGCGTCCAAAGCCTGCTAGCGGCGCCGCCGCCCGTCAGCAGGATCTCGCCGCCGCCGCCCGGCAGGACCTCGAGCAGGTCGCGCATGGCGAGCACCACGCCCTCATAGACCGCACGCATGAGGTGCCCGCGATGATGGCGGGGCGTCAGGCCGTGAAAGCCGGCGCGCGCCCGCTGGTCGACGACCGGCGCAATGATGCCGCTGTCGCTGAGATAGGGCAGGAAGGTGACGCCCTCGGCGCCGATGGGGATGCCGGCGATCAACGCCTCCACGCGCTCGAAGCGGTTCGGATCATGCTCCTCCTCGCCCATGATCGTGCTGATCGCCCAGTCGAGATTGAGCGTGCCGGCGACATTGACCATGGCGCGGAACCACGCCTTGCCTGGCAGGGTGAATAGGAGGCCGAGATCGGGCGGATCGAAGACCGGCTCGTCGGAGACCACGCCGACCATGCAGGTCGTGCCGAGGATCGCCATCGTCGTTCCATCGCGAAGCGCGCTAGCGCCGGTCACGGTCGAAGGCACATCGCCCGCGCCGATCGCAACCGGCGTTCCCTCGCGGAGCCCGGTCGCAAGCGCCGCCTCGCGCGTGACCGTCCCGGCAAGGCTCTCCGACTCTTCAGCCTTTGGCAGTTTCGCCGAGAAGCCGGCAAGGCCGAAGAGGTCGAGCATTGCCGGACTGCGCTCGCGCGTCCTGGCGTCGCCCGGCGCGACAGCGGCCTCTGTTCGGTCGGCCGAAGCCTTCCCGGTCAGCTTCATGCGCAGGAAATCCTTGTAGCTGAAGACGTGCGCCGCCCGTTCCAAGGTCTCGCTCTCATGTTCCTTGAGCCACGCCATCAGAGGCAAGGTGCAGCCCTGCTGCATGACGCAGCCGTCGGAGAGGAAGATGCGATGATAAAAATCCGGATCTGTCGCAATGCGGCGGTCGAGCATCGCCTGGGCGCGGCTGTCCTCCCAATTGATGCCAGGTCTCAGCGCGCTCCCATTGGAGTCCACAAGCCAGGCGCCCACCATCGCGGCCGAAATACCGATCGCTGCGATGTCGCCGCCGTCGAGCGATGCCGCGTCAAGCGCCATATGGATGGCGGTTTTCGCCGCCTCCCATGCCGCGTCCGGATCGGTTTCGCACCAGCCCGGTCGGGGCCGTTTCAAATCCGTCCTCTGAAAGCCGCGCGCGATCTCGTTGCCGAGACGATCGAAAATCGCTGCCTTCGTAACGGAGGAACCGGCGTCGATACCAAGGAGAAAATCGCTCATTCGATATGCTCTATCGGATCAAGGGGACGCCTTGGGATGCTCGAACTGCCGGAGCGACACGATACGGTTGCGACCGGCGCCGACACCGACAATCACCTGAACGAGCGCGATAAGCGCCCAGAGGATCAGAGGTATCGTCCAGCCGCCGCTGAGATCATGGACCAGTCCGCAACAGAACGTCCCCGCCGCCGCGAGAAGATAGCCGACGCTCTGCGACATGATCGACAGCGCCGCGGCCTCGTGATGGTCGGCGGCGCGAAGGCTGATGAAACTAAGCGCCAGGGCCAGGGAGATGCCGCTGCCTACCCCCATCGTCACGACCCATAGATAGGCGCCGGCGGGAAAGAAGAGAAAGCCGCAGACGGAAACCAGGATCAGCAGGGAACATGCAGCGGCGAGGGCTGTCTGATCCTTCGCCAACCGTAGAAGAACGGGCACTCCTGGAAGCGCGACGAGAGCGACGAGTTGGTAGAGGGACATCAACAGTCCGGCTTTCGCCGCCGTAACGCCATGGGTGTGCAAAATGGCCGGAACCCAGGTGATGGTGACGTAGAAGGACAATGATTGCAGCCCCATGAACGCCGTGACCTGCCAGGCAAGGCCGGAGCGCCAGATCGGCGTGGAACCGGATTGGCGCGGGGCCTGGCTGTCTTGCAGCGGGCGCATGGCGGCGGGCAGCCAGAGCAGGAGGGCCACCGCCGCCGGGATTGCCCAAACCGCGAGAGCGCTTCGCCAGCCGCCCGGAAGCCAGTCGGACAGGGGCACCACGACACCGGTGGAGATGGCCGGCATGAGGTTCAGCATGACAGCGTAAAGGGTCGTCACGCCTTTGACGCGATGGGGGAAGTCCCGCTTGATGAGGCTGGGAACGAGGACATTTCCGACAGCGATTCCCGCTGCAAGGCACAGCGAGCCCGCGAACAGCGCCGCGACCGATCCTTCCGAACGTACCAGGATTCCCAACGTGAGAAGGAGGAGAGCGGCGGCCAACGTGCGTTCCATCCCGAAGCGACGGCCGAACTGAGCCAAAGGAGCCAGCGCGCCGAAGGCGACTAGAGGCAGGCTCGTCAGCAAGCCGGCCGCCGCCAGTGAAATGCCGGTCGTCAGGCGGATATGCCCGATCAATGGACCGACGCTCGTCAGCGCCGGGCGCAGATTGGCGGCCAGGAACATCAATGCCGCAAGCGAAACGGCTGTCTTGGTCCGGATGGATGTCTTGGACGTCATGATCGGTACGGGGCGGACGATGTCGGTTCGAGCCGACGAACGCGGAATCCGGCCCGGCGACCCCAAGGGGAATGCTGGATTACCTATCCGTTTCAGCGGGCAAAGAAAACCACACGCAAGCACATTTAAATGCGCTATCACTGCAAGAAAATCGCATTGAGCGGCGGATAGCCATGGATATCGAACGGGCGCGAACATTTCTGCAGATCGTCCAATCGGGGAGTTTTCAGGACGCCGCCGACCGCCTCCACGTCACCGCGACGACCGTCAGCGCGCGTATCCGCACGCTGGAAGACGAGATCGGGCGGCAATTGTTCCTGCGCAACCGCAATGGCGCGCAACTGACCGCCGCGGGGAGGGAGTTCGAGCGCTACGCTCAATCGCTGGTGCAGATCTGGGAACGCGCGCGCCAGCAACTCGCGGTTCCGGCCGGCAAATCGAGCATCGTCGCGCTTGGCGGCGAACTCAGCCTGTGGAACCCGCTCCTGCTTGATTGGCTGGTCTGGATGCGCAGGATGGCGCCACAAGTCGCGATCCGGGTCCAGGTCGGCCTGCCCGACCAACTTCTCGAACAGCTGCGCACGGGGGTTCTGGACATCGCGGTGCTTTACGCGCCGATGCTGGCGCCGGGGCTGACCGTGCGGCTCTTGCAGGAGGAAAAACTCGTCCTCGTCCGCAGCAGGGGCAGCGGAAACGCCGAAGCCATCAATTACATTCATGTCGATTGGGGACCGCAAGTCGCGGCGCAATATGGATCAAGCACGCAGAAATTCGGCGATCCCGGCCTCGTGGTGAGCCTCGGGCCGCTCGGCCTGAATTATATCCTGCGCGCGGGAGGAATGGGCTATTTCCGCCAGAGCGTGGTCGCCCCTCACATCGAAACCGGCGAATTGGAACAGGTCGATGGAGCGCCCGAATTCGTCTATCCCGTCTATGCCGTCTATCCCGAGAACGGGGAGGAACGCGAGGATATCCGCCAGGCGCTCAACGGATTGGCCAGGGGGATCAAGACCTGAGCGGACCCGCTTCCCGATCAGGCCTCCGATTTCAGCAGCACGTTGATCACCAGTTCACGTCCGGACCGGCTGATCCCGATGCCTTGGGCGCGCCTTGTGGCAAGGCCGAGTTCGAGCAGCCGCTCGGCCGTCTCTGGATCGAGCTGAGGATCATGCCCGCGATTGAGACGTTTCAGAGCCAGTTGCTCTGGAGGCGAGAGTTCGTCCCAGTCGATCATGGGGCGTGGTTGGCTTTCCCCGCTCGCGTCGGCGTCCGCGCGTTCGGCCCTGGCCCTCTCTCTCCCCGATCTGCGTCTCATGCAATTCTCTCCGGTTCACCGCCGCTCGCCCAGTGCCTGCATCGTGGCGGCGATCACGTCCTCGATCGGCCCGGCGACATTGACGGTCAAGACATCTTCCTCGCCGCGTGGCGGCTCCAGCGTGGCGAATTGGCTTGCCAGCAGCGAGGCCGGCATGAAATGTCCGTGGCGATGCCGCATCCGCCCGCTTAACGTCGCTTGATCGCCTTGAAGAAAGACGAAGCGCAGTTCGGGACCGACCGTGGCGCGCAGCCGATCGCGATAGGTGCGTCTGAGGGCCGAACAGGAGACGACGGCGCCGCCCCTCTCCCGCGCCGCGGCTTTCAATTCGCGCGCGACACGGTCGAGCCACGGCCAGCGATCCTCGTCCGTCAGCGGGATGCCGTGGCGCATCTTCTCGACATTGGCGGCGGGGTGAAGGGCATCCCCTTCCAAAAAGGGCACGCCAAACTTTTCCGCCACCGCTGCGCCGACGGTCGATTTTCCCGAACTGCTGACGCCCATCACGATAATGGGACCGGGACAAGGCTCTGATGGCGCTGCCGACATTGAAATACCCGTCTGCCGAACAAAGATGAAGCTGACCCGCAGGATACGCGACGCTGGCAGAGCTTTTACAAGACAGGCTCGGAAGCTGCCAGTCCCGTCTTCGATCACGCCTCCGGCATATCGGGAGCCGGATAGAGGACCGCCCCGTCCGATTGGACGACAGCGCCCTCAGTGAGGCGAGCCGGCTCGATGTGCCCCGGGCCCAAAATATGGAAGACAGTCTCGCCAGCCGCAATCAGATAATCCGCGACAATGCGGCGGTGACACCGCCACCATACCGCTTCCGAACACATCATCGCGGTGCGGCGTTTGCGCCCCTCCTCGATCAGCCGCCCTAGCCCCAATCGGAATTCGGTCGAGAGCGCGTAATCCGCATAATTGTGGAAACTCCGGTTCGTCCAGAACGCGTTGACAGCTGTCAACTGGCCGCGCGCCTTGCCGCGCAAGCCGCCGAGCGCCGCCATGTGTTCGTAGTCTATGCCGATTCCGGTGAGAGTTTGGGCGAGGATATCCTTGTTGAACTGCGGATTGGCTCTGGACATCGGCATTTTCCTTATATCCGCCACCAATTCGATCTCGGCTTCTCCCAGCAGGCCGGCAAATTCCTCGAAACTTCTGTTGGAATGGCCGATGGTGTAGAAGGGCAGCGTCACGCGCCGCCCTCATAAGAGATGGAGGGCGCTGCCTTTATGGGCCGCTATATGGTCGGTCTTGTCGCTCTTGATCTCATATTGGGGATCGTCCTCGGAGGCTCGATGGGTGTGGCCCTTATAGTCGAAATCGCTGGTATGGATGGCGATGATCCTTCCCGACACCCGGCCCGCTTCGGAATTCCAGCCCACCTGATCGCCGATCTTGAATTTTTTCGCCATCGCGTGCTCCTCGCTAACTCTGATATACCCTTCTGGACGTTTTATGCTGGCGTTTCCCCCTCGAAGGCAGCTTCCGCCTCGAGGCTTTCGAGATCGCGCCCGACGGTCACGACGGCAAGGCGTTTGCCGTCCCGCCAAAAGGTGGCGGTGCAATCCCGCTTGGCGGGATCGCCATCGATCTCCAGCCGGTCCCATTTTTCCGCGTGGCCGACATAGTTGATGCTGGTGTGGTAATGCTGGCTCCAGAAGAACGGCGCCGCGTCGAAGGGCTGCCGCTGCCCGAGCATGTTCCGTGCAGCCACGACGCCCTGGCGCTCCGCCACCACCCAATGCTCGACGCGGATGCGGTCTCCGGTCCTTTGATCGGGCCAGCGCGCTATATCGCCGGCGGCATAGATGTTGGGGTCGCTGGTCCTCAAAAACGCATCGACCGCTATGCCGCGGTCGATCGTGAGCCCCGCCTGTTGCGCCAGCCCCAGCTCCGGGCGCGCGCCGATGCCGACCACCACCAGGTCCGCCGGCAATTCCGCTCCCGTCGCCAGGACGACATGATCCGGCTCGATTTTCACGAGGGTCGTCCCGAGATGGAAGACGACGCCATGCTGCTCGTGAATCCCCTTCACCATGTCGCCCAGTTCCGGCCCAAGAACCCGCTGCATCGGCCGTTCGTCCGGAGCAACGACGTGAACCTCCAGGCCACGCGTCCTGAGCGATGCGGCGACCTCCATGCCGATGAAGCTTGCGCCCACCACCACGCAGCGTCTGGCCGTTTCGACACTGGCGATCAGGGCCTCGCAGTCGGCCAGCGTCCGCAGCACATGGACATGCGGCAGATCGGCGCCGGGAACATCCAGCCGATTCGGTTCCGATCCGGTAGCGAGCAGCAGCGCGCCATAACTTAACTCGCTGCCGTCGGAGAGGGCGACGGTCCTTTTCGCGGCATCGACCCCGACGACGCGGCTGTCGCATCGGAGATCGATATCCCGGTTGGCGTAGAATTTCTGCGATCGCAATGGGAGCCATGCGGCTTTCGCAGTCCCGGCGAGGTAATCCTTCGACAGGTTCGGCCGGTCGTAGGGGCGGGAAGAATCGGCGCTCAGTATCGTGACGGGGCCGCGATAGCCCTGGTGCCGCAAGGTCATGGCGGCGGCGTTCCCTGCCGCGCCGCCGCCGATGATCACCACCGATTCCGGCAGGCCGGCGGAAGAGAGCACTGGCGGTTCATCTGCCGGCAATGGATCGCGCACGAACACCCGGCTGTCACGCTGTTCGACGCGCCAGTGTTTGAGGCCGTCCAGGGCGGGCGGATGGAGCACTTCGCCCGTGCGCAGGCTGAAGCAGGCATGGTGCCAGGGACAGCGGATGGTATCCCCCACCGCAAGACCCTCCGCCAGCGGCCCTCCGTAATGGGTGCATTTGGCGCCGATGGCGAACAACTCGCCGGCCTGTCGGATAAGAAGCGCGGGCTCGCCGCCGACATGGCCCGTCACCTTGCCGGTAGCATCGAGATCGGACAGCGGCACGCCCTCAACGAAATCAGGGCCGCTCGGTGATGATTGTTCAGACATTTTCCTTTCCTCCCTTGTCAGGGTGCCGCCGCGCCCGCAGCCGCCTCCGATTCCCAATCGCCGCCACATGGGACAGTTTGGTTGGCTCGAGAATAGCGCTCGGAGGGGAATGATCAAACCAGCCGCGGGCGCCAGCCGCCCTCCGAAGGCGCTGTGACCGAGACAAGCGCGGACTGGCCGGACCTGTCTCTATTTGTTTCTACTTGAGCGAATAGCTCATTGGACAAACCCAAGACATCCATTTACATTCATCATATTAATGACCGCCTGTCTGGAATGCGGCGTCCGTTTGGCACGCGAAGCGTGGCGGTTCTCCGCGTGCCCTCCCCGGGTGATATTCCATCGGATCGCAGATGAGACTGACGACGCTCACCGATTACGCCCTTCGGGTGCTGATATATGCC
>Ga0187809_10000573_pt1 | contig 19103 bp, 18 predicted proteins | sample NC_wetland_sal_i_8_FD_132415 | JGI IMG/M metagenome (GOLD analysis project Ga0187809, IMG submission 132415) | Wetland sediment microbial communities from Neuse River Estuary, North Carolina, USA - ASW_4 | ecosystem: Environmental > Aquatic > Freshwater > Wetlands > Sediment | place: USA: North...
ACCGCCACGGTCGTTCTGGCGGCGATCTTCCGGTGGTGGATTTAGAATTGAGTCTGGACCCTAGAGCGGGACCACAGTGCTGGCCTGCGTGCCCTGCTCGCCTTCCCCTTCATGGATCACGTAACGCACCCTGTCGCCGACCTGCAGCGTGCCGAAACCACGACCCAAAACCGCATTCTTATGCAGGTAGATCTCCTGGTTGTCGTCCGTGGCAAGAAAGCCGTAGTCGGGAAACAGACGGACGATGCGGCCAATCGCAGGAGCAGCATGCTCCTTTACGTCGCCACGCATCTCCCGCGCATGATCCTGAAGCTGCCGGCGAGCAGCATCAAACGCATCACGGATAGCGACATGCAGGTCTTCATGCGCATGATGTTCGGGCGGATCACGCTGAACCACGATCTCCCGCTCGGGCACAAAGATCTCGATCCGAATGTGATAAAGACGCCCCTGGCGGTGATGCCGGTGACGTGCCTCAATGACGACACTGCACGCGATGATGCGATCGAAGAACTCCTCCAAACGCGCCACTCGCTGACGAATGTCGTCATCACTGCCAATAGGCGGTTCCATGTTGCGAAAAGCGATACGAACTGGCTCCTGCATTTCCCGTTTCCTTTCCGCTGACAGGTTTCCGGCCGCGACCGAGGCTGCCCCGATGACCGGATGAACTGTCGGGAAAGGACGCTACGCCGTTTTAACCTCTCCCGACCTTGACCTGCATCAATCGTTCTCTGCGCAGCCAATAACTGGAGCTACTTCTGCGATCGGGATTACGTGGCCACGGATGGCCGCTGATCCGGTTTGCACTGACCTAACTGTCCGGTGACACCTGTCGTCACGGAAAATCTTGCGGGACTCCATGGGTCAGTTAGCTGTTCGGCTGGCTGGCTGGTAGAACCCTGCAAGAGTGTGGCTATTCAGGTGCCCAGGGCCGATCTCCTGGCCGTTGTGGTCATCGATGAGCTGGCCTGTGCAGCCGTGATTGGCGGCATGCACATAGCGGCGGATGTCAGGCTGCAGGAATACCTTCGTTCCCGAGCGCGCCGGGACGGTAAACAACGCCACAAACGGTCCGCCCTGACGTCCCGTATGCCCGCAAGCAAAGCAAATATCGGCTTCGATGCCGCGCGTCAACAAGATGCGACACACTTGCTCCGCCACTGCATTGAAAATGCCGTCCGGGTGGCCCAGCCCCGTCCGCTCGACAAGCTCAACGGGCAGAAGATCGCCACTCGGCTAGACAGACTCGTTGATGACCAGCTCCATCCAATTCTTCCCGGAGTCGCAACGGATCCCCAGCGGCCAAGTGCGATCATTCATTCCCGAGCTCTATTCGTACATAGCCGTCAGACAGCGTCACTACTCTGCAGGGAATCGATGAAATGGCGCTCGTTAGCCCTTGATGCAGATGATCGGCTGCAGCGTCGCAATCCGCCGCGATAATCCGGCAAGATGCGCAGCTGCTACCACAGCGGTGCTGTCCTTATAAGCCCCCGGCGCCTCCTCAGCGACGCCGCGCATCGACGGGCTCTTGATCAGAATCCCCCGGCCGCGGAGTTCATCCACCACCGCACGCCCATACCACTGCTTGAGCGCCTGATGTCGGCTCAGCCGCCGGCCGGCACCATGGCAGGAGGAGGCGAATGCGTGCTCCGGCCGCTGCGCCGGTCCAACCATAATGGCCGAACTGGTCCCCATGCTGCCCCCTATGAACACCGGCTGGCCGGTAGCGGCAAATGCGGCGGGCAGGCTGGGATGGCCGGCGCCGAATGCGCGCGTCGCACCCTTTCGGTGCACGAACAGCCGGCGCGGTTTGCCGCCGACCACGTGGTCTTCCTCCTTGCACGTGTTGTGCGACACATCGAACAGCAGCCCGAGTGCGGCGTGCGGAAAGAAATGGCCGAACACCCGACGTGTCAGATGTGTGAGGATCTGGCGGTTGGCCAGCGCACAGTTGATGCCAGCACGCATCGCACCAAGATAGCGCTGACCCAGCTCGGAACGGATTGGTGCGCAGGCCAGTTCCAGATCGGGCAGCACGATGCCATGCGCCGGCGCAGCAAGCGCCATCTCACGCAGGTAGTCGGTGCCGATCTGATGGCCGAGGCCGCGCGAGCCGCAATGGATGCTGACCACGACATCGCCGAGTGCTAGGCCGAACGCCTGCGCGATTGGCGCATCGATGATCTCCGCGACTTCCTGCACTTCGAGATAGTGATTGCCGGAGCCGAGCGTGCCCATTTCCTCGCGCTGGCGCGCACGCGCGCGGGCTGAAACAGCGTCCGGCACCGCGCCGGGCATGCAACCGCCTTCTTCGATGCGCTCCAGGTCGTGCGGCTGGCCATAGCCCTGACCAACCGCCCAGCGCGCGCCGCTTTCCAGCATGCGGTTCATCTCCATCTGGTCCAGCACGATCGGCCCGGTGCTGCCTAGGCCGGCGGGGATGGTACGGAACAGACTGTCCGCCAGACTCTCCTTGCAGGTCTCGATGTCGGCGCGCTTGAGGCCGGTGAGCAGTGTGCGGACGCCGCACGAGATGTCGAAGCCGACCCCGCCTGCCGACACCACGCCGCCCTGCTCGGGATCGAACGCCGCGACCCCGCCGATCGGGAACCCGTAGCCCCAGTGCGCGTCCGGCATGGTGTAGGCGGCATCGACGATGCCGGGCAGGCAGGCGACGTTGCCGATCTGCTCCAGCACCTTGTCGTCCATTTCGGCCAGCAGCGCCTGATCACCGAACAGCACCGCGGGAACCCGCATTCCGTCTTGTGGCTGCAGCCGCCATTCAGTGTCCGAGACCCGATGCAGACGCGAGAGGTCCATCGCCATCTCCTTTGGTCAGACATCGACGATGCATTGCGCCACCCAGGCGCCATCCGGGCGGCGGCCGACGGTGAGCGCGGTCATGGTCGCGCCTTTGAGTTCGGCTGCGGGGCGATGGCGGGCCCGGTCGATCGGTTCACCCCAGGCGCGCCCGTGCAGTTCTCCGTCGGCGATGGCCACTTCGAACCGGGCGAACACCATGCGCCGCACCGCCATTTCGTAAATCAGCGCATTCAGCCACTCGACCAGCAGAAATGCATCATTCGGTGCGGCGCACGCAATCTCGATCTGCTGCTGCGGGACGATCCCCGCCGGATCGGTGACCGCCATGGTCATTGCCAGGGCCGCCTGTTCCATTGCCGACGCCAGCGTCGGCCCGACACCACGCACGCCGACATCCGCGCTGTGGGCGAACAGCTCGGCGTGAGGCGTGATGCCAGAGGCGTCGGCTGAACGCGTCATGATCCGGAACCCTGTGATTGTGCCCTCACGCCGCCCGGCGGCGGTGTTGAGCTGGTTCTGAGGACGGCTCGGCGGCTCGTTGCGCTACATCCAGGCCGGTGGTCATGCAGCCGCGCTCGACCAGGGCAGCCAGCATGGCTTCTAGGTAAAGCTCCGCGAATGTGGGAATTGCCTTGGTCCGTCTGAGCTGGCGCGCCTGCTCGCGTGACGCGGACGGAATGTGGGTCGAGATTTTGCGGTCGAAGACAGGATATTTCGTTCGGCACAGCCCGACCCGACCGGTTTTTCGTTCGGAACGGCCGAGCAAAGTGATGCCCTCGGTAATCAGTCGGGCGTATCCCGCAGCCGGAGATCGTGGCTCCATCGTGCCAAAGCTCCGGTGGCACGCCGCGATGACGGAGCTCGGCGCAACGCAGGTCGCTTTTTTCATCGCAGACATGGAGGACCTCCGAACCGCTGCACTATAAAGTCACATCGCCCATAGCCCTGTTGCACGGCGTTGCGGCTGGGCCGGGCCAATTCGGCCGCGCTCTGCTGCCCGATGCGGGGCGAACGAACGATCCACGCTGATCGGGTGGCACAGCAGAGCGCACTCGGCGCCAATTTGCATTGACCTAGCGCAAAGCTTCACGGTCCGACGTGTCGGGATTTTCGAGGCGGGCGCCCCCTTCTCGTCAGAAACTTACACTGGTGGTACCACTTAAAAATGCGTCCAACCCTCGTGATCGAACACAACATGGCGCCCGGTGGCGTCCAGGACCGAAACCCGGTGTTCGGCAGCCGAAGAGGCAGCAACCATCGTGCCGATGGCCGTGATCGGCACGCCAACCGCCTGCGCCAGCCTGGCAATTTCGGCCTCTGAGGCTGGGTCCGCCGTGAACAGAATCTCGTAATCGTCCCCGCCTGTGAGCACACTCGCCAGCAGCCCGGGTTGGGCCAGGAGCGCAGCACGAGCTGCCGCTGAAAGGGGTATGCTCGGCGCCTGAAGGATCGCAGCAAGAGCTGAAACCTCGCAGATATGTCCCAGGTCGGCAGCCAATCCGTCTGAAACATCGAGAGCCGCAGTCGCCAATCCAACCAGTCTTGGTCCCACGGTGACCCGTGGCAACGGCACCTGATAACGTCCGGCCAGAAAAGCTACCGACGTCGGATCCAGTTCGGGTAGGGCACCGCGCAGGACTGCGAGCCCGAGAGCAGCGTCGCCGATCGTGCCGGTGACAAAGATCGTATCACCCGCACGCGCGCCGCCGCGCTGGATCATCCGTCCCACAGCGATTTCGCCGAATGCCATGATGGCAATCGTCACCGGCCCGGGGGTCATGTCGGTGTCACCGCCGATAAGGTGTATCCCATACTCCTTCTGGTCTTCCGCAAGACCGTGCGCAAAGCCGCAGACCCAGGCTTCGTCGAGGGCGCGCGGGAGCATCAGGTCCAGCATGTAAGCGCGGGCAACCGCGCCTTTGGCCGCTAGATCGGACAGATTGACGCGCAGTGCCTTGCGCGCGATCAGATCGGGTGGTTCATCCGCCAGAAAGTGGACGCCACCGACGATTGCATCGGTCTTGGCGACGAGTTCGTGGCCGTGTTCAGGTGCGATCACTGCCGCGTCGTCAGTAAGTCCGAAAGCACCCGGGAATCCCTTGGCCAAGGGGGCGAAATAACGAGCAATCAGCTCGAATTCCCCAGGCAGATGCTGGCCGCGTTCCATTGAAGGATGCCTATTTCCTGTTGACCCCATGGCCCATGTCAACCGCACGGCCACATTCTGCTAGGCCGATGCATGGTGATCCGTCGGCAAGCGGTAATGACACGTGCGGTACCCGATTGTCGTCCAACAGCCGCGAGCCTAGTCGCGGACTGCTCGTCTGACGTTTCGTGACTAGCCCTGAATCCGCGCGATCGCTCGCAGTCGCTATCGGACTCAGCTGCCGTTTAGGCCATCCAACCACTGGCAATCCTTGATTCAGGTCAATGACGTCAACCGCTCAGGCGCGGTTAGAAGACACGCCTGGCCGGTAGCCGGCATTGTGTTCGTAACGCGTACCCGGTCGGTTGGATGGCTTTCCATCAGGCTGAACTGCGCGACCATGAACGGGTCAGCGCGTAAATCCGCGTGGCGATGGAGAAAGTCCTGCAGCCCCTCGCTCCCTCTGAGCCGCGCCAGCTTCACGTGCGGCACATAGCGCCGGTTTCCGCCGCAAGGCCAAGCTGCTGCAATCTCTGCTCAATACGAGCCTGCAGCTGCAGCGGATGCGCCGGAAGACTGCTGACGACTTGGCGCATCTACCGGGCTGGGTGGCAAATCCTGGCCGGGCGAGACCGGCCATCGTCTGGGTCAAACAGGGAGATTTTCGATGATGACGCTACCCGTCTCGTCAAAGGTTAGCCGCCCCAAGATGAGCAACGAGCAGGCAATCCTGCGGCTCAAGCGGGCGGGGGATGCGGTCGACGAGCATAACACGGAGGTTGCCTTGCGTCTGCTCATCGAGGTGGCCGCGGCACTGGTCGAGCGAATTCCGGCATCGTCCGGTTGATATCCCCGTTGCTCGCGGTGTCCTTGGACTGCGAAAGAAAGCGGACGACAATAGGCATGATTGATGGAACTCGTCCGTCGCCAAGTGAAGGCGCCCCTGCGGTGGCGTGGCGCACAAGATGCTGGTAATCGATGGCGCGCATGGTGAGGGTGGCGGGCAGATCCTGCGCACCAGCCTTGCACTCGCCGCGCTCAGCGGCCGAGCGGTGCAGTTCGTGCGTATCCGTGCCGGCCGGCGGCGACCTGGCCTGGCAGCACAGCATCTCACTTCGGTGCGTGCCGTCGCTGCACTGTGCTCCGCTACGCTTGCCGGCGATGTGCTCGGATCGCAGGATCTTACGGTCAAGCCACAACATCCGGTGCGCCCTGGCCGGTATAGTTTCGATGTCGCCGCTGCGCGGGAAGGTGGCAGTGCGGGGGGGACAAGCCTGGTACTGCAGACAGTGATGCTGCCACTGGCGCTTTGCTCCGGTGCAAGCCAGGTACTTGTTCAGGGCGGGACCCATTTGCCGCAAAGCCCGCCATTCGATTATGTCCACGATGTCTGGCTCCCCGTGCTGCGGCAGCTTGGCATTGGTGCGACAGTCATGCTGGACGCATGGGGCTGGTTTCCGGTGGGCAAGGGCGGGATCCGGGCAGAAATCGCCGGAGCGCCACCGGCGGCCGGCGAACTCCATGCCCTTACGCTGCTGACGCCAGGACCTTTGCTGCGCGTCACTGGCCGTGCGGTCGCAGCAAATCTGCCGATACATATTCCCCGGCGTATGGCCGACCGCGCGACGGCACTGCTCGCACCGCTCGGCCTGTACGTCGATGTGCGGCCCGAGTGCGTGCATGCCGCGTGCGCCGGTGCCGGCATTTTCCTGGTGGCAGAATACCAGCAGGCGCGTGCCGGATTCAGCGCACTCGGTGCACGCGGCAAGCCATCCGAGCGGGTGGCCGAGGAAGCGGTCGACGAACTGCTACGCCATCACGCCAGCCGTGCCGCGGTCGATCGCCATCTCGCGGATCAGATACTGCTGCCGCTTGCCTTCGCAGGCGGACCGTCGCGCTTCTCCGTGGAGCAGGTGACACGACATCTCGAGACCAATGCATGGGTCATTGAACAGTTCGGGACGGCCCGCATTGGCGTTGAACGTGCGGCGGCCGGATGCGCGCAGGTGACCGTGACGCCTGAACCGGGCGACCTGCAGAGTTGATTCAGATCAATGCGAATGTCGTCGTGCAGGCCCTAGTCAACCAGGCGCGGCGTATTGCCTCGTGTCAGGCGTTGGCCTGAACCCGTGTCCGGGAGTCGCCCATGCAAACCTTCGTCATGCTTACCCGATTGACGCCTGAAGCCGTCCGTTCACCCCGCGCACTGGAGGAGCTTGAGCGCAAGGTCGCCGACCATGTGCGCGCAAGCTGCCCGCACGTCGAATGGGTCGGCAGCTACGCCGTGCTCGGCCCCTATGACTACGTGGACATTTTCCGCGCGCCCGATCTGGATACCGCAAGCAAAGTTTCGGCCGTGGTACGAACCTACGGGCATGCACAGACCGAGACCTGGGCAGCCACGGAATGGGATCACTTCAAGGAAATCGTGCGCTCGCTTGGCGAAAAGCCTGCGTCCGCCAAGGCTTGATTCCTGGCGATACGCAGTGCGTGAGGCCCTGCGGTCAGGTCCTGAAGGTTTCCTGGTGCACCAGCTCGGACAGCGGGCGCCGCGGCGTGCGCTCAGGCTGCTCTGCCGCATGACCGATCGTCAGCATGCACACCGGATGCAGCCCTGCCGGGATTGCAAGGATTTGGGCAACCATCCGCTCGTCGAATGCGCCAACCCAGCAGCAGCCGAGGCCCAGCGCCGTCGCGGCAAGCTGCGCGTGGGATGCGGCGATGGTAGCGTCCTGAATGCTGAACAGCCGTTTGCCGCGTTCGGCATAGCGCGCCGCGCTCCGCTGCGGGTCGCTGCAGAAGACCAGTACGACGGGCGCCTGCGCGAGAAATCCCTGACCATGCGCCGCCGCAGCGAGCACTGTACGGGTTTCCGCCTGTCGGACCGCGACGATTGCATAGGCCTGCAGATCGCCCGCCGATGGTGCCAGATTCGCTGTGCGCAGAATCCTGTCCAGCTTGTCTGGCTCGACCGCCGTACCTCGATACGCACGGACGGAGCGTCTTGCTGCCGCAGTAGCGAAGAATTCCATGATCAGCCCCGTGTGCCTGTCCGTCCCATTCATCGCGGTCCGGCCACGTCCCGGCACTCAGCGCGCCAGCGGACTTTTCCTGCCTACCGCCCGGTCAAAGGAGCATCCAGTGCCATTCCTGCTAAACAGCCCTGCATTCGATGACGGTGACGAGATACCCTCGCACTATACCTGCGATGGCGCGAATGTCTCGCCACCGCTGGAATGGTCCAATGCTCCGCCATGCACACGCAGCTTTCTGGTGGTCATGGAGGATCTCGATACCCCACGGCATCCCACCCGGCATTGGGGACTGTACGACATCATCCCCGAACGTACGGTGCTGCCGGAGGCAGTTGGGCACGGGGTGAAGACGGAACCCATGGGGCGCGGTGTCAACGATTTCGGCCATCCCCGCTATGATGGTCCCGCGCCGCCAAACAGCGACCCGCCGCATCACTACCAGTTCAGAATCGCGGCGCTCGACGTCGAGGCGCTGGTGCCGATCGCCAAGGAGCCGGTCGCTGATCTCTGGGAATTGGCGCAACCGCATATCCTTGCCACGGCCACGCTGACCGGGACCTATGCGGGACGACGGCGCCCAGCCGCAGCACCAACCACCAGTGCCGACTGAACACCTGCATGCAACGACGCCGTCTGGCAATTCTTGGGCTGGGCCGCCTTGGGCAGGCTTGTGCCATGGCTATCCTCGAGTCCGATGATCTCGCCCTGGCCGGAATTGTGCGCCGGCCGGAAACTCTGCTCGCTTCGCGGGCAGCCGCTTTGGCCAACATTCCAGTTGCGTCGCATGTTAATGAACTCGGCGCCCTGGACGCCGCGCTGATCTGTCTGCCGAGCGAGCGCGTGGGCGACGCGGCAAGAGAGTTGTTGCGGGGTGACACACCGATCGTGGAGGCCGCCGCCATTGCCGGCGATCAGCGCGCCGCACACTGGCAAATGCTCAACCGCGTGGCGCTGCGCCGTAGGGTGCCCGCCGTGGTCGGCGCCGGCTGGGATCCTGGAGCGCGTGAAGTCTTTGAAAGCCTGCTGGCCGTGTTGTGCCCGAGGGGCGGGACCACGCTGCACGACCGGCCGGGCGTCAGCCTGCATCACACGCTTGCCGCACGCGGGGTCCCCGGCGTCCGCGATGCGTTGTGCGCACAGTTCAAGGGCGCAGACGGCATGACGCGACGCTACGTCTATGTCGAACCGGCACCCGGCGAGGATTTTGAGGCGACTGCCAGTGCCATTCGCGCAGACCCGCTGTTTCTCGACGAGGAGACGATCATCCTGCCAGTCGAAAGCCTGGCCAGCCTGGAGGAGGAGGGACATGGCCTTGTCATGGAGCGCTGGGGCCGCGCCAGCGCCAGGGATCACCAGCGCTTTCTTATCGAAGGCCGGTTCGACCGCGTCGCCGTTGCCGGCCAGGTGATGGTCGCAGCCGCCCGGGCGCTGCCCCGACTGCAGCCAGGCGCGCACTGGCTGCGCGATGTACCCCTCGCAGCACTATTGCCGCTGTAGCGTGCCAGCGCATACCGCTCGGCAAAACCTGCCGGCGTTTAGTTATAGCGGCTGTGGCGGTGCCGCTTATCGACGGCACCGCCGGTGAACCGCGAACCGCCGCTAGCTGGCGCGAGCAGCAGCCTCGGCATGGCCGTGCATTGTCACCGCCTTGAGCACCTCGGCCGACAATCTGGCAGAGCTATGCTGCGAGATGTCACCCATCGACAGGATGCCGACCATGCGCTTCTGACGGTTCAGCACCGGCAGCCGCCGGATGTGCTTTTCCTCCATCAGATGAGCCGCATCGCTAACGTCCTGGTCGTCGAAGCAATAGGTGATGCCGCTGGACATCGCTACGCGCACTGTTGCCCGTACCGATGCCTTGGTGCCCGCGAACCCGCGGCACGCAATGTCGCGGTCGGTGATCATCCCGACCAGCCGGTCGTTCTCGCCGACCGGCAGACAGCCAATGTCAAGATCGCGCATCTTCTGCGCGGCCTGCCGGAGCGGCAGGGTCGGACTGACCCATTCCACCTTCTTCGACATGAGTTCGCTGACTTGCATTTTGCGCTCCACGGATCTGAATGAACGTAATGAGACGCTGCAACTGCCCCGGCAAATGCTTGCAGCAGCGTTTGTTATGCATATTCCTGTACCGCGGCCCGATACATTGATGTAGATCAAAATATCGCCGTCTTGCCGCACTCCCCCTTGCTCTGTGCAATCGGGCCTTAGCGGTGGGCCGCGATCCACGCGTCGATCGCCGGCCAGATTTTCGCACGCGCATGCCGACCGGCCAGCAGAGCCAGGTGCTGCAAACCTACCCCGGGCTCGCCTTCGAATTGGATCAGGCGCACATCTCGCCCCGGCATTTGGTCGAGGAACGGCTGCACTGATGCCAGCGGTGCGATCTCATCGGCTGTATTGACGACCGCGAGTGTTGGTACCTGGGCGAGCGCAGGGCCGAACTTCCTGTCGCGCAGTCGCAGGGTTCCCTGGCAGAGCTGGTTTTCCTGGTAGAGAGAGTGGACCATCTCCCGCACTAACCGGCCCGGAAGTGCCACTTCATCGAGCGCCCAGTGCTCCACCCGCGCAGATTCCAGCCGCCCGCTGGTCGAGTGAACTGAAGGTTTCGTCGATCATCCGCGACCAGATGAACGTCTCGGGCGACGCCAGGGCGCTGAGCTGCGAAACGGCTGCGCCTGGCACAATGCTGGCATGCGTCAGCAGCCGAGGGCGCGAGCCGGTCTACAGCCGGGCCTACGTCGTCAGCCGGGTTGGCGACCTTCTCGCCGTGCAGAATTGCGAAGCCGTAAATCTGTTTGACGATATCACGATCATGGATCGCGGTCGCCGGCGCGCCTCGCTCGACGATCGCCCCACAATGAGCTCGAAGGTCGTCCGGGGTGATTTCCGTCAGAAGCCTGTTGCGCCACGCCGGCAGCAGTTCGCGTTCGAAGATCGCTCGGCGCATCGCCCGCGTGCTGTCCGCCATCGGCGCTGCGGTCAGCCATTTCTCACCGAATTCGCCGAAGCTCTTAGCTTCCAGGAGGCGGCGCTTTTCCCGCTGCTTTTCGATCGCCGGCGATCGCCCCTCGGCGATTGCCCGCTTGGCGTCGATGCACAGCTCACGGGCTCACGCGAGAGATAGGCCGGCTGGACCATACTTCCGGAACGTGACGGTCTCGCGCCGTCCATTCACGCGGTAGTCGAGCTGAAAAGAAAGAGTCCCGGACGGCCGTACGAGCACATACATGCCGTCCCGGTCCGTCACCTTATAATTTTTTCTCTTTTGGTTTCAGGTGTTTAAGACTGCACCCGTCAGCATCTGAGCCGCCTCCGCGAAAAAAGACCGTCAGGCCTTTTTCGGGCGTTCTCGGGAAAAAATCTCTTTTTCTTACAGGTAGTTAGCTCGAAAAAAAAACCGTCAGAGGCCACTCATCCCTGACGGTATCGGACGAAATCGGATCTCGCAATGGGGAAGCGCACCGTCAGAGAGTCCGTCAGCAGCGATCTCTGCCGGCCGATAGTCCCCGAACGTCTTTGGACGATTTTATTTTGTTTATCAGTGAGTTATGGAGTTTTCAGGGACGCTGTGGGATACCCTTGGAGGGGCCAAAATCATTCCCACTCGATCGTCCCCGGCGGCTTGCTGGTCACGTCGTAGGTCACCCGGTTGATCCCGCGCACTTCGTTGACGATCCGGCTGGCCACCCGCGCCAGGAACGCCGGATCGAACGGATAGGCGTCCGCCGTCATCCCGTCGGTGGACGTCACCGCGCGCAGCGCGCAGGCATGATCGTAGGTGCGGCCGTCGCCCATCACACCCACCGTGCGCACCGGCAGCAGCACGGCAAAAGCCTGCCAGATCGCGTCATACAGCCCGGCGTTCCGGATCTCCTCCAGGAAGATCGCGTCCGCCCGCCGCAGCAGCGCCAGCCGCTCGCGGGTGATCCCGCCGGGAATGCGGATCGCCAGGCCGGGCCCGGGGAAGGGGTGGCGGCCGACAATGCTCTCCGGGATGCCCAGCTCACGGCCGAGCGCCCGGACCTCGTCCTTGAACAGCTCGCGGAGCGGCTCCACCAGCTGCATGCGCATCCGCTCGGGCAGGCCGCCGACATTGTGGTGCGACTTGATCGTCACCGAGGGGCCGCCGGTGAAGCTGACGCTCTCGATCACGTCAGGATACAGCGTGCCCTGCGCCAGGTAGTCGGCGCCGCCGATCTTCGCCGCCTCCTGCTCGAACACCTCGATGAACAGCCGGCCGATGGTCTTGCGCTTCGCCTCCGGGTCGGTGACGCCGTCCAGCGCATCCAGGAACAAATCCGACGCGTCGCGGTGCACCAGACGGATGTTGAAGCGGTCGCGGAAGGTGGCGACCACCTCCTCCGCCTCGCCCTGCCGCAGCAGGCCGTGATCGACGAAGATGCAGGTCAGCTGGTCGCCGATCGCTTCATGGATCAGCACTGCGGCAACCGAGGAATCGACACCGCCGGACAACCCGCAAATGACCCGTCCGCCGCCGACCTGGGCGCGAATCCGGGAAATCTCGGTCGAGCGGAAGCCGGCCATGGTCCAGGTGCCGGACAGGCCCAGCACGCCATGGGTGAAGTTGCGCAGCAGCGCGGCGCCGTGCGGGGTGTGCATCACCTCGGGATGGAACTGCAGGCCGTAATAGTGGCGGCTGTCGTCGGCGATGGCGGCGAAGGGCGCGCCCTCGCTGGTGCCCACCACGCGGAAGCCGGGCGGCAGGCGGGTCACGCGGTCGCCGTGGCTCATCCACACCTGCTCGCGCGCGCCCTTCGCCCAGACGCCGTGGAACAGCGCGCAATCGTCCACCACCGTCACAAACGCTCGACCGAACTCGCGATGGTCGGAGCCCTCCACCGCGCCGCCGAGCTGCTGGCAGAGCAGCTGCTCGCCGTAGCAGATGCCCAGGATGGGGACGCCGCTGTCGAAGATCGCCGGGGGGGCGAGTGGCGAGGCGGCCTCGTGCACGCTGGCGGGGCCGCCGGACAGGATGATGCCACGCGGGCGCCAGGCTGCGATGCGGGCAGGGTCGGCATTGAACGGCCAGATCTCGCAATACACGCCGGATTCGCGCAATCGGCGGGCGATCAGCTGGGTCACCTGGCTGCCGAAATCCAGGATCAGGACACGTTCGGCGGCGAGCGTGGGGTCGGCGGCTGGGTCGGGGAGAGTGTCGGGCATGGAATCGGTCCGCTGCATGCCCCAGGGCTTGCACCACGACCGGGGCGCGGAGGCAAGCGGCGGTTGAAGGACGGGCGGCGCCGGAGTATTTTTAGTGAAAATCACTACTTCGAGCGGATCATGGAAAAGCAGGTCACTGCGGCGGAGGCGAACCGGCATTTTTCACGCTTACTGCGTGAAGTGCGCGAAGGAGACACCGTGGTGATCACCGCCCACGGCAAGCCGGTGGCTCGGCTTGTTCCTGCGCCTGTGAAGGGATCCGAGGCGGCCAAGCAGGCCCTGCTCGAGAGGCTCCGCTCGCAGCCCGCGCTCAACCTCGGTCCGTGGACCCGGGAGGAACTTTATGAGGATTGAACCGGGTTCCTGATCCTGCGATGCGCGTGGCCCTGGACACCAACTTTCTGGTCTATGCGGAACGCTTGCAGGACGCGTCCAAATCCGCTCAAGCTGCCGACGTGCTGGAGCATATTGCAGCGGACTCGATCGTCATCCCTGCGCAGGTGCTCGGCGAGTTGCACAACGTGCTGGTGCGCAAAGTACGAAAACCTGCAGCGGAAGCACGCTGGACCGTATTGGACTGGCAGGATCGGTTCATCGTAGCCGCGACCACCGAGCGTGTCATAGCCAGGGCCATGGACCTGGCGGCTGATCATCGATTTGCAACGTGGGATGGCATCATACTGGCCGCGGCGTCGGAAGCCGGCTGCCGTGTCCTGCTTTCCGAAGACATGCAGCACGGCTTTACCTGGGTTGGGGTCACTGTCGTGAACCCTTTTGCCGCTACGCCGCATCCATTATTGTTCCGCATCACGCAAGCGGAGCACTGAGCCTCACGCCGCCTGGCGGATCATGTCGGCCGCCTTCTCGGCGATCATGATCACCGTGGCGTTGGTGTTGCCCGACACGACCGTGGGCATCACCGACGCATCCACCACGCGCAGCCGCTCGAGCCCCTTCACCCGCAGCGCCGTATCCACCACCGATTTCGGGCCGGGTCCCATCATGCAGGTGCTGGTCTGGTGGAACGTGGTGCCGGCGGTGGCGCGGGCGTGGTTCAGCAGGTCCTCGTCGGTTGTCGCTTCCGGGCCGGGGGTCATTTCGCCTGAAACGAATTTCCGCATGGCCGGGGAATCCATCACCGCGCGCGACACCTTCAGGCCGGCGACGACGGTGTTCCTGTCACCCTGGGTCGACAGATAGTTTGGGTTCATCGCCGGCGGCTTCGTCGGATCGGGCGAGGTGATGCGCAGCCAGCCGCGGCTTTCCGGCCGGCAGGGAATCGCCACCAGCGAGCAGGCGGGGAACTTGTGCAGCGGATCGCCCGGCTTGGGCATGCTGCCGGCGAAGAACTGGTACTGCACGTCCGGCGACTCCAGTTCCGGCCGCGTCCTGACAAACATGCCGATCGGCGCGGCGCCGGTCATCAGCGCGCCCTGCATGCTCAGCGCGTATTGCAGGCCATGCTGAATGCGTCGGGTCCAGCTGTGGTACACCTCGTTGAACGTCGCGACGCCGGGATGGCAGCGATAGATGATGCGAGCGCCGATATGGTCCTGCAGGTTCTCGCCGACGCCCCGCAGTTCGTGCAGCACCGGCACGCCGGCCTGTTGGAGCACCTCGCCCGGGCCGATGCCGGACAGTTGCAGGATCTGCGGCGAGTTCAGCGATCCGCCGCACAGCAGCACTTCCCTTCGCGCACGCGCCTGATGCGTGGCGCCGTTCTGGCTGTATTCCACCCCGACCGCGCGCTTGCCGTCCAGCAGCACGCGATGCGTCAGCGCACGGATTTCCACCTTCAGGTTCGCCCGCTTCATTGCCGGCCGCAGATAGCCGACGGCGGCGGAGCAGCGGCGGCGGTTGCGCACCGTCAGCTGCAGCGGGCCGACGCCTTCCTGGTCCGCGCCGTTGAAGTCGCGGTTGAACTTGTAGCCGCATTCCTGCGCGCCGGCGATGAACGCGTCATGCAGCGGATGCGGCGTGCGCAGGTCCGACACCGACAGCGGGCCGCCCTTGCCGTGGTAATCGTCGGCGCCGTGTTCCTGGTCCTCCGACTTGCGGAAATATGGCAGCACGTCGTCATACGACCATCCTGCATTCCCAAGCTGCCGCCACAGGTCGAAATCCTGGCGCTGGCCGCGGATGTAGATCAGCCCGTTGATCGAGGACGAGCCGCCGAGCACCTTGCCGCGCGGCCAGGGGATGCGTCGGTTGTTCATTTCGGGTTGTGGTTCGGTCTCGAAATACCAGGCGACTTTCGGGTTGTAGATGTTGCGGTAGAAGCCGGCCGGAATGTGGATCCACGGGTCGGTGTCCTTGCCGCCCGCTTCCAGCAGCAGCACGGAGGTCTTGCCGTCTTCGCTCAGCCGGTTGGCCAGCACGCAGCCGGCCGAACCGGCGCCGACGATGATGAAGTCGAATTCCTGCGCGGTGGCCACGGCATTTCCTCCTTGCTCTGCGGCGCCAGTGTGCCGCGAAGACGGTTGCGGAGAAAGCCCGGGGCAGGCCGCAGGTCCATGGCCGATGCATGACGGTCGGGTTCGCCGACGAGTCGCATTTCGGGCCGATGGCCTGAAAGCTTGAGCGACTCGCTTCCAGCGTTACGGCCCGGTCTCGCCGAACCAGCGGCGGTTTGGTGGCGTGCGGCGGTGCTACGCCGCCTCCGCCAACTGGCGCGGGCGGTAGATCGCGATGTGCGTCACCCGTGCCAGCGGCCGTGTCTCATTCGCCAGCACCAGGGCGTCGATCTCCACCCATTTGTGGCCCTTGTGCTCGTAGTTCTTCGTCACCCGCGCGCGCACGCCCAGCACGTCTCCGACCCGCCCCACGCCGAGGTTCTGCACCGTGCTGCCCATGTGCATCCACGCCGGGAGCACCACGTTGTGCGACAGCGCCCAGTTGCAGCAGCGGAGGATCGTGCCGGGATGCACAATGCCTTCCGCCGCGTACAGCGGATCGGTCTCGCGTGTGTCCGCCAAGTCCTGGGTTTGGAATTCCGGCGTTACGGACAGCGGATTCATGCCAAGCCAATCGCCGACGCGCAGCGATTCCTCGTCTGCCGGAGGGCGCTCCGTGCGGGCAGCTACTGCGCGGAAATCGGCCAACGACAGCGACGGCGCGACGGCGGGCAGCGCGGCGCGCCCGGTGGCGCACAACACGCCGCCGCTGTGCACCTGCAACGCCAGTCCGTCCGCGTCTTCCTGCGCGGTGACCTCGGCGATGTCGCCTTCGTACACCGGCTTGCCGAATCGCGCGTCGCCGGTGCCGCGCTCCAGCCAGGCGCGGCCCCAGTGCTGCACCGGCAGGTGCGTCATGTAGGCGTAGACGTGCACGCCGCCGACCAGGCCGCCACGGAAGCCGAAGCGCTTGGCGGTGGCGTCGTCGTGGATCTTGTTCTCCGACGACTTCGCGGTGTTGTAGGCGGAGACGCGGTACGGGGGCAGGGACATGGGTGGCTCCGGTGGGAACATGTCATGGCGGGAAATGGCCGGGCCAGGGCCCGCGACATAGACCCGCGATTCATGCGTCGTTGCAGCAGACTCCAGGCCGGTGGAAGCTTCGCAATTCCGAGTTCCCGACAGCAAGTCGTGGGTGACCGGGACAGGCCCGGCCATGACACGGAATTGGCCGAGCCCGGCCATGACACGGAACTGGCCAAGCCCGGCCATGACACGGAACCGGCCGGGCCGGCCAAGGCGCGGAACCGGCCCGGACCGGCCATGACACGGAACCGGCCCGGACGCTGTCAGGTCATCGCCCACAGGCCGACTTCGTAGCCGGGCACGAAGTTGCGGTTGTTCATGTCCGGGTTGCGGTTGACGAACACGCGGTTGAACATCGGGTGCCGCATGCTGCGGGTCTCGTGCTCGATGCGGAACAGCGGCTTGTTGGTGTCCACGTCGACGATGTCGAGGAAGCGGTACTGGTGCTGGTCGCTTTCCTCGCTGATCAGCCCGCGCTCCAGCAGCTTGCGGTGCGGGCCGGAGAAGTCGGCCAGGGTGATCTGGATGTGGTGGCCGTCATACTCCGGCAGCTTCCTATCGGTGTGGCGGTAGGTCACCTTGCTGTCGGCCGACATGCTCACCCAGGCGTATTCGCCGCGCTCGTCGCGCGCCACGCCGGCGATGCCGTCGAGGATCTCCTGGTAGAACCGCACGATCGCCTTCAGGTCGGTGCCGGCGGGGATGTCGAACTCGACATAGGGCATGCCGACGCGCAGCGGACCGAAACGGTCCGGGTCGGGTGCGTGCACGCGGATGCGGTTGCCCCAGGGACAGGTGGTCTCCACCGTATCGCCGGCCTCGCGGAAGCTGAACTGCGTGCCTTCCAGGTATTTCTGCGCATTGTGCAGCCGGCGCAGCAGCGCTTCCAGGTCGGGCATCACCAGGGCAGTGGTGCCACGCACCACCTGCGCGCGCGGGTTGGTCGGCAGGTGGAACTGGCCGCGGCCAACATTCACCCACATGTTCTCCAGGCCCGCCATCAGGTACGGGTCGCGGGTGAGGCCCAGGCCCATGATGTAGAAGGCCGTCGCCTTGCTCTGGTCAGGCACCGTGACGTTCACGTGGCCCAGTTCGACGATGTTGCCGAGGTCCTCGGCGGTCCGGTCGAACTGCGGCGTCGCCACCATTGTGTCGTTCATTTCCTGGTCCCTCTGCCGGGTTTCACTCACCATGCAAAAGCATAGCGCCGGCCGGGAGTGCCGGTCCATGGCCGCGGAGGGAGGCTCCTTGCGCCATCCAGGGGCGGTTCCAAACGGGCGGAATGGAGCCCCTCAATGGGCCGCGACGGGCGTCACCGCGGAGGTTGCAAGCAGCGTGTCGCGCAGCCAACCTTGCGGCATGCCAGCGGCGAATTCGCTCCGCAGCTGCAGCAGCCGCTCCGGCGTCATGCCGATCATTTTCGGTTGGAAGAATTCGGGGTCGCGCGTGAACATCAGATATGCCTGCATTTCATTGATCACCAGGTCATCGAGACCGGTGTCGTACTCCTCGGATGCCAGGAACTGCCGGAACCGGGTCCTTTCGGCCTCGGTGAGTCCGGTCTGCCAAAACCGGTGCACGAAGCCGGCATAAGCCGGATCGCTGAAATACAGCCCGTGCGACAACTCATGCCGCAGGATGGTGCTGCGCGCGCTCAGCGTTATGCGATTCTTGGCGGCGACCTGCGGAATGGAAATCAGTGCGGCATCGACGCCCGGCTTGAACCAGCCCTGCTGCCGAAACAGTCGCCGCAGCATTTCCTCCTCGGGATGCAGCCTGACATGCTCTGCATCGGCCAGTTGGAAGAACCGCACCAATTCCTGCGCGCTGTAGTCGTGGCCGTAGTAATACGTTTCCAGCGTGTCGCCGCCGGCGCGAATGGCCGCATCGAGTTCGGCATCGTCGAGGATGCGGTCGTGCGGCAGCCCGTGCTTTTCGATCAGCGCCGCGACCCGGTCCAGCATCATGCCCTGCTGCAGCAGCGAGCCGAAATCCAGCACCAGGATTCGGGGATCCGGCGCGAACCGGAAGATCGTCAGGCCGGTCCCGACATGGCTGCGGATTTGCGCCTCGTCCGCGCTCTGAAGCACGAATTCCGGAGGGGCCGGCGGGGGGGCCGCGTGGGGTGGCTGTACCGGCACCGAAGGCCTGGCTGGGACCACCAGGGCGGCCTGCGGCGGAACCGGCGCCGGGCGCGGCCACCAGACCAGGGCGGCGCCGGCGAGCACGCCGGCGGCGACAAAAGCGGCTGCCGGCCACACCCAGCGGCGCGAAGCCGATCGAGCGTGCACACCCGCATTTTGCGGCGACTGCCCCGCGCCATACGACTGTCCCGGGCCGAGCGGCTGCCCTGCGCCGTGCGGCTGCCCTGCACCGTGCGGCTGCCCTGCACCGTGCGGCTGCCCTGCACCGTGCGGCTGCCCT
>Ga0187809_10000574_pt1 | contig 19083 bp, 18 predicted proteins | sample NC_wetland_sal_i_8_FD_132415 | JGI IMG/M metagenome (GOLD analysis project Ga0187809, IMG submission 132415) | Wetland sediment microbial communities from Neuse River Estuary, North Carolina, USA - ASW_4 | ecosystem: Environmental > Aquatic > Freshwater > Wetlands > Sediment | place: USA: North...
CGCCACCAAGCGCGCGCCGGCGACCAAGGCAGCCGCGCGACCAGCGGCGAGCGTGCCGCCGCAGACCGTCAAGTCTGACCTGTCAGCGGCCGATCTGGCCGAGATCCGATCCCAGCTGCAGGCCGAGTACGACGAGATGCAGGCCGAGTACGAGCGTTCGATGTCGGCGTTGAACGATCTGCAGCAGGACCACACCGACGGGGCCGGCGACGACCAGGCCGACGCCGGCAGCAAGACCTTCGAGCGGGAACAGGAGCAGTCGATAGCGGCCAACCGCCACGACCTGCTGGTGCAGATCGAACACGCCCTGGAACGGATCGACGCCGGCACCTACGGCATCTGCGAGAACTGCGGCAAGCCGATCCCGCATGCCCGGCTCAAGGCGCTGCCGATGGCGACCCTGGACGCCGAGTGCAAGGCCCGCGAGGAGCGGCACTAGCCACCTCGCGGCCGGGCCCGCCCCGGCCTGGGACAATGGGTCGGTGAACACCCCCAGCCCCAGTGAGTCCGAGGTGCAGCCGGCTCCGGTCGCGCCGGCCCGGCCCCGGCGAATCCGATTGTTCGCGCTGGTCGCCGTGCTGGCCCTGACCGCCGACATCGTGTCCAAGTGCATCGTCGTGGCCAACATCAGCCCGACCGACGAGATCCGGCTGATCGGCGGGGCGCTGGTCCTGGTCCAGGCCCGCAACAGTGGTGCGGCCTTCTCGCTCGGCACCGGGATGACGGTGCTGCTGACCCGCGTCGCGCTGGCGGTGGCGCTGGTGATCGTGCGGGCCGCGAGCCGGTTGCGCTCGGCCGGCTGGGCCGTCGCGCTCGGATTGGTGCTGGGCGGCGCCCTGGGCAACCTGGTCGACCGGTTCTTCCGCGCGCCGTCGCCCGGAAAGGGCCACGTGGTCGACTGGATCACGGTCTTTCCCAACAACCACTGGACGTTCCCGACCTTCAACCTGGCCGATTCCTGCATCACGATCGGTGGCTGCCTGGCCGTGCTGATGTCGCTGCGCAACATCGATCTGCAGGGTCGACGGGGCGGCGAGGCCGAGCCGGAGCGGCCGGCCGATGGCTGAGTCCCGCCTGCTGCCGGTACCGGACGGGCTGGACGGGCTGCGGCTGGACGTGGCCATCTCGAGGATGTTCGGCCTGTCGCGGACCGCCGCGGCCGGGCTGATCGATGACGGTGCGGTCAGCCTGGACTTCCGGCCGCCGGCCCGGTCGGAGAAAGTCCGGGGCGGGGCGATGCTGGAGATCACCATTCCGGAACCGGTCGACCTGGCCGCCGCGCCGCCGCAACCGGTTGCCGGCCTGAGCTTGCTCTACTCCGACGACGACATCGTCGTGGTGGACAAGCCGGTGGGAGTGGCCGCCCACCCGAGCATGGGCTGGACCGGGCCGACGGTAACCCAGGGCCTGGCCGCGATGGGGCTGCGCCTGTCCACGTCGGGGGCGCCGGAGCGGCAGGGCGTGGTGCACCGGCTGGATGCCGGCACCACCGGGGCCATGGTGGTGGCCAAGAGCGAACGCGCCTACACCGTACTCAAGCGGGCGTTCAAGGAGCGCACCGTGACCAAGCGATATTCGGCTCTGGTGCAAGGCCATCCCGACCCGAGCAGCGGCACCATCGACGCCCCAATCGATCGCCATCCGTCCTCGGACTGGAAGTTCGCGGTGGTTGCCGGCGGACGCCCCAGCATCACCCACTACGAGACGGTCGAGGCGTTCCGGGCCGCGAGCTTGCTCGACGTCCGGCTGGAGACCGGGCGCACCCATCAGATCCGGGTCCACATGGCCGCACTGCGGCACCCGTGCTGCGGCGACACCCTCTACGGCGCCGATCCGGCCCTGAGCCGCAAGCTGGGACTGACCCGACAGTGGTTGCACGCCCGCACCCTCGGCTTCGACCACCCGATCACCGGCGAGTACCTGGAGGTCAGCTCGCCGTTCCCGGCCGACCTGCAGCACGCGCTGGACGTGCTTGCGGCCGAAGCGTGATCGTCGGCTGGTGTGCCGGCCGAGGATGCCACCGGCCGGCGCCCCTCCGTGCGCTTCGAGCGCCGGCCCGGTCTCAGCCCGAGGACCTGGAGCCGCCGGCCACGGTGTAGGTCCACAGCTCGCTGTGCACGGCGACCGGTTTCGCGGCCGGCTCGCCCGAGCGCTCAGCTTCCGAGCGGTGGCCGTGCCCGAAGGCCGGTGATGACATCCAAGCCTGGAACGCCGCCTCGTCCCGCCAGCGAGTGATCACCAGCCAGGTGGTGCGCTCGTCGGTCGGCTGCAGCAGTTCGAAGCCCTCGAAGCCGTCCTGGTCGTCCACGGCGCCGGCCCGGGCGGCGAACCGGCGGGCCAGCTCGTCGCCGCTGTCGGCGGGCACGGTGATGGCGTTGATCTTGATGACTGACATACCCCGATGCTGCCACGGCCCGGCTGGACCTCAACTGCAGGTTCAGCCCGCCGCTGGCGCGCCGACACGCCGAATCGGTCAGCAAACGCGGGCAGATCTCGATCTGAGGGCTGGCTTGCTCGGTGTTGTCGGGGGCAGGGTGCAGAATCGGTAGTCGCTGGCCAGCCTGCTCGATGGGCGCCACCTGAACGACGAAACGAGGGCACCGCTGTGACCATTTCCGCAAGCCCACCGGCGGGCTCCTCCGACTCGTTCGTCCACCTGCACGTGCATACCGAGTACTCCATGCTCGACGGTGCCGCCCGGCTCAAGGACATGTTCGCCACCACGGCCGAGATGGGCATGCCGGCCATCGCGATGACCGATCACGGCAACGTCTTCGGGGCCTACGACTTCTACAAGCAGGGCAAGGCGACCGGGGTCAAGCCGATCATCGGCATGGAGGCCTACCTGACCCCGAACACCCACCGCACCGACCGGACCCGGGTGCGCTGGGCCGAGGGGGGCAACGACGACGTCTCCGGCGGTGGCGCGTTCACCCACATGACCCTGCTGGCCGAGACGACCGAGGGCATGCACAACCTGTTCCGGCTGTCCTCCCGCTCGTCGCTGGAAGGCTTCTTCTACAAGCCGCGGGCTGACCGGGAGATCCTGCGGGACCACGCCCGCGGGCTGATCGCCACCACCGGCTGCCCGTCGGGGGAGATCCAGACCTGGCTGCGGATCGGTGACTACGACCAGGCGCGCCGAAGTGCTGCTGAATTTCAAGACATCTTCGGCAAGGACAACTTCTTCCTGGAATTGATGGACCACGGGCTGGATATCGAGAAGCGGGTCCGGGACGGCCTGCTCCGGCTCGGCCAGGATCTGGACCTGCCGATGATCGCCACCAACGACAGCCACTACACCCGACCCGAGGACGCCGCCGCCCACGAGGTGCTGCTGTGCGTGCAGTCCGGCAAGACCATGGCCGATCCGAAGCGGTTCAAGCTCGACGGTGGTGGTTACTACATCAAGTCCCCGGCCGAGATGCGCTCGCTCTGGGCCGACAAGTACGAGCTGCGCCAGGCGTGTGACAACACCCTGCTGATCGCCGAGCGGTGCAACGTCGCGTTCAACGAATCGGCCAACTACATGCCGGTCTTCCCCGTGCCCGAGGGCGAAACCGAGCAGTCGTGGTTCGTCAAGGAGGTCGAGACCGGCCTGCACCATCGGTATCCCGGCGGAATCCCTGACAATGTGCGCAAGCAGGCCGAGTACGAGGTCGGCGTCATCGTCCAGATGGGCTTCCCGGGCTACTTCCTGGTCGTGGCCGACTTCATCAACTGGGCCAAGGAGAACGGCATCCGGGTCGGTCCGGGCCGCGGCTCGGGCGCCGGTTCGATGGCGGCCTATGCGATGCGGATCACCGACCTGGATCCGCTGCAACACGGCCTGATCTTCGAGCGCTTCCTGAACCCGGATCGCGTCTCGATGCCCGACTTCGACGTCGACTTCGACGAACGCCGTCGCGGTGAGGTGATCCGCTACGTCACCGACAAGTACGGCGACGACCGGGTCGCCCAGATCGTCACCTACGGCACCATCAAGGCCAAGCAGGCGGTCAAGGACGCCTCGCGGGTGCTGGGTTACCCGTTCGCGATGGGGGACCGGATCACCAAGGTGATGCCGCCGCCGGTCATGGGCAAGGACGTCCCGCTGTCGGGCATCTTCGATCCCGAGCACAAGCGCTACGGCGAGGCCGGCGAGTTCCGGGCCCTGTACGACTCCGATCCGGAGGTGCAGAAGGTCGTCGACACCGCCAAGGGTCTGGAGGGCCTGAAACGGCAGTGGGGCGTGCACGCGGCCGGGGTGATCATGTCCTCGGCCCCGCTGGTCGACGTCATCCCGATCATGCGGCGGGAGCAGGACGGGGCGATCATCACCCAGTTCGACTACCCGTCGTGCGAGAGCCTCGGGCTCATCAAGATGGACTTCCTCGGCCTGCGCAACCTGACGATCCTCGACGATGCGGTCGACAACATCCGGGCCAACCGTGGCACCGAGCTGGTGCTGGAGGAGCTGCCGCTGGACGACCAGCCGACCTACGAGCTGCTGACCAGGGGCGACACGCTGGGGGTATTCCAGCTCGACGGTGGGCCGATGCGGGCGCTGCTGCGGGCGATGCGCCCGGACAACTTCGAGGACATCTCCGCGGTGCTCGCGCTGTACCGGCCGGGGCCGATGGGGGCCAACTCGCACAACGAGTACGCCGACCGCAAGAACGACCGCAAGCCGGTGGTGCCGATCCATCCGGAGCTGGCCGAACCGCTCAAGGACATCCTCGGCGACACCTACGGCCTGATCGTCTACCAGGAACAGGTCATGGCGATCGCCCAGCAGTTGGCCGGCTACACCCTCGGTGCCGCCGACCTCTTGCGGCGGGCCATGGGCAAGAAGAAGAAGGCCGAACTGGACGCCCAGTACGAGACCTTTTCCTCCGGCATGGCCGAGCGCGGTTACTCGGCTGCCGCGATCAAGGCGCTGTGGGACGTCCTGCTGCCGTTCTCCGACTACGCCTTCAACAAGGCCCACACCGCGGCCTACGGCGTGCTCTCGTACTGGACGGCCTATCTCAAGGCCCATTACCCGGCCGAGTACATGGCGGCGCTGCTCACCTCGGTCAAGGACGACAAGGACAAGATGGCGGTCTATCTGGCCGAGTGCCGGCGGATGGGCATCAAGGTGCTGCCGCCGTGCGTGAACTCCTCCGACGCCAACTTCACCCCGACCGGGGCCGACATCCGGTTCGGCCTGTCGGCGGTCCGCAACGTCGGTGGCAACGTCGTCGCCTCCATCACCACCTCGCGTCGGCAGAAGGGGGTCTTTGCCGATTTCGCCGACTACCTGCGCAAGGTCGATGCGGTGGCTTGCAACAAGCGCACCATCGAAGCCTTGATCAAGGCCGGTGCCTTCGACTCGCTGGGGCATGCCCGCAAGGGGCTGATCCAGGTCTATGAACAGTCCGTCGATGCCGTGGTCGGCACCAAGCGCAACGAGGCGGCCGGCCAGTTCGATCTGTTCAGCTTCGGCGACGACCCGGGCGCCGACGACGGCGTCTCCGACGTGTTCGCGGTCCGGGTTCCCGACGGCGAGTGGGACAAGTCGGTGCTGCTCAACTTCGAGCGCGAGATGCTCGGTCTCTACGTCTCCGACCACCCGCTGTTCGGCGTCGAGCATGTGCTGCGGGCCTCCTCGGAGCTGACCATCGCCGACGTTCAGTCCGACGCGGTCAAGGAGGGGGAGCGGGTCGTGCTGGCCGGCATCCTGTCCGGGGTCACCCGGCGGATGACCAAGGACGGCAAGCCGTGGGCCCAGGTCGTGCTGGAAGATCTCGAGGGTTCGGTCGAGGTGCTGTTCTTCCCGCAGTCCTACGCCCAGGTCGGGATGCAGATCGCCGAGGACGCCATCGTCGTGGTGACCGGGCGGGTCGACGCCCGCGAGGAAACCGTGCGCATCATCGGCTCGGACATCAGCATTCCCGATCTGACCAAAGGCGCCGACGGCCCGGTCCGGCTGCTGATGGACCAGCACCAGTGCCAGGAGGCGGTGATCGACAATCTGAAGGAGATCCTGCGCTCCCACTCCGGGGTCACGCCGGTGGAGATCAAGCTCAACTTCGGGCAGAACCTGCGCTATACCCTGCCCAACTACGGAGTCACGCCGTCGCAGGCCCTGATGGGAGACATCAAGGCCCTGCTCGGTCCGAAGGCCTTGCTGTCCTGACGTCGCGGGCACCAATTGCCGCCGCCGACCGTTGTCCGGGCATGAGTGACAGCGGTCAGCTCCAACCCGGTGGGGTCTTCGTCTTCACCCGGCTGGATCCGCTCGCCGACGAGCAGTCCCTGCGCAGTTACCTGCTGCTGCGGGCGATCGGGCGCTCGGTGGTGAACAGCTTGCTCGGAATCGCGATCGCGATCGCGGCCGTGGCCGTGGCGTGCTGGCTCGCCAATCTGCACGTGCTGGCCGTACTGATCGGCCTGGTGGCGGTGGCCGCCCTGTTGCTGCGACTGGCGCTGGCCGGCCTGGCCCACCGGCTCGGCGGCAACCCCGATCCCCGCGTCCGCCAGCTGGTCGTGCGGACCGGGCGCGGCCTTCGCCGCGAATTCGGCCGGGTCGGGCTGCCCCGGGCTCCGTGGGCCACGCTGCTCATCGGTTGGCGGCTGCTCCGCCGGCCCCGGCGCACCCAGACGCTGCAGGCGCTGCGACGGATCGAGCTGGCTCGGGTGGTACCGAGCGGGCAGGTCGATGAGCTGCATCTGCTCCTCCAATCGGCGCGCCGGTAGCTGCTCTGCCAACCGGATGCTCGGCGGGGCCGCCGGACAGCAATGGGTCAGAATGGCCAGATGCGGTCTGAGGTTCGGCAGGTGTGGCAGCGAGTCCGCCGAGCCACCCAGCGCGCTGCCGGGCCGGGCCCCCGGGCCAGTGGACTGAGCCGGGGCGTGGCCTTCACCGGCACGGTGTGGACCGGTGGTGGCGCCGAGCCGGCCCCGGGCGTGGTGGTCGTCGACCCGGCCGGCAAGGTCGCGGCCATCCGGCCCGACCGAACCGGGCTGCCGGCGGACCTGCTGATGCTCGGTGGACCGACCCACTGGGTCGTGCCCGGGCTGATCGACACCCACGTCCACCTCGGCTTCGATCCCCGGGCGCGCGACGGCTCGACCGGCCACCGGGTCAGCGGTTTCGAGACCGGGCTGGTCGGACTGCGTGATCTCGGTGCGCCGCCGGCGTGGGCCCGGCAATGGCAGACCGGGCACCGGGCGGTACCAGCCGGACAGCCGTACATCTCCATCGCCGGTCCGGTGCTGACCGCCCCCGGCGGCTATCCCGCGCGCAGTTGGGGTGCCGACGGCTACGCCGAGTTCCTCGACTCGCCGGCCCAGGCCCGCTGGGTCGTGCAACGCCTGGCCGCGGATGGCGTCGATCTCATCAAGCTCGCGCTGGAACCCGGCCCGGCCGGCTGGCCGGTGCCCGAACCGGCGGTGGTGCAGGCCGTCGTCGACGAAGCCCACCGCACCGGTCTGGCCGTCGTCGCCCATGCGCTGACCGCGGATCTGGTCGCGCGGGCGCTGGCCGCCGGCGTCGATGAGTTGGCCCACACCCCGACCGAGCGGCTGCCGCCGGCCCTGATCGAACGCATCGCGGCCAGCCCGGTCAGCGTGTGCTCGACCTTGCAGACCTTCTTCGCCGACGGTCTGGGCCGGGCGGCGGCCGCCAACGCCGCGGATCTGGTCGCAGCCGGGGTGCGGTTGCACTACGGCACCGATCTCGGCAATGCCGGCACCCGCCCCGGCGTCGACCCCCGCGAGCTGGATCGGATCGCGGCGACCGGTCTCGGACGCCTGGGAGCGCTGCGCGCCGCTACCGAGTGGGCCGCCCAGGCCGCCGGCATTCGGCGCCGGACCGGGCGGTTGCAGGTCGGCCAGCCGGCCGCGCTGGTCCTGTTGCCGGACAGCCCACTGGTCGAGCCCGGGGTCTTCCGGACGCCGAGCGCGGTCTACTCAGACGGACGGCTTACCGTGGGAGCAGTCCGGCCATCGCCGGCCGGCCGGCCAGCGGCCCCGTCGGCGGAGTCGTGATCGCGATCGAGTCCGCTCGCTCGAGACGTCCGAAGGAGACCGACCCGCGAATGACCGCGCCCGAACCCGTCGCCGCACACCCAGCCGATCCGGTGGTGTCCGGGGCGCCGGCCAACCGGCGCCCGCTGCTGCTGCTGTTCGGTGCCCAGCTGGTCGGGGCAGTGGTGCTCGGGCTCATCTGGCTGGCCTGGTCCCCGCACGCCACGGCCTACGAGCTGGACAACGGCACCGGGCACGGCGTCATCGTCCCGGCCGAGGGGGAGTCGCTGGTCGCAGCTGACGGCCGGTTCGTGCTGCTGACCGTGCTGTCCGGACTGGCCGTCGGCGTGATCGCCTGGCAGCTGCGCCGGTGGCGCGGCCGGCTGATGCTCACGGCACTGGTGGTGAGCAGCCTGCTGGCCAGCGCGGTGACCAAGATCGTCGGACAGGCGCTGTCCGGCGGCCAGCACAGCTCCGCCCTGAACACCGCGTTCCGGCCTCCGCTGGTCCTGCATGCCAGCGCCGCGCTGTTCGCCCAGGCTCTGGTTGCGGCCTTGGTCTACACCGTCTTCGTCGGCCTGTCCGGCGACCCCGAACTCGGCCTGCGGCCCGAGCCAGCGCCGGTGGCCACCGAGGTTCCGGCGGGCTGAACCCCGGCCCAGTGGTGGCCGGGCGCCGTCGGGCTCAGTCCGCCGGGCCGGGCTGGAACGCCTGGGCGCTGACCGGGATGGCGTGCAGCTGACGGATCAGTTCGGTTTCGCGGCGCAAGATCGCCCGGCAGCGCCGCAGCCGGCCGGCGGTGTCCGGCTCAGCCAACAGGATCTGCCGATCGGCCGCCGGCAACGAGGCCAGCCGGGCCACCAGATACGACATCGCCCGGGGATCGGACTCGGCCAGATCGAGCTCCGGCTCGTCCAGGTGTACCCGTAGCTGACGCAATGCGTCCAGGTAGTCCACGATCACGGCCCGGGTGGCCGGCAGCGCGGTGTCGGACAGCTCGCCGTCCGGCTCGGGCAGCCAGCTGACGCTGGCGACGAGGTAGGCCTTCTCCTCCGGATGCAGCTGCTCGATCCGGAACCGCCGATCCCCGGTCGCTGACAGATCGCAGCGGCCGTCCGGCAGCGGCAGCACGTCGCTGACCTGGGCGCTGGTACCGACCGGGTGCAGGTCGCCGAGCCGGCCGACCTCCCAGCCCTGCCGGAGCAGCACCACGCCGAACTCCGGCGGCTGCGGGTCCTCCGAGTCCAGCAGGTCGGCGATCAGTTGCCGGTACCGCGGCTCGAAGACGTGCAGGGCCAGCGGCATGCCGGGGGTGAGCACGGTGCTCAGCGGGAACAGCGGTAGCCGATGGGTGCGTCCTGGACCGCTCACGTGCCTACCGTACGGCCATCCCGTGCCCGCGCGCGGCGGATCCGGTCCCGGCGCGCCCGGCGCGGGATCCGGTTTCCAGGCGTCTGGGACACTGGAAGCGTGCTTCGCCGAGTCGATCTGACCAACGGGACGGCCGGGCCACGGGCCCTGCGCCGCATCCTGCCCCGCGCCGCCGTCGATGTGAATGCCGCGCTGGCCGCCGTCACCCCGATCGTGGCCGACGTGCGCGAGCACGGTTACCCGGCCGCCCGCCGGTTCACCGAGCAGTTCGACGGGGTCGACGTGGCCGATCCCCGGGTTCCGGCCGAGGCCATCGAGCAGGCCCTGAACGATCTCGACCGGCCGGTGGCCGAGGCGCTGGCCGAATCGATTCGCCGGGCCCGAATCGTGCACGAGCAGCAGCGGCGCAGCGACGTCACGGTCCAGGTCGTGCCCGGCGGCACCGTGGCCGAGCGCTGGGTCCCGGTCGACCGGGTCGGGCTCTACGTTCCGGGCGGGCTGGCGGTCTACCCGTCGTCGGTGGTCATGAACGTGGTGCCGGCCCAGGCCGCAGGCGTCCCGTCGCTGGCCGTCTGCACGCCGCCGCAGAAGGAATTCGGCGGCCGACCGCACCCGAGCATCCTGGCCGCGTGCGCGCTGCTCGGCGTGCGCGAGGTCTACGCGGTCGGCGGCGCCCAGGCGATCGCCCTGATGGCCTACGGCGACGAGGACCTCGACATCACACCGGTCGACGTCGTGACCGGTCCTGGCAACGTCTATGTCGCCGCCGCCAAGCGCTTGCTGCGGGGCGTGATCGGGATCGACGCCGAGGCCGGCACCACCGAGATCGCGGTCCTGGCCGATGCCACCGCCGACCCGGTGCACGTGGCCGCGGACCTGATCAGCCAGGCCGAGCACGATCCGGCGGCGGCGTCGGTCCTGGTCACCGACTCGGCCGAACTGGCCGACGCGGTGGACGCCGAGGTGCGCCGGCAGGTCGCGCTGACCAAGCATCACGAGCGGGTCAGCTTGGCCCTGACCGGCCCGCAGTCGGCCACCGTGCTGGTCGCCGATCTCGCCCAGGGACTCGAGGTGGTCAACGCCTACGCGGCCGAGCACCTGGAGGTGATCACCGCTGACGCCGCGGCGGTGGCGGCCCGGGTACGGCACGCCGGCTGCATCTTCGTAGGAGCCAACTCCCCGGTTTCACTGGGGGATTACTGCGCCGGGTCCAATCACGTGCTACCCACCGGCTGCACCGCTCGGCACGCGTCCGGGCTCTCGGTCCAGTCGTTCCTGCGCGGCATCCACGTCGTCGAGTACGACGCGGCCGCGCTGGCCGAGGTTGCGCCGAAGGTCATCGCCCTGGCCGAGGCCGAGGACCTCCCCGCGCACGGTGCGGCGGTGGCGGCCCGGATGCCCCGATGACCGGCCGGGCATCCCGGTGAGCCTGGAACCGCTGCCGCTGCGGGAGGAGTTGCTCGGGCAGCAGCCCTACGGTGCCCCGCAACTGGACGTGCCGGTGCAGCTGAACACCAACGAGAACCCGTACCCGCCCCCGCCGGCCGTGGTGGCCGCGGTCGCGGCGGCGGCGGCCGAGGTGGCCGCCGGACTCAACCGCTACCCGGATCGGGAATGCCTCGCGCTGCGGCAGGATCTGGCGGGTTACCTGAGCCGGGACACCGGCGTCGCGCTGACCGCCGAGCAGCTCTGGCCGGCCAACGGTTCCAACGAGATCATGCAGCAGCTGCTGCAGGCATTCGGGGGCCCGGGCCGCACCGCGGTGTCGTTCGCCCCGACCTACTCGATGTATCCGGAGTACGCCCGCAACACCCACACCCGCTGGGTCACCGGACGGCGCCAGGACGACTTCGGCCTCGACCTGCCAGAGGTGGCCGCGCTGGTCCAGGCCCACCAGCCCTCGGTGCTCCTGCTGGCCTCGCCGAACAACCCGACCGGTACCGCGCTGGATCTGTCCGACATCCGCCGGGTCCTCGAGCTGGCGCCGGGCATGGTGGTCATCGACGAGGCCTACGGCGAATTCCGGCGCGCCGGAGTGCCGAGCGCGGTCGAACTGCTGGCCGAGTTCCCGCGCCTGGTCGTCACCCGGACCATGAGCAAGGCGTTCGCGCTGGCCGGTGGCCGGCTCGGCTACCTCGCCGCCGGCCCGGCCGTCGTCGACGCGGTGCGGATCGTCCGGTTGCCGTATCACCTCTCAGCCTTGAGCCAGACGGTGGCCCGGGTCGCGTTGGCCCATGCCGACCAGCTGCTGGCCCAGGTTTCGACGTTGCGGGCCGAGCGGGACGCAACCGTGGGCTGGCTGCGCGAGCAGGGCTATCAGGTCGCCGAATCCGACGCCAACTTCGTGCTGTTCGGCCGGTTCACCGATCGGCACGCCGTGTGGCAGTCTCTGCTGGAGCACGGTGTGCTGATCCGCGAGACCGGGCCGGAGGGCTGGCTGCGGGTGTCGGTCGGTACCCCGGCCGAGATGCAGCAATTCAGAACCGCCCTGAACCTGACCACGGGAGAGCGCGCGTGAGCCGGACCGGACGCATCGAGCGAGAGACTGCCGAGACCAAAGTACTGGTGGAGATCGAGCTGGACGGGCGCGGCAACACCGACGTCTCGACCGGGGTCGGCTTCTTCGACCACATGCTGAGCTCGTTCGGCAAGCACGCCCTGTTCGACCTCACCGTGGCTGTCGAAGGCGATCTGCACATCGACGCCCACCACTCGGTCGAGGACGCCGCGATCGCGCTCGGCCAGGCCTTCGCCGTGGCCGCCGGGGACAAGGCCGGCACCCGACGTTTCGGTGATGCGGTGATCCCGATGGACGAGGCGCTGGTCTCGGCGGCGGTCGACCTGTCCGGGCGGCCCTACCTGGTGCACACCGAGCCGGCCGGCGCTCCGGCCTACCTGCTCGGAGGCGAGGTCGCTTACGCCACGACCCTGACCCGGCACGTGTTCGAATCATTCACCTACCACGCCCGGCTGGCGTTGCACGTCAGCGTGCAGGCCGGCCGGGACTGGCACCACATAACCGAGGCCCAGTACAAGGCAGTGGCCCGGGCGCTGCGCGCGGCGTGCGAGCTCGACCCGCGCCAGCCCGACGTGCCCTCGACCAAGGGTGTGCTGTAGCGGGTGGCCGAAGTTGTCGTGCTCGACTACGGCTCGGGCAACGTCCGCTCGGCCGTGCGCGCACTCGAGCGCGCCGGCGCCTCGGTCGAGCTGACCGCGGAGCCGGCCCGGGTGCTCGGCGCGGCCGGGTTGGTGGTTCCCGGCGTCGGCGCCTTCGCCGCGGTGATGGCCAGCCTGACCGCGGTCGACGGGCCGGCGCTGCTGCGTCGCCGGCAGGAGCTCGGCCGACCCACCCTGGGGATCTGCGTCGGGATGCAGGTGTTGTTCGAGGCCGGCATCGAGCACGGCCAGCACACCGCCGGGCTCGGCCTGCTGCCGGGCCAGGTGGCCCGGCTGACGGCTCCCGTAGTGCCGCACATGGGCTGGAACACCGTTACCCCGCCGGAGGCTTCGCAGCTGTTCCAGGGCTTGGCCTCGGCCCGGTTCTACTTCGTGCACTCCTACGGCGTGCCGGCGGCCGAGCTGGCCGGCTTCGGGGTCACCACTACTGAGTACGGGGCGCCGTTCATCGCCGCGGTCGAGTCCGGCCTGCTGTCGGCGACGCAGTTCCACCCGGAGAAGTCCGGCGATGCCGGGGCGCGGTTGCTGCGCAACTGGCTGGCCGGGCTACCCGAGGCCGGGGCAACGGCGTGAGCAAGGAGCGGGCTCACCGCCGGGCCCAGCGGGAACGGCTCGCCCGGGAACGGGAGCTGGCCCAGCAGCAGGCCCGGCTCCGGGCCCAGCGGCGGGCTCGACGGCGGGCGCGGTGGCAGTGGCTGCTGCCCCGGCGCCGAGCGGTCGACCCGCGGGTGCGGGAGCGGCGGGCGCTGATCGGCTCGGTGCTGCTGGTGCTCGGCGTGCTGACCTACTTGGCCACCCAGTCGGTGGCACTGACCATCGGCGTGCTGGCGGTGGCCCTGATCGCCACCCCGGCGTTGTTGACCCTGGTTTCGGACAAGCGAAGGTAGCCCGATGTCGTTGCAATTGTTGCCCGCGGTCGACGTGGCCGGCGGTACCGCCGTGCGCCTGGTGCAGGGGGCCGCCGGCACCGAGACGGCTTACGGCAGCCCGTTGGAGGCGGCGCTGGCCTTCCAGCGTGGCGGGGCCGAGTGGATCCACTTGGTCGACCTGGATGCCGCGTTCGGCCGCGGCAGCAACGCCGAACTGCTGGCCGAGGTGGTCGGTCGGCTCGACGTCCAGGTCGAGCTGTCCGGTGGGATCCGCGACGATGCCTCGCTGGCCGCCGCACTGGCCACCGGCTGCCGCCGGGTCAACCTCGGCACCGCGGCGCTGGAGCAGCCGGAGTGGGTGCGGTCGGCGATCGACCGACACGGCGACCGGATCGCGGTCGGCCTGGACGTGCGCGGCACCACCCTGGCCGCCCGGGGGTGGACGTCGGAGGGCGGCGATCTCTACCAGACGCTGGCCCGGCTGGATGCCGATGGCTGCGCCCGGTACGTGGTGACCGACGTGCACCGCGACGGCACCTTGACCGGGCCGAACACCGAACTGTTGCGCAATGTCTGCGCGGCCACCGACCGGCCGGTGGTGGCCTCGGGTGGGGTCTCATCGTTGGCCGACCTGCGCACCCTGGCCGGCCTGACCGAGCTCGGTGTCGAGGGGGCCATCGTCGGAAAGGCCTTGTACAGCGGGGCGTTCACTATCGAAGCTGCCCTGGACGCGGTCCGGTGAGGCGACGATGACGCTGGCCACGCGGGTCATCCCGTGCCTGGATGTCGACGCCGGCCGGGTGGTGAAGGGCGTCAACTTCACCGGCCTGCGCGATGCCGGTGACCCGGTCGAACTGGCCCGCCGTTACGACGCCGAGGGCGCCGACGAGCTCACCTTCCTCGACATCACCGCGTCCTCGGCCGGCCGGGAGACGACCTACGACGTGGTCCGCCGCACCGCCGAGCAGGTGTTCATCCCGCTGACCGTCGGCGGCGGCGTGCGGTCGGTCGCCGATGTCGACGCGCTGCTGCGGGCCGGCGCGGACAAGGTAGGGGTCAACACCGCCGCCGTCGGCCGGCCGGAGCTGATCCGCGAGATCGCCGACCGGTTCGGTTCGCAGGTGCTGGTGCTGTCCGTGGATGCCCGCCGGCTGCTCGACGCCGGGCCCGGGGTGGCCCGGTTCGAGGTCACCACTCACGGCGGTCGGCAGGGCACCGGCATCGACGCGGTGCGGTGGGCGGCCGAGGCGGCCGAGCTCGGGGTGGGCGAGATCCTGCTCAATTCGATGGATGCCGACGGCACCCAGCAGGGCTTCGACCTGGAACTGATCGGGCAGGTCCGGGCCGCGGTCTCGGTGCCGGTCATCGCCTCCGGCGGCGCCGGGCGCGTCACCGACTTCCCGCCGGCGGTCCGGGCCGGGGCCGACGCGGTCCTGGCGGCCAGCGTGTTTCACTTCGGCACCCTCAGCATCGGCCGGGTGAAGCAGGAGCTGGCCGCGGCCGGCATCACGGTACGGCTGGTCTGAGCGACCGAACTCGGCCACGGCCGCGTCCGAAGCTGGTCAATGTTTGACCTATTTAAGACATTGCTGGCTATTGTTCGCTTTAGCGCGTAGGGATACATCTGGGCCGCCGCATCATTCGTGCGGTACCGCGCTGAACGAAAGGCACGCCCGTGAGACACGACGAACTACCCGGTCGATCGCGCCGGTTGAGCCGGGCCGGCCTGGTGATCTCGGCCGGCCTGGCCATCTGCCTGGCTGCTCCGGGGATCGCCTCGGCCACCCCGAACGGTCCCGGCGCCACGCCACCCCGGCCAACGGTCGGCCAGTACAGCGGGGCAGCCGCGCCGGCCCTGACCTCGACCGAGCTCAAGCGGTTGGCGGCCAAGCAAAGCCGGGCCCGCAACCACTTCCAGGCCCGGCTGGCTCAAGCCGCTACGGTCAGCGGGGTGACGCCGAATGCCACCTCGGCGACCCTGGCTGTCGGCTACCAGCAGCAGATCAACGAGGATTTCTGCGGCGCCGCGACCACCGCCATGATCACCAGCTACCTCGGCATCGGCTGGAGCGGCAGCGCCAGCAACCAGCAGACCAAGGCCGGTCACCTGCTGGCCACCGACGAGGACGGCAACTCCGGCACCGCCTGGTACGGCACCGACAACGTGCCGAGCTACCCGGGCTCGTCGTGGTATCCGGTGCAGGACGCGCTGAACTACCTGCTGTACACCAAGAAGAACGAGCAGTGGTACCAGGCCGTGCCGCTGCCCGGCTCGCCCTCCGGCAGCCAGGCCAGTCAGTACGAGCAGGATCTGGTCTTCGACGTCGACGAGCACTTCCCGGTTGCGGCCAACCAGGATTCCGTCCCGGGTTACCAGATCGGCTACCAGCCCTCGGGTTACTGGCAGCACTGGTGGGTCGGTCGCGGTTATGCCGGCACCGGCGCGACGACCTACTTCAACGATCCGGCCTCGTGGTCCAAGGGACGGATGAGCTCGGCCCCGTCGTGGGGCGGCGACTCGGCGCACCACCACACCGTTGTCGAGGCGCTGGGTGCGCGCGGCTACGTCTGGTAAGTCGCGGCTGCTCGGCCTGCTCGCGATAACCGTGCTGGCGGTGGGCATCTCCGGATGCTCCCGCCGGCACGGCGGCCCGCGGCCGGTCGCAGCCGCGACCACGCCTGTCGTCGCCCCGACCAGCCGGCCGGCTCCGCCGCTGTCCGACGGCGGGGTGAGCCTGGGCGCGCAAGCGCCGTGCTACACCAGCCTGCCGGCCAGCTGGCGCGCCGCGCTGCACGGTTCGGCCCTGTGGGTCGACCAGTGGGATCACCTCTCCAGCGGGGCGCCGACGCCCGAGGGCAGCGGCGTCCTCGTCGAGCAGGACACCGCGAACAGCGCAACATTCTCGATCGCCGGCCGGGACCATCGGGTCACCGAGGTGCTCGGTCAGGTGCCCCGCCCGAACGGGCAGGGCCAGTACAGCTATGACGCCGCGGACGCCGACCACGTGGCCTTCGTGTTCAACCGCTCCCAGGGTGATGACGCGTCCTACCAGTGGGATCTCTATCTCTACGACCGGCAGGATCACCGGCTCAGCGCGGTCGCGCACAACCCGACGGCCGGCGGCAAGCCGCTGCCCGGGGGCTGGGTCCAACCGGTACTGACCCACGACTACCTGTATTGGATCCAGGCCGGCCCGGATGACAAGGGCTGGGGTGGCAGCCAGCTCATGCAGTACCGCTTCGCCGATGGCCGCACGCGCGTGCTGTACCGCGGCTTGACCGAAGCGTTCACCCCGTACGGCTCGGAGATCCTGTTCACTGCACTGGCTCCGGGGGCGGCCAACTACAGCCCGAGTAGCGCCACTGATCCGGCCGGGGCGCCGGAAGTGGTGCAGGCCGTCGACCAGGCATCGGGGCAACCGGCGACGCCCCCGGTCGGGCTCACCGCCGGACCGGACGGCGCCAACACCATGGTCAGCGACGGCGACCTGGTCGTGTGGAACACCTGGGACGGGGCGGTACACGCCTGGCGGGCCGGCTGGCAGAAGACGATCACCTTGATCCCGAGTTTCAGCAACTGGCCCGAGGCGGCCAAGCTCGGGCTGGGTGCGCCGGCGATGCCGCGGCTGTCCGGGCACTTCCTGGTCTGGAACCCCAGCTCGGACTACGTGTTGGACCTGCGCACCGACTCCTTCGCCCAGCTGACCAGCCAGACCAGCACCGAGGACGTCAGCGGCAACTGGCTGTCGCTGGAGTCCTACGCCGACGCGCACGCCTATGACCAGGCGCAGCGGAGGATTCGCTTCGACGAGACGCTGATGAACCTGTCCGCGTTGCCCGACCTGCCCGGCTGCGGTCGGACTTGAGCGCCGACAACATTGGGCTAGGCTGACCGGATGCCGACGACTGAGATTACCCAGTCGGTATCGGGTGATCCTCATTTCCGTCGGCTGTGGGTCGGCTACTCGGTGAGTGCGGCCGGCTCGGCTGTTGGTGGCACAGCATTGCCGGTAGTGGCGGTCCGGGACTTGCACGCCGGTCCACTTGCCGTCTCCGTCCTGGCCGCCAGCGGCAGTACGGCCGCACTGGTGCTGGCGCTGCCGGTCGGACGCTGGGCGGAGTTCCGGCGCAAGCGTCCGGCCATGATCCTGTCCGACGTAATTCGCTGCCTCGGGTTGCTCAGCGTTCCGCTGGCTGCGGTGTACGGCCGGCTCAGCCTGCTTCAGCTTTGCGTTGTCGCCGCCGTGGTTGCGGTCGGTGAAGTGCTGTTCAGCGCAGCCGCCCAGGCGCAGCTGATCGATCTCGTCTCGCGGGCCCGGATCGTCGATGCCAACGGCCGGCTGTCGGCCAGTACCTGGCTCAGCCTGAGCGTGGGGCCTGCGGTCGGCGGAGTGATCATCACCGCGGTCGGTGCGGTCAGCACGGTGCTCGTCGATGCCCTGTCCTACCTCGCCAGTGCGATCACAATCAGGCTGATCCGCAAGCCAGAAACGCCGCCTTCGGGCCAGCCGGTGGCCCGCGATGGCGGCCAGGTGCTGTTCGGGCTGAGGTTCCTGCTCGCCGATCCGCAACTGCGCCGGCTGGCTAGCAGCTGGATGGTCTTTGCCGGTTCTGCCGCGCTGGCGACCCCGCTGGCCAGCGTGTTCTACCTGCGCCAGTTGCATTTTTCGACCTGGCAGTACGGCTTGATCATGGGCGTTCCGGCCCTCGCCGGTTTCGCCGGCTCCCGACTGACGCGGCGAGTGGTCGCCCGCTGGGGCGCCTTGGTCACCGTTCGTCGGACCTCGCTCCTGCGGGCGCTGCCGATGCTGCTCACGCCGCTGGCCGGTCGGGGCTGGGTGGGGGTTTTACTGTGCGGAATGGCCTTTGCCGGGCTGCTCTTCTTCAGCTCACTGTCCAACTCGGCGCTGACCGGGTACCGCCAGTTGCGGACGCCGGATGGGCTGCTGGTCCGAGTGGCAACGTCGTGGAGCTTCGCCCAGCGGTTGGCGCAGAGTTGCGTCATCCTGGCCGGTGGGGCGTTGACGGAGGTGATCGGTCTGCGGGCCGGTCTGTTCGGGGCGGCCGGGGGAGCGCTGGTGGCAGCGTTGCTGGTTCCGCGAACAGGTCCCGCTGATTGAGTTCAACCCATTTCGCTCAGGCAAAACTCAGTTGCCTGACCCGGTCTTGTCAGTGCCTTCTTCTAGGGTTCAAGCATGACCTCGATGGTGGCGGTGCCGGTGCTGGACCGGCTGTCGGCTGTCGTGGACGAGGTCGCCGGGTTGGAGTTGGACCGTTTGGGTGCGGATGAGCTGCTCGAGCTGGTCCGCGGGGTGGAGACGGTCAAGCGCCGGGTCGAGGCGTTGGATGCGAAGCTGATTCCGCAGGTGCAGCAGCGCAACGTGCCGGCCCGGCACATGCTCCGCTCGGTGGCGGTGCTGCTGAGCGAGCTGCTGAACCTGTCGCCGCGGGAGGCGCGGCGCCGGGTCAGTGACGCCGAGGTCCTCGGCCCGCGCCGGGCGGTGACCGGTGAGGCCCTGCCACCGCTGTTGCCCGCGGCTGCGGCTGCCCGGGCGGCCGGGGCGATCACCGCCGAACACGTGACCGTCATCGAGCACACGATCGACGCGCTACCGGCCCGTCTGCCGGTCGGTGAGGTCGAGCGGGCCGAGGCGTTGCTGGTCGAGCAAGCCCA
>Ga0187809_10000575_pt1 | contig 19057 bp, 32 predicted proteins | sample NC_wetland_sal_i_8_FD_132415 | JGI IMG/M metagenome (GOLD analysis project Ga0187809, IMG submission 132415) | Wetland sediment microbial communities from Neuse River Estuary, North Carolina, USA - ASW_4 | ecosystem: Environmental > Aquatic > Freshwater > Wetlands > Sediment | place: USA: North...
CAGGCCAAGCGCCGACTCCACCAGCCGCTCTTTGCCAGCCAGGTGATGATGGCCTACGAGACCCACTGTGCGGTCTGCGCGCTGCATCACCGAGAGCTCCTCGATGCCGCCCACATCATTCCGGACGGACATGAGCGGGGTGAGCCTGTCGTCCCCAACGGCCTGGCGCTCTGCAAAATCCACCACGCCGCTTACGACCGCAACATCCTCGGCATTCGCCCCGACTACGTGGTCGAAATCCATGGCCGGCTGCTCGAGGAGCTCGACGGCCCGATGCTGACCTACGGGCTCCAAGGTCATCACGGCAAGGAGTTGATGAAGCTCCCTGGTCGTCGCAAGGACAAGCCCGATCCTGACCGACTCATGGAGCGCTACGCCGAATTCAAGGCGGCGTAGTCACCGGGCGAGCGCTTACTCCCCCAGCCGCTTCATGGCGTCGTCGTAGGGCGGGAGCTCCTCGTCGAGTACCTGGTCCAGCTCGGAGGGGCCGCGACCGAGCCGCTCGAGTAGTTCGGCGTCCTCGGCCATCACTCGGCGCGTCAGTTCACGCAGCACTTCTTCGCGCGTGCTGGGCGTCTCCGGCCGTTCCTCACCCACGCCATCGATCGTAACGACGTGGCGCGAGAATTTGTCAGTGATCGACTGGACCCTAGGCGTGGCTGCTCACGAGCAGATCGCCGCCGTGATCCGGGCTGAGATCGACGCCGGCCAGCTCGAGGCGGGCAACAGGCTCCAGGACCGTGACCAGCTCGGAGAGCGCTTCGACGTGTCACACATGACGGTCAGCAGGGCCCTACGGGTGCTCCGAGATGAGGGCCGCATCATCTACCGGCCCGGCCGTGGGCACTTCGTGGTCTAGACCCCGATCCTGACCGTGCGGATCAGCGTCATCGTGTGACTCTGGTGGAAGCAGCACCACTGACCCTTCGGGGCGACTCGAACGATGTGCGGCATGCAAGGCCCGCAGAGGTAGGCCCGGCGCCACTTCCCGCACGTCTCGTCATAGCCAGTGAACAGGTACAGAGCGGGCCGGCCACACTGAGTGGCGTGGTTGTCGGTATGACGGCTGGTCTCGCAGCCATGCTCCTCGAAACGTGCCTCGTCGAGCAGGGCGTCGATGTCGGGTTCAGTCGTCAAGGTCTGCATCGAGGGCACTCACTTCAGTGATCGTGATGACTTCGTGCGGCTTGTTCAGCTCAGTGCAGTAGATGGCCCATGGCTGATCGCCGTCGTGCAGCGTGGACAGGCAGTACCAACAGACCTTGAACTGGCGCCGCCCGCAGGTTCGGCAGACGACCTCAATGCTGGCGTGAGCCGCGAACCCGCACGGGTTGTCGAGCAGGCCTCGCAGCGGGTTGTCGAACTCGTAGCAGCCGCATCCGTCACCACGGTCGGACAAGATGTAAATCGGGTCTTCCCACCGCTCGTAGAACGGCATGATGCCAGCGCAGAATCCTGGTAGGGCGGGCTTGTCGATCAGTTCGTTGATCGCGTGGTCAGTCGTCGCCGTCGAGCAGAAGACCCGCCAGGGAATGCCGGTCTCCGATAGGGCTTCGCCGATGCGAATCATGTCGGACTGGCAAATCTGGTAGAACATCACGCCGCAGGTACCGCAGTCGACCCGGACCAGCTCGGTCGCTTCGTCCTCGCAATGCTGCACGCCCTGGGTCTCACCAAGTTTGATCACCCAAGTCGTCTGGCAAGCATCGGTCGGCTCTCGTTCTAGGTCTCCGAGAACGACATAGAGCGCGCCGTCAGCCGGTTGGAAGTAGTCCAGGCCGCCCATGTGCCACCCCTCGAATGACACCACGGTAGTTCGGCGGACGGACGATCTACAGGGTTGACTTTGGCCCGTCGCGGCGCGATACGCGGTTGTCGTGGTCAAGGCGGATCAAGCACCGCAGGCATAGCCGAGGGAACGCGGCAGGCACGACCCGACGGTCCTCGACCATGACGCCCTGGGCGCCGCACGCCGGCGATCTGTCCGGACCTCGGTCGAACCAGTGCACCATCGACCGGCGCTTGCGGCCGTTGATCTGCCAGTCGGCGAAGAAGTCAACTATCAACCGACAAGCTCCCGAGCGCGCCCCAGCACGTCAGCCGAGATGCTCCCCGTGCCCCAGACGTGGAGGCTCTGGGCATGGCCTAGCACCGACGGGTCAGCCGAGGCCCGCAGCGCAGCCTTGACGTCGTCGTAGCGGCCGTTGTTGATCGTCTCGACAGTCTTGACGAGGCCCTGTTCGCAGCTGACGTAGTTCCAGACGTGGATGACACCGCCGCCCTTGACGTGGATCGTGTTGAACGCTGTAGCGCCGTCGGCCGGCTGCGTCGTGTTGATCGGGTTGAAGGCAGCGCCACCTACCAGGCTCGACTCCTTCAGCTCCCAGCCCACGACCGCCGTCAGGTTGGCGGTCGTGACTGGGTAGCCAAGCCGAGACAGCAGGGCTCTCGCCCACTCGACGCGGTTCGAGCAAGCGGCAGCGCTCACGCTTTTGACGTTGTGCTCGTCGAATGCCCCGCAGCGAGGGCGATGGCTGCGGGTGCGCCCATGCCGACCTTCTTGCCGTGGTCGTAGGCACCTTTGGCCGACCAGCCGATGACTGCGCCGATGAGCAGGACCGTGAAGACGGCCAGGGTCAAGAGCGACCCGATTGCGTGGTCGAGGTACTTCCTCATCGGCCACCGTCCTGGACTTGATCGACGGCCGCTCGAGAGGCATTGGCGTCGATGGTGTGGTGCCCGCCGATGGTCGCCGACCACAAGAGGGCTGCGCAGATGAGCCCGAATGGGATGCCGACGAAGAGGGCGATCACGTCCTCGTGAGCCTTCTGCTCTGCTGGTCTCTCTGTACGCTGTTTCATATCTGAGACTCCTTGTCAGTCTTGGATTGATGAGCCGACTGGTTACGCCCGGTCGGCTCATTGCTTTCTAGCGCCTTCGATCGGTAGCGCGTCGGGCGAATTGAGTATTCGATCGATATTCCGAAATAAAGTCGCTAATGATCGATGCAAAGCTAACCGGCAATAGCTCGGAAGAGAAAATCGGCGCTAATCCTTGACAGGTGTCACAGAGCCGAACTAGACCATCGGGCGTGGCATACGAAGAGCTCCCCAACCGACTTGAACAACTGATGAAAGATGCGGGATACACCCGAAGCGAGCTGTGTCTTGCGGTTTGGAATCGCTACGGCCGAGACGTTCAGGTCACACACCAGGATTTGAGCAAGTACTTATCCGGCGAGACGCTGCCTCGAATGGACAAGGTTGCAGCCATAGCCGAGGTGTGCGGAGCCTCGCACTCACAAATCGCGCTCCTTGTCCGATCAGCACTGAATCGAACCAAGGATTGAACTCTGCGAACTACTGACGAGCGCAAGTCGCACCCTTGCTCCCGTCAGTAGCTCGGATAGCTCAGTTTCCCCCGACTGACGTCCAGATAAATGCCCGGTGGAGTTTTCCCCTCTCCACCGGGCACGTACAACTGCATAAAGGAACATAGAACATGAGCGACAAACTGCCCAATCGACCCGTGGACATAGACGAGATGCTCGCGAGCTTCACCTCCGAGCACGAAGCCAAAACGATGCGGGCCATCCGTTCTGTTGCGGGCCATGGCATCGAGGCCGTCGTACTAGCTGGCGGCAACGCCACCGCCGTCTGTGGCCGCTGCACCAAGGATTTCCAGCTGACTGTCGCGGTGGACGACTGGAACGTCCGAACTATCACTGGCGGCGTGAGGATCCGTGGCGCCTGGATATGTGACAGCTGCGAGTTCGACGAGGTGCAGGACTACCTGTTCGACCTCGAATTGGAGCGCGCCGAGCCGTTCTCGTTGTACGACGACCCCACTGGCTGGGTTCGTTTGGAAGATAGCCAGGACCGCCGATGACGGCGCTCGCCAACGAGATCATCAACGGCGTTATCGGGCGGATTGAGCGCGACGATTCCCGCTACTACATCGACCCGGCCGACCCCGACACCGTCCTGGACTCGGTCACCTCGATCCTCGGAGCGACGACTTCGAAGGACGTGATCCTGGTGCCGTGGTCCGCCAAGATCGCGGCCCAGTACGCCGTCGATCATCACGACTTCATCGGCCTGACGATCAAGGAAGCAAGCCGCGATGCTGCAGTGGACCTGGTCAAGGGCGAGAGCCGACGCCTGCGTGAAGTCAAGTCAGATATCGGCACTCACCAGCACGACATCCTGGAAGCACTGATCATCGACGAGCCCATCCCAGATGTGCCCGAGCATCTGGCCGGTGTCGAGGTAGATGGCGAGAGCGTCGACCAGGATGCCATCTCGGATGGCCTGCTGAACTTCATTGCCGACTTCGACCCAGCCTTCGAGATGGCCGAAGCCACGGTGGCCAACCCGCAGTACGGCTATGCAGGGACGCTTGACACCGTCGCATGGCTGCCAACGGTCCGAGTTCCTGGCAAGCCTTCCAAGGGTGCCCGCATGTGCATCGACCTCAAGACGGGCACTCATCTGAACGACGAGCATCGGCCGCAGATCGTCAGCTACAAGAACGCCACCGAAGTCTGGGTTGATGAGCTCGGCAACAAGGCGGACATGCCCGAGGTCGACCTGTGTGCGGTCCTGCATCTGCGTCGGGAGTACAAGCGCGGTTACAAGCTCTATGTCATCCCGACCGAAGACGAGCGCTACTACTGGCAGTGGTTCCTGAACGCGAGGGAGACCTACAAGTCCCAGGTTGACGCTGGCAGCCGCCGTCTACAAGTCTTCTATCCGCCGCTCAATGATGGGTCGCAGCCGATCCCGCTCATCGAAGACGTTGAAGGCTTCGGGTTCGGCAAGTATCGGGGCCCGCTGACCGACTACGGTCTGCACGACCTGGCGGACGTCGCGGCGATGTCGGTGCTCGAGTTGCGCAACATCAAGGGCATCGGGCCGAAGGCGCCCGACGTGATCCGTCAGACTCTCCAGCACTACGGCCTCACCCTTGCCGGGGAGGTGGCCTGATGCCGCTGCTGGATATTCAGCGCCGTGGCCGGCAGATCGGCGAAATCCGTCTCGGCGTGGCGGTCCGGGATGCCAACGGGAAGGCGCGCCCAACGAAGCTGGAGTCGCTTCGGTTCACGACCAAGTCCCAGAGCATCGCAGGCCGTGTCGCCGAACTACTCGGCGGTCAGATGCGCCCAGTACGGCTCCAAAACGGCACCGACACTTTCGAGGTCATCACTGACGCCACCGAGGTCCCGGTACTGGTTCCTCCCGGCGACAACGTGATCTCGCAGTGGTACGAAATGTGGACCGCGGCTGGCTGTGCGCGACGTTGCGACGGCGAAACAGAGCAGATCACACAGAGCCCGTGCAAGTGTGTCAGCGACCCGAAGCTCCGTGCCGAGCAGGCAAAGACGGGCAGCGCATGCAAGCCGGTCACCCGCCTCAACGTCATGCTTCCCGACTTGCCCGACCTCGGCGTCTGGTTGCTCAGCAGCACCGGATTCAACGCAGCTCAGGAGCTGGGCGGTGCGGCCGAGGTGTTGGCTGCGGCGCGCGATAAGGGCGTCATCATCCCGGCCAAGCTGCGCCTCGAGCAGCGCGAGAAGCGGACCCCCGGCAAGCCAACGAACAAGTTCGTAGTTCCGGTCTTGGAGATGGAAGCGACCCTTCGCCAGATGACGGAGCTTCAGAAGGGTGACATCGCAGCGGCTCTACCTTCGCCGGTACCGAGCACGCTGGCTATCGGGTCCTCCACCACAGCAACCGACCTTCACGATGACGTGATCGATGCGGAGCTCGTACCTGATGACGAGCTGGCTCAGCTGATCGCGCAACTCGACCAGAGCCAGCGCCAAGAGCTCAGCGGTCGCATGACGAAGGCCAACTATCCAGAACTCGACAAGCTCCCTCTTGCAGCGGAGCGGCAGGTGCGTCGATGGATCAACGAGCTCGTCAGCGACTCGGGACGGCCATTCTGATGCGGGCGACGAACACGGTGAGCTTATGGGAGTACGTCTGCCTCAAGGTTCCGACCCGATCTGAGCGACAAGCCTTCTGGGGCGAGTGGGTAAGCCACTTCGCTTTTCCAACGACTGCGGTTCCGACGAACCGTGTCGAAGCGGCTACGCGACTGATCGATGCATGGACGGCCAAGCGGCACAAGGCCGAGGCGCCTGCCAAGAAGCACCCGGTGGTGGTCTACATATGAGCGTCGACGTACTTCCGTCCCTTGCCTGCCTCGGCCTGATCGTCTTGCTGCTTGGATGTGCTGCTTGGCCGCGATTCACAGCATGGGTGCGGCGTGTGGCTGACACCCCATCTCCGAGGCAGCGCCGCAAGACGGCCCGTGACTGGGAGCGCGAGCGATGATGCTGCACCGTGAGCCTCAAGCCCATCCTCTAGGCACCGCCGTTCGTATTGATGGGCGCACGGAGGAACCAAGAACCAACCGGTACCCCGTCATCCCGGCGAAGATCACCTTCGTCGAACGCAAACCGTCGTGGGTGCCTTCGAACGTCCACGCTGGCGTTCACCACGACAAAGCGAATCACCGCTTCTGCAAGCTCGTGAAGCACGTCGGCTACTGCGTATTCGAGTTCCCAGAGGTCATGCAGTGAGCCGGATCGCCCTGCGCAATCGAGAGGGCGAGATCGTCGCCTTCGCAACCGTCGATCCGGGTTGGGCCTGGCTCGCAGCTCACGAGTGGCGGCTCATGCCCAACGGCTACGCCGCTCGGTCAGTGAGCACCTCCAGGGGCAACCGGAAGGCGTACTTGCATCGCGAGATCATGGGCCTCGATCGCCGGCATCGTCGCACGCAGGTAGACCACATCAACCGCAACAAGCTCGACTGCCGCAGCTCGAATCTACGCCTCGGCACGGCTGCGACGAACCAGCAGAACCGGTACGCAAACCGAGGGCGGGTGCTTCCTCGAGGCGTCGTCTTGGACAAGCGTCGCGGGTGCTTCTACGCCCGCTGCACGATCAACGGCCACACCTACAACTTGGGCACCTTCTCCACTGCGAAGGCGGCTGGCAAGGCAGCGCGCGACTTCCGAGCGGCGAGGATGCCGTGGAGCCCGGACGCTATGGCGGCTGCATGACACGCGAGGTGGAACCGCGCTGGAAGACGAAGACCAAGAAGAAGTCGCGGGCTACCGAAGACGAAAAGTGGCGTAAGGCAGTGTGCAAGCGCGACGGCTGGCGTTGTCAGTGGCCAGGGTGCTGGGTGCGGGACAAGTCCATCGAGGCCCACCACATCGCCACCCGCAAGCAGCGGCCCGACCTGATCCACGTCGTCGCCAATGGGGTGGCCCTCTGTTGGCGCCACCACGCACGAGCACACGACCGGCAGGACGAAGGCGAGGCGCTGGGGTTCGTCAGCCACGAGCGCTACGAACTTGCGCGCAAGGAGGCCCAGTGACCGAGTACGAGTGCAGTCCTGAGCGAGAAATGTGGCAGCCGCCGGAACGGCCGCTTCGTCGGCTTCCAAAGCACCATGCAACCCCCGCGCCCGAGCGTCGGATCGTGATCCTCGAACCGAACACGCCGTCGCCCGAGCCACCATCAGACACGTCCGAGCGTCTGGCGCCGCTACGCGCGACGCTGGCTGCGATCGAAAGCAAGACTGAGAGAGAAGATGACAATTGATTTCAAACTAGGGCGGCTTCCGTCACCAACCGACAACCGAGACTTGAAGGCAGCGCGGTACCTATCGGCGCTCCCCTCGCCTCCCGGCTGGGTCAACTACACAGCGCGCATGGCGGACAAGCCGTGGCCGATGTTCGACAACGACAAGATCGGTGATTGTGCGATTGCCAGTACCGGTCATCACGTCTTCGCTTGGACCCTGAACTCGCGCGGCAAGGCAGTGAAGCTGTCATCTACGACGATCCTTCGCCGCTACGAAGAAGTAAGCGGGTACGTGCCCGGCGATGAGTCCACCGACGTCGGGTGCAACATGCGTGACGTCCTCAAACGCTGGCTGAAGGAACCACTGGGCGACCACCATCTCACTGCGTTCGCTCGCATCGAAGTGCCCGAGCAAATCTCGATCACCTCGATGACCAACTTCCAGACCAGCATCTGGGTGTTCGGCGGGGTATACCTCGGTTTCGACCTCCCCGTCAGCGCTCAGGGCCAAATCCAAAGAGGAGAGCCGTGGACCATCACCTCGGGAGCGGATGCTGCGAAGGGGTCGTGGGGCGGACATGCGGTCGCGTGTCTCGGATACTCCGCCGACGGCGTCGAGATCATCACCTGGGGTCGCCGCCAACTCGTTGCATGGAGCTTTCTAGCCGCCTACTGCGACGAGGCATGGGGGCTCATCTCAGCTGACTGGCTCAAGGGCAGTTTCTCGCCCGATGGCTTCAACCTCGCGCAGCTCCGCACTGATCTGGCAAGTCTGAGGGCAGGATGATGCCGCTTCGAATCAGCGAACATTTGAACTTGCCCGACACCATCGTGACCGAGACGGTAGCGATGCTCGCCAAGCGCGGTATGGGCAAGTCGAACGCGGCGGTGGTCATGGCCGAGGAGTTCACGTCCGCTGGCTTCCAGTGGGTAGCGATCGACCCGAAGGGCGACTGGTGGGGTGTCCGATCTTCGACAGATGGCAAAGGGCCAGGCCTGTCGGTGCCGATCTTCGGCGGTCGCCACGCTGATGTTCCGCTTGAGTCGACGGCGGGAGCGCTCATGGCGAACCTGGTCGTCGAGCGCGGCCTGACCTGCATCCTCGATGTGTCGCTGTTCTCCAAGACAGAGCAGATCAAATTCGTGACCGACTTCGCCGAGACGCTGTTCCGTGCCATCGGCGACGACCCCCGTCCTCTGCATCTCTTTCTTGAGGAGGCCGAGGAGTTCCTACCTCAACGGGTCGACGCTCGTTCAGCTCGCATGGTCGGCGCGTACAGCAAAATCAGCAAGCAGGGACGCACGGCTGGCCTTGGCGTCACCCTGATCACTCAACGCTCTGCATCGTTGAACAAGGACGCTCTGTCGCAGACCGACACCCTGATCCTGTTCCGGACAGTGAGCCCGCACGATCGTAAGGCCGTCGTCGCTTGGACCGAGTTCCACGGCGAGTCGAAGGAAGTTGCCGAGACTCTGGCTGGCCTTGAGCCGGGTGAGTCCTGGATCATCTCGCCGGGGTTTCTCGGCAGTATCCAGCGAGTCAAATGGCGCCGCCGCCGGACGTTCGACTCCGGCGCTACACCCGTCGCAGGGATGAAGCGCAAGGCACCGGTGACACTCGCAGACATCGACCTGCGAGAGATCAACGACCGGATTGCCGACACGATCGAACGAGCCAAGGCAGAAGACCCCAAGGCGTTGCACCGCCAAATCGCCGACCTAAGGAAGCAGCTTGCGTCGGCCACCGCAAACGTCAAGGTCGAGCAGCGGATCGTCGAAGTGCCCACAGTGCCACCTGATCTTGCTGCCGCAGTGCGATCGGCCGCTGACCTGATGCGGCAGGTCTCTGGCGCCCTCGACGATGCCGCAGCCCACCTGACCGGTGAGCTTGTCGAAGTGAAGCTCACTGATCGACCGCCAAAACCACGCCTTCAGGTGGCGGAGAAGGCCGCTGTACCGCGGCAGACCGAACCTGATGACGGTGAGGTCAAACTCAAGGCTGGCGCGCGACGCATCTTGGAGACTCTCGCGCGTCATCACCCGATGACCTTCACGCGGGCTCAGGTCGGGACGATGACGGGTTTCAAGATCACTGGCGGCACCTTCACGACGTACTGGGGTGTCTTGAAGCGAGCCGGCTACATCGAAGAGCGCAGTCCGAAAGACATCTCCGTCACGGCCGCAGGGCTTGAGGCGGCAGGTGTTACCGCGACTCAAGCTCTCACCACCCAGGACATGCTCGATATGTGGCGTTCCAAGCTGAAGGCAGGTGCTCGAACGATGCTCGACGTGCTGGTCGACGCCTACCCCGCAGCGCTCAGTAAGGAAGAACTCGGCTCCGCCACACAGATGGTGATCACAGGCGGCACGTTCGGGACTTATCTTGGCGTACTACGTCGCAACGGGCTGATCGAAGTACAAGGCAATCAGGTGCAGGCATCCGAGTCGCTATTCATCGACGGTGCAGCATGACTCGTCATCGTTGGTCGGCGCAGTGTCACCAACCTGATGGGCTGGACCAATGAAGGCGGTCTTGCGACAGGGCGACGGGTTCACCACTCGCGTCGACCTGCCCGACAACATGCATGAGCGCAACGAGCGCATCAAGGAGCTGCTCGAGAGTCGTCGTCTGCTCTGGAAGCACACCGACCTGGCCGGCGAGGACGCGATGGAGTTCTTCGGCACCGCCAACGATTCGAAGCTCTACACCGGACAGAGCGGCGAGGGCTGGGAAACAGACATCACGGCGTCCATGATCCGGGCTGTCCAGGCGCAAGACACCGGGATAGCTCTGTAGGTGGGGCGGAACCAGAAGACCATCGAAGTAGGAGACGGGTTCATCCAGGTGCGCTGGACCGACTACACCACCAACGGATCGGCGCGCTATCAGTGGTTCCTCCGGGACAGCGACTCGGTTGTGATCGACGGCGGCACCGAACTACTGCTCGCCAGAGACGTGAAGCCAAGCGCATCCAAGGCCCTGATCGAACTGATGCTCGGTCTGCGGGCGGGCGCGATAGCCGGCGAGACAACAGCAGCGATGGAGTGGGCAGCAGACAACTTCGTCGAGCTCGATCACGCCATCGAACATCTGAGTGCTGATCTGGGGTTGCAACAGTGACCCGGCCGTTGTGCTCGAACTGCGCGGAGAAGCCGTCGTACCTCAAGGGTCGTTGCCGGACCTGCTATGAGTACCGGCGTCGCCACCACGTAGAGCGTCCCGAGAGGCTGATCCATCCACGCTCCGACTGTCGGAACTGCGGAAGTGATCTATCGGACGGGTCGGCTCGAGGTCTCTGCGCTCGATGTTGGCAATACGAAGACCGCCACCAGTTGCTCCCTGATCCGGCGTGGATTCGAATGACACCTGAGCAACGGCAGGCCGCCGAGGATGAGCGGGTCTTTGCTGGCTGGGACGCCTGGCTCGCCGCAAATCGGCCGAGCCTTGACCGGACGCTTGTCCTGATCGACGAGACAAGCGTGAAGCTGATCCGGCTACAAGCGGGCGCGGACGCTCAAGCGAACGGCTGAGTCGCCGACCTGCGCGCTCTGCGGTTCGAAGACGGACCTGACAGTGATCAGCTGGGACGTGTGGCCGTATGCGTACCTGTGTCCGTTGTGTCGCTCGATCCTGGGGCTGCGGCCGCCAGGAAAGCGGTGAGCACGGACGCGGGCACCTTCCCCTTCGGCGCACACTCAAGGCCGTTGTCTCGGGCGAACGCCCTCAGTACGGCCGGCGATGGCCCCTCGGGCTTCGATGCCTTCGCCTTCGGCTGCTTGCCCACCGGGCGCGCGACAGCGATGTAGCGGGCCACGAAGTCGTCGAACTCCTTGCGGTGCTCCACGGTCAGATCGACCTCGAACGCTCGTTCATCCACGCTGAAGCGCAGCGTCGTGGCGTCGGGCTCGTTGGTCAGGTCATCGAACAACAGAGTGCGTGCGGCCATGACTCGAACGTAAGAACCCCGTCGACCAACGATGACCAATCGGAACTTGATTTCCGATCGCACACTGAAAGCGTGATCCCTCTCGGTCCACCCTGGTCAGAGCGCTCGCAGCGGTCGTTCTCCCGGCGTGAGAGAACCTTCTGGCGCTTCGTCGAAGACCTCGACCCCGATGGCTGCTGGCCGTGGCTTGGACCTCACCGCGGCGACTACGGGACGTTCCCAGTGGCAGGCGGGCTAGTCCCTGCGCACAAGGCCATGGTGCTCTACCTCGGCCTCCCTTGTCCGCAGCCGCTCGTAGTCGACCACATGTGCCAGATCAGACGCTGCGTGTCGCCGAACCACCTCGACATCACGACCCAAGCCGAGAACGTTCGCCGCATCCACAACCGACCCCCCGAGTTCACCCGAGACCCAACGATCAGCCCCGAGCTACCCACCGACAAGGAACGTTGGCTACGTCAGAGCAAGCTCAAGCAGCGCCGAGACCTCGACGGCTGGCAGTCCCCGATCTTGGTGGACGGGATATGGCGCCATCAGTACGGCCCTCTGCCTGACCAGCAGATACCGCCGAATTGCCGCTGCCCCGCTTGTATGCAGAAGCGAGACTGATCTCGGGCACGACGTGGTCTTCGGCAGATCATTTGCATGTGGTGCATGTGGTCGGCTAGACCGTCACGCAATGAGCAAGATCAAATACAAGTGGGTTGCGTTCGCGATCCCAGAAGAAGATCACGCAGCTTTCGTCGAGGAAGCCGGTCGCAGGACTGCCCTGACGGGTAAGCGAGTCAGCCTCGCCCAGATACTTCGTCGTGAGACGCACCGAGATGCCAACCGCCTGCGGACCAAGCACCGAGCAGCGAAGGCATGACGAAGGCGCTCTACGTTCCCGCAGACGAGACTAAGCCGGCGCGGCTCGTCGAGATCGGCGGTACTGCACAGCAACTTGGAAGGCTGCAGAGCCTCGTCGGCGGCTCGGTCCAATGCGCCAGCTTCGACACCGACGCCGACATCTGGGTCAACGAGGAAGGTCGGGGCAACGGCCTCGAGGGCAACCTACGTGCGACGGACTACGCCCTAACGGAGTCCGAGGCGGCCAAGGAGGGACGCACCCGTGGCCGCGAGGAGTGGTACTCGCTGTACGGCGATGTCGTGATCACAGGCGCGCCCGACGAGGACAATTACGCCACCGATGTACCCCAGCGGTTCATTGACAGGTTCGGGCTCTCGATCGACAACAGCATCGGACCAGAACTATGACGTTCGCAGCGGTCGTGGCTGTTCTCGACCTCGTAGCCGAGGCGATCGGCTGGTTTGTCCTGGGTGTCCTGGGCATAGCCATCGTGGTCATCGCAGCGGCCTTTGCTCTCTCGGCCATGGTGGCTGACGACTGATGAAGTATTTCGGCTGGTTCCTGCTGACAGCTGCCGTGTTCTTCCTCATCGGTGCCTGGGCGGGGAAAGGCTGATGTGGCACTACGCCCGATCACTTCATGAGCCGTACTGCGGCGCCGAAGGCAAGCTCGCGACGACCGGGGACGTTGATCGAGTCGACTGCAGGGACTGCAAGGCAGCGCTGTACGACGACATCGCAAGAGACGCCGGCGTCACCCGGCACAAGCAAGGAGACAACTGAAGATGGCCAAAGGATTCATGACGCCGAAGCCCCTGCGGGCCGAGCGTGACGGCACGCCAAGCAACCCTCGTCCGGATATATCGAAAGGCGAGACCAACGAGGCCTTTGCCTGGGCGGTCGCCAACAAGCCCGGCGCCGTGCCGATCAATGGCGGCCGGCGTCACCTGTATGCGGGGTTTCGAGCGACTGGCTACAGGTTGGCGCTCCAGCGGGCCAGGAAGCGCAACAAGCGCGCTCAGTTGAGCCGCTACACGCCGCCCCGACCCTCACGAGCACAGAAAGAGACAACTGAACATGGCAACGACTAGCAAGGTCCGCAAGGTCCAACTCATGCACGCCGGCAACGGCCAGTACTACTGGCACGCGAAGGCAGCGAACGGCTCGATCATCCTCGATGGCGGCGAGAAGCTCACCAACAAGAAGCGTTTGATCGAGTTCATCCAGGGCGAATGGCCACATGCCGTTATCGAGGTCCTCGATGGCCCGAGCGGGAAGGTCATAAGCGCTATCCCGGCGCTGCAGACGAGCTAGCTTAGGGCTGCCGAGCAACAGGAGGCCCCCGTGACCGCACCGACCGATACCGACCTCGAGAGTGGCGCAGCAGCCGCCGATCAACTTGCGGCGAAGATCAGGAGCTGGAAGAGCGGCGCACCTGTCCCTACTCCTCCCCCATCCCCGACCCCCGTGCCGTCACCTGGCAGCCAATGGGCACTCGCGGTCGACGAGCAGTTCGACAAAGGAACCCTCGACTCGAAGGTCTGGTGGCCGCCATACGACGGCGCGAAAGGCACAGGCGGCATCGGTACGCGCAAGGGATCGCTGTGCACGTTTCGGAACGGCCAGCTCGTGCTCGCCGCCGAACGTCCGAGCAACACCAACACCGACTACAACCAGTGGTTCTCCACGGGCGTGGCGATGGGTCCGGTGGCGCAAACCTACGGTCGGTGGGAGATTGCTGCCTCGGCTTCGGACGGCGCTGGCTTCTGGCCGAACCTGCAGCTCTGGCCAACGGCCGGCAAGCAGCCGGGCCTCGGCTCGAAGAGCGACGGATGGCCCAAGACCATCGAGTTCGACATCTTCGAGTCCCCGGTCGGCACTCGCGACAGGGCCTTCGCGACGGTTCACTATGGCTCGAACAACACGCAGAAGAGCGCCAGCTACAGCGCCGACTTCAACCAGTTCAACACGTGGGTGGTCGAGTGGACCCCGACCGCACTGCTCGTTCTGCTCAACGGCCTGCAGGTGGCTAAGGTCGTTGATCCGGCTCTGATCCCGACGACTCCGCACCACCTCGTGGCTCAGACCGACATGGGTAGCTGGGCCGGCGTACCGACGACCAAGGATCCGACACGAATGGAGCTGGTCCTCGACCATGTGAAGCAGTGGCGGTACGTCGGGTAGCCCGCACACCGCCGCGGCACTGGCTCGCTGGCCTTGACGCTTGATCGTCCAGTGAGGACTCTCGCAACCAGGATGTAGTGACTGGGGGGGTTGTCATGGGCGGAAATCTGGTCCCCAAGGCGAATTACTTGGTGGAGTACGTCCCCGATCCAAATGTCGCACTGTTCGACACCGACTTCGACGAGCAGGCCGATCCCCGGGTTGGGTTCCACGTATTCGGCGTCGACAGCTGCCCTTCATGCACTCACAGCACAAGCGGAGTCTTCGCGCTCGAGTTCGTTACGACAACCGCCAGCGACAGCCTGGGGCGCAAGGTCGGGACGTATGTGCGGGGTGCAGCTATCGGAACGCTGCAACGGTTCGGCACAGACACTGGTTATGGCACGACAGTCCTGGCGCCCGGCGCCCGGTTGGCGGTAATCAAGTGCGCCTGCTCTGGGACCCATAACGTGGCGCAAGGAGCGCCGGCTAAAGCCGCCGACGCCACCGGGTGCGGAAGTTATTGGATGCTCGCCGCAACCGAGGACAAGAACGTTCCGCACGGCATGAGGCTCGACAACGTGCCACCGGACACTGACTACCGCACTGTGGCAGCCGCACGGGACGTGTCGACGGCCATCTCAGGCTCCCTCTCAACCGTCCAAAGCAATGCCAGCAAATGGCAAACCGCCATGGCCACCCTGCTCGGCCTCCTCGTGGTCACCAGTCTGGTGGGTGGTCGCGACACCCTTTCGAAGCTCGCTTGGTACTACCAGCTCGTCATCGGGGTGCTTGCCGTCGTCTCGCTCCTGGCCAACATCTGGGCGATCTATCGGTTCACGCTCGTGTCGTCCGGGAGAACCGATGCCACTCCCATCGGCAACGTGGACCAGCTCGAGCAGGCTGACCTCGAGCCGCTACGGCGGGCGCGCGTAGCCCTTGAGAAGTTCGACCAGGCGCTGATCGCAACAGGCATCGCCCTCCTTGCCGCTCTCGCAGTGCTCTTGCTTGTCTGGTTCGTTCCCGACGCGTCGTCGCCGTCCAAGGTCCAGCTGACCCTGAAAGAACACGGGTCGACGATCTGCGGGACGATCACAAAGATTGACAAGAGCGGCGCCCTGACTATCAAGCCTGGCTTGGGCAACGCGGTGACTCAGACGTACCAACCGTCGGAGATCAAGAGCATCGGTAACTGCTAGATGGTCGTTGCGCCAGCCGGGCGCCATCGACTAAACCGTTGCACCAATGACTGAGTCTCATACGCTCCCCGGTGCATCCCGGGACCCGGTCGATCGGATCACCGACGAGATGCTCACTCGGCCGCTACGCACGCTGACCTTCGCCGAGCGCGCCATGATCCGTCGAGCCAACAGCGGCGATCGTTCCGAAGAGTTCCTCCTGCGGGTCAAGCAGTTGCACCAGGAGAAGGAACGGCTGTCCGTCGAACGCTTCCTTCGCCGCGAGCCGGAGTCGTCAAGCCCCGACCTCATCGTGTGATGATCAAATCGCGACGCCCACGGGCAAAGCTCCACCGTTGTCCGGTGACGGGCAAGATTCGGTTCCGGGACGCATCGGAGGCCAAGGACGCTCTGCATCAGTCCGCAGCTGCTCAGAATTTGAGCAGGCAGATCGGCGTTGAGACCCGACGTGCTGAGTGTCGTTGTTACCCATGCTCGGCATGCCGTGGCTATCACCTCACGAGCCAGGCGGCGTGATCTATCCGTTCGTCCTCACCACGGGCTTCCACTCGCGTCGCATCGTCACGTTCCAGAGGCCAATCCGTTGGGATGAAGAACACGTCTCCTGCGGCATGCTCGCCGTGCGCTCTCCAGATTGGATCAACCGGAGACTCGGCCGCATGCTGGCCATCTGCGTGACTTGGGGCGGCAAATGAGACCCATGTGCCAGGCCAACCCATGAAGTCAGAGCTCTCGGTCCGCTGCGGGGCCAAGACGAAGGCCGGCACGCCCTGCAAGCAGTGGGCCATCCAGGGTGGCACCCGCTGTCGGAAGCACGGCGGCGCTGCTCCCCAAGTCAGGGCCAAGGCGGAGGTACGTGCCGAGGTCATGCGATGGGGCCTCGGTGACGCCACGGTCGACCCCGGTGAGGTGCTCCTACGCCTTGTCGCTCAGTCGGCTGCTCGCGCAGCCCGCTATGCCGACGAGCTCGAGAAGGCCGTCGAAGAGCACGGTTTCATCACCGCGATGGTCGGCGAGTCGATGGTCGCCACCCAGTTCAACGTCCACAAGTCCGGCGAGTACATCCGGGCCCTGGCCAAGCTCGAGGCCGAGGAGCGCGACCGGTGTGCGAACTTCGCAGCCAAGGCCATCGCTGCCGGACTCAACGAGCGCATGGTGCGGGTCGCAGAGCGCCAGGGCGAGATGCTCGCCGGCATGGTCACGGCGGCTCTGGCTGAGGCAGCGCTACCCCCTGAGATGGCACAGCGGGTGCGAGCGTCGATCGCGCGCCAGGTGCGGGAGCTGACTTCCTAAGTCCGCTGAACGCGCGAGCGTCGGCGTGGACGGTGGTCAGCGCAGACAGGGCGTGAATCTTCACCTCATCGCTGGCATCGGTCGCCAGCGTCATGATGGACGTGTTCGTCATGTGGAAGCGGGCGAAGGCCAGAACAGTGTTCGCCAGCAGGTTCAGGGTCCACAGACCGTTGATGATGACGGTCAGGTCGTGCAGGTTCATATCGGTGCCTCGAATGTGTGAGCGGATTTTTGCGGTCACACGGTTTATCGGCACGTCGATTGACGGAACTGCTGGTCGCGCCGCTGGCCGACCTAGACAAACCCCCAGAATCCGGGCTTTTTGAACCTGGCTATGTGGTGCGAATCACACTTTCAGGCCAGATTTCGGCTCCTCATTGACCCCGTCCGGTCGATGCAGCCGAGGCGAGTTCGCGTCCATGCGGCCGTGCCGCCGCCTCAGCAGGAAGTCCCGGAGCCCGGCGAAGAACACCACCAAGCTCCCGACGCCGGCCGTAGCGGTGGCAACCATCCCGGTCACCGCATCGCTGGCTCGGTCACTCTCGAGGGCGGCCAGCGACCCGAGGGCGACAATCTGGTCCGGGCGGTCCCCCTGACCGGGCGACGGCACGGACCAGCCCTGTCCAAGGTCGGTGCGCTCCTGGTCGGTCACGTCCACGCCGGCGAGCTGCGCCGCCTGCTCGGTGCGCGTGATGGCCAGGCGGTCAGCGTGGCCGAAGGTGTGCTCCATCGTCGCGAAGCCGCTGCCCATCCCGAGGGTGATGAGGATGGCGGCGAGGCGGAGCCAGACCCACCATCGGGCGGGCAGCTCCTGGTCAGACTTGATCATGGGCGGAGGGTAAGTCAGGCGTCCGACAGTTCTGGACCGGGACCCTGATGCCGAATGACGCAAATCAACGCAAGTCGCCCATTGTTTCAGTCGGAGCAATGACCATCGCCGAGTTGCCTAATCGCTCCAGCGATAACACTGCGATCACGGTGTCGATCAGGCTGGTTGCGCGCCGGTTTCAGGGGTATAACAGAAAGACCTCCTGGTTGCGAACCGGGGGGCATCGTCATCTCTGACGAGTGACGTGGGATCGCTGAACAACGTCCGGGCCCTAGGGCTGGACGCAACGCAGGGAGTCCACTCATCACTCAGATGGGAAGGCGGTGAGCACGATGTCGGATGTCACCGTTTACGTGGCGCTCCTCATTGTGTTGATCGTGGTGCTGGCGTACCTCGGTCGTGCCTGATCTCCGTTGGCACGGTGATCAGCTCCTTTGATATCTGAAGAGTGGTGGACACAGCAGGGCAACCACGCCCCGGTGCGCTCGATCGATCGCTCTCACCAGGTGATCGCGCGAGTCGCGGCCAGGGCATTGATCAAGGTCCAGAACAGTCGGGTGGTGCCGACGACGCCGGACTTGATCTTTCGGACACGGAGCGATGCAGGGCTCCGGGTCACTGGAAGCCCAAGCAGTCGAAGTGCCTCGTCTAGGAGGTCCAAACCAACGGTTGAGCCAGCCGGCCAGCCAAACTTCGACAGGGTTCGATGTAGCGCCGAGCCCGCCTACTTGCTCCAACCTGTCTGGTGCCGCCCATGGGGGATCGTCCCGCCAGCTGCCGCACCCACCGTCCGTCGTGAGTCCATGCTTGGTATGCCGAGCGCGCGCTCTCACTCTTACTCACGACGTGTAGCCAAGCCGTACAAAAGTCCGATCCGATGAAGCGCTCGACTTCGGGCCTTCGCTGCTGATGCTGTCACTCTTCACGTAAGAGGCGAACACTCGACCCAACGCCAACGGGTCAGGTGTTCGCCTTCTTCGTTTAACCGCTGCAAGACTGACATCGCTTGACCTCCGACCTCTCCCCCGCTTGGGCCACACTGGCCGATCTTCTCGACCCGCTGCCGAACCCGTACATGTACGACCCGGTCGGCTGGGCTCGGGATGTGCTGGGCATCGATCTGTGGTCGCTTCAAGCTGAGGTCGCTCAGTCGGTAGCCGACAACAAGCGCACGACG
>Ga0187809_10000576_pt1 | contig 19050 bp, 9 predicted proteins | sample NC_wetland_sal_i_8_FD_132415 | JGI IMG/M metagenome (GOLD analysis project Ga0187809, IMG submission 132415) | Wetland sediment microbial communities from Neuse River Estuary, North Carolina, USA - ASW_4 | ecosystem: Environmental > Aquatic > Freshwater > Wetlands > Sediment | place: USA: North...
CCGTCTGCGGAAAATACCAGAGCGCCAGCACCGCCTTCGGGCCGATCACCCGCGCTTCGGCCCGGACCGTGCCGCCATCCAACAGCGGCACGATCTCCTGCTGCCGCAACGCGATCAGCCGTTCGTACAGCTCCCGCCGGGCCTCCCCACGCTCCGGGTCGGGCAGCGGGATGGAGTCCTGGAACGTCTGGGGTGAGTTCGGATCCGGGATACGCTCCCGCATCTCCGGGTCGGCGAATTGCGGGAAGCGGGAAAACTCCGACCGGCGTCCCTCGCGCACCGCGTCGGCCAGCCCCCCGTGGTGGTCGGTAAAGAACAGGAAGGGCGTGCGGCTGGCGGTCTCCTCGCCCATGAACAGCAGCGGAATTTGCGGACCCAGCAGCAGCAGCGCGATCGCCGCTTCCAGCGCTGCCGGGTCGGCCAGGACGGTCAGCCGCTCGCCGAACGCCCGGTTGCCGGTCTGGTCGTGGTTCTGCAGGAACAGCACGTGCGCGGTGGGCGGCAGATGGCCGCTTGGACTGCCGCGTTCGCCGCCGAGGTATCGGGAGTGCTCGCCCTGGTACACCCAACCCTCGGACAGGCAGCGGGCCAGTTTATCCGCCGGATGGTCGCTGTAGTCGGCGTAGTAGCCGCCATCCTCGCCGGTCAGCAGCACGTGCAGCACATTGTGGCCGTCGTCGTTCCACTGCGCATCCACGTCACGCTCCAGGTGCGCGGCGTCGTTGTGATGCTCCAGCACCAGATGCACGTGGCGGCCGGGCTCCACCGTGCGGCGCACCGTGGCGGCCATCTCATCGACCCAGCTCTGGTCCTCGATCGCATGCACCGCGTCGAAACGCAGCCCGTCGAAGCGGTACTCCATCAGCCATTGCAGCACGTTGCCGGTGAAGAACGCGCGCACCTCCGGCCGGCGGAAGTCGATCGCCGGCCCCCATGGCGTCTTGTGGTCCTCACGGAAGAACTGCGGCGCGTAGCTGTGCAGGAAATTCCCGTCCGGCCCGAAGTGGTTGTACACCACGTCGAGGAACATCATCAGCCCGAGTTCGTGCGCCCGGTCGATGAGCGCCTTCAGTTCGTCGGGCGTGCCGTAGGCGCTGTCCGGCGCGTAGGGCAGCACGCCGTCGTAGCCCCAGTTGTGCCGGCCGGGGAAATCGTTGACCGGCATCAACTCCACCGCGGTGACGCCCAGCGCACGCAGCCGCGGCAACTCTCGCATCACGCCGGCATAGCCGCCCATCGCCCCGGCGTGCAGCTCGTACAACACGGTCTCGCGCCACGGCCGCCCCATCCATCCCGGTTGCCGCCACGCGTATTCCCGCGGATCGACCACCAGGCTCGGCCCGTGCACGTCCTCCGGCTGAAAGCGGGAGGCGGGATCGGGGACGAACATGCCGTCCGCCAGGCGGTAGCGGTAACGCGTGCCGGCGCCGCACTCGGCCTCCACGCTGAACCAGCCGTCATGCGCGCGCTGCATCGGGACCAGAGGCCCGTTCTCCAGCGCAAGCCACACCTCCTCCTGCGCGGGCGCCCAGAAGCGGAAGCGCGTGCGGCCGTCCGGCAGCAGGACCGCGCCGCAGCCGGGGTCGTGCACGAAGCCGCCGCTCATTCCGCGTGCGCCCCCTGGTCGGCGATCAGCAGAAGCGCGCTGTGCGCCGTGACATGGGTCGAGGCGCCGTGCAGGGCTCCGCGCGCATCGTTACCGGTGGCGCTGTCCATCAGCACGCGGCTGGGCAGCAACGGGGTAGGAAGCTGGAATCGCCGATCCTCTGCGGTCGGGTTCAGCAGCAGCGTCAGGATCGACACAGTTCCGTCTCCATTCGCCATCGTCCGGCGCAGGATCAACGTCCGTTGTTCCGGGTCGTTCCACGCTGTGGGGGAAATGGGCTCTCCGTGCTGATCAAACCATGCGATATCGCGAATCTGTGGTGCCGGTTCGGCAGTGCCATGCAAAAACACCGGGCAATGCAGCACCGGGTACTCGCGGCGCAGGGCGATCAGCCGCGCCACATAGGCGGTGAAGGCGGCATTCTCCGGCAGCGCTGCGGCCTGCCAGTCCAGCCAGGAGGTGCGGTTGTCCTGGCAATAGGCGTTGTTGTTGCCCGCCTGGCTGTGGCCGAACTCGTCGCCGGCCAGCAGCATCGGTGTGCCGGCGGCGAAGAACACGGTCGCCAGCAGGGCTCGGCGGACGCGCTCACGGATGGCGACGATTTCAGGTTCGTCCGAAGGGCCCTCGACGCCCCAGTTGGCGGAGAAGTTCTCCGGGTGGCCGTCGCGGTTGCCTTCGCCGTTGACCTCATTGTGCCGCTGTTCGTAGGCGACGGTGTCGGCCAGGGTGAAGCCGTCATGGCAGGCGGCGAAGTTGATGGAAGCCCAGGGCCGCCGCCCCTGCTTGTCGAACAGGTCGGCGGAGCCCGCGAGGCGCGCGGCAAGCTCCGGGCGCTGCCCCGGATCGCCGCGCCAGAAGCGGCGGATGCTGTCACGGAACCGGTCGTTCCACTCGGCAAAGCCAGGCGGGAAGGCGCCGAGATTGTAGCCGCCGGGGCCGATATCCCAGGGTTCGGCGATCAGCTTCACCCGGGCAAGCACCGGATCCTGGCGCATGGCGTCAAGCAGCCCGGCACCGGGATCGAAGCCGTGACCCTCGCGGCCGAGCGTCGCGGCAAGGTCGAAGCGGAAGCCGTCCACATGATAGCTGGTGACCCAGTAGCGCAGGCTGTCGAGCACCATCTGCAACACGCGCGGATGCGATAAGTTCAACGTGTTGCCGGTGCCGGTGTCGTTCACCGGGCGGCGCGGATCGTCCGCCTCCAGCCAGTAATAACTGGCGTTGTCGAGGCCGCGGAATGAGAGGGTGGGACCTTCGGCGTCGCTTTCCGCGGTGTGGTTGTACACCACGTCCAGGATCACCTCGATGCCGGCCGCGTGCAGGCGGCGGATCGCCACGCGCAGCTCGTTGGGCGCACCGTTGGCCAGGTAGGAGGGTTCCGGGGCGAAAAAGCCAAGCGTGTTGTAGCCCCAGTAGTTGCGCAGGCCGCGCTGCAGCAGGAAGCGGTCCTGCAGATGGGCGTGGATCGGCAGTAGCTCGATCGCGGTAACGCCCAGGCCGCGCAGATGGTCGATGACCGCCGGGTGGGCGAGAGCGGCGAAGGTGCCGCGCTCCGGCTTGATCACGTCCGGGCGCAGCATCGTCAGGCCGCGGACATGCGCCTCATAGATCACCGTGTCCGCCCAGGTGATGTCGGGTGGCCGGTCGTCGCCCCAGTTGAACGAGTCGTCGGTGACGACGCCCTTCGGCATGGCGGGGGCGCTGTCGCGGCGGTCGAAGGACAGGTCGGAGCGGGGGGAGGCAACGCGGTAGCCGTACAGCGCGTCCGACCAGTGGACCTGGCCGTGCAGCGCGCGGGCATAGGGGTCGAGCAGCAACTTGTTCGGGTTGAAACGGTGGCCGTTCTGCGGTTCGTAGGGGCCGAAGGCGCGGTAGCCGTACAGCAGGCCGGCGGGAGCGTCGGGCAGGTAGCCGTGCCAGATCTCGTCGGTGTACTCGGGCAGGGTGTAGCGGGCAATCTCGTGCCGGCCGGAGGCTTCGAAGATGCACAGGTCGATGCGTTCGGCGTGCGCGGAGAACACCGCGAAGTTCACGCCCAGGCCATCCCAGGTGGCGCCGAGCGGGTAGGGCCGGCCGGGGTGCAGCGTCTCAGACAGGCGCATGGGTCAGCGGCGCCGGATCGTGGTGGTCTCCGCGCCGCCGCTTGCGAACCCGGCCGCCGGATCGGCAGGCCGGAATGACTTATAGCTCGGCGCGCTGGTTGCCAAGGTGTTCATTTCCCATTCTTCCACGGACACCTGGGTCGCCCTCCAGGTCGAAGCACATTTCAAGGCATACGGCCTGGAGACCTTCCTCGACGAGCGCGACATCGCGGCGGGCGACCAGTTCCTGCAACGCATCATAGACGCAGAACGCGAATGCGATGAACTGCTGGCATTGCTGACGCCGTGGAGCATCAAGCGGGCGTGGGTGGTGTTCGAGATCTCCTGCTTCATCCGGCCTGGACGATCAGGGGTCGACCGACCGTCAGCTTGTCGCGGGCCAGCGCTGGGTGGACGAAGCCGACCGCGCAGTGCGCAACAGCGAGGCGCTCGTCGTGCTGATGAGCCCCGCGTTCGAGAAGTCGCCGGGCTCGGTCTGCAACGGCTCATCCGGTGCCGCGGTCACGCCTCGTCCGGCACCAGGTACAGCGTGGCCAGCGGCGGCAACGTCAATTCCAGCGACTGCGCCTCGCCGTGCCGCTGCACCGGCACGCATTCCAGAATGCCGCCATTGCCCATGTTCGACCCGCCATACATCTCGGCGTCGGAGTTGAGCAATTCCTTCCACCGCCCCGGCCGCGGCACGCCGATGCCGTAGCCCTCACGCGGCACAGGGGTGAAGTTGCACACCACCAGCACCGGTCGCGTGCCTTCGCTGCCGTAGCGCAGGTAGGCGAACACCGAGTTGTCCGCGTCATCGCCGATCACCCAGCGGAAGCCGGTGGACACGGTGTCGCGCTGATGCAACGCGGGCTCGTTCGCATACAGGCCATTCAGGTCGCGCAGCAGACTCTGCACGCCGCGATGGCGCGGGTAGTTCAACAGGTCCCAATCAAGCTGCCCGTCATGCCGCCATTCGTGCCATTGGGCGATTTCGCCGCCCATGAACAGCAGCTTCTTGCCGGGATGGCTCCACATGAAGCCGAAATACGCGCGCAGGTTGGCGAATTTTTGCCAGTCGTCGCCGGGCATTTTGTCGATCAGTGACTTCTTGCCGTACACCACCTCGTCATGCGACAGCGGCAGCACGAAGTTCTCCGAGAACGCGTATAGCAGCCCGAAGGTCATGTCGTTGTGGTGCCAGCGGCGGTAGATCGGCTCCTCCTCCATGTAGCGGAGGGTGTCGTGCATCCAGCCCATGTTCCACTTGTAGTTGAACCCCAACCCACCGTCGCTGATCGGCCGTGACACGCCGGGCCACGCGGTGGATTCTTCCGCGACGGTGATCGCACCCTGGCATCGTTCGCGCACCACTGCGTTGAAGTGGCGAAGGAAGCCGATCGCCTCCAGGTTCTCCCGGCCGCCGTAGATGTTCGGGATCCACTCCCCCTCCTTGCGGCTGTAGTCGCGATACAGCATCGACGCCACCGCATCCACCCGCAGGCCATCGACGTGGAAGTGCTCCAGCCAGTGGACGCCGCTGGCAATGAGGAAGCCTTGCACTTCGCGGCGGCCGAAATTGTAGATGTAGGTGTTCCAGTCGTGGTGGAAGCCCTCGCGCGGATCGGCGTGCTCGTACAGCGGCGTGCCGTCGAAGCGGGCCAGACCGTGGTCGTCGGTGGGGAAGTGCGCCGGCACCCAATCGATCAGCACGCCAATGCCGGCCTGGTGGCAGGCATCGACAAACCGGCAGAAGCCTTCGATCGGGCCGAAGCGCCCCGACGGTGCGAACAGGCCGAGCGGCTGGTAGCCCCAGGAGCCGCCGAAGGGATGTTCGGCGACGGGCATCAGCTCGATATGCGTGAAGCCCATCTCCGCGACATAGGGCACCAGGCGGCCGATCAACTGGTCCCAGTCAGGGATTTTTCCGCCGTCTGCCTGGAACCACGATGCCGCATGCACTTCGTAGACCGACAGGGGAGAGTCCGCCGCCTGGCGGCGTTCGCGTTCGCGCATCCAGCTGTCATCGTGCCAGGTGTAGGGGCGCGTGCCGGCCACGATCGAGGCCGTCGCCGGCGGCGATTCGGTTGCGCGGGCAAGCGGGTCCGCCTTGTCGGGCAGGCGATTGCCGCCGGCACCGATCATCGCGAACTTGTAGTGCGCGCCGGGTCCGATGCCCGGAACGAACAGCTCCCACACGCCGGACGGATAGCGCAGGCGCATCGGGTTGCGGCGGTTGTCCCAGGTGTTGAAGTCGCCGATCACCGACACGGCACGCGCATTCGGCGCCCAGACCGCGAAGCGCACGCCGGCGACGCCGTCGATCGCCGTGGGCACGGCGCCAAGGGTGAAGGCCAGCTCGAACAGGCGGCCTTCGTTGAACATGTAAAGGTCGTCTTCGCTGAGCAGCAGCTGGGTGAAGCTGTAGGCGTCCTCGACTTCCTGAACGGCCCCGGGCCAGTTGATACGCAGACGGTACGCGTCCGCCGAGCTGACGCGGCCGACGAACAGACCGTCCGGCTGCATCGGCATCAGCGTCCCGAACGACCGGCTGTCATCACGGGCAATGACCTCCACGCCGCGTGCGCCGGGCAGGTAGGCGCGCACCACGCGTCCGCCTGCCGTCTCGTGCGGACCCAGCACGCCGAAGGGATCGGTCAGGGCGCCATTGGCGAGTTGCCAGGCGGTGTCGGGGGAAACGCCCTGGAGTTCGACAACATCATTCACGTGGCGGTTCCTTCCAGAAGTTGGCCGGTGAGACGCGCCAGGCCGCGCAGCGGCACCTCGATCCAGGTCGGCCGGTTGGCCGCCTCGTAAGCAACCTCGTAGGCGGCCTTCTCCACCAGGAACAGGTCGAGCAACTGCTGCTCGCCGGCTGCGTCGGTGATCTGCATCGCCTCGCGATAACCTTCCAGGAAGGCGGTCGTTGCCTGGGTGATGAAGCTTTCCAGGAACGCGGTGCGGCGCGCGTCCGGCAGGTGGGCCTGGCTTTCGCGGCTTTTGCGCTCGACCACGGCGGCGGCGTAGTCGAACGAGCGGATCACGCCAGCGACGTCGCGCAAGCGGCTGTTCTTGGCGCGTCGCACTTCTACCGGCTTGGCCGGTTCACCCTCGAAGTCGATGATGTACACTTCACCGTTGGCCACCAAAACCTGGCCGAGGTGCAGGTCGCCATGAATGCGCGTCAGCAGCGTGCCTTCGGCGGCGGTGGCGAGGCGGTGCACCGTTTGCGTCAGTGCCTCGCGCGAGGCCATCAGCCGTTCAAGATCCTGCGCGGCGTGTTCGCTCCACTCCTGCTGCTGGTTTTCCAGTGCGGCGAAGGCGGTGGCAAGCTGCTGTTTCGCCTGCTGGCTCCAATGCTGCGCCACCTCGTGGGTCGCCGGCACCGGCGCGAAGTCGGCCTGGTCGGTGTCGCGCGCCAGGATCGCGTGCATCTCGCCCAGGCGGCAGCCGAGGAGGCGGGCAAAGGCGTCGTAGTCTTCATGGCGTTCAGCGTCGGCGGCGGCGGCTTCGTCACCACCGGCGAGATCGGACAAATGCCGAAGCAACAGATCCAGCGTCCAGGTGAAGGCCTCGCCCTGGTTGCGGATGAAACGTTGCGCGATCGCCAGCGCGTGCGACACGCCATCGGCGCCGACGCGCACCATCTCGCCCAGCAGGGCTGCGGCACCGGAGAAGCCCTGGTCGGTGAGGTAGCGGCCCATTTCCGCTTCCGGATGCGGACCGTCGGAGACCCGGCGGAACAGCTTCAGGATCGCGACATCACCGATAATGACTGAAGAATTCGACTGTTCGGCCGACAGCCAGTTCATCTCCGCGTCCGGCGGTACGGTAATGTCATGCATCACCGCGGTGGGCAGGAAGCGGAGCTCGCCGTCATCGCTGCGGATCGTGCTGCTGCGTGCCAGCCCGTTCATGATACCGAGGGCAAGTTCAGACAAGGCGAAGGCGTCGGTGAGCAACCCGACGCGAGGCCCGCGCCGGACACGCGCCAAGGCGAGTTGCGCCGGCAGCGGCGCGGGTGGGCGGTCCTCCCAGGCGACGCCAAGCGGCAGCAGCCAGCGTGCGGTGCCGGCGGAGGTGTCGGTTTCGATTTCCGCCAGGACCAGATCCGGGTCGGGCAGCGGCGTCAGCAGCGCCAGGCGTGCGGCCTTCAGCGTCTGGTCCTTCATCGCGTACCAGCGTCGCTTGGCGAGATAGGGCGGCAGCACGTCGTGTTCGAAGCTGGTGCGGGCGGCGATCAACGCCTCGGTCAGGCCGCGGCGCATGACGAAGGTCTGATAATCGGGCATCATTTCCGGCGCGGGCGTGTGCTGGCTCGGCCACGCCGCTTCCTCTTCCAGGGAGAACCAATAGAAGCCGTAAGGCGGCAACGTCAGCAGATAGGGTAACGCGCCGATCGGCGGAAAGATCGTGCCGCCATCGAGTTCAACGGGGATGCGGCCCTGCAGTTCGCCCAGTTCCAGTTCCACCGCCTGCGGCGTGCGCGCGAGATTGGCGACGCAGAGGATCGCCTTGCCGTCGTGCTCGCGCAGGTAGGCCAGCACCTTGCGATTCTTCGGATACAGCAGCCGCATGGTACCGCGGCCAAAGGCCCGATACTGGCGGCGCACCGAGATCACCCGGCGCATCCACATCAGCAGCGAATGCGGATCTTCCGACTGCGCCTCGACATTGACCGCCTCGTAGCCATACAGGGCGTCCATGATCACCGGCGAGGTCAGCCGCGACGGATCGGACACCCGGGAGAAGCCGCCATTGCGGTCGGGCGACCACTGCATCGGCGTGCGCACGCCGTTGCGGTCGCCGAGGTGGATGTTGTCGCCCATGCCGATCTCGTCGCCGTAGTAGATCACCGGCGTGCCGGGCATGGAGAGCAGCAGGTAGTTCATCAGCTCGATGCGCCGGCGGTCGCGTTGCATCAGCGGCGCGAGTCGGCGGCGGATGCCCAGGTTCAGCCGGGCACGCTTGTCGGTCGCGTAGGTCTCCCACAGGAAGTCGCGTTCCGACTGGGTGACCATCTCCAGAGTCAGCTCGTCATGGTTGCGCAGGAAGATGGCCCATTGCGACATGTGCGGGATGTCCGGCGTCTGGCGCAGGATATCGGTGATCGGGAAGCGGTCTTCCCGCGCGATCGCCAGGTACATGCGCGGCATCAGCGGGAAGTGGAACGCCATGTGGCATTCGTCGTCGTCGCCGAAGTATTCCTTGGTATCCTCCGGCCACTGGTTGGCTTCCGCCAGCAGCATCTTGTCCGGATAGTGCCGATCGAGTTCGGCGCGGATCTTCTTCAGGATCGCGTGGGTTTCCGGCAGGTTCTCGTTGTTGGTACCTTCGCGCTCCACCAGGTAGGGCACCGCGTCCAGTCGCAGCCCGTCCACGCCGAGGTCGGCCCAGAAGCGCAGCACGGACAGCACTTCCTTCAGCACCCTCGGGTTATCGTAGTTCAGGTCCGGCTGGTGCGAGTAGAAGCGGTGCCAGTAGTACGCGCCGGTTTCGTCGTCGAAGGTCCAGTTGGAGCGCTCGGTATCGACGAAGATGACACGCGTGCCGGCATATTTCTGGTCGTTGTCGGACCACACGTAGAAGTCGCGGTACACCGAGCCGCGCTTGGATTTGCGGGCGCGCTGGAACCACGGATGCTGGTCGGAGGTATGGTTCACCACCAGCTCGGTGATCACGCGGATGCCGCGGGCGTGCGCGGCGGCAACGAACTTCTTGAAGTCGTGCAGCGTGCCGTAATCCGAATGCACGCCGCGATAGTCGGAGATATCGTAGCCGTCATCCAGCCGGGGCGACGGATAGAAGGGCAGCAGCCAGATCGCGTTCACGCCGAGTTCGGCGATGTAGTCGAGTTTGGCGGTCAGCCCGGGAAAATCGCCGACCCCGTCGTTGTTGGCATCGAAGAAGGACTTGATGTGCAGTTGGTAGATGATCGCGTCCTTGTACCAAAGCCGGTCCTCGGTGATCGTGGAGGTTTCGGTCTGCGGACGGGCGAGCGCGATGTCCATCAAAATGCTCCAGGTGGCGTCAGCTGCCAGATCGAAAACGGCAGTTCCGCGGGGTCAAGCCGGATGTATTGGGTCTTGCCGTTCCACGCGAAGCGGTGGCCGCGCATCAGATCGACCACGTTCAGCGTGCCGTCGTCAGGCAGGCCGAATTCCCACAGCGGAATCTCGATCGTCGCGGCTTGCGCGTTATGTGGATCGAGGCTGACGGCGACCAGGATCATCTCCGATCCGCCGGGACGCCGCTTGCCGTACAGCAGGACCTGATCGTTGAACGCATTGTAGAACGTCACGCCGAGATGCGTCTGCAATGCCGGATGCGCGCGACGGATGTGGTTCAGCGCAGTGACCTCGGCGACGATATTGCCGGGCGCGTTGAAGTCGCGCACACGAATTTCGTACTTCTCCGAGTCGAGATATTCCTCGCGTCCGGGCAGCGGTGCGGCTTCGCAGATCTCGAAGCCGGAATACATGCCCCACAACCCGGACAGCGTGGTGGCCAGCGCGGCGCGGATCAGGAATCCCGGCCGGCCGGAGGTCTGCAACGGGATGGGGTTGATATCGGGCGTGTTGACGAAGAAGTTCGGCCGGAAGAAATCGCGCACCGGCGCTTCGTTCAGCTCGGTCAGATACTCCGTCAGTTCGGCCTTCGTGTTGCGCCAGGTGAAGTAGGTGTAGGACTGGGAGAAACCCTCCTTCGCCAGCCGGTACATCACCTTCGGCCGGGTGAAGGCTTCGGCCAGGAACAGCGCATCGGGATGGCGGTCGCGGATGTCGGCGATCATCCAGCGCCAGAACGGCATCGGCTTGGTGTGCGGATTGTCCACGCGGAAGATGCGCACACCCTGGTCGCACCAGAACTGGATCACGTCGCGCAGTGCGTACCACAGCGACGGCATCGCCGCTTCGGCGTAGAAATCCGGGTTGACGATGTCCTCGTATTTCTTCGGCGGGTTCTCCGCGTAGCGCATCGATCCGTCCGGCCGCCAGCGGAACCAGTCGTGATGTTCCTTGATCCAGGGATGGTCGGGCGCGCATTGCACCGCGAAGTCGATGGCGATCTCCAGCCCGTTATCCTTCGCCGCGGCGACCAGGCGGCGGAAATCCTCCAGCGTGCCAAGCTGCGGGTGGATTGCGTCGTGGCCACCCTCCTCCGCGCCGATGGCATAGGGGCTGCCAACGTCGCCGGGTTCGGCACGCAGGCTGTTGTTGCGGCCCTTGCGGTTGACCCGGCCGATCGGGTGGATCGGCGGGAAATACAGCACGTCGAAGCCCATGGCGCGGATCGCCGGCAAGCGGCCGATCACATCGTTGAAGGTGCCGTGCCGGTTCGGGTCGTCGGTGACCGAGCGGGGGAACAGCTCGTACCAGCTGGCGAACATCGCCTGCGGCCGATCCACGTCCAGCCGCAGTGCTGCGTGCCAGGCGGAGAACGCGTGCGGGTCGACCGCGTGCATCGCCGCCAGCGCGCGGTCGGACAGCAGCAGCTCCACGCGCTGGGCGTCGTCCACGGCCGCCATGTCATCGAGGATGCGCTGCAACGCCTGGCGTTCGGCACCGGAGGCACGCTTCGCCGCGCCGGCGATGCTGGGCCGGCCTTCCTCGATTTCCAGCGCGACGTTCTGGCCGGCGGCGCGCTTGGCGTGCAGGTCGTGACGGAAGGTGCCCCACACATCCCACCAGGCCTCGATCGTGAAGAAATGCGGGCCAACCCGTTCCGGGGTGAAGCGTGCCTGCCACCGGTCATTGGCCACCAGGCGCATCGGCACGCGGCGCCATTCCGCCTCGTCCGCCGGGCGCCACAGCAGTTCGGCGGCGAGCAACTCGTGCCCATCGGCGACGATGTCGGCGGAAACCAGCACCGTGTCGCCGACCACCCGTTTCACCGCATAGTCGCCGTCGGGCACCGACGGGGCGATGGCTTCGATGGCGATGCGGGTCGCCTCCATGTGGTCGCGCTGGACTGTTCCCGCCGGCGCCGCCCCGGCGATGTCCGGCACGCGGCCATACAGAAGAACACGGACTTCTCCGGGCGCCAGCGGTTCCGCCGGGTCGCCATCGCCATCCAGCAGCTTGGGGAAGCCCATCGAGGCGCCGGCCTGCGGTGGCAAGGGCGACAGTGGCAAGGGCACCGGCGCGGCGTGGCCGAAAGCGGGGTTGAGCAGAACCAGCAGCGCGCGTTCAGCGTCCCGGGCGGCTGCCTCGCCAGTGCGCAGCAACGCCGTGGCCGGGGCGGAGGGGCCGGTGAGCGGTCGCAGGGTTCCGCCGCACGACAATCCGGCAAGCTGGTCGATCAGCGCGTTGGCGCCGGCGATGTCCTGGGTGAGATCAGCCGGCGCCTCCTGGCGCGCGCGATCCAAATCGCCCGGGGTGGCGTGCGCGGCGTCGAAGCTGATGCGGGCGGCGAACTCGAAGCCCATTGGCATGAACCACCCGTCGGCGAGCGCGGCGCAGCGGCGGACCACATGGCGATAGGCGGTGACCAGGTCGGTGCCCGGTGGCAGCCGGTTGGCCAGGCGGTCTGCGAAGGACGGCTCCGGCGCCGCGATGGCGGGGGCGACCGGGCGCAGTGCCTCGAGTTCCTCCAGCAGCCAGGGATCGCGGCCGTCCCACCAGGCCGTGGAGGCACAGACCCGGTCGAAGCCCAGCCCCGCCAGACCGCCAAGAACATCGCGCGGTATACCGGGCGTCCAGGCCAGCATCAGAGCATTTGGTCTGGCCGAGTGAACCGCTTCGATGATCCGCCGCCAGACCGCCGGTGGCACGCGGTGCGGCTCCAGGCAGCGAAAGCCGGCGATGCCGGCGCCCAGCAGGCGCTGCAGGCGATCGGTCCACCAGCCGATCAGTTCCTCGGCGGTCTGCGTGTCGCCGAAGCGGGCATGGCCGACACCCAGCCGCCGCGGCCCGCGGCGCGGATCCGGGGGGCCGCCGCAGAAGGTGCTGCTGAACCAGTCCGGCTGACGCTGGCGGATCAGCGCGTCGCCGGCGACCTCGTCCAGCGTGATGTCCAGCATGAGCCGCAGCCCATGCTGGCCGGCGGCTTCGGCAAGCCGGCCCAGGCCCTCATCGGCGCTGCCGACCCACCCCAGCGCGGGGTGCAGGTGCTCGTGGTCAGCGGTGACGAAGATGTCGCCGCTTTCCCCAGGAACGAAAGGTGGCGCGACGCAGATATGGTCGAATCCCAATGCGACAATTCGGGCGAAATGGTCGGACCAATCGGACCAATGCCCCGCGACTAACGGATGCAAATGATAAATCTTCGGCGGCATCCAGCCTCCCCACCCGGTTTGCCAATGACCCAGCGCCGACGCTGCCCACGACGAAAAGGGTACCATCACCCATGTGGCGGTCCCGCACAGCCGGTGCCCGTAGGGAAACCCAGCCGGCCGTTCACATGGCCGGGAGCACGCCCCCGCTTCGTCCCCTGCGGCGCGCGTTGCCACTCCCGGAACAACGTTTGGGTCGCAACATCGTTCCGGCGCCCCCCGTCCCAACAACCCGCTCGCGGCGTGGGCAAGTTCCTGACCGGCGCACCTCTCCGGCGTAGGCCCGGCTCGGCATGGTCCGCCCCCGGAAGTCACGTCAGGTCAGGCAAACTAGGCCGCGTTTCGCTCCCGCGTCCAGGCGCGCAGCTTCCGTCTCCACTCCGGCTTGCTGGGGCATGTGGTCAACAAGCGATGTCTGGTGGACAAGACCCCTTCTTCCGCACTCCACAGAACGCGGCCTTCGTCCTAGCGTGAACCGATTGACACGGGAGGACAGCCACATGCAGCGGCCGACTCTGCTTGGCCTGATCGGGGCGGGCATCCAGGCATCGCGTGCCCCGGCCCTGCACCAGCATGAGGGTGACGCCCAGGGATTGCGCCACCAGTACAAGCTGATCGATCTCACCCGCCTCGGCCTCGGGCCGGAGGCGCTGCCCGAATTGCTGACCGCCGCCGAACGCATGGGGTTCGATGGCCTGAACATCACCCACCCCTGCAAACAGGCGGTCATCCCCCACCTCACGGAACTATCGGAACACGCCGAGGCGCTCGGCGCGGTGAACACCGTGCTGCTGCGCGACGGCAGGCGGATCGGCCACAACACGGACTGGTCCGGATTTGCCGAGGCCTTCCGCCGCGCCATGCCGGATGTCCCCCGCCGCCACGTGGTGCAGCTTGGCGCCGGCGGAGCCGGTTCGGCCGTGGCCTACGCCGCCATGCTGCTGGACGTGCATCGCCTCACCATCGTCGATGTGGATGCCACCCGTGCCCGCTCGGTCGCCGACGCGTTGTGCACGCGGTTCGGTGCCGGACGGGCCGTGGCCGGCGCCGATCTGCCCCGCGCCATGGCCGAGGCCGACGGCCTGATCAACACCACCCCCGTCGGAATGGATGATCACCCCGGCCTGCCGCTGCCGGCGGACCTGCTGCGCGCCTCGCTGTGGGTGGCCGACATCATCTACTTCCCACTGGAAACCGCCCTGCTGCGCGAGGCGCGCCGGATCGGCTGCCGAACGCTGGACGGCGGAGGCATGGCGGTGTTCCAGGCCGTCGATGCGTTCCGGTTGTTCACCGGGCTGGAACCGGACGCGGACCGCATGCTGCGCGACTTCACCCGCATGAGCGCGGAGGCGCAGGCCGCCGCGCCTGCCGGGGCATAGCGCCATGCGCGCCCTCCGCTTCGACCGGTTTGGCCCACCGGACGTCCTGCACATGCAGGAGGTCCCGGATCCGGCCGCCGATGCCGACCACGCCGTGGTCGCGGTGCGGGCAGCGTCGATCAACCCCTCGGACGTGGGCAACGTCGCCGGCCGCTTCCCGCAGACCCAGCCGCCGCGTACGCCCGGCCGCGACTATGCCGGCGTGGTGGTCGACGGACCGCCGGAATGGCGAGGCGCCGCCGTCTGGGGCAGCGGCGGCGATGTCGGCTTCACCCGCGACGGCACGCACGCCGAACGCCTGCGCGTGCCGGTCGCCAGCCTGCGCCGCAAGCCGGAGCGGCTGAGCTTCGAGCAGGCGGCCTGCGTCGGGGTGGTGTTCCTGACCGCCTGGATCGGCCTGATGGAGGCGGCCGGACTGCGTGCCGGCGAAACGCTGGCGGTGATCGGCGTCACCGGCGGCGTCGGCGGGGCCGCCGTGCAGATCGCCCGCCGCCACGGCGCCCGGGTGATCGGCCTCGCCCGCCGCGCGCCGCTGCCCGGCACGCCCGCCGCCGCGGTGGAAGTGCTGACCCCGCCCGCCGAGGAAGCCGCGGCGGCACTGCGCGCCTGCACCGGCGGGCGCGGGGTGGATGTGGTGCTGGACTGCGTCGGCGCGGCGATGTTCGAGCCGGCGCTGGCGATGCTGGCGCCGCGCGGGCGGCTGGTGGCGATGACCTCGCGCGGCCAGCGGCGGGTGAGCTTCGATCTGCTCGACTTCTACCACAACGAAAGCCGGCTGTTCGGCATCGACTCGCTGGCGCGCGACCTGACCGCGGCCGGGCAGGTGCTGGACGCGCTGGCGCCCGGTTTCGCCGACGCCAGCTACCAGCCGCCGCGAATCGACCGCGTACTGCCGCTGGAGAACGGCGCCGCGGGCTACCGGCGCGTGGCCGAAGGGGCGCCCGGCCGGGTGGTCCTGGTGCCCGCCACTACGCCACCGGATTGAATTCCGGCCTCGCCGCGCGCATATCGCGCCCGCGAAGGAGGACTGGCATGAACGACGCGCCAATGGAACAGCATGCATTCGGGGCCGAGGTCGGACGTCTGCTCGACCTCGTGGTGCACTCGCTCTATTCCGAACGTGAGATCTTTCTCCGCGAGCTGGTGGCCAATGCCGCCGACGCGGTGGACCGCCGGCGGTTCGAATCACTGACCGACCCGAAGCTGGCTCCGCCGCCCGAGGCGAAGATCCGCATCATCCCCGACAAGCAGAGCCGCACGCTGCACATCGCCGACGACGGCATCGGCATGTCGCGCCAGGAGCTGATCGACAACCTGGGCACCATCGCCCGCTCCGGCACCCGTGCCTTCGGCGAACAGCTCGCCTCCGCCAAGCCGGAGGACCGGCCGAGCCTGATCGGCCAGTTCGGGGTTGGGTTCTACTCCGCCTTCATGGTGGCCGACCGGGTGGAGGTGACGTCGCGCAAGGCCGGGTCGGAGGAAGCCTTCACCTGGGCGTCGGACGGCGCCGGCCAGTTCACCCTGTCGCCCGCGGCGCGGGAAACCGCCGGCACCGACATCGTGCTGCACCTGAAATCGGACGCCGAGGAATACCTGGAGCCGATGCGGCTGGAGACGGTGGTGCGCAAATGGGCCGACCACGTCACGCTGCCGATCACCATTTCCCGCGATGGCAAGGACCTGCCGGCCAACGAGGGCACCGCGCTGTGGCGCAAGCCGCGCGCCGATGTCGGCGAGCAATCCTATAACGAGTTCTACCGCCATCTCGGGCATCTGTTCGATACGCCCTGGGCCACGCTGCACTGGCGCGCCGAGGGCACGCTGGAATTCTACGGATTGCTGTTCATCCCCGGCAGCAAGCCCTTCGAACCACTCGACAACGACCGTGATTCGCACGTCCGGCTGCACGTGCGGCGCATGTTCATCACCGACAAGGCGGAGCTGCTGCCGTCCTGGCTGCGCTTCGTGCAGGGCGTGGTGGACACGGAAGATCTGCCGCTCAACGTCTCGCGCGAGATGCTGCAGAGCACCCCGGTGATCGGCCGCATCCGCAAGGCGCTGGTCGGCCGCGTCTTGTCCGAATTGAAGACGCGCAGCAAGGAACCCGAGAACTACGGCAAATTCTGGGAGAATTTCGGCGCGCTGCTGAAGGAAGGCGTGTGGGAGGATTCCGAGCACCGCGCCGAACTTGCGTCGCTGCTGCGCTTCCGGTCGTCGACACAGGATGGCTGGACATCGCTGGCCGAGTACGCCGACCGCATGCAGACCGGGCAGGACACCATCTGGTATCTCGCGGGCGATGATGCCGAAGCGCTGAAAAACTCGCCGCAGCTGGAAGGATTTCGCGCGAAGGGCCTGGAAGTGCTGCTGCTGACCGATCCGATCGACGCGTTCTGGCCGGAGCGGCTGGATACGTTCGAAGGCAAGCACCTGCGCAGCGTCACCCAGGCCGGCGACGAGATCGCCAAGGATTCCGACGCGCCGGACATATCCCCGTTGCTGTCCGCGATGAAGACGGCACTGGGCGATGCGGTGTCCGACGTGAAGGCGACTGCGCGGCTGACCGACAGCGCCGTCGTACTGGCGGCCGGCAAGGGACCGGATCTGCAAATGCAGCGTCTGATGCGCCGGTCTGGGCGCGGCATGATGCAGCTGCCGCCGGTCCTGGAAGTGAACCCGCGGCACAAGCTGATCGAGACACTGGCGGCAAAGTTGGATGATACGGATCTGGTCGCGGACGCGGCGGCGACACTGCTCGACCTGGCGCGCGTGCAGGAGGGCGATCTGCCACGCGATCCAGCCGCCTTCGCGCGGCGGGTCGTGATGCTGCTGTCGGGAAAGCTGCAGGGGTAGGTGGCCAACACGCATTTCCCTCTCTACCCCCGGGGGTGGAGAGGGAAGCCTACGCGTTGTGGTGCTGCGAGGCGTGCCAGGGCAGCAGCTTGCGTTCCAGTAGCGACACGATGCCGAACAGCGTGATCCCGGCCGCCCCCAGCAGGATGTTGGCAGCGAAGATCTGTGACGTTTCGAACGTCCCCTGGGCGGTCAGGATGATGTAGCCGAGGCCGTGATCGGAGGCGACGAATTCGCCGACGATCGCCCCCACCAGCGCCAGCGAGATGCCCACCTTCATCCCGGCGAACAGGCTTGGCAGCGCGGAGGGCAGGCGGATGCGCCACAACCTGTCATGACGCGCGCCGCGCATGCTCTTTGCCAGATCGAGCATGTCTTTTGGCACCGATTTCAGCCCCAGCACCGTGTCGATCACGATGGGGAAGAAGGCGATCAGGAAGGCGGCCGACATCAAGCTGTAGCTTCGCCCTTCAACCCATCATGGCCGGGGCGGGCCGGCCAGCCACATCCTTGCGGCGTAGCCTGCATCAAGACGTGGGTACCCCGGCGGCACGCAGGCATGACGCGGGGGCTATTCACACGTTGAAGCGGAACAGCAGCACGTCGCCGTCCTTCACCACGTACTCCTTGCCTTCGATACGCATCTTGCCGGCTTCCTTGGCGCCCTGCTCGCCATTGCCGGCGACGAAATCGTCATAGGCGATGGTTTCACACGCAATGAAGCCGCGCTCGAAATCCTTGTGGATCACTGCGGCGGCCTGTGGCGCCTTGGTGCCGCGTGTGATGGTCCAGGCGCGCGTCTCCTTCGGCCCGACGGTGAAGTAGGTGATCAGGCCGAGCAGGCCGTAGCCGGCACGGATCACGCGGTCGAGGCCGCTGTCGTGCAGGCCCAGACCCTCCAGGAACTCGCCCCGATCGGCTTCCGGCAGTTGCACCACCTCCGCCTCGATTGCCGCGGAGACGATCACGCTGCGCGCGTCTTCCGCCTTTGCGCGTTGTTCCACACGGGCGGAGAATGCGTTGCCGGTGGCGGCGGAGGCTTCCTCCACGTTGCACACGTACAGCACGGGCTTCGACGTCAGCAGCTGCAGCCGCCGCACTGCTTCTTCCTGTCCCGGCGGGATGGCGGTGCGCGCCGGCTTGCCATCCTGCAGCGCGGCGACCAGCGGCTCCATCAGGGTTACGGCGGCGATGCTCTCCTTGTCGCCGCCGCGCGCCCGCTTCTGTGCCGTGTTCAGCCGCTTCTCCAGGCTTTCCAGGTCGGCGAGCATCAGCTCGGTCTCGACGATCTCGGCATCGCGGATCGGGTCGATCGGGCCTTCCACGTGCGTGATGTCGGGGTCCTCGAAGCAGCGCAGCACGTGGATGATCGCGTCCACTTCGCGGATGTTGGCGAGGAACTGGTTGCCCAGGCCTTCGCCCTTGGACGCGCCGCGCACCAGGCCGGCGATATCGACGAACTCCAGCGAGGTGGGAATGATCTTGGCGGATTTGCCGATCGCCGCCAGCACGTCCAGCCGGTTGTCCGGCACCGCGACGCGGCCGACATTGGGTTCGATCGTGCAGAACGGATAGTTCGCCGCCTGCGCCGCCGCGGTGGCGGTCAGCGCGTTGAACAGCGTGGATTTCCCCACGTTGGGCAGGCCGACGATGCCGCAGTTGAAACCCATTATTTCGGCCCTTGCACCAGATACGCGACGCGGGTCATGAAATCCTCCGGCTTGCTCTGGACCAACAGCGGTGCCGCGTCGGCCACCGCATCCAGCACCGGAAGCAGCCACTCCCGGTCGGCCTGCACGAAGTCCCCAAGCACGTGGCCCAGCACGCGCTGCTTGTCGCCGGGATGGCCGATGCCCA